>Ga0070682_100000838_pt1 | contig 17935 bp, 14 predicted proteins | sample KBSC63LmetaG_FD_64668 | JGI IMG/M metagenome (GOLD analysis project Ga0070682, IMG submission 64668) | Corn rhizosphere microbial communities from Kellogg Biological Station, Michigan, USA - KBS C6-3L metaG | ecosystem: Host-associated > Plants > Roots > Rhizosphere | place: USA: Michigan... | reverse complement strand
AGCTGCCCGCGTTGACGAACACCATATCCTGCCAAGGAATCAGTTCTCCGACGGGCGAGTACCTGCATAACGCGTGCGTGGTCGCTGACGATTAGCTCCGTCACAAGTCACCTTCCACCGTTGGACGCCCCGCACGCTCCCACCTTGGGCCATTGCGCCGAGCTCCGCTCGCCGCGCCCAACACCGCGCATTCGGGAACCTCCCCCGCCCCGCGTTGTCGGTCGAACACGGAGCGCTCTCGCTCCTCATTGTCCGAGCGAGGTTTCGCATGGCTTGGGTGCGCAAAGGTGTGCTCGTTCTCTCGGTCCTCTCCGCGGCGCCGTGCGCGCTGGCCGCACCCGGTCTTCTGCCGCTCAAGCGCGTGCGCCTCTACGAGACGGGCGTCGCCTACTTCGAGCGGAGCGGGACGCTCGGCGCGAGCGCGGTGACGCTGCCCGTCCCAGCGAGCCACCTCGACGACGCGCTCAAGACGCTCGTCGTCTACGCGAAAAACGGGGCGTCGCGCGTCGGTGGCGTCGAGTTCGGCAGCAGCGTGAGTCCGGGGATGGGTCGCGCGCTCGCCGGCGTCCCCGCGGGCGAGGGCCCACTCGGACTGATTGCGCTGCTCCACAGCCTCAAGGGCGCGAACGTGGCGATCACGCTCGGCGTCGGAGCGCTCGAGGGCCGCCTCGTCGAGGTCCTCGATGGCGAGAGCAGCGACTTGGAAACCTGCGTCCGCGCGAGCGGGTCCGCGAAGGACGACCCCGAGCTCTGCGTGCCCACGAAGATCCCCGTGCTGGTCGTGATGACGAAGGCGAATGAGCTGCGTCGCGTGCCGCTCGGCGACGTCCGTGGCGTGCGCCCCACCGACCCTGCGATCGGCTCGCGCTTGAACGCGGCGCTCGATGCGCTCTCGGGCGGCAGCGCGCGGCTCTTGAAGGAGCTCCGCGTGCTCGCGCAGGGTCAGAGCATCTCGCTCGGCTACGTGAGCGAAACGCCGGTTTGGCGCGCCAGCTATCGGCTCGTGCTCGGCGGCGACAAGAACGCCGCCCTCCAGGGCTGGGCGCTCGTCCACAACGACACCGACGAGGCCTGGCGCGGCGTCACTCTCGAGCTCGTCAACGGTCGCCCCGACAGCTTCTTGTTTCCTCTGGCCGCGCCCCGCTACGCACGGCGCGAGCTCGTGACACCCGAAAACCCGCTGTCGACGGTGCCGCAACTCATGCGCACGACGCCGGATTCGATGTGGAACGTCGACGACGAGGCGGGTGGCTACGGTGGCATGGGCCTCAGCGGGATCGGCGAAGGCGGCGGCGGGCGCGGCGAGGGCATCGGACTCGGGAGCATCGGCACGATCGGACACGGCGGGGTTAGCGTGAGCGACGATGCGAGCTCACTGCTGTCGGTCGGGAACCTCGCGGGCGTCGCGGCGAGCGAGGGCGTGGAGTCGGGCGCGCTCTTTCGCTACACGCTGGGCGACAAGCTCGATCTCCGTGCGCACGGCTCGGCGCTCGTGCCCTTCCTCGGCGAAGGCATCGAGGCCCGGCGCGTCGCGTTGTTCGCCCGCGCGAGCGCCCCCGCGCGCAGCGCCGTCTACGTCACGCACCACGGCAGTCAGACGCTCCCGGCCGGCACGCTCGCCGTCTTCAGCGACGCAGGCTTCGCCGGCGAGTCGGCACTCCCGCGCCTGAAACCCGGCGAAACCACGACCATCGAGTACGGCTCCGACCTCGACGTCGAGCTCAGCGAAGACCGCGAGCCTTCGCGCGACGAGCCCCGCACGCTGCGTTTCGAGGAGTGGAACCTCGTCGAGCACTACGTGCGTCACCAGCGCGTGACCGAGCGCCTCGAGAACCGAAGCGGCGAGGCTCGCGACGTGTTCGTCGGCGTCGACGCCGTCAACAACGCGACCTTCCACGGCGCCGACGAGGTCGTGTACGACAGCGAGCGGCTCCGAGCCTACGCCGTCTTCGCGCTCGGACCGCGCGCGACCGCGGAACGCACCCTCGACATCGACGAGGGTCTCTCGCGCCGCCATCCGGTACGCACCCTCACTTCCGCGACGCTCCGCGCATTGGCCGGCGCGACCTCCCTCCCCGACGCCGACCGCGCGACCGTACGAAAAGCCGCCGCAGAGCTCGCGCTCGCCGAAACCAAGCGCCATGCACGACGCCAAGTCGCCGCTGAGCTCACTCTCCGCGAAGAGACGGTCGCGCGTTTTCGCGAGCACGCAAGCGCGCTCGGTGCCGCGTCCGGCGCAGAGGCTCTCGTCCGACGCCTGCTCGCCGCAGAAGACGGTGCCGAGGCGCTCCGTCAGAAAGCGCGAGCCCTCGGCAACGAAGCCGACGCGCTCGGACGCGTCGCGACCCGAACCCTCGCAACGCTCGGCCGCTAGCGACCCACCGCGCAGCCCCGCCTCCTCGGCGTGAGGTCTCCTACAGCCACGGATTCGGCCCGCGCTCGCCTTCGAGCGCGATGCGACGCGGAGCGACGCGGCGCGCGAGCGCGAGCGCGAGCACGACCCAGCCCAGCAGGCACGCCCAGGCAAGCCCCCGATCGCTCACGGCGAGTAGATGCTCGAACGGCGCGCGACGCGCCAAGAGCGAGAGTCCGAAGAGCGCGGCGGCGACTGGCACGCCGATGCGCAACGTGAGGCCGCGCACCTCGTCGATGTCGACGCCCCCGAGCGCCCACCGCACCGACGTGACGGCTCCCGCGACCGCCCACGCCTTCGCGAGCACGACCAACACGCCGCCGAGCGCGACGCCGAACGTCGGCGAAAAGGAGAGCGTCACGCCGGGCACGCGCGGTCCGCCGAGGAACGCGAGCGCGAGGACGCCGCTGCCGAGGAGCAGTTGTGCCTGACCCGCGAGCGCAGGGCCGAACGGCCGCGGGTCACGCCGGCTCGCCACAGGCCCGAGCACCGTGGAGAGCGAACGGCCGCGCGACACCTCGGGCACGAGCGAAAGGAAGAGGAGCGTCGCCGCGCCGAACAACACCGGCCCCCGGAACGCGAGCCACTGCCACGGAGCCGCACCCTGAGCGAGCGCGAGCGAGTCGGTCCCGAAGCTGCCGACGGCGGAGCCCACGCAACCGAGCGCGAGGAGCGCCGGCGCCGACTGCGCGAGCACGAGCAGCGCTCGGCGCGCGCGTGCCCAGAGCCCGCGCTCCCCCGGTGCGCCGAACACGAGATTCGTGAGCGCGAGCGCCGTGAACGACAGCACCACGAGGGCCGGCACGTCGAGCTCGCGAGCCACGACTGGAATGCCGAGGCTCAGCGCCGCGAGCACCCCGCTCGCCGCGACGAACGTCACGTAGCTCGACACGCCGCTCGGCAGCGCACCGAGCGCTACGGCAAACGCCGACCGGCGCGGTGGAACGGACGCGCCGCGCGGTGCCTCACGGCGAGCACGCTCGCGGAGCCGCTCGCCCAAGCGATGCTCGACGAAGCTCAGCGCGCGCCCGAACGGCGAAGCGAGCAAGAAGAGCAGCGCGAGCGCACCCATGACCATGCCCGCGGCCAGGCCGAGATCGTTGGGAGAAAGCGGGCGAAAACCCGCGACGTCGAGCACGAGCCGGCGCCGTTCTCCGCCGCCGCGCTCGATCACGAGCTCGGTGCTCCGCGTGCGGGGCGCGGGCACGAAATCGCTCATCGCGAGCACGTTCACCCCGCCGAGCGACATGAACCGATCCCCCGCGACGACGCCGGCACGCTCGGCCGCGCTCCCCGGCATCACTCCCGCCGCAACGAGAGGTCCCGAATCGGAGGGCAGCACACCGATGAACTCCGCGAACTTGCGCGCCTCTTCGCCGCGCGCTTCGAGCGCCGCGAGATCGCCTTCGGCGGTCATGAAGTCGAGGCGAGCATCGGCGAGAACTCCGCTGACGGGCGGCGTGCCCGCGACGCGCGGAGCGAACGAGACCTCGATCGAACCGTGGAAGGTGGCGTGCACCGGATCGGTGGTTCCCGAGAACGTGCGCGCGAACGGCCGCGTCACGTCGATCGCCACCGCGTGCGTCGACACGCTGCGCCCGGGCACGGAGACCCGGAACGTGCGCGCCGGAGCCTGACCCGGTCGTGCAACCTCTCCGCGCAGGGTGACTTCCGCGACGCGCCCCTCGGGGAACGACTCCCCGCGCAGCTCGAGCACGTCGCCCTCGTGGAGCCGGGGCGACAGAACGCCCGTCACTTGTACGAGTGCCGGCCCTGGGGCCGACTGACAAGCCAGGATCAGCAGCGCCAAGCCACTGAGAGAAGCCGCTCTTCGCACTCCGCCAAGCGTACCAACATGCCGGAATCCTGGAAAAATTCCCTGCTCTGCTCCGGAGTGGCTCGCGTGACGCCCCGCATCATGTGACACTAGAAGCAGCCTCAGTTTCGGAAGCTGAGGACACAATTAACCAAATCTTCCGAGCCTGTACGAACCCAGCATGACCCCCGAAGAAGCGCACGACTCGAGCCCGCCGGAGAAGCGGCGCATCATCAAGCGCTACTCGAACCGCAAGCTCTACGACACCCAGGGCAGCACGTACGTCACCCTCCTGCAGATCGCGCAGATGATCCGCGACGGGGAGGAAGTGCAGATCATCGACAACGCGACGAAGGAAGACAAAACCGACGTCACGCTCGCCCTCATCATCTCGGAAGAGCTCCGGACCAAGCCGAGGGCCGTCCCGCTCAGCACGTTGAAGGCGCTCATCCGCCACGGGGGTGAGCGGATCTTGAGTCAGCTCCAAAAAAGTCCCATCGGGCGGCTCATACCGACGACTGGACCGGGAGCCGACGAAGAAGGCGCCACTCTTGATCGGTCCGGCGACCAAGACCCGCCGACGCCCGTCCCCGATCCCCCTGTCCCTACCCCCTCAATGGACCCAGCCCTGGAGGATGAATTGGCGTCATCGAGTGAGCCCCCGCGCGGCGGAATTCGCGCAACCCTGGAGCATTGGCAGGCGCAGATCGACGAGCGGATCCGCACCGTTTTGCCGAATTTTGCAGCCTTCCGCGACCTCGAGCAGGCGGTGAAACGGCTGACGGCCCGCCTCGACGAGCTCGAGAACCGAGTGGGACCGCCCGGCGGGCCGAAGCCCCCGGGGAACGGGAGCTCGACCTAGGGGAATAACCCCCTCTTGGGCGAGGTTGGAGCATTAGAACATGGCGGCCCTACCGAGAAAGCTGAGCGACTTCGAGAAGGAAGCGATGTCGCACCTTTCCACGCTGCTGGCGGTCGGGTCTCGCCTGACACGCAGCCCGTCGGAGGCCGAAGACCTCGTCCAGGACACGCTGCTCAAGGCACTGCGCGCCCGTGAGCACTTCACGCCGGGCAGCAACATGCGCGCCTGGCTCCTGCGCATCCTCACGAACACGTTCATCAACCGCTACCGCCGCGGCGGCCTCGAGCGCAGCGTGCTCGACGGGCCGGACGCCGACCCGCTCGCCGACGGCTGGATCGGCGCCTCCACGATGGAGGCGATGCGCGACCCGGAATCGCGGGCCATGCGCGCGCTGCTCGAGAAGGAGATCGTCGCGGCGCTCGACGAGCTGCCCGAAGAGTTCCGTCTCGCGGTGGTGCTGTCCGACGTCGAGGAGCTGAGCTACAAGGAAATTTCGGAGATCATGGGCTGCCCCATCGGAACGGTGATGTCGCGCCTGCACCGTGGGCGCCGCCTGCTCAAGCGCCGGCTCTACGAGCACGCGCGCACGCTCGGCATCGTGGGCCCGGAAGAAGCGGTGGGCCCCGCACGCGAGCGTGACGCCGTCGTGGATATCTCGAGCTACCGCAAGAAAGCGGGGAACGCATGAGTGGCTGTCGCAAGATCGTGACGGTGCTCGACGTGTACGCCGACGGCGAGCTCGAGCCCGAGCACGTGGTCGAAATCGAAGGTCACCTCGCCGATTGCGAGAGTTGCTCGGCTCGCTTGCAGCTCGAGCACGCCACGCGGAAGAGCCTTCGGCGCGAGGTCTACGCACAAGCCCAGCCGAGCGCGGCGTTCAGCGAGCGTATTTTGGCTTCGCTCCAGGCCGAGGCCGAGCGTGAAGCCGTCGCCGAGGTCGATGGCGCACGCCGCGGTGGAATGCTCTCCTGGGGCAGCATCGTGCCGCTCGCCGCCGCAGCCGCGATCGCCTTGCTTTGGTCGGCCAAGACCGACAAGCCGCAAGCCGTGGCGCACCGCGCTCCCACGCAGGTGGCGGCCAGCACCGGCACGATGAACTTCGAGCAAGTGCTCGACGAGCTCGTCGATCGCCACATCGATCGCTCCACGCCGGAAGTCACTGAGCCGTCGCTCCTCGACGGGATGGAGCCGCAGGTCGGCGTGCCCGTTCACTTCCCGAGCCTCGCCCAGTACGGCGCGCGCTGGCAGGGCGGCAAGGTGGTCCCGATTCACAACCAGCGAGCGGCGTCGCTCCGGTTCCTGGTCGATGGGCACCGCATGACGGTCTACGTCTACAACTCGGAGCGCTTCCCGGTGGCCACCTCGTTCAAGCGGCGCGTCGTCCGCAACGAACCGGTCTACACGGGCTGGAAGCGCGGCTACTCGATCGCAACGACCGATCGCCACGGCGTCGGCTACGCGGTCGCCACCGACCTCGGCGAAGAAGAAGGCGCCGAGATCGTCGCCTCGCTCCACTGAGCGACGCCATGCGGGCGCGCTCCGCCGTGCGGACGGTGGCGTGCGGCAGCGTGTTGCTCGCCGTGGCGGGTGGGTGCCGGCACCCGACGGCGCCCGCGCCGAGTGGGTCCGCGGCGTCGGGGAAAGGCGAATTCAAGGGGATGACCGTCACGGCGAGCCCGCCGCGTCCCATCGGGTCGGAGGTCGTGCGCGGGCGGAAGTTCCCCGTCGTGCTCAACGTGAGCGAGACGAACCTCACGCTCGAGCCGGTGTACGGGGCACCGCGAAAGTTCTCGTACGAATCGTGGGCGGAGTGGTCGTTCAGAAAGGAGCTCGTCGACGCCGGCGCTGCGGACGCGGGGGCGAGCTGCGTGCGCGAGATCAAGGTGACGCCCGTATCGTGGCTCGAGCCGTTGCTGGCGCTGCGCGAGAGCATCTACCAATCGTGCGCGCGCGAGGCGCACCCGGGCGGCGAGACGCGTCTCACGACGCTATGGACGGACATGAACGAGCACTCGCTCGGCTCGCCGCGTCCGGTGCTGCTCACGGAGCTCTACGATGCGGCGGTCATTGCGGAAGCGCTCCGCGGTGATGCGCTCGTTCAGAGGGCGCTGAAGGGGCGCGACGTGCCGGAGGGGCTCGATGCGCTCGTGCGTGCGCTCGCGGAGACTCCGCCCGTCATCGAAGGAAAGCGCTGCTACTCGTTTCCCGAGGACCTGATGTCGCGCTTCGTGCTCCACCACGAGGAAGGCGAAAAGGTCGCGGTGCGACTCGGCCTCCCGGGCGCGGGACCCTGCCGCTACGAGCTCACGGAGCTCGGGCTCTTGCTGCCGCGCCCGACCGTGCTCGAGCCTGCCTTCGAAGCGGCGAAGCGTGAGCCCGAGCTCAAGGACCGCTCGTTCTTCGTCGTCGATAGGCCCGAGATGGCGAAGACGGCGATCGTGCGCGCGACGGGCGCTCCCTAAGGTTTCGTCGCGAGGGCGGTGCCGGCGGGCGGGAGCGGCTGGAACTGCTGGAAGAAAACCATCTTTCCTTCCGGTGCGACACGCACGCGGACGCGGTAGCGCTTTTGCTGCTGCTCCTTCTTGGCTACGACGAAGTAGCGGGCGTGCTCGACGAAGACGTACGTCCCGGTCGCCTCGCGCTCGAGCGACCCCTCCTCGTACTGGAAATCGTAGTCCTTGAACTGCTTGGGCAGCGTCCTCTGGACGTAGCTGTTCATCGCTGTCGTCGAGGTGTTCAGCATCGTGATGTAGCGCTCGACGTTCGGCTCGAAGTACCGATTCGCATCGAACGTCTGGTGGTTCAGGTCGCTGTAGTAGGAGCGAACCAGGGCGAGGACGGAGGCGTCGCGTGCGTTGGTTGCCGCGGCGGTGGGCGGGAGGTTGCTGGCCGCGGTCGTGGTCGAGGGGGGCCGAGCCGCGGCCCGTGCAGCGAGCGGGGTGCTGGTCGGAGCGCTCGCGGTCGCGGGGGTGGAGCGAGCGGCAGAGACGCCGGGATCGTAGCCACACCCCGCGCCGCTCGAGGGAGGAGACCGCGGTGCGGGTTTCGCGAACGTGCAGTAGCCGAGCAAGGTCAGGCAGGCCAGGGCGGGGCTCAACGTGCGCAGCGTCGAGAGGGCGCCGCGCTTCTGCGGATTCGCGCGTTCCCACTCGAGGTAGACGTGCCCGAGGTGACCGTACTCGGCTGCCGTCGTCCAGTAGTAGACCGGCAGGCTGACGAGCGGAACCACGAGCGCTCCAATGCCAGTCGCCACGAGGATGGCGCTGCCGATCGCGATCGCGCCGCTCAACAGGAAAGAATAGAGATAGAGCTTCGCGAAGGATCCGGGGAAAGCGAGGATGAACCGAAGGTTCGCGACCACGTCGAAGAAGCAGCTGAAACGCTCCGTGGCCGCATAGCGGATCATCGCTGCGCGGTAGAGAGGGAGCGAAACGAGGAGCCAGCTTCCGTCGACCAGCGCGGCTAGCAAGCTGTGCCAGAGCTCCGTGAGCACGAACTGCGTGAGCGTGATGCTTTGCTCGAACCCGGCGACGATGCGAAGGAACGTCCAGGCATCGCTGATGAAATCTCGAATGCCGCCCCAGCCGGCCTGAGAAATGATGATCACGGGGACGAGCCCGTAGAGAAACGTCATGAACCAGAGCCCGAGGCCGCGCGCGGCAAACGTCAGGATCAGGCCGATTTCGGGCAAGACCGGCTTGATGCCGTGGGCGAACCGACGTGCAACCTCCCAGCGCCAACCGCGCAGGATGATGAGATTGAGCACTGGAATGTAATCGAGCAGGAGCAGCCAGCCGATGCGCGCGAGCCCGCCCTTTTCCCGCAGGGGGTACCCGATCATGTCGAACAAGGTCATCTCGTGGCCGTGCGCGTGCTCGGCATGGGGCGTCACCGCCGACACGGTGGGCGGGAGCGTGTGCGGATGAGGCGCGTGCGCCGGTGTGAGCTCCGCGGCAGTGAGGACTGCGGACGCCACGGGGGCGAGAGCCTGAACGGTCGGCTCGTGTCCACTCACGCGGTCACGGCTGCGGGAGTCGAGCGACACGTCGCAGGCACGCGCGAGCTCGCTCACGAAGTCACCCACCGTCTGGAAGCGCCACGCGGGATCGCGCGCACTCGCGCGCTCGAACCAGGCGTCGAAGCCTGCGGGAACGGGTGCGCACGAGGACGGCCGGGGCAAGGGCTCGGTGCAAATCTTGAGCACGAGCCCGCCGATGGTGTCGGCTTGAAACGGCCGAATGCCCGTCAAGCATTCGAAAGCGATGACCGCGAGGGCCCAGAGATCGGTCCTCGCGTCGACGTTCTTCGCGCCGCTGATCTGCTCCGGGCTCATGTAGAACGGGGTGCCCATCACGGCGCCCGTACGCGTCTCGAAGCCGGAGCCCAAGCCCCCGTGGCTCTTCGCGATGCCGAAATCCAAGACCTTCACGAGCTCGCTGTCGGCGTTCCTCACGAGGAACACGTTGTCGGGCTTCAGATCGCGGTGCACGATGCCGAGCTCGTGGGCCCGCGCGAGCGCGCGGCCGAGCTCGGAGAGCACGCGGACCGTATCCGCGGGCGTCAGACGGCCCACGGTCGCGAGGCGCCGAGCCAGAGACTCCCCGTCGAGGAGCTCCATGGCGATGAACGGAGTGCTCGAGGTCGGGTCGACGCCGAAGTCCAGAATCTGCACGACGTGCGGGCTCCGCAGGGCCGCCGCCGCGCGCGCTTCGCGCTGAAACCGCGCGAGCATCTCCGGATCCTGTGCGATCCGCGGATCCATGAGCTTGACGGCTACCGGCGCGTCGAGCTCGAGGTGATGGGCTCGCCACACCGAACCCATGCCTCCCTGCCCCAAGAGCGAAACGAGCGCGTACCTCCCCGCCAATACCTGCCGTTCCATCGGACACTCCTCCTCAATCTTCGCCACATATCGCGGAGGCATTCCCTGCACAAGGGAGAATGCACACGCGAGACGTGAGCATTTCATCGCCCGTGGGGGCCGGGGACCCTAGCGCTTCGCGCGCTCGGCGAGCTGCGCCTTGAGCTGGCGGGCCGCGAGCGCGTAGCCGCCGTCGGACCCGTCGATGAAATGAACGTGGTCGCCGCTGTACGAACGCAGGAAACAGGTGATGAGCGCGGAAGGCGCGCGGTGGATTCCGTAGGCAAGGTGGCCTTCGCTGCGGGCGCGCTCGAGCTCGGCTTCGATCACGCGGAGCTGCTCGTCGGAGAGATCGAGCACCATGCGCAGGGCTTCGTCGAATTTTCGAAAGTCGGAGTTCTCGACGAGCTCCTTCGGGTACGCCTTGCCGTCGAAGCCGCCCGCGGACGCGCCGAACGCGATGAGGACGCGGCCGATCAGCGATTTCTTGCGAGCGTGCGCCTGGGCGGCTCGAAAGGCCTCTCCCTCAGCAGCACCGGAGCGCAGGCGGGCCTCGATGCCGTAGCTGCCGAACAGCGTGCCGAGGCGCAGGCCACGGAGCGAAATCGGGTGCCCCGCGTCTTCCTCGAGCGCGGCTTCGAGGGTCGTGATGGTGTGGCGATAGCTCGCGGCGCGCTCGGCGTCGGTCGCGTCGAGCGCCTGAACGATGAGACTCACGATGTGCCCGCGCCGGCTCGGCACGGGCTGCCAGCGACACTCGAAGCCCTCGAAGCTCGCTGCGTCGGGGCCTTCGGCCGAGACGGCGAAGCGAGCGCCGTGCTCCTTGTCCTTCACCCAGCGCTCGGCCTGCGCAATACCGCTGCCGCGCAGCATGGCGAGGCGCACGTGCTGGCTCGAACGAAAGCGCGCGACCTGCACGGCGTGGCCGGCGTCGTTCAGCTCGGACACGGCGACGATGCCGACGCGGAGCTCGAGCTCGAACGCGGTGTGCGCGAGCTTGCGCACGCCGCGCAAAGCCGCCTCGCACACGGCGCGACGTGAGTCGGGGATCAGCAGCGTGGCGCCGTCACCGCCGAACACGTACGGCAGCTCGAGATCGGGCACGGCATTGCGAATGGCCACGATCGAGGCCACGCCGAGCGCGTTCACGTCGCGGTAGCGACCGGCCTCGATCGCCTTGGTCGAGCCGCGCACGTCGGTGAGGACGACGTGCCAATGCGCGGGCGCGTCGACGTAGAAGCGCGGCTCCGTGACGTCGGCGAAGCGCTCGATCTCGGGCACCGCGTGGAGGAAGTCTTCGCCCATCCGCCGCCGTCCCGCCCGCGCGCTCGGCTCAGCGCCGGGACCAGGCGAACATCGCCGTGCCGAGCGTGATGAGCGCGATGATCGCGACGATCCAGCCGCCGCCGGTTTGTTTCTTCTTCGCGCGACGACTTGGCTTCGACGACTTCCCGGCCGCGCGCTTCGCTTCGGGCTTCGGCTCGGGGCGCGGCTCGCGCTCGGCCGCGGCCTCACGTTCCGCGCGGCGCTCCTTCGCGCGCTTCTGCTCCGCCTTCCGCTCCTTCTTTTCGGCAGCGAGCGCCTGCAGGCGCTCCTCGTGACGCTGCGCGGCGAGGCGGCGTTCTTCCTCGCGCCGTGCCTGCTTTTGGCTCTGCTTGCGCTCGGCGCCGCGTTGCGTCGCGAGTGCGCGATTCTTGCGCTCGAGCGCTCGGCGCTCTTTCTTGCTCAGCGTGCGGCGCGATGTCTCGGGCAACGCACGGGGCGACGCCTTGGGCGGCACGCGGGGCGCGGGCTTCGGGTGCTCCGAGGCGGAACGCGCGGCGACGACGAAGGGCTCGCTGTCACTGTCGCTGTCGCCGTCGTCATCGTCGTCGCCCCAACCCTCGTCGAGATCGTCGCTCGGCGCGGGGAGCGAAGCGGGGACGGCGCGCACGGCGGGCGGGGCGGGCAGCGAAGCCGAACCGGTGGTCGCCTTGACGGCGGGCGCTGGAACGCTCGGCTCGGCCTCACCCCAGCCGGCGTCGAGCTCGTCGTCGCTCTCGCCTACCTCGAGGTGGGGCTCCGGGGAGGATTTCATCGGCCGGGCAGGGTATCACCGGACACGCGCCGTGCCTCCCTTTCGGGCGTCCGCGGCTCCCGTGACACCCCCCGGACCGAAGGCGAGGACCTGAACCGCGCTCGTCGCATCGGTCATTCGCACGGTTTCCCCGCGCCGAATCAGGTCGTCGCGCGCTGCGTCACCGAACGCATTGTCGAGGAGCAACGTGTAGTCCTTGCTGTCGAAGCGGAAGCGGGGTGCACGCACGGCCGCTTCCGGCGTTTCGCCGCGCACCAGCATGGCAAGCAGCGTTTCGGTGACGCTCGCGGGGATGGCGTAGCCGCCGGAGCCGCCCAGCGCGAGCACCGGCACTCCGCCCTGCAGCACGAGCGTCGGCATCATGCTCGAGGTGGGGCGACGACCGGGACGGGCAACGTTCGGGGGGAACGCGACCCCTACCGTGGCCGCCGCGGCACGCGACGTGAAATCGTCGAGCTGATCGTTGAGCACGATGCCCGACTGCTCCCCGGCGACCTCGCAGCCGAACGCCGTGTTCACGGTGGTCGTCAGAACGACGACGTTTCCCGCGGCATCCGCGACGACGAGCGCGTGCGTCCCGTGCTCCTCGCTGGCGAGCGCCTTCACCGCCTGCGTGCGATCGGGTGAGAAGCGCGCCTTGCGGGCGGCGAGGCGCGCCGGGGCGAGCACGCGCGCGAGATCGACGGGCAGCACGTCGGGATCGCCCACGAAGCGAGCGCGATCGGCGAGCGCGCCGCGCATCGCCTCGGCCATGAGGTGGATGCCGAGCGGCGTCCGCAAGCCCGTCTCCTCGAGCTCACGCTTCGTGAAGGTGCCGAGCACTTCCGCGAGGAACAAGCCGCCCGCCGACGGAGGCGGCATGGTGAGGATCTCGTACCCTTCCCACGCCACGCGGAGCGGCGTGCGCGTTCGCACCTCGTAGCGAGCGAGATCGTTCCTCGTCAGCGTGCCGCCGTACTTCGCGGACGCGGCGACGATGTCGGCGGCGAGCGCCCCCGTGTACAGCGCTTCGGGACCTTGTGTGCGGAGCGTGCGGAGCGTCTTCGCGAGCTCGGGCCGCCGGACCCGTTGGCCGAGAATACCGGCTTTGCCGCCCGCGAAAAAGGCGCGTTCGATCGAGGGCATGCGCTGGTAGCGCGCCTGGTCCTTGCCGCCGATGGTGGACGCGGTGTGCGCTTCGAGCGGGAATCCGTCCCGGGCGAGACGCTCGGCCGGCTGAACGAGCTCGCCCCAGGCGCGCTTGCCGAAGTGCTGGTGGAGCCACGCGAGGCCACGCACCTCGCCGGGCACACCGGCGAGCTTGCCGCGCTCGTTGTCGGGCAGCGGGCGTCGCTCGTAGGCGCTCTCGTCGATCACGGCGGGCGCTGTCTCGCGAAAGTCGAGGGCCGTCACGCTGCGATCTTCGGCGCGGTAGACGAGCGCGACGCCGCCGCCACCCAAGCCGCTCGAGGTCGGCGCGACGACGCCCGCGGTGAGGGCCGCTGCGATCATGCCGTCCGCCGCGGTACCGCCTCGCTTGAGCACGGCGAGCGCCGCTTCGGTCGCGAGCCCGCTCTCCGTGGCGGCGCCCTCGCGCGCCGGTGACGCGGCTGCTCCCGATGCCGGCGCGGCAGCGGGCGCCGGCGCCGCGCCCACGAGCGCTGCGACGAGCAGGATCGCCCCGGCGAGCGGCAACCCGCGCGATCGCGCGCGAATGCGGGGGCCGGTCGACTCGTGCATCACCTTTTGAATCTAGTACGGCGCCCCGCCTCTCACTACCCGGCGCAAACGACAGCGAGCACGGGGGTGTTATGCTCGTGCCCAAGCGCCATGCGTTTCCTGTTCGTGATGGACCCGGCCGAGAGCATGCATCCGGCCAAAGACACCACCTTTGCCTTCATGCGCGGCGCCAAGGCTCGCTCGCACGAGTGTTTCCACTGCCTGCCGCGGGACATCGCCAACGAGGGCCAGAACGTGATGGCGCGCACGCGCAGCATCAGCGTGAGCGACACGGCGCCACACCTCACGCTCGGCGCCGAGGCCGTGCTCGAGCTCGCGGCCCTCGATGCCGTGTTCGTCCGCAAGGATCCGCCGTTCGACCCGCCCTACGTGCACCTCACCCACCAGCTCGATCTCGTGAAGGGTCGCACGCTCGTGTTGAACGATCCGCGCGGCCTCCGCGACGCGAACGAGAAGCTCTTCGCGTTCCACTTCGCCGAGCACATGCCGCGCTCGCGCGTGACGGCCGATCCGAACGAGATCCTGGCCTTCGTCGACGCCGTCGGCGGCAACGCCGTGTTGAAGCCGCTCGACGGGGCCGGCGGCTCGGGCGTCGTCGTGCTCGCACGCGGCGACAAGAACCTGCGCTCACTCGCGGACGTGTGGACGTCCGAGGGCAAGAGGCTCGCGCTCGTGCAGGAATACCTGCCGGCCATCCGCAGCGGTGACAAGCGCGTGCTCGTGCTCGACGGGGTACCGCTCGGTGCCGTCCTGCGCGTCCCGCGGGAGGACGACGTGCGCGCGAACTTGCACGTCGGGGGACGCGCGGAGCCCACCGAGCTCACGGCGAAGGAGCGGGCCATCGTGGCCGCGGTCGGCCCGAAGCTCGTCGAGCATGGCCTCTACTTCGTCGGCCTCGACTTCATCGGCGAGCGTCTGATCGAGGTGAACGTGACGAGCCCGACGGGCATTCAGGAGCTGTCCCGCTTCAGCGGTCGCCCCGTCGAACAGGACGTGATCGCCTGGGTCGAGCGGCGCGTCGGCTGAGCCGGGCTTCGGGAAGCGACGTCGCTTTCTTGGCCCGCGGCCCCGGGCTGCCGAATCGTACGGGCATGGCAACCTGTGAGGTGTGCGCCACGCTCGGGTGGCCCCAGAAGGGCGCGGGCAAGAGGGTGCTGGTCGGCGAGCGGCTCGTCACGCTCTGCGCTTCGCACGCGCGCGTGCTGCCGAGCTTGCCGAAAGCGGGCATCGACGAGCTGCGCAGCGTCTTCAAGGAGCGCCGCGGCGGTCGCTCGCTCATCGAGCGGCGCCAGGAGCTCGATCGACGGGTATTCCCGGCACGTCCCGAAGGTCGGCGCCGCGGCGAAGGCCGCCGCGCGGGCGAACGCTAGCCGCCTTCGCCGCCCGCGCCCGCCGAGGTGCCGCTGCCGGCATCGCCCGGAGTGCCCCCTTCGCCGGAGTTGCCCGTGCCGCCGGTGCCACCCGAGCCGCCCTTGCCGCCACCACCACCGGCGCCCCCCATGCTGGTCGTCGACGGACAGATCGAGAGATCGTCGATGTAGACGGTCGCTTTGCCGTACTTGGTGCCGGCGTTCTCTCCGCTCAGGATCTCGACGGCGATCTCGTAGACGCTCGTGGGATCGTACGGATCCTCGCTGTCCTCGACGGAATCGGGGTCCCGCGGTTCGAACCGCAGCGTCAGCCACTCGCCTTCGACGAGCTCCACCTCGGGCCCCGTAGCGTGCACGAGCTCCAGGCCAGCCTTCACGGCCAAGCGCGCTTTTCCGGGATGCGACTTGTCGCTCGTCAGGCCCTTGCCGAGCATCACGCGCGCCTGGAGCGAGAGCCCGGTGAGCTTGTATTCGTACGGCGTGAGCGACACGCGCAGGAGCTGATCTTCGGCGGAGAACGGGACCGTCACGTCGACGGCGCCCGGCGTTCCCGCGCCCTGGGCGGGGTTTTGCTCGTAGTCCGCGTCTTCGCGCAGCTTCGACGGCACGCTGTACGGGATCGACACGTCGTCGACGTTGATGCCGTAGTCGTACATCACGACGCAGCGCGGGTTCGTCATCATGCCCGTCCCGCTCACGCCGCCGCCGCCCCCGACGGTCACGCTGCCGCCCACACTGGTCGTCCCGCCACCGGCCATAGCGGAGGAGTTGCCTTCACCGCCCCTGCCGCCCGTTCCGCCGCGTGCGCCACCCTTGCCCGCGGTGCCGCCCTTGCCGGTAGCCCCGCCCTTGCCGGCGTTGCTCGTGCCTGCCGAGGCCAGCTTTCCCTCGGGCGGCTTGTCGTCGCTCCCGCACGCAACGGCGGCTTCGACGAGCATCAGCCCCATCGCGTACCAGGTTCCCAATCGCAAACGTCGCACCCGAGGGTTCATCACGTCTCCCGTCCGCACCGACGTGAGCGTTGCTCGGGAATCCACGCGCCGCAACCGCGAGCTTTCTCGCGCCCCGGCGCGCTGGCACAACGGCGGGAAAATTCCGGCGGCACGCGCGTGTCATACTGGCCCGCATGTCACCCGAGCGGCAACGCGCGCGACGCCGCGCCGCGTTGTGGCTGCTGGCAGCGAGCGCGCTCCTGCTCGCCACGCTCTTCCTGCTCCAACGCAGCCGCGGCGCGGCACCTCCCGCGCCACCGTTGATCGAGCCGCTCTCGCTCATCCCCGCCGGCCCCGCCTTCGTGCTCACGGTCGACGTCGCGCGCCTACGCACCACGGCCCTCGGACGAAGCCTCGTCGGCAAGCAGCTCGAGCGCCTCGCTCCACGAAAAGACGGAGCGCCCTGGGACGGCTGCGAACCGAAACTGAGCGCCCAAGTCGACCGCCTCGCGTTCTCTGTTCCGGCAGCGGAGCCCTCCGGCAACGGAGCTTCCGCGCCCTCCACCACCCTCGGAGTGATCGCTGCGGGCCGCTTCAGGAAGGATGCCGCGTTGATGTGCGTCCTCGGCACCTCGGGCAGCCTGGACGCCACGGTGCTCACGACGATCGGCTCGTTCGCCACGCGGCGCGATCCGCGCACGACCCGCGAGGTCGCCGCTCGCGACGGCCTCCTCATCCAGAGCGACGGCCCCTACTTTCGTGCGCTCCTCGACCGAGCCGAGCAGCACGGTCCACGCATCACCGAAGCCGAAGCCACGCGCGACAAGCTCCACGCGGAGCTCCGCCGCCTCGTCGGCCAAAACGCGCCCATCGTCGCCTCACTCGTCCTCCCCCACGGTTGGCTTTCCGCCGCCCTCAGCGACCCCACCGCCGAAGCCTCCCCCCTCGCCGACATCCGCGCCGCCGCCCTCCGCCTCGACGTCGGCACCGCCCTCACTCTCGCAGGAACCATCCACTGCGACCGCGACGACTCCTGCACCCGCCTCGAGCGCTTCCTCACCACCCTCCGCACCGACCTCGCGCCCCTCGATGCCGACGCCGCGACCCTCCTCGCCAAGCTGACCCTCACCCGGCACGGCCCCACCCTCGACTTCTCCGGCACCCTCACCCTCGCCGACCTCGACCACCTCGGAACCCTCGCCTCACCCACCCCAGCTCCGTCCACCGCACCCGCGCCCTGATCCGCGATTGCTCCGCCCAACACGCACGTCAGGGCGCGGGCTTCGCCGTTCCGCAGTCGCAGGGCGCGAACCCCGAGCCATCCGGCAAGCAAGCCTGACCCCCCGAGCAAGCCCCCGAGCCCACGCACGCTTGCGTCGCCCCCGGTACGCACACACGCGCCGGAGCTACCGCCGCCGTCACGCCACCCGCCGTCACGCCACCCGCCGTCGCACCACCCGCCGTCGCGCCACCCGTCGTCGCACCACCCGACGTCATCCCACTCTCCGCTGCGCCGTTCGCAGTGCTCCCCGTTGGAGGGGCGGACGCGGCGGCTGCCATGAGGGCGGCGCCGGCTGCTTTCTCTTCCATCGGCTTTTGGTGGGGGCCGAGGCAGTGGACGACGGCTTGGCTCGTGCGCGACTCGACCTCGGACGATGACGGCGAGCCGTAGATTTTTTGGGTGTCGGTGGCGTAGAGGACCTCGTAGGAGGCCCCCTTGCAGACGTCTTCGACGTGGGAGAGGCACTGGGGGAGCGTGTGACGGCAGGTGAGCTCGCGAGCGCCGTCCGGTAGCGCGCGAATTTCGACGTCGGGCTTGGCGCAGCCGGCCGTCGTGGCGAGCGCAATGGCCCCCCAAAAAACCAATGCGGTCACGCGGAACGGG
>Ga0070682_100000833_pt1 | contig 18001 bp, 15 predicted proteins | sample KBSC63LmetaG_FD_64668 | JGI IMG/M metagenome (GOLD analysis project Ga0070682, IMG submission 64668) | Corn rhizosphere microbial communities from Kellogg Biological Station, Michigan, USA - KBS C6-3L metaG | ecosystem: Host-associated > Plants > Roots > Rhizosphere | place: USA: Michigan... | reverse complement strand
TTTTTTTGTCGGCGTTGAGGCGCAGGGTGGCCCGGTCGGCCGGCGGCCGACCCCGTGCCTAGAGCTCTTCGAGACGCGCGATGGCCAGCGTTGCGAGGCGCGAGAGCGCATCGACGTCGCCCAGCCGGAAGCCGCGATCCTCGCGACCGAGCTCGAGCATCGCCGCGAGCTCGGTGCCGTGCGTCACCGGCACCATCGCGACGCCCGCGAGCGTCGGGTCGCCAAGCCGGTCCGCAATGACGCGCTCGGCAAGCCCGTCGCCCGGAGCGCCGAGCAGCGCCTGACCACTCAGGGCATGCGTGTAAACGGGGTCATGGTACGGGACGACGCTACCGAGCGCGTCCTCGAGGCCACCGAGCGAATAGGACGTCACGGGAAGGAGCACGGGCGGGCGCTGGCGGTGGAGGAGCCCGCGGGTGGCCCGCGTCGCCTTGGCGGCGCCGTGCAGGAGGAGCAAGAGGACCTCGCGCTCGTCGCGCGCCTTCGCGATCTCGGCGGCGGCGTGCTGGAAGTCCGTGACTGAGCCCGCGTGCCCCCAGAGCGCCGCAACCTCGCGCAGCGCCGCCAGCGGTCGCCACTCGTCGGAGCCCGCGGCGCGGACCTGACAGTCGGGCGGCACGCGGCCGTGGCGGATGCCGCGCAGGAGGAGCTCGGTCCGAACCGGACCGATCGTGACCTCGCCGTTCGAGACGATCCAGAGCGCCGAGGGACTGGTCTTCGCGTGCAAAACGAGCTGCATGGGGCCTCCAGCGCCGACCCAAAGGGCCGGGAGCTCGCATTGTCCGGAGGCGCCCTCCGTGGGCCAACAAACGCGAGCTCGCCAGCCGCTGGCACGACTCAGGCGGGAGCAGCCAACCAGGCGAGCGTTTCGACGTGGTGCGTTTGGGGGAACATATCGAAGCAGGTGAGCTCGCCGAGCACGTAGCCGCGCCCGAGGAGCACCTTGAGGTCGCGCGCGAGCGTCACCGGATCGCAGGCAACGTAGGCAATGGCGCGCGGCCGCAGCCGGATGAGCGGCTCGAGCGCCGCCTTGGCCCCGGTGCGCGGCGGATCGAGCAGCGCGAGCTCCACGGCCCCCGCGAGCGCTTGCTTCGTGAGCGTCAGCGCCACGTCCCCTTCGACGACCTTCACCGTGGTGAGGTTCTGCTCGCGCAAGGCTTCGCGCAGCGCGGCCGTCGCGGTGTGCTCGAGCTCGACCGCCGTGCCGCTGAGCCCGGCGAGCGCGAGCGGCACGCTGAAGTTCCCGACCCCCGCGTAGAGGTCCAAGAACGTGCGCGCCCCTCGCGCACGAACACCGGCGAGGACCGCCTCGATCAGGGCTGCGTTCACGGCCCAATTCACCTGCGTGAACCCGCCCGCCGGCACCCTGAGGAATCCGCCCCCCGGAAGCGGGTAGCGGCGTAACCCGGAGCGCCGTCCACCGCCGAGTCCCACGCGCGCGTGCTCGGCGAGCGCGGCGACGAGCGCATCGACCGCCGCGCCGCTCGGCGGCGTCGCCGCGCGTGGCGTGAGCTCGAGCTCGACGCCGCCGGCATCGGGCACCGCGCGCAGGTCGACGCTCGAGAACCCCGCGCCGAGGGTCCTTTTTCGGGCGGGCTCGAGCGCGTGGAGCGCGACGATCACTGCGTCGAGCTCCGGCGCCACGACGGCGCAGCCCGGAGGCTCGACCAAGAGCTGGGAGCGGCGCGCGTAGAAGCCGACGCCGCCCTGCTCGTCCACGTGCAGCCGCACCCGCAGGCGATAGCCGAGCGGCTCGCCCACGCTCACGACGGGTGGTGGCTCCGGCAACCGAATTCCACCCGTGCGCGCGAGCGCCTCGGCCACGAGGAGCCCCTTGTTCCGGAGCTGCGCGGCGTAGGGCAGGCCGATCAACGCGCAGCCGCCGCAGGCTTCTGCGACCGGGCACGCCGGTGTCACGCGCTCGGCGCTAGGCTCCACGAGCTCGAAGCTCGTGGCTTCGACGAAGCTCTTCTTGTCGAGCTGCGTGAGCACGCGCACGCGATCGCCGGGGAGCGCCCCGTCCACGAACACCGGGCGCCCGTCCGGCAGGCGGCAGAAGCCCGCGCCGCCGGGAACGAGCTTCTCGACGACGAGGACCGGAGTCAGCGCGGAACGGTTCCGAACACGCGATCCCACACCATGTTCGACACACCGTAGCGGCTCGAGTGGTCTTTGAAGTGGTGCAGCATGTGGTTCTTCTTCAGCCGGCGGCCGTACTCGGTCTTGGGACTGTAGTGATGTAGGTAATAGTGGGTGAGGTCGTAGAACATGTAGCCGACGACGAACCCGGAGTGGAAACCCCACGCGTAGCGCGGGCCGAGCGTCACCCAGAAGATCCCGAGGAAGATGAAGTAGAGCGAGATGCTGACGGCAGGCGGCATCACGAGGCGGTACTTGTCACGCGGCCAGGTGTGATGGACGCCGTGCACCAAGAAGTGCATGCGATCGCCCCACTTACCGCCGGGCTGCCAGTGGAAGAACACGCGGTGGAGCCAATACTCCGCGAGCGTCCAGGCGACGAAGCCGCCGAGCGCGAGCGCGAGCGTGACGAGGAAGCCCTGCCCGCCGTGCGTCATGCTGCGCACGAAACCGAAGATCGCTCCGGGCACGAACAGGAGCGGCACGATCATCGGATGCGTTCGCGAGAACAGATCGATGAAGTCGCTCTCGAACATCCGAGGGGATTCGGAGCTTTCCGGAATGAACAGCCAAGCGCGCACGACGACCGGACCATAGGAACCGAGCACGAAGTTGGCAAGTTCGACCCACGCTGCGCAAAACCGTTCGCGTCCGCCGTGGCAGGGCACGCCCGTGATCGCGGAGTCGCGCGTCGCAACGGGTGCCGCACGGTTCTTCACCGGAGATGGAAAACGACATTCCACCGAAGCGGGAATGCGGCCGGGCGACCAGGGCCAAGCGTGCGGATTTTCAATGAGTTTGAGCTTCAAAGGCCGAAGGCACCCACCGAGTCGAATGGAACGGAACGAATTCTGCAACGTAAGTGTTCAGAGAGAGACGACGTTGAGAAAGCAGTGAGCCCCCTATGAGCCCTCCCGCCAAGCACCGAGCGCCCCAGCCGAGCACTCCCGACAGTGAGTCGTCGGTGCGCGAGCGTGTCACGCCGACGCCCTCCGCGGCCCCGTCGTCGCCGCATGCGGCGCCGGCACCCTCCGCGGCGCCGCCCTTGTCGTCCGGCTCTTCCCGCGACCGGCTGGAGGCAAAGCTCAAGCTCGCGCGCGGCGTGCTCGCAAACCTACCGGGATCCGACGACCGCGCACGGTTGCTTCACGTGGCGATCATGCGGCGCGACGAAGCGCTGCTCGATGGCGTGCTCTCCGCGCTCGGCATTCGTTCGGTTCCGTCCGTTCCGCCTCCGTCGCGCTGAGCAGAGGTCGCGGGGTGGCGCAAGCGTTGCGCCGGCCGTTCACTGGGCGCTGGTGCCTTTGGCGGGCTCGGCCGACGCGGGCACCCACTTCGCGTCGGTGAGCGCTTTCGCGATCGAGTGCGCGGCGACTTCGGCGGCATTGTGCGCCGAGCCGGTCGTGTCGGATTCGTGCCCGGTGATTTGGCCGGCCATGAGCGCGGACCCGTCCTTGCCAATCACCCGGCAAACGACGCGGAGGTGGGCCTGGCCGACGAGACCGGCCGTCATGTAGCGCTCGGCCTGGCTGCCCTCCGTCCAGTCCAGGAATTGGAGCTCGACGCGCGGCTGCGGATTGTCCTTACGGGCGTCCATCACGTGCACTTCGATGCCTTCCGCGCGCAAGTCCTGCTGCACGACGAGAATGACCGTGTCCGCGAATCCGCCGTCGTCGTGCGTTTGCACGAGCGTGCTGCGACTCACGACCAGGGGCACGCTTCGCGGGAGCTCGTAGCTCGGCTGGCGCGAGAACTGCTCCCAACCCGCATAGTGGGCGCCACAGCCTGCGCAGAGGAACGTCGTGAGGAACAGCAGCGTACGGCGCTTCAGGGTGTCCATGCTCAGTCTCCCGCCACGTCGAGCCAGCCGAAAAATGTGCTCAGGCACGCGCGCTGGGCGGGTGGCATGTATTCGAAGTTCCTACCGCGATCGATGATCTCCCAAAAATCCTTGGTCGTCACGCGCTCGAGCGCCTGGCGAATCGAGCGCAGCCGCTCCGGGGGCTCGTGGTCCATGTCGCGCGAGATGAGGCGCGCCTTCGCTTCGAGTCCCCGCATCAAGTAGAAGGCGGCAAGCTTCACCTGGGCCTTGCGCACGCCGAGCAGAGCGCTCTCCTGCGCGCTCACGCGGAGCGGCCGATCGAGCTCGAGGAACTGCTCGAGCATGGCGTCCTCCTCCTCGGAGCCGAGCTCGTTCGCGATTTGGCACAGCGCCGAAAGGTCGTAGGCGATCGTCTCCGTCACGAAAGTGAGCTTCATGTCGAAGCTCACGTGCCCGTAGTACGCCATGTGCCGGACGCCTTCGCGCGCCGCCTTGGCGTTACCTTGGCGGAGCATCGCCTCCACGAGCAGGCGGTACTGGTTCAAGACGTTGTAGGCCGTACGCACGTCGCGGGCGTTCAGCGTGGCGCGCAGGTACGAGTTCATGAAGCGCACGCAGAGCTCGAGCAGCTCGGCGTCGCGGAGCTCGCCGGCCGCTTCGGCGATGTAACGCGTGTCGATCGCGATCAAGTAGTTGATGTCGCGCATCACGGTGAGCGCCTCGTTGTAGATGCCGAGGTACTGCCGGAGGACCTTCCACTCGATCCAGGTGCGTCGCTCCACGAGGTCCGCGAGCGACTCCGGGTCCATCGCGACGAAGTCCGGATTTTCCTTGATGCCCGCGCCGATGCGGAACCAGGGCGCCGTCGCTTTCGACTTCTCGCGCACGTAGCGAATCGTGAAATCCTTGAGCGCGTCGACGGCGCCGCTCGCGATGATCTTGTCCTTGCCGGAGATGCTGTTGCTCGTGATGTCGGTGAGCTCCTCCATGGCGGCGAGCGCCTCGGCTTGCGCGGCCGAGACGGCGGAAGGACTCGCCTCGATCGAGCCGCGGTGCGCGGTCGACACGGCCTGATCGCGGATTCGGCCGATGATGCTCATCGGCTCGAGGAAGCGGAACACGTAGCTGAAGTAGGGCCCCATCAAGACCAGGCTGCCCGTGGTCGCGATGATCATCGCGAGCAGCGTCCAGTGCGGGACGTAGTCGTGCTTGAGCGTGACACTCAGCCACACGCCGACGACGCAGGCGACGACGTAATAGGCTGCGACGCCGAGGTTCACGCGGTCGCCGAAGAACATGCGCGCGACGCCGGTGTACCGATCGGCGGACAGCTGCACGATGATGCTCACGACCGTGATCACGATGCCGAACACCGCGGCATTCATGCCGGCGAGGGCGCTCACCGCGTCGGAGATATTGTTGGGATCGAAGTCGAGGTAGCGGAGGAACGTGGGGCCGCCCACCGGATCGTGACTCAGGTGGTCGAACGCATAGAGCCCCCAGAAGAGCACCTGCGCGAGGGCCGTCAGCACCGTGATCGGAACGAGCCACCGGCGCCGGAAGCTCGACGAGCTGAAAGCCATCGAATGGACGTTTACTCTACCGCGCGATTAGGCTCAAGCCATGCGAGCTTCGTCCTCCACGCCCAGCGAGCTCAAGAACTTCCTCGAGTGCGAGCACCGGACGGGGCTCGAGCGGCGGGCGCGGGCGGGGCTCGTCGAGCGGCCGGGGCAGAGCGAGCTCGAGCGCGAGCTCTTGAGCCGGCGCGGGAATGCGCACGAAGCGGCGGTGCTCGCGCACTACGAAACAGCCGGCGCGCGCGTCACGCCGATCCCGCGCGGCGACGACGCGGAGCGTTCGACGCTCGCGGCGATGGAGCGCGGCGACGAGGTCATTTATCAAGGCGTGCTCCGCGACGGCGAGTGGACGGGACGGCCCGATTTCCTGGTGAAGCGCGTGTGCGGACGCGAAACGAAGTGGCCGCACCACTACGAGGTCGTCGACGCCAAGCTCGCGCACGAAGCGAAGGCGTCCGCCGTACTACAGGTAGCGGATTACACGGAGCATCTGGCGCCGATTCAAGAATTCGTCCCCGAGCTCGTTCACATCGCTCCGGGCGGGCAGGCCGAGCCCATCGCGCTCCGCGTCGCCGACATCATGGCCTACTACCGCACGGTGCGCGTCCGCTTCGAGGCGTTCGGCGCCGCGGAGGAGCAGGCGACGTACCCGGAGCCCGTCGAGCACTGCGGCGTGTGCCCGTGGTGGAAGCGCTGCGAAGGGCAGCGCCGCGACGACGATCATCTGTCGCTCGTCGCGAACATCACGCGGCGACAGCGCGAGCGCCTGAACGAAGCCGGCGTCGCGACGTTGAGTGCGCTCGGCGCGCTCGCGGAAGGCACGAAGCTCGGCGGGCTCGAGACGTTGCCGCGCCTGCGCGAGCAGGCCGCGCTCCAGGCAGCGCGGCGCGCGGACGGCAAGTCGCACTATCGCTTGCTGGGCGACGCCGACCGCAAGGCGAAGCACGTCGCGCCCGGGACCGCGCCGGTGCTCGTCGGGCTCGAGGCGTTGCCCGTGCCGACGCCGGGTGACCTTTTTCTCGATCTCGAAGGCGATTCCTTCGTCGAAGGGGGCGGCCTCGAGTACCTGTTCGGGCTTCTCGAGCTCGGCGAGCCGCTGGACGACGTCTTCACGTCGCGCGACGCGCCCGGTGAGCCCCGCTACCGCGGCTTTTGGGCGCACGACGCCGCGGAAGAGAAGCGCGCGTTCGAGGCAGTCGTCGATCGCGTCGTGCGCGGGCGCTCCGAATTTCGCAAGCTGCACCTCTATCACTTCGGTCATCGCGAGAGCGACGCGCTGAAGAAGCTCTCCTGCAAGCACCAAACACGCGAAGCCGAAGTCGACCAGCTGCTCCGCGAGCACGTGCTCGTGGATCTGCTGCCGATCGTGCGTCACGCCGTCGTCGCGGCCGTCGAAGGCTACACGCTGAAGGAGCTCGAGCTCTTCCACGGCTTCACGCGCAGCACCGACCTCAGGAGCGCTGCACGCGCGATGCAGCTCTACGGTTTTTGGCTCGAAACGAAGGACGAGACGATCGAGCCGCAACGGCTCGAGGGTCAGATCGAGAGCTACAACCGCGACGACTGCTTCTCGACGTGGAAGCTCCGGGACTGGCTCGAAGGATTGCGTCCGGAGCTCGCCCGGCGCGAGGGACGCGCACCGGCTCGTCCGGAGTGGAAAGAAGCGAGCCCGGACGCCGAGCGAACGAGCCGGAGCGAGGCGTCCGCGGCGCTCGCGAAAAAGCTCCGGGCAGGCGCCGGCGAGCCGCCCGAACCGGGCTCGGACGGCAGTGCGCGCGTCTTGCTCGCCAATCTTCTCGACTGGCACTGGCGCGAGGCGAAGTCGTCGTGGTGGGAATATCACCGGGCGCGCGAGCTCGCCCCCGACGACTACGTGCTCGATCGCGCGGCGCTCGGCGGCCTCGAGCACGTCGGCGAGGTCGGGAAGATCAAGCAGTCGGTCGTCCATCGCTACCGATTCGACGACCAGGACCACGCCGTCCGCGCGCGTCCGACCCCGATCGATCCGAGCACCGAGAAATCGGCGGGCACCGTCGTGGAGATTGCGGAGGGCCACATCGACCTCAAGCGCGGCCTCCGGTCGACCACGCCGCACCCGAGCGCGTTGATTCCCGGCAAACCCATCGACTCCCAGGCGCAGGAGCAGAGCATTCTCGCTCACGGGGAGCGGCTCGCCGCCGACGCGACGGGGGCTCGGCTCGCGCCCGTCGCGTGGCGGCTGCTCCGCCGGTTGCGGCCCGAGATCGGCAACGGGACGGACTTGGTGAACGCCGGTGAGCGGCTCGATCAGGCGCTGCCGCGGCTGGCCCTCGCGATGAACGGCGACGTGCTCGCGATTCAGGGGCCGCCCGGCTCGGGCAAGACCCACGTCGCCGCGCAGATGATTCTTGCGCTGATCCGCGCGGGGAAGCGTGTGGGCGTGACGGCCAACAGTCACGAGGTCTGCAAAGGCTTGCTCACGAAGCTCGCCGAGCTCGGAAACGGCAGCGCTCGTTTGCTGCACGTCCAGGATCCGGACGACGTCGAAGGCGAGCTCCCGGCGGCGTTCGAGCTCGACGACGACAAACCGCGCGTCGCGGAACGGCTCCGTAACGGCGGCCTCGACGTCGTGGGCGGCACCTCGTGGCTCTGGTCGAGCACCGGATTCACCGATGCCGTCGACTACCTCGTCGTCGACGAAGCCGGCCAGGTGTCGCTTGCGAACGTGCTCGCCGTCGCGCAAGCGGCGAAGAACCTCGTGCTCGTCGGCGACCCCGCGCAGCTCGAGCAGCCGCAGAAAGGCGTTCATCCGCCGGGCGCCGAGGTTTCCGCGCTCGAGCACCTGCTCGGCGCGAATGCGGTGACGATTGCGCCGGACCGCGGCGTCTTCATCCCGACGACCCGCCGCATGCATCCGTCCCTCTGCGCCTTCGTCTCCGAGTCTTTTTACGAAGGACGCCTGTCGCCGATCGCCGGCCTCGAAAACCAGGCGATTCACGGCGAGGGCTTGTTCGCGGGCTCCGGCCTGCGCTTCGTTCCCGTCGCCCACCGCGGCAACACCAACCAATCCTCCGAGGAAGTCAGCCGCGTGCTCGCCCTCATCGCCGATCTGGGCCTTGCCACGAGCGCCACCTCGACGCGCGCCCGCTTCGCCGACGTGAGCTCCAAAGAGCGACCCCTGACGCGCGACGACGTGCTCGTCGTCGCGCCCTACAACGCCCAGGTCTCCGCGTTACAGCGCGCTCTCCCCGCAGGCATCAAGGTCGGCACCGTCGACAAGTTCCAGGGCAAGCAAGCACCGATCGTCATCTACTCGATGGCCACTTCGACCGCGGCGGACGCTCCGCGCGGCCTCGAGTTTCTCTACAGCAAGAATCGTCTCAACGTCGCCGTGTCCCGTGCGATGGCGCTCGCCGTCATCGTCGCGAGCCCCGCGCTCGTCCAGGTCTCCTGTCGCACCCCGCGGCAGATCACGCTCGCCAACGCATTGTGCCGGTTCGTCGAGCTCGCGACCCCAAGCGGCTGACTCCGCGCGACGAGCCGCCGCGGGGCGACTCGCGACAGTGCCCGCGCGAGAACGACATGATAGAGGAGCGGCATGCTGCACGTTCGTTCTCGCGATGGCACGCCAATAGCCGTGGAAACGAGTGGCTCGGGGCCGGCGCTCGTGATCGTGAACGGCGCCCTATCCGATCGAAACACCGTGACCCCGCTGCGGCCGCTACTCGACCCTCATTTCAAGGTCATCGGGTACGACCGGCGCGGCCGCGGCGACAGCGGCGACACGTTGCCGTACGCCCCCGAGCGAGAGCTCGAGGATCTCGCAGCCGTCGTCGAGGCTGCGGAGGCGCCGGCCTTCGTCTACGGACATTCGAGCGGCGCGATCCTCGCACTTCGCGCCGCTCTGAGCGGGGTTTCGATGCGGCGCTTGGCCGTCAACGAGCCCCCCTTCATGCTGCCCGGCACCCGCCCCCTGCCGCCGCCCGACATCACGTCGCGCATCGCAGAGCGCATCGCGGCGAACGACCGCGCAGGCGCGCTCCATCTCTTCTTGAGCGAGCAGGTGGGTCTTCCCCCACCGGCGCTCGAGTCCATGCAGGCGAGCCCCGTTTGGGCGCGGATGCTGGCTCTCGCACACACCACGCCCTACGATTCCGCCGTGGCCGGCGATTCCGCGCTCCCGACCGCAGCGCTCGCCAAGCTCTCGCTCCCGGTCCTCGTCCTCAACGGAACCGCTAGCGCACCGTGGCTCGCCGACACGGCCCGCGCTCTCGTCGGCGCCTTGCCGAATGCACGCGCGACGGCGCTCGAGGCTCAGCCTCACTCGCCGGCACCGAACGTTCTCGCTCCCGTGCTCGTGAGCTTTTTCGAGAAAACTGGGGACAGCCCCTAGTGCACCGCCGCGCGTAGCGGCAGCTTGGCGACGAGCTTCGCCTCGAAATCCAAGAGCTGCTGCGCGCGCGCTTCGGTGCTGGCGGCGCCGGTCTCCTGGCGGGCGAGGCGCAAGAACAGGCCGTGGTGGCGCGCTTCGGCACGAGCGAGCGATTGGTAGGTTTCGACGAGCGACGGCTCGTGGCTCGGGAGCGCGTCGGCGAGCAGGCACAAGCGCTCGCAGCTCCTAGCCTCGATGATGCCGGCGACGAGCAGCCGATCGCAGAGGTTGTCGTCGCCGTGCGGACGCACCTGGGAGCGGAGCTCCTTCGCGTAAAGGTCGGGCTCGTCACGGGCGAGCGTGAGACCGCGGGCGGCGAGGATCGCGTGCACGAGCGCGAAATGCTCGAGCTCCTCGCGCGCGAAGGCGATCAGCGGCGTCACGAGGCCCTGCCGCTCGGGGTAGCGCGACACGAGCGACATCCCGTTCGAGAACGCCTTCTTCTCGCACGCCGCGTGATCGACCAGAAACGCCGAAAAATCGCTGAAAACGGCGCTCAGCCAGGCGGGCGGCGTGGGGCTCCGAAGGTCGAGCACGCGACTAGTCTCCCTGCACCGTCACGACGAGCCTTCGCGTGTGCGGGTGCGCGCGGTGCTCCCACACGTAAAGCGACTGCCAGGTGCCGAAGGCGAGCCGCCCGGCGCTCACGGGCAGCATTTCGGTGGCGCGCGTGACGGCCGATTTGGCGTGCGCGGGCATGTCGTCGGGGCCTTCGTCATCGTGCTCCCAGGCGCGCGACTCGGGCGCGAGATCGGCGAGCCAGCGCTCGAGATCGCGCAGCACCGCAGGATCGGCATTTTCCTGAATCACGAGGCTGGCGGAGGTGTGCTGGCAAAAGACCGCGCATAGGCCGGTGCCGACACCGCTGTCGCGAACCACGCGCGCCACGCGCTCGGTCACGTTGACGAAGCCGCGGCCGCGCGTCTCGATCTCGAGCACCGCTTGATGCGTCTTCAAGGCGAGCTCGAGCCCTTGGGCGGTACCCCGACGCAGGTGCCCCAGCCGAGCGGCAGCGTCGTTCCCGGCTGGCAACGTGCCCCGCCACAGTAGAGGTCCGGCGCACCCGTCTGGCAGAGCTTCACGCAGGTGTTGCTGGCCTGCGAGCACACGAAACCCCAGCCGCACGGGCATGCCATGCCTTCGAGTCCCTCCTCGGGAGGCGGCAGGCTCTCGCTGCTCACGCAGCTCGTCGTCCCGTCGTTGCCGACCACGACGCAGGCGCTGCCGACCGGGCAGCTGCACGTGGCGCCCTCCACGCAGGGGGGCTCGGCGAGACTGCAGTTGACGACCGGCATGCACACCGGCACTTCGAGCGTGGACTTGGCGGAGGGCGCGAGCAGTGGCTCCGGGGAGCAGTGCGTGCGATCGCGGCAGGCGTCGTTACCGCTGCAGCAGTAAGGCCGGCACTGCCCGGGGCCCTCACCCACGCAGGCGAGGCCCGCACGGCAATCCGCGCCCGAGAAGCACGGATCGCCTTCGATCCCGTTCCCGGCTTGCAAACACGCAGCAACGGCACGCCCGCGGTGCTTCGGGTCCTCGGTCACCTGACACGACGTGAGCGAGAGCGTGCTCACGGTGAGCCCGGCCGTTCCCGCGCTCGCCTGCGTGTTACCCGCGGTGCCGCCCTGCGCGCTGCGACCGGCGGCGGCTAGGCCTGCCACCCCCTGCCCGGCCTGCCCGCCCGCGGCCTCGTTACCGCCGTTGTCGGGCGCCGCGTCCGGCGTGCCCGCCGCGCCCGCGTGACCGGGAGCTTCGCCGCCCTGGCCACCGGGCGCGCCGCCTTGACCCGCATTGCCGAGCTCTCCCGCTGCGGCACCCGAACCGCTCATCGTGGGTTCGCCGCCTTGGCTCACGTTCGCCGTGCCACTGCTGCCGCCCGAGCTGCGTCCGGCGCCCGGCACGGGCGAGGGACCGCTGCCGATGCTCGGCTTGCAGAGGTCGTTCGTCGTCGCGTCGGGAACGCAGCTTTCGGTGCCGATGCCGCAGAGATCGTCGTACGGCGAGGAGCCGCCGTTGCCGCCCTGCCCTCCGGCGGGCTCGACGGTCATCGTCATGCCGTCTCGGCCTCCGGTGCCGGCGGCCGACGTGGGCTTGCGCGGCGGATGCGTTTCGCTCGAGCCGCAGCCCTGACCCAGCACGCCTCCGAGCAATCCGAGGAGCAACCAGCCGAGGAGCTTCCCGCGGGTCGTCATCTACTTGAGCTGGACGTTCTGGATCACGAAGTTGTTCGCGTCGTCGTACACACGCACGGCGAGGATCGCCGGCCCCTGAGCGCTCAGCACGGTCGCGTCGAAGTCGAACTCCTCGCGCGCCTCGTCGAAGATGCCGTCCTTCGGATAGAACGGAACCCATTCGTCGCGACCGGCGAGCGCGACGTCGATGCGCTGAATCGGTCCGACGCCGTCGAGCGCCACGCCCTGCACGCGCCTGCCCGTCGCACGCAGATTCTCGAGCCGCGGCGGCGTGTTGTCGACCAACACGATGCCGCTCTCCGCGTCGTCGCGCGTCACGCGATCGGGCGGATTCGAGAGCTCGTCACTGGCGGTGACGCGCACGCGGTAGCGCCCCTCGGGGAGCGTGCTCGTGTCCCAGTCGTAGGTTTCCTTGGTCACGACCTCGTCGCGACGCGTGAGGTCGTACCAGGTCGCGCTGCCGACGAGCCGGTACTGCAGGCGGTACCGCATCTCGTCCTTGTCCGGATTGTCGATTTTCCACGAAATCGCGAGCTTGGTTTCGGACTTGCGCGACACCGGGCCGCCCGAGGGCTTGAGGTCGTCGTTCGAATCGCGGCCGCGCCTCGCGTTCACGTCGTCAACCGTGGCGCGCAGGTTGTCGGTGACGAACGCCACCTCGAACTCCGAGAGCTCCGCGTTCGGATCGTTCGGGAAGTGAGCGCGCACCTGGAAGTAGCGGCCCGTCGGGCTCGCCACCGGGCCGGGCCGGTTGGCGTCCGCGCTCCACGGGCTCCAGGTGCCGTCCGGCTCCTTGGTGTTGCCGGTGCGCGTCGAGATCTGAACGGGACCCGTGGCCTCCCAGCTCATGCGACCGAAGCGCGCGCGGAGCCCGGCGTCGAGCACCTTGCCCGTCCACACGGCGTCCGGGCCACCGATGCCCTTCAGCGGGTGAAACACCGCCGGGTCGCTCGCCGTCACGAAGCGCGTCGCGCCCGCGAGCACCACGGCGCCGATCTGACGCTCGTCGGTGTCGCCGACGAGCGCCACGCGCTGATTGGCGTCGACGGCGTAAACCCGACCTTCGGCTCCGGTCCCGACGTAGGCGCGACCGTCGTCGCCGAGCCCGATGCTCGTGAAATGCTCGTCGTCGTTGTCGTAGAGGCGATCGGGCTGACCGTCGGGCGTGAAATGATAGAGCGTCCCCTTGCCCTTGGGCTTTGGGCCCGCGGCGGTCGGCCCGGCGGGCGTGCTCTCTTGATTGCGGGACGGCTTCGCCGGCACCGTGAAGCCGCTCTTGAGGTCGTTGGCGATCGCGTAGACGTCGCCCTTCGGCCCGACGGCGATCCCGCGCACCTCGGTGCGGTTGAAATCGTAGAGGACGCTCGCGCGGCCCGGGCCGGTGACCTTGTAGAGCTTCGCCTTGTCGCTCGCGCCCGTGAGCACGCTGCCGTCCGGCGCGACGGCCACGCTCATCAGGTGCTGCTCTTCGGCGTCGAAGTAGACCTGAGCTTCACCCCCTTGGGTGATACGGAACAGCTTTCCCTCGGGGCCGGTCGCGGCGTAGAGCGCGTTGTTCTTCGCGTCGAACGCGAGCCCGAAGACGTGCTTGGCGCCCGCGAGCGTCGCGAGCTCGGTCAGCTTGCCGCGATCCCACTTCATGATCTTGCCGTCGGGCAACGTCCCCGCGAGCACACTGCCGCCCCAGCCGTTCACGAGCGAGGTGACGACGAGCGCGTTGGTTTCGGCGAGCACCGTGACGGCACCCCCCTTCACCTGGAGCAGCTTGCCCTCGTTGCCGGTGCCGAGCAGCACCGAGCCGTCTTTCTGCGGGAGCGCGCACCAGATCGACTGGGCTTCGGACACCGGGACGGCGCCGAGATCGAGCCCGGCGCGCACGGCACCGTGCGAATCGACCGCCACGCCCTTGAGGTCGCCGCCCTTGAAGTCGGCCTCCTTGTCGAGGGTGAAGCGGCGAGTGCCGACCGCGGCTGCCGACGCCGCGAAGAGCAGCGAGGCCGTAACGAGCGCGAGGGACGAAAATGACCTTTTCATGCGTGTTAGCGGGCGACTTCAGGCAGTGGGTTATCGAACGACCGGGCGGACGGTGACGTTCACTCGATCCCGCCCGACCAGGTACTGGTTGAGCGGAAACGACTGGCGCACGGTGGTGGTGTACGCGTCGGGAGCGATCGAGCTCGTGCTCGGGCGGAGCGCGTCGAGCGCGCCCATCGGCAGGTCGGTGGCAATGCGACCCTTGTGCGTGACCGTCGCTTCCGGCGACGCGTAGCTCACGACCACGGACTTGGGCGGCTGAATCGGATCCTCGAAGTTGTGGATCAGCTCGCGCAGCGTGTCGGGCGAAGCCTTGTCCTTCTCCTCGGCGTACCCGGGGCTGATCTCGAGCGTCAGCGTACGGCCGGCGAGGTGCGCGGGCAGCGGAACCGAAACCACCTTCTGCAGGATCGGACCCGAGAACGGCACCATCGTGAGCCGGATCTTCGCGGGCTCGCCGGCGTCGATCTCGCTCGCGAGAAGCTCCGCGCCGCGCAAGCGGTAGAGCTCGCGCGCGTAGTGCAGCTCGACGTCCATCTGGACGCTCTCGACCCGCGCGGGCTGCCAGGGGTTGTTGAGGATCGCGCCCACGGCCCGTACGAGGTTCGAGCGCGCGAACTCGCCGGCGTCGGGCGTGCCGCCGATGGCGACGCCGAAGTCGCGCAGCGTGATCTCGCCGTAGTCCTTGATCTTGAGCTTGCTCGTCGCCGTCCAGCTCACGTCTTGCTGCTCGTTGGCGACGGTCTGCAGGCCGCTGCCGAGCGCCACGGACAGGAACGACGGCGTGAGGAAGCGCTCGTGCGCCACCTCGAAGTTCCAGCTCGAGAGCGGGACGCCGGGCACGCCCTTGATCGCCATCTTGACCGGGATGACGGGCGCTTTGGCCGACTGGGACACGACGATCGACGCCACGCGATCGTTGACGAGCGCGCCCATCGAGCGAACGGGCATGCCGATCTTGAAGGAGCGCTGCTCGCTCGCGAGCACCCACAGCACGCGGCCGATCGCGGTCGGCAGCGCCGTATTCCCGGCTTCCATCATCGGGTGACCGAACGCGACGAGCTTGTCGCCCTCGACGCGCGTCACGGTCCCGAGCCCGGTCGCGCTCATGTCGCCGCGAATCAGCTCGACGCCGATCGCCCCGCCGTCCTCGAACTTTTGCGGCGCGTCGGGCTCCGGCGCACCACCACCGCCACCGGCTTGCAGCGGCTCGAGCCCGAGCGGCGAGAGCAGCTCGGAAGCGAGGCGAATCGCCGAGGGGGTGAGCCCACCGACGAGCAGCGGCGTCGCTACCGGGCGCACCGGGGTCGGGCTCGACTCGTAGGCCGTGCGCGCCACCTCGGCCGCGTGCTCGCGCACGTCGTAACGTCCGAGCTCGCCGCGAAAGCGACCGCGCCCTTCCACGCCGGTCCCCGCAGGCTTCGCTGCGACCCGCTGCCCGGGCACGAGCTTGAGCGGCCAGCCGTTGATCGTGTCGGGCAAAGGCAGCGCCATCTCGTCGAGCATGGTGCGGATCGGCGTGACGCCCGCGACGGGCTCGCTGCCGAACGTCCAGCCGTAGGCGTACGCACCGATCATCTTGCCGTCGATGAAGATCGGGCTGCCGCTCATGCCAGCGACCACCTTCGCCACCTCGAGGCGCGGGTGGTGCGTCTTGATCAGGATCACCTCTTGGCGCGGGCGGAAGTTCTTGAGCACGCCGATCACTTCGACGTCGAAGCGATCGGGCTTGGTGCCCTCGAACACCGTGAGGCCGTAGCCCTTCATGCCGGGCTTGATCTCGCTCACGCCCATGATGTTCGCGCGCAGCGCCGTGCCGTCGGCGCGGGCGAGTCCCTCGGGCAGCGTGGCGGCGAGTCCGAGCAGGGCCGCCCCGGCAAGCAAGAGGGTATTTTTCATGGACGCGAGAGTCTACGACATCCCCCGGCAGCGTCCACCGCCCAAGACTCGCGTCCCCCGCCGATATTTGGCTGAAATCCGGGCCGGGGGCGCCGGCGCGCCGAGCGCTCGACGCGCCATGGTAGGTGAGTCCCTCGTGAAGGGCTCGGCGCTCACCGACGTGCTGCTCGTGCTCGGGCCGTCGCTGTCGCTCGCCCTGCTCGTCACGGCTCACGTCGCCTTGGTGGCGGCGCTCGCCGTGCGCACGCCGCGCTGGCGCGCTGCGGTGGCGCTCGTGGTGCCGCCGCTCGCGGTCGTCTGGGGTGCGCAAGAGAAGCTTCGCCGCTCGTGCATCGTCTGGCTCACCGCGCTCGCGCTCTACGTGCTCACGCTGTCGCTCGCGAGCTTGAGCTAGCGCGCAACTTCGTGTCGCGACGCGAGCTCGTCACAATCGCGAGTATGCCGGGAGTGGTAGGGTCGCGCTTTCGCTCCCGCAGCGAGAGGCTTCGATGACTTTTCGGTTACATCGCTACGGACCGGTGTGGATGCTCGGGGGCGCCGTCCTCTTCGCTGCGTGCGGCGAGTCGGGGCATCCGAGCTCACCGCCCGCGAGCAGCGGCAAGTCCGGCGGCGGCGCTGCCAATGCGGGCAAGGGCGGCACTTTCACGGGCGGGCGCGCTGGCAGCGGCGGCTCGAACGCGGGCACGAGCCCCGGCGCTACCGGCGGCAGCGCGGGCGAGAGCGACGGCGGCAGCTCAGGCGAGAGCGGCGGTCCCTCCGCCGGTGGCTCGCACGCAGGCAACGGCGCGGGCACGGGCGGTAGCGCGGCCAGCGCGGGCCAATCGGCGAGCGGAAGCGGCGGCGAGAGCGGGGCGGGCGTGAATCCCGTCACTTGCCACGCGCACGCGGCGGAGGCTCCGAGCCTGCCCGATCCAACCGACCTCGATGCCGCGCTCGTCGCGCGCGCCGCCGCGATCGTCGGCTCCTGCATGCCCGACGACGGCGTCAACCGCAACGCGACGCATTTCTGGAGCTCGCATCGCTCGGCGGCGCGCCCGTGGTTCCGCTTCGCCGCGGAGCTCGACTGCCTCGCCCACGCCGACTGCGGCTGCGGCGCAGTCGAGGAGTGCTTGGGCTTCTACGCCGGCCCGGCGCGCGGGACGTGCGAAGCAGGCTGTCGAGGCGCGCTTTGGACCGCGTGCGAGGAAAGCAGTGGACCCACCATCGAGTGGACGTTCGATTGCGGCAAGCTCGGCCTCGACTGCGATGACGCCGCCGGCTGCGTCGACGAGCCCACCCCGGACTGCGGCTCGCTCGATCCGGGACAAGTGAGATGCACGTCGGACGGGCGCCAAGAAACGTGCAGCGCCGGCGCCCTCCGGCACACGCCGCCCTGCGACTCGCTCGGGCTCACGTGCAGCGACGATCTCTGCACGGGCGACGGGGACGAGTGCGTGACCGACTACTCGCAGCAGGGCAGCCCCGAGCAGATCGTTCTGCAGGCGACCGGCTGCGACGGGGACACGCTCACGGCCTGCGAGAACGAGCACCTCGCGCGCATCGACTGCATGACCCAGGGCCCGGGGTTCAGCTGCCAGAGCGTCGGCGGTAGGGCCTTCTGTGGCCTCGCATCCGAGTGCGAGCCCGCCGACGACTGGCAGAACGGCGACTTCGAAGCGAGCTGCAACGGCAGCGTGCTCACCTTCTGCAACGCGGGCCGCGTCGAGCAGCTGGATTGCACGACGCTCGGTTTCGAGAGCTGCGCGATCGAGCCGGCGGTCGGGCACTACGGCTGCACCCCCACAGCGTTCGACTGAGGCACGCCGGCGCACCGGGCGCGTGGCGCCGATATTTCTCACGTGGCCCCGTGCTAGCATCGCGGGTCGTGATGGATTGGGTCGCGCCCGGCGCCGTCCTCGCCGGCAAGTACACCCTCGAGCGAAAGCTC
>Ga0070682_100000832_pt1 | contig 18004 bp, 13 predicted proteins | sample KBSC63LmetaG_FD_64668 | JGI IMG/M metagenome (GOLD analysis project Ga0070682, IMG submission 64668) | Corn rhizosphere microbial communities from Kellogg Biological Station, Michigan, USA - KBS C6-3L metaG | ecosystem: Host-associated > Plants > Roots > Rhizosphere | place: USA: Michigan... | reverse complement strand
CGGATCATTGGGGCCTTTTTGGGCGGAATTTTGTGCCTCAAAAATGCCACTTTTCCCCGCATTCCGAAATGCCAGTTTCGTATCACCGGAGGGGCATTTTCATATCACCCCCTAATCGTTAAGCCCTCGTAGGGGCACTTAACGCCCCAAAGGTACTCGATCCCTGGAAATGCGCTCCCCCCGCGGGATGTACCAATCGGCGAGATCGAACCACCACGCATCTGGCCTCATCACCGCCGTTCGGACCCGCCGATGGATGCCGATGATCTTGCGCGGTTCGTAGAGCCAGATGGCGGGGACATCATCATTGATTACCCGGAAGGCTCGAGAGAAAGCAGAGCGCTCTGAACCAGGAGGCGCCCAGAAGGCGCTGTCGAGCAGCGCGTCGAATTGTGGGTTGCTGTAGGAGCCGAAATTGGTGCCGCTCCGCCCGATTCCGGCGGTCGTCCATGCGGCGCGGATTGCATCGGTGCTCGACGGCATTACCCACGCGCCCAGCGCGGCATCGAACAATCCGCGCGACTCGCGATCGAGCTCGGTGCTCGACTCCATTGCGGCGATCTCGACACGGATGCCCATCCGGCGCAGCTGCGCCTGGATGAGCGGCGCCATCCTCATTCTCGCGAGACTGATGGTCGGCACCAACAGTGTGAATGAGAGCTCCTGCCCCGCCCTGGCGCGAATCCCGTCCGGGGTGCTTCGAGTCCAACCGAGCGAGTCCAGAACGCGAGCTGCCGCCGACGTATCGAACGGCACCTGTCGCAGGCTAGGATCGGTGCTCGCGAACGCGCGCACGGTCGGGCCCGCTGGTACCAACGCGAAAGTATCGAAGACATTGCGCACCATCGCGGCGCGATTGAGCGACATCGCGACTGCGCGTCGAAGCTCGCGGTCGCCAAAGAGCGGGTGTAGCCGCGCCGGAAGCTTGGGGTCGCGCAGGTTGAACCTCAGAAAGGCGTAGTCCATTCCGGGCTGCACAATTACGCGCAGGTTCTGCTGGCGCTTCACCGGTGCCAGGTTCTCGGGTCGGAGCGCGTCGAACAAATCCGCTTCGCCGCCGAGCAATCGCGCGACTGCTGTCTGAAGCTCCGGGGCCACCGACCATATCACGCGATCGAGCTTCGCTCGACCGCGAAAGTTCGCCGAATCGGCGACGAGCTCCACCGACGAGCCTTTGTTCCACTTCCGCAGGCGGAACCGGCCCGTGCCGATCGGCGGCGGAGGCGTCTCACGCAACACCCGTAGCCGCAGGTTCTCGAGCTGGTGCGCGGGAAGGATCAGCATTTGTGCGGCGGCATCCAGAAACTGGGTCGGCGATCGCTGATGAAACCAGAATACCGCCGTCAGTGAATCGGTGACCGTTACCGAGTCAATGTTCGCGATGTCCGATTCAATCCGACTCGCCATCGCGGGGTTCTTGTTGAGCGCAAAGGTGAAGGCGACATCGCGCGCGGTAACGTCCCGCCCATCGTGCCATTTTGCGGCGGGGTTGATGTGGAACGACAGTATCAGCGAGTCGTTCATCCACGTCCAACGATCGGCCAGCCCCGGCCGGAATTTCTTTTCGTCGCGGATGTCGAGGTCTGGTCCGACGTCCGCGAGGTAGTCGTAGATCTGCTCGGAGATCTGCTTGGCTTGGGCAGTCAAGATGAGCGGCGGAAACAGAGTCGCCGGATCGGCTGTCGTCGCGATCACGAGGGTGCCGCCCGTTTCCGCTTCGCCCTTCGCTCCACGGTCAGCGCAAGCGCAAACCGCCAGCACGAGCGCGACTGCAGTCAGCAATCTCATCGACAGGAAGCTAGCCGGGCCGGCAATTCCCCGTTCCCGCAGAAACCCCGAGTGATATGAAAGTGACATCTAGTGATATAGAATTGACATTGACTCCCTTGCGTCGCGGTGAAAAGCTCAATGATACATGGGAGAACCGGCTGCGAAGCGAATGGCTGCGATGCCTACCTTTCAGGTAGCGCACCTGCGGAAAGATGGTCAGGACGTCATCATCGTGCCCGTTGACGGCTCGTTCGGTAAGCGGTCGCCTGCCGAGCAGTCACGGATCCAGGAAGCCTTCCAGCGCAGCGCTGCCGCCTCAGACATGCCCGGTGTCGTCGTCCCTGTGTGGGAGGACCCCAGCGGGAAAATGGCGTTCCGGGCTCCCCCGCCGTGGCACCAGTTTCTGAAGAGTATTGACATGGTGTACGTCGCGACCGCCCTCAATCGCAGCCTGAGTCTCGAGACCAAATAGGCTCGCGCGCCCGATCCACGCCGCACCAGTTGAATCGCTGCGGCCGGTCGGTGATACTGAAACATGATTTTCACTCCTCGAATCGCCGCCGCGATCGCGCTCGCGGGTGTCGTCCTGTCCGGCACGCCGCTTCGACTGCTCGCTCAACACGACGAGCACATGTCCATGCCGGCGATGTCGGCCGACACTCTGGCCTCGGCGCCGACGACACCGACGCGATCGGTGGCGGACTCGGCATTCGTCGGCGATTCCGTGCTGCGAATTTGCAAGCCGCACATCGCACATTTCGCCGACGCATACGCCACCTGCATCGGTGATGCACTGGCCGCACTTTCCGCGGCCGGCAACATTGCGCTGGCGATGGGCACTCTCGATTGGGTGGAGCACAGAAACCCGGCCCTCATCCTGCTCGGGCATCCGCTCGCCCACGCCCTGGGCTACGCGGTGCGATCGACACCAAAGACGGCGACGGCCCTGCTCAGCGAATGCGACGATCGCTATCAGTCGGGCTGCTACCACGGAATTCTGCAGCGTTATTTCGACGTGCGCATCGGCATGCCGCTCGCGAACGCGGTGCTGCTGGCGCCGTGCGATGGACTGCGTGGCACAAACCAGCAGTTCCGGATCTTCGATTGCCTGCACGGCACCGGCCATGGCCTGATGATGTACCACCGCTACGACGTGAACGCATCGCTTGCCGACTGCGATCGACTGCGCACGCCCTGGGATCAGAACAGCTGTTACGGCGGCGTGTTCATGGAGCACAACATGGGCGCGCGAATGAAGTTCTTCGGCGACGGCAACCTCGGAATGCATAGCCACGCGATGCCGGCGGCCAACGTCGTGCTCTTCAAGCCCGACGATCTGCAGTATCCCTGTGACGCCACCCCGGAACGGTACCGCGTAGAGTGTTATGAGCTGCAGCCGGATCTCATTCTCCCGGCTGTGCAGGAGGACTACCGGAAAGCCAGCGTCGTTTGCGATGCAGCCGGGACGCCGCGGCTCGTCGCCTCGTGCTACTCGGGCCTCGGCCGAAACGCGTCCGGTGCGTCAGCATTCCAGTTCGCCGGGATCCGGAGGCGCTGCGACCTCGCGTCCCCTTACGGCAAGCCGTTCTGTTATCAGGGGGCGGTGCGCCATCTCGCGTACGCGCCAAGTGAGCTTCCGCGCGGCGTCGCCTTCTGCAAATCATTACCGGAAGGAGAGACGCGCGCGCGATGCTGGGACGGCATCGGGTTGCAGGTCAGCGGGTTCTTCGCTGATATCGCGTCGAGGCAGAAAGCGTGTCAGTCCGATCTACCTGGCGATGTCGCTGCCTGCCTCGAGGGTGCTGGCGCGGAACAAGCTGCCGGATCTCGGAACCGGCCCTGATTCTCCTGCGATGATCCTCTCCGTGCTCGATCAGTCGCCGATCCCCGAGGGATCGAGCGGCGGAGACGCGTTGCGCAACAGCATCGATCTCGCACAGTTCACGGAAGCCCTCGGCTACAACCGGTACTGGATCGCCGAACATCACGCGACGCCGATGCTGGCCAGCCCGAGCCCGGAGGCGCTGATCGGGCCCATCGCCGCATTGACGTCGCGGATTCGGGTCGGCTCAGGCGGGGTCATGCTTCCCCACTACAGCCCGCTCAAGGTCGCGGAGACGTTCAGCATGCTGGCGGGATTGTTTCCCGGCCGCATCGATCTTGGAATTGGCCGCGCGCCGGGCACCGACCAGCTCGCGATGTTCGCGTTGCAGCGCGACCGCAGGTACGCGGCACCCGACGATTTTCCGGAGCAGCTCGGCGAGATGCTGGGCTACCTGGAGAACGCGCTCCCGCCCGATCACCCGTTCGCGCAGGTTGCCAGACTGCCAGGCAGGCCGGAAGCGCCCGATGTCTGGCTGCTAGGCTCCTCGCCCCAGAGCGCGATCTGGGCTGGCGAGCTCGGCCTGCCATACGTGTTCGCCGATTTCATCAACTCGGAGGGCGCGCACATCGCCGAGTTGTATCGCGAACGGTTCAAGCCATCGGCGCGGCTGCGTGAGCCGCGACTAATGGTTGCGAGCTGGGCGCTGTGCGCTGATTCAAGCGAAGAGGCAGAGCTGCTGGCGAGCAGCAGCCAAATGGCATTTTCACTGCTGCGCACGACTGGCAAGACGATCCCGGTACCGACAGTAGACAAAGCCCTGCACTTTCTGAAGCAGGAGTCCGCAGGGTTACCGATCGTCCGGCGTCGGCGCATGACTCTCGGCACGCCCGACGTCGTGCGAGATGGGCTCGAGTCGATCGCGCGCGAGTACGGCGCGGAGGAGCTGATGATCGTGACCATCACCCACAGCCATGACGCGCGGCGGCGCAGCTACGAGCTGATCGCCGAAGCATTCGAGGTCGCGGTTCCGACATCGCCGTCGATGCGGACAACAGATGCACCTTGAGGTGCGCGAATTGCCTGATTAGTCCGATGTCGGGCATTCGCACTCGATGCACGGCACGATGTCCCCCCGGAGACTCGACATGACGAACGAAAAGCGTTGTTCGGTAAAGCTGCTGGTGTTCGGCGCATCTCTGCGGGAGGCCTCACTAAACGTCAGGCTCGCCTCGCTCGCGGCCCGGATCGCCGAGCAGAAGGGCGCGACGGTCGAACGATCGGTGATGACAGATTTCGAGTGTCCGTCGTACGACATGGACGCGGAGCTGTCGACCGGAATTCCCAGCGGCGCGCAGAAGCTGCGCGAGCGCCTGATAGCAGCCGATGGGTTCATGATCGCTTCACCGGAGTACAACGCGTCGATTCCGGGAGTGCTCAAGAACGCAATTGACTGGACGTCCCGGTTCAGACCGCAGCCCTTCAATGGGAAGCAGGGCTTCGTGATGGCCGCGTCGCCATCCATGACCGGCGGAAAAATCGGTCTATGGGCGCTCCGGCAGCCTCTCGAGCACCTGGGAGCGCGTGTCTATCCCGACATGTTCGCGCTTGCGCAGGCGCACCAGGCATTCAACGACTCGGGCCGAATCGCCGACGCCAAGCTGCAGCACTGGTTCGAGACGACGATCGATTGCTTCATCGATCTGGTGGAAGCGTCGAAGCATTACCCAAATCTGAAGAAGCAATGGGTCGAGTTTCTTGGCGAGCGCCCTGAGGCTGCGACGACCCGTGTGGAGATGGGCGAGACCGTGGCGGCGGGCTAGAGGACGCGATGGACAGACGCAAAATCGGTCCTGTCGACGTTTCGGTGGTCGGAATCGGCTGCAACAACTTCGGGCCACGACTCGACGAGAAAGGAACGAAGGAAGTGATCGACACCGCGATCGACTGCGGCATCAACTTCTTCGACACCGCCGACATGTACGGGAACGGCACCAGCGAAGATTTCCTGGGCAGGATTCTCGGAGCCAGGCGCAAGAGTGTCGTCATCGCTACGAAATTCGGGCAGGAAATGCCGGGACAGGGGCGCGGTGCGCGGCCCGAGTACGTACGCGCTGCGTGCGAGGCCAGCCTCAAACGGCTGCGCACGACCTACATCGACTTGTACCAGCTGCACCTGCCCGATCCCGACGTCTCGATTGCTGAGACTCTGGGAGCGCTCGACGAGCTGGTGAAGTCGGGAAAAGTCCGGCAGATCGGTTGCTCGAACTTCAACACCGAACAACTGCGTGAAGCGCACGCAGCGTCGGTGCGACATCCGGGGTCAGCGGTGTTCGCGAGCGTGCAGAACGAGTACAGTCTCCTGTATCGCGAGCCCGAACAGGGCGTGCTCGAGGAATGCGAGCGGCTCGGCATGGCATTTCTGCCTTTCTTCCCTCTGAAGGCGGGATTGCTGACCGGAAAGTACCGGAAAGGGCAACCGATTCCGGAGAACACCCGTGTCGCGAAGAACGAGCGCTATCGCAAGCTGCTGACGGATGACAGCATCGACAGGATCGAAGTCCTGATCGAATACGCGGAATCGCGCGGCCACAATATCCTCCAGCTCGCGTTCTCGTGGCTGCTCGCGCATCGGCCGGTGGCATCGGTCATCGCGGGCGCTTCGTCCGCTTCTCAGGTGCGCGCAAACGCGGAAGCGCCCGATTGGCGTCTTGGCGCGGCAGAGTTGCGCGAAATCGACGCACTGCTGAGGCAGGAAACGGCAACCGCCGACTAAATTCCGCACGTCCGTTCGCAGAAAGACAGAAACCCAGCCCCCTGGCGGGTGTAGGAACGGGCGTGGTAAACCCTCAATACGAATTCGGAGAAACCGTGAAATACACTATCCTTTCCATGATTGCTGCCGCAGGCCTCGTCGTGGCGCCTGGTGCGCAGGCGCAGGGCTACAATCCGTTCGAGATTGGCGCGTCTGGCGGCATTGCGTTTCCGACGGGCGACCTGGGCACCACCACCAACACTGGCTACAACATCGCCCTGGCGGTGGGATACCGGCCGCAGTACTCCGGGCTCGCCATCCGTGGTGAGGCGGCCTACAACCAGTTCGGGCTGGATGGCGCGGACGGCAGCATCAACATTCCGGCCTTCACTGGCAACGTCGAGTATGCGCTGCCGCTCGGCATGTCGTTCACACCGTACGTGATCGGTGGCGCGGGACTCTACCGCCCGAGCGCGGACATCGGTGGCACGACCGGCAACGCCGAGAACCACTTCGGCTGGAACGTCGGCGGTGGCATCAAGGTGCCCCTCAGCACGAGCTTCCAGACTTTCATCGAAGCGAGATACAACAGCGTCAACGTCAATGGCGGGACGCTCAGCTTCGTGCCGGTCACGGTTGGAGTGATGTTCTAGGAATTCTTTGGAGCAACAAAAAAGGCCAGCCGAAAACCGGCTGGCCTTTTTTGTTTCAACTGCAACTGAAGAATACGAGCTCTGCGATTTCGGCGGAGCAGCTGGGAGCGCCGAGCATGGTTTGAAGTTTTCAAAACCGAGCTCGGAGCAGCGAGCTGCTCCGCCCGCAGCCCCGTGCTGGTCGTTTTCCGTTTGTAGTTCCCTTTTATTGCACCGCGTTGATCATGTCGAAGATCGGCAGGTACATCGCGACGACCATGCCGCCGACCACCACACCGAGGAACACGATCATGATCGGCTCGAGCAGCGAGAGCAGGTTGCTGACAGCGGCATCGACTTCTTCGTCGTAGAAGTCGGCGATCTTGGACAACATTTCATCCAGGCCACCGGTTTGCTCGCCGACCGCGATCATCGAGATGACCATTGGGGGAAAGACCTTCGACTTCTGGAGCGGCTGGGCGATGGTGTCTCCGCCGGCGATCGAGGAGCGCGACTGCATGATCGCGTCCTGGATGACGCGGTTGCCCGCGGTCTTGGCGGTGATCTCCAGACCCTCGAGAATGCTGACACCCGAGCTGATCAGGGTGCCGAGGGTGCGGGTAAAGCGTGACACCGCCGATTTGCGGAGCACGTCACCGAGCACCGGCATCTTGAGCATCAGACGGTCGATTACGAGCTTGCCGTTCGGCGAAGCGTAGTACTTCCGGAAGAGATAGGCGCCGACGATCATGGCCGCGCCGATCACCCACCAATAGGCCTTCAGGAATCTCGACGCGCCGATGACGATGCGCGTCGGAAGCGGAAGGGCGAGCCCGACCGAGCCGAACATGTTCTCGAACACCGGGATGACGAAGATCAGGAGCACCACGATCGCGATTGCAGCGACGCTCATGATGACCGTCGGATAGATCATCGCGCCCTTCACCTTTCTCACCAGGGCGTCGTTCTTTTCGAGGAAGGTCGCCAGGCGCAACAGAATGGTGTCCAGAATACCACCGGCTTCACCGGCCGCGACCATGTTCACGTAAAGATTCGTGAAAGCCCGCGGGTGCTTGGACAGCGCGTCGGCAACGGTGTTACCGGACTCGACGTCGAACACCACTTTCTTGGTGACTTCAGCGAGCGCTTTGTTGTCGGTCTGCTCGGCGAGAATCGTCAGGGCCTGCACGAGTGGCAGACCCGAGTTGATCATCGTCGAGAACTGACGGGTGAAGATGACGACGTCGCGGGTCTTGATCGAGCCGCGACCGATCTTCTTGGCCGCGTCCTGGTCGATCTTGACGACGCTGAGTCTCTGTTTTCTGAGCTGGGCGATGACATCATCACGGGAGGCGGCGTCGATCGTCGCGGTGCGCAGATCGCCGTTGAATGCTCTCGCCGTGTAGGTAAACGTAGCCATTGACTAAACCTCTCTTAACGTCTCACAGGGGAGCCTGCTACCGGGCGTCCCGTCGCCGGCTTGCCGGCTGCGGGCTTGCCACTTCCGTCTTCATCTGACGGCAGCTGGCCGATCATGCGCTGGAACTCCGTCGGGTCGCCGCTGACACGCAGGCATTCGTCGACAGAGACTTCGCGCGCCATGTACAGCTGGTACAGCGCATCATTGAGCGTCTGCATGCCGAACTTCTTACCGGCCTGCATCGACGAATAGATCTGGTGGACCTTGTCGTCACGAATGAGAGCGCGGATTGCCGGCGTCACCACCAGAATCTCGGCGGCCATGACGCGGCCGCGGCCGCTCGCCTTGGGCAACAGCGTCTGGGTGACGATTCCCTCGAGGACAAACGCCAGCTGGGCCCTGACCTGCGACTGCTGGTGCGACGGGAACACGTCGATGATGCGATTGATCGCCTCGGCGGCGGAGTTGGTGTGCAGCGTCGCGAACGCGAGGTGACCGGTTTCGGCGATGGTCAGCGCGGCCTGAATGGTCTCGAGGTCGCGCATTTCGCCCACCAGAATCGTATCGGGGTCTTCACGCAACGCGTACTTGAGGGCGTTGGCAAATGACTTGGTGTCGCTGCCGACCTCGCGCTGGTTGATGATGCAGCCCTGGTGCTTGTGGATGAATTCGATTGGATCTTCGACGGTGATGATGTGGCCTTTTCTCTCGCGGTTGATCTTGTCGATCATGGCGGCGAGGGTCGTCGACTTACCTGAGCCCGTGGGTCCGGTGACGAGAACCAGGCCGCGCGGCTTCTCGGCCATTTTCGCAATCGACCCTGGCAAGCCGAGCTGCTCGAAAGTCTTGATCGCGAATGGGATCTGACGGACGACCATCGAGACGCAGCCGCGCTGCTTGAAGACGTTACCGCGGAAGCGGGCGAGGTTCTGGATTCCGAACGAGAAATCGAGCTCGTCCTCGAGCTCGAAGCGCTTCTTCTGCTGCTCGGTCAGAACGGAGTACGCGAGCTGAAGAGTGTCCTTCGGCGACAGCTCGGAGTCCGCGGACGAGTTGGTGATATCACCATCCACGCGCAGCTTGGGCCGCTCGCCGGCGACGATGTGAAGGTCGGAAGCATTGCGGGATACCATCTCCTCGAGAAGCGCGCGGAGATTGGTACCGGCCGGCTTCGGCGGGCCCGCTGGCGAAGATGTGTCTATGAACGGTAAAGTCATCGATTAGTGATGCGTGGGGTGAGCATCGGCCGCTGTCTCGCGGACGACCTGATCCAGCGGTGTGATTCCCTTAAGGACCTTGAGCCATCCATCCATGCGCAGGGTCAGCATGCCCTCCTCGATCGCGGCCTTCTGGATCTCGGCGGCGCCGGCACTTTGCATGATCAGCTTCCTTAGTCTCGGGGTCATGTTCAGAACTTCGTACAACCCCTGACGACCACGGAGCCCCGATCCGTCACATTGTTCGCACCCCTTGCCCCGGAAAACCGGGAGGTCTTCCATCTTGGTGTCGAGGGTGATCTGCTCCATGAAAGGCTTGGCGACTTCGGTGGCGCGGGCCTTGGCGTCGCTCAATGCCATGTCGGTAAAGTGCATGTCGCGGAGCGTGACGCCGCCATCGACCTTGGCGGCCGCAATCTCGGCAGGATCCATCTTGTAAGCCTCAGCGCACTTGTTGCACACGCGACGGACGAGGCGCTGAGCGAGCACCAGGTTCAGCGCCGAAGCGACGTTGAAGGGCTCGATGCCCATGTCCATCAGACGGGTGACAGTCTCAGGCGCCGAATTGGTGTGCAGGGTCGAGAGCACGAGGTGACCGGTGAGCGCGGCTTTGATGGCGATGCCACCGGTTTCGAGGTCTCGAATTTCTCCCAACATGATGATGTTGGGGTCCTGACGAAGGAACGCCTTCAGCGCGGCAGCGAAGGTCATCCCGATCTCGGTCCTCACCAGCACCTGATTGATGCCGAAGAGATTGTATTCGACCGGGTCCTCCGCCGTCATGATGTTGACGTCGATGTTGTTGATCTTCGAAAGCGCTGAATACAGAGTGGTCGTTTTACCGGAACCCGTCGGACCGGTAACCAGCACCATTCCGTAAGGGTTCGAGATCGCTTCCATCAGCTCGCGCTCGGCGCGCGGCTCGATGCCGAAGGTGCTCAGGTCGAGCGAAAGGTTGCCCTTGTCGAGAATACGGAGCACGACCTTTTCGCCGAACAGTGTTGGCAGGGTCGAGACACGGAAGTCGATGACCTTGTTCCCGATCTTGAGCTTGATGCGGCCGTCCTGGGGTACGCGGCGCTCGGCGATGTTCAGGCTCGCCATGATCTTGAAGCGGGAGATGAGCGCGGGGCGCATCTTGATCGGCGGCTTCATGATCTCCTGCAGCGCGCCGTCGATGCGATAGCGGACGCGGAGCTCTTTCTCGAAGCACTCGAAGTGAATGTCCGACGCGCCCTTGCGAAGGGCGTCGGTCATGATCGCGTTGATGAGTTTTACGACGGGCGCTTCGTCGACCAGCGCCTGGCCGGCGTTGTCGGCGGCGGCTTCGTTCTCGCTCTCGAGGATCTCGATGTCATCGTCGTCATCGATCTCGGCGAGCAGGTTCTCCATCTGCGCTTCGCCCGAGGCGTAGAACTTCTCGATCGCGTTGCGCAGAGTGAACTCGCCAGCGATGACCGGGAAGATGTCGAGCCGGGTGATGAACTTGATGTCGTCGAGAACGGAGAGCGACGCGGGATCCGACATCGCGACCGTCAGGGTGCGTCCGTCGCGCTTGAGCGGCAGGACGCTGTGCTTCATGGCGAGCTCACCGGGAATGAGCTTGGCGATGCGCGGATCGACCTGAAACTTGGTCAGGTCTACGGCGGGCATCTTATGCTGGCGGGCCAGCATCCTGGTCAGATCGGTTTCCTTGACGAAACCGAGCTTTACCAGGTTGTAGCCAACGCGGGTGCCGTTGTGCCTCTGCTCCTGGAGAGCCTTATTGAGCTGGTCCTGGGTGACCAACCCTTCTCTCAAAAGCAGATCGCCAATTCTAAGCGTTTTAGCGGCAGGAGCTGTCAAGGACGCTAGTCCCTCCGGTGAGGCTTCCTGCGTGCTTTTGGCAGTTCGGATGGCCTGGATATGACTGTGTTGGTAGGACGCGGGACCAGCGAGAAGGTTACGGTAGAGTCGAGTTTTTCTACCATAGAGGGACCGACCCCTTTCACTCGCTGGAATCCTTCCATCGAGCCGAACGGACCGAACGAATCGCGGTCGGCGACGATGCGTTTGGCGAGGCTCGGGCCGATACCCCGCAGCGCCTCGATTTCCTGCTCGGTGGCGACGTCGAGATCGACCTTGCCGGCGGGCTTGGGAGGCGCTTTCCGCACCTTTTCGCGCTTCGGCTTCCGCAAGCCCGCGTGTCGAGCCGAGTCGGCAGCCTTGATCTGACTTTCGAGGGCCGCCCGGGCGCTCAGGTCTCCGGGCGAATGGCCGTGGAGCGCCCGAAAGGCCCGCGTCGAAGCGCCCAGTACAAGGACGACCGAGAAGAACAGGAGCGCCTTACGCTCGGCGGGTGTCGGCATGAGCCGACCCTAATGGGCGCGAGTTCTTCTATGTCACCGAAGCCGCGCGGGTAGGCGCGTACTCTTCCATCGAGGTGGTGAGGAGGAGGGTACCGAGGACCAGAACGCCCGCGACGATGAACGGGAACCCGAGGCCGACGCGGTCCATTGCGACGCCAGCGGCGAGGGGAAAAACCACCCGTGAAACCCCGCCGAAGGTGTGCTGCACACCCATATAGAGGCCGCGATGGCGCTTTGGTACCACGCGCGAGAGCATGGCGGTGACACACGGAAACACGAAAGCGGTGCCGAGGGGCATCAAGGTGAGCGCGACAAGGAGCGTCGTGAACGAATGGACGGCGGCGATGAGCGCCAGCCCGATCGACAGCAGTACCAGTCCGAAGCGGGTGAGTCTGGCTTCGCCCAGCCACTCGATCATGCGCCCGAGGATGCCGGCTCGGACGATGACTCCCATTCCGCCCAGATACATGACGAAGAACCCGACGTTGGCTTCGGTGACCGGAAGTCGGTCCGCGAGAATGAGGGGAAGTGTCGGTGCGGTGCCGTAGAATGCGCCGATGGCAACGGTATAAATCCAGATCAGTCGCTGCGCGGGCTCCTTTGGGCGGGAGATGACGCTCCAGATCGCGCCGCCGCCGCTCTGATGCATCACCTCGTGCTCCGCGGTGATCGATGTCTCGCGCGATTCACGCAGGTAAACGCCGGCGAAGATGCTGACGAGCACGCAGAAAATCGCCGAGGCGATGCCCGGCGCGTGGCGACCCCAATGAATGAGCACTGAGCCAATCGCAGGACCAACCACTGCCCCGAGGCTGGTGGCGGCCGACAGCCAGCCGAGGCCCTTGGCGCGATCCTTCTCCGCGCTGGCGTCGGCGACATAGGCTTGCACGACGCCGATGGTTCCTCCGCCGAGGCCCTGGACGACGCGCGAGAGCAGTAGCAGCCACAGCGTCGCCGCGTAGGCGAATATGACGTAGGCGACCGCCGAGATCAGCAATCCCACGAGAAGCGCCGGCCGACGACCGTACCGATCGGAGAATTTTCCCCACAGTGGCGCGCTGGCGAGCTGCGCAATCGAGAATGCGGCGATCAGAACGCCGACGATCGTATTCGACGCGCCGAGCTTGGTGGCGTAGAACGGAAGGAGAGGGATGATCATCGCCAGGCCCAGCATGTCCACGAACGCCGTGATCATGAGGACCGTGAGCTTCCCTCTCATAGTCTATTTCCGCGTCACCAGCGCCGTCGCGACATCGCCGACGATCGCCAGCGATCGGGCCGAGATCTTGTCCATGGTGTCCTGCGGAGTGTGGTGCGGCGGGTAGGTGAGGTCGATGACGTCGATGACCCTGAGACCGGCATTAAGCAGCGGGATGTGGTCGTCGGTGATCAAGCCACCGCTCTCCTGGACGAAGGTGGTGCCGTAGCCGAGGTCGGCGGCGGTTTGCCAGACCCGGGCGACGACTTCCGGTGCCTGCTGGAAGGAATTCATCTCGTATGGAATACGAAGATCTTTGTCACCGATCATGTCGAATAGGATTCCGTACAGCGGCTTGTATCCGGGCGACGGGAGGTGGCTGGCGAAATACTTGGAGCCGATCAGCACATCGACCTCTGGAGGACCGAACTGGCCGTAATCCTCACCGTCGGTGAAGAGAAGATCAACACCAACATTTGGCTTTGTCTTCTTGAGTGCGTCACCCAGGGCGATGAACAGCCCGACACCCGACGCACCGTCGTTGGCGCCCGGAACCGGCATCTTACGCTCGGCTTCGGTTCCCGCAGATTCAGAGATCGGTCGCGAGTCCCAGTGGGTCATGTAGAGCACTCGCTCAGACAAATCGGGCCGGAACCGGGCGAGAATATTTCGCAGCGGGAGCTTCTTTCCATCCGCGGTGGTGTAGGTGAACGCCTGCACGATCACGGTGTCGGCGCGGGAGCGCATTTGCTGGATGATCCAGTCGCCCGCCTTCTTTGCGGCCGGGGTACCCGGGACGCGCGGGCCAAAGTCGAACTGCGCTTTGGCGTAGTTGTAGGCGGCATTGCCGTCGAAGCCGGTCGAGGTCGATGCGCCCGCGGCCGCGGATTCGCTCCTTTGCGCGGCGTTTCCACTCTTCGCATCACCCTTGCACCCGACGAACAGACAAAAGAACAGAATGACGAACATGGGTCTCACTTGAATTCCCCGGCGTAGAACTGCAGGTGCATCACCGCACTGAGCACAGTCTGGGTGAAGCGGCGGTTAAGGTTACGGTCGAAGCTCTCGACGCGCGAGATGACGAAGCTCGATGAAAGGTTTTCCGCGACGTCGGTATCGGCACTCATGCTGAAGGCGCGGCGGCCGTTGTCCGACAACCTGCTCTCGCCGGTGACCGACAGTGGGTTGGCGACGAAGTTCTGACCCAGGCTCTTCTGATAGCTGAGGCGGGTGCGAAGGTCGCCGCGCGGATTCCAGTCCGCGGGAAGCTTCCAAGGCTTGGAGAGATCGACGTTGAAGTCCGAATTGTCGCCGTTGCTGCTCAGACCCGGCTTCGCATCGAGTCGCTTCGAGAAAGAATACCCCACAGTGCTCGACACGGGTCGGTCGCCCGCGAAGACGATTGTTCCACTCATTGGAAAGCTGCGAACGCGCATCACCCCGCGGTCGTCGACGTCTTCGCCGAAAAGCGGCTGGGTGCCATTTAGCTGCTTCGTTTCCAGGGCCCGAGCATTGGCGCCGAGGCTCGAGATGAGCCAGCCCAGTCCGGCGGGCTTTCCGGTCCAGCGGAATGAAACGTCCGGAAAAACGATCTGGGTGCCGTCGACGACGTCCTGGCCTTCCTCGAGGCGACGAATCCAGTTGCGCGTATTGATGCGCTGATAGCGCGTGGCGATGCTCGCGCCAAACGGCAGGTTGAGCGATTGATTGAGCGAGAGCTGCGTCACGAGACCGACGCTCGTCGCGAGCTCGCCCGACTGTTCGCGGAAGGCGTTGATCCCGCCGACGCCGAACTGGTACGCGAGCGACGCCGGTGCGGCGCTCCCATCGTAAACCGAGAGCAGGCTGCGATTGAAGTTGACGTCGAGCGGCTGAAGACCGGCGAGGAATCCGCGCAGAAAGCTTCCACTGTCGGTGTGCAGCCGGACAGCGCGCGGGAGATCGAGAGTGAGCCCGGCGGTGGTCGTCTGCGAATTACCAAGCCGGCGTGGAATCCGAAGGTTGCCCGTGCTGTCTGGTTCCTGCGCGAAACTCAGAGTGTTTGGATCCCTGAGCATGTTGTACGACGTCCCGAAATCGAGCCGCGGCCTGAACCACGCCGAGATCGGCGGTGAGATGTTGATCCCCGCCTGCATCGCCCGTTCGCGCTCGAGTCCGGTGTCGTAGCCAAGAACCCGATCGCGATCGCCGGTGGCAACGAGTCCGAGCGGCGAGTCGGTCCCGTAGCCGCGCAGGTCGCGGACGGAGGTGATGTCCCAGCGTACCGATGCCGCCTTGAACGGCTTGAAGACGAGACTGCTCCCGTTCCGCCAGGTACGGGTGCGGCCAATCACAGCGCGCGCACTATCGTCGAGGGACTCTGCCGGCTTGAGGAACGAAACGCGATCGTCGTGCCCGTTGGCGTAGACGCTGGTGAGGTGAATCTCGCTCGGCGACCACCGCGAAAGATTGGGCAGCAGCGCGCGGGAAAGATTGAAGTCGAGTCCGACGACGAAGTTCCTGGCGTTGCCATCCTCGTACTCACTGCGAGACACGCCCGAGGTGTACGACGAGCTGAGCTCCAGATTGTTGAGAATCGGCGACCAGGCCGAGCCGGTCGACTGTTTCGTCCGCCGCACGCTCAACGTCATGGAAGTCGCCGCGGAGCGCGGAGTGCGCAGCCCCTGGATCGCGTCACCCCGGATGTCCGACTGCGAGACAAAGAGCGGATCCACGGACGCCGAGGTGTAGTTCATCGTGAATGGAATCGATAACCCAAGCGACGCCGGCAGCAGCTTCTCCAGGTGGAACGCCGTGCTGACATCCAGACTGTTGTCGGTCAGGAAAGTCGGCTGCTCGGCGAGCTGCCGGAAATTGGGATCGCGTTTGCTCGCGTTGATGCGGATGTCGGCGAAGTCGCTGGCGACGATGGTGAGGCCAGCCTGGCCAGCGAAGCCCGCCTGATTCACCACACCGGCGAGGCGGATGTCATCGACCCACAGCTCCAGGGTGTCGCTGGGCAGGATTGGATTGACGCCTGGCGCGCCGGGCAGCCGGATGATGCCGTCGGCGAGCTCCTGAACCGCGGCGAGGTTGGGCGGGCTGGTGCCGGGATCGATGGAGTAGACGATGTAGCCGCTGTCACACGCGGCATAGACCGCGGTGGGCGGAACTCCGGTCGGCAGAGGAGTGTTGGCGATGAGCGTCGAGTCGAGTCCGGCGCAGGTGTTACGCCTGGTGCCCTGCAGGTAAGCATTCTGGATGCTGGCTCGCAGCGCGAAAATTTTCTCGAAGTCGACGGTGATCTCCGGAAGCCACGCCGCCTTCGAGCTGCCGGAGTTTATGGGCGTGCGATACATGTAAAAGTTGTTGTTGTCGCGCGCGATCTTGATGTAGAACTGGAGCTCACCGTCCTGACCCCAGCCACTGCTCACTCCGCGCGCCCAGACGCGAAGCTGCTTGTAGCTCATGAAATTCTTTTCGCCTTCGGGGAATCGGTAATAGGATTCCGCCCGGTCGAGTGGAGCGAGATCCGTCGCCATCAGTCGCAGCGACCGCTCGTTGATCTGAACGCGACCCGGCTGATACGAGACTGTTTTGCTGGTCGGCGCATCGGTGACCCCCGGCGGCGAGACATAGTCGATGCCGCCGCGAAGTTTTTTGTCCTGGGTTCCGACGACGCCCGACAGCACCGTGCCGGTGGAGCTCTGATCACCGGCGATGCCGTGGAGAGTGCGGTCGCTGACCTTTAGCCACGGCGCGCCGGTCAGGCGAAGACGCGCCAGGGGAACGGTGCTGAATTCGGCGTCGCCGAGCCCATCGCCCGAAATCACGGTGATTCGGAGCGCGCGGGTTCGCCGCAGCAGCGGATGACCGAGCGAGTCGTCGGGCGTGCGAAACGGGATGCGGAAGAAGACCCAGCAGACGTTGTCGCGAGTGCCGGCCGGCTGCCCGGCAAGCTGAGGCCCCGGCGCGCAGACGCCCTGACGGGTCTCCTTGGTCGGATCGGCAAGATTGACGATGTAGCGATACCACTGCTCCTGGTCGCGCTCTGCAGTGGTAAGGTTCAGCACGTTGTCGGCGTCGATGTCCTCTTCGTCGAGGTGGTTGTTGTGTACGGTGCAGTTGATTCTGGAATCGCCCAGGATCTGACGCAGCCCATACCCGCCGACACAAGTCTGGGCGCGGGGGACTGTCGCGAAGGTCGGTGGCTGCCCCGCGACGGTGTCGGTGACGACGATCAGAGTATCGACGACATCTCCGGGCAGACCTCCGTCGTCGCGCGCGACGTTGAACGCCCGTGAAAAGGGATCGCGCTCGCTGTTCAGGGTGTCCAGTCCCTGGATGGTTTTTCCGTGGTAGACGGTGTCGATCGAGCCGCTGGCCGCCCTGCGGATGTAAAGCGTGTCCGGTCCGAAGGTGACGGAATTTTCGGAGACGTCGCCGAAGTCAAAAATGATGGTGGGATTCTTGGAGCGATCGAGAGTAGGGATCTGCGCCCAGAACTCGAGGTTTTCGGCGCGGGAGATGTCGGCCCCACCGGGGCCAAGTGCGGTGCGGATCGATCGCCACCGTCTTCCGGCCGGCGCATTGGGAACCGTCCAGCGAAAGGCGGTGGCCGGTGGCACGCTGCCGCCGATCACGTTGGGATTGAGCTGGCCACCGACGCCGAGTGGATAGAGCGTGAGCCACAGCAGAGGCTCCGGGCCCGCGATGCCGGTTCCGCTCTGGGTTACCGCGTCATCTATCTGATCGATCCGGTAACGCACCGCCCGACCTTCAGCGTCGAGTCCGTTGCTCTGCCACGCGAGCGTAGTGGCCCGAGCGAGATCGAACGCCGTCGCGCCGAAGCGCGCGGGAATT
>Ga0070682_100000831_pt1 | contig 18008 bp, 11 predicted proteins | sample KBSC63LmetaG_FD_64668 | JGI IMG/M metagenome (GOLD analysis project Ga0070682, IMG submission 64668) | Corn rhizosphere microbial communities from Kellogg Biological Station, Michigan, USA - KBS C6-3L metaG | ecosystem: Host-associated > Plants > Roots > Rhizosphere | place: USA: Michigan... | reverse complement strand
GGCATGGCAGGCACCGGAACAGGTGGGAAGTGCCCGTCTGCCTTACCGAATGCAGACGCCGGTGAGGACGGCAACGGCTGTCCAGACCTCGATCACGATTGCGTTGCCGATTGCGAGCAAACACTGATCGAAAACCCGTCGTTCGACGAGGACACGATCAGCTGGCTCGCCGATGACAATCTGGACACGGACTGGTCCACGAAGGATGCGCTCGGGCACGCGTCGTCGGGCGCGCTGGGAGCGGCGAACCAATTCACCGCCGACCAAGAAGGAAGCTTGATGCTCGGCGCTAGCCAATGCGTGAACATCATCGGCGGTATCAACTACACCTTCCTGGTCCAGGTGTCGGTGCCTACCGATGCCGGCGACACGGAAGCGGGTTTTCAGCTCCTCTTCTACGACACCGCGCAATGCACGGGCGGGATGATCGACGTGGTCGTGTCGAGCCTCGTCAACAAGTCCATTTGGCAGGTCGTGTCGCAGGTTTACCGCGCGCCGCTCGCGGCCAAGGCGGTCGCGATGCGCCTCATCGTGCGCAAGCCCTACCGGCAGGAGCCGGCTGCCGTTTTGTTCGACAACGTTCTGTTACGGCCGGAGTGATCATGAGTGAGCCATCCTATCTAGAACCGAAGTCGGCGACTCTGCCGCGCGCTGCGGGCGTCGAACCTGGGCCGATCGGCCGCAAGGGTTCGAACCAGGGCTTGCCCAGTTGGGCCCCGTGGGCCGTGCTCGGGGCGTTGATGGGCTTCGGTGTCGCCGGGGGACTTGGCCTGCTTCCCCTGGGGATTGGATCCAAACCGAGCGCCGCCGCGACTGCCGACGCGGCTCGCCCGTCGTTCACGGCCCAGGCGGCGCCATCGGCGGCGCCTGCCGTCCCTGCCGATGAACAGTGGTACTCGGCGATCTACCTCGTCGTCTCGCACAAGGACACGAAGCTCGGAGCGACCCACAACATCACCCGCACGCGAGAGGAGGCCAAGCAGCGGGCCGAGGTGGCACTAGCGCGCGCGCGCAAGGGCGAAGATTTCGCGAAGCTCGTGCAGGAGTTCTCGGACGAGCCGACGCTTGCAAGGACGCACGGAATCCTCGAGAGCTTCCGTCACAAGGACGCAGTTCGACCCTTCGCGGATGCCGTGGCCGCCACCCAGCCCGGTGAGATATCGGGCATCGTGGAGACGCAGTTCGGGTTTCACGTCATCAAGCGCCGCGAGTATAGCTCGCCGAGCCCCAGCGCCTCGGCAGCCGCTCCCGCGCGCTAGTTTGCGGCGCAGAAGCGCAACCAAGCTTCGCGGTACGCTCGCTCCAGACCGCGCGTGAAGCGCGGCGCGTCCATCAAGGGTGACCGAGCGAGCCGCGAGCGCAGGTCCTGACGCAGCATTCGCAGCTGAGCGCCATCGCTCGCCTCGCACGAAGCGGAGGCACAAAAGCATCGCGGCGGGGTCCTCGTCGTTCGAGGAGTCCCGCCGCAATTCGACCTTGCCGGAGGTTCGACTATCCGTCGGAGGTTTGACGCCGGGATCCTCGCGGATCCGCGGCGTCTTTCCTCAGGCGAAGGGTCGCCGGCTCCGTACTTTCCTACTCAGTGCGGCTCGCAGGCGGTTGCCAGCTGCGACGCCGGAGCGCCGCATGCGCCGTTCGTTCCCTTCACGTCCATCGCACCGACGCAGCTCGGAGCGGCCTTCTTGATGAAGCCTGCGTTGACGCAGGCATCCTGCACCAACGAGCCGTTGGTGTAGAACGCCGTGGCAATCGCCAGCTCGTCCGCGCAGTACGCGGCGCTGCCGCCACGTGCCGCGCAATCCGCGGTGATGTTCTCGAAGCCACCAATCGCGGACAGGTAAAGGTCCCGCGCGAAAGGATAGGCGCCCGAGTTTGCGTTGTCGTCCGTCGGCAGCAGGTTGTCGAGACGGAGGGCTTCCTGCAGGTCATCCGAGCCCGCAGAGCCTGCCGCTTCACGACCGGCCCAACCGACCGTGCACTTCGTGTTGCCGGCGATGCAGCCCATGAGGCGCGTCGCGTCAACGTCGTTGCACACGTAGGTCTTGCCGGAGCCGGAGGCGCCGATGTCGAGGTTGTTGAAGGGCGGAAGCACGTCGAGCGCCGCCATGTGCTGGCGCCACTGGGCAACGTCCGGCTTGAACTGCGTGGAACCGTCGAGATACTTCACGTTTCCGTCCACGTCGCGGACGACGTAGTTGTACGCGCGGCCGTCCACCCAGCTCGGCAGCGAGCTCGGCCGGTTGCTCTGGTTGTTCAAGCAACGAAAATCCTTCGTCACGCCGTTGTCGGCGGTGAAGTAGGGCAGGTTGCACTGGTTGCCGACCGGGCGCGTGCCGTCCGGGCAGATCGGGAGCGAGGTGTTCGTGTTCACGAACTTCTTGAGCCCGAAGCGACCGACGGTGCACTGCTTCGAGGGGTAGTCTGGGAACGTCGCGTCGCCGGTACCCGGAGAGCGGATCGCGCGAACGACGCCGACTCGACCCGTGAACGAGCAGAGGTTGTCCGGGGTCGGGCTCGTGGACGAGTCCGACAGGCACGGCCGCGTGATCGGATCGCCGAAGGCACTCGGGTCGATGGCCGTCACGAGGGTGGTCGACGTCACCGCGACCGGCGTCACGGTACCGCTGTGCCAGAAGCCTTCGACATCGCCGCCGTCGCAGAACATGTTGCCGCCCGGCGTGACCGGAGTCGTGACCGGGGGAGTCGCCAGATCGGGGATCGGGATGATCTGGACCGTCGTCGGCGGGACGAGCTTGATGTAGCCCGTGCGCTGGAGGATGGGGGCGCCGAGGCCGAGCAGCTGCAGGAACACGCCCGTCGTGCCGGAGCCGTCGTCGCGGCGATAGGCCTGACGCACGCCACCGTCACCGTTGGCAAGCGAGGGGCACTTGGATGCCCCGCAGCTCACCGCGGCGTCGCCCGCGAGCGCACCGCTCTCCACCAGGTACTCCCAGTGGTTGAGCAGCGTCTTGCGGACCGGATCGGTGCAGCGGGCGACACGGCTGGTCGCAGCGCAGGTGCCGCCGCTGTTCTTGCAGCCGGTGTACACGACGCGGAGCACGTCCTTCCAGTCGGTGACCGTGTACGTGTCCGTGCTGCCGTCCAGCGTGAACGTGCCGCTCCGGCGGAGCTTGCCCGCCTTGGCGTACGCGGCATTGGGGACGTAGGGCGAGCCGTTGTCCGAAGTGCCCGTCGCGCAGCTCGCCGCGTCATCCGCGGTCTGGGCGTGCGCCGCGTTGTCCGTGATGACCACGATCGCGTCGCCACAGACGGCGAGGGCTTCCGCGGTCGTATTCGTGCCCGAGGCGCCGCCGGGGGTCGAGATGTCGTCTTCACAGATCTTGTTGTCCATCTGCCGCGACATCGGCGAGATTTCCTGGCAGCCGGGGTTCGCCTCCGGGTAGCCGTTGCCGTCGGTCGGACCGCAGGCGGGCTCGCTCGTGCCGGAGGTCGGTGACCCTTCCATCTGACGCTGACCTTGGCCGGAGCCCTGGTCGAGGTAGGTCGTGATCTGCGTGAGCGTGATGCTCGCGGTGACGGTCGCGATCACCTTGTTGAGCGTGTCGGATCCAACCCAGACGGTCTGGGTGGCGCCGCTCGGCGTCGTGGTGATGGGGGTGCCTGCGCCGTCCTTGACGATATCGGCGAGGGCCGAGCTGGCGCTGAGCAGGAGGGCGATGCCGCCTGCCGTGCTGACGAGTTTGAGGTATTTCACTAGCGTAGTCCTTCTTTACTGGGCGTCGATTGCAGTCTGAGTTGCGCTGGGGTGAGAGCCCGACCGGCCTCGCTTGCGCGCAGGCCAGTCGGTTCTCTGGGTGCCCCACTCAGGAGAGCCAACAGGCGCTCTCCTGAGCAGGTGCGAAGTGCCACTAACGGATTAGAGGCAGGACGCGGCGCATTCCGGCGCGAAGGCCTCGACCACATTGAGGATGGCGAAGGCCGGCGAGGCCGGGTAGATGTCGAGGAACAGACGATCCGTTGCGTCGACGTTGCTCGTGGGGTTGCTGTAACCAGCCGTGAGCTCCGGGACGCAGTTCAGGGCCGTGGTGGGGGGCGGGAACGTGAAGGACGTCGCGCGGCAAGCGTCGATGTCCGTGATGCCGCACCAGCAAACCGCAGCGACGGGCGAGAAGCAGTCCTTGTCAATCGCGCAGTTCTGGACGGCCGTGCACGCCGCGACGGTGTCGCACGACGTGGTCTGGTACTCACCGAGGTTCGCGTTCGCCACGAGGCAGTCGTGGCAAGCGACGTGTCGCGCGGAAACCGTCTGGCAGGTCGCACTGCAGCTGCCCGACGTGGGCGGGTCGCACTGCTCGCCCGTGTCTACGACGTTGTCGCCGCAGCTCGGGTTCGTGCAGTTCGTGCGGCAAGCGCCCGGCGTCGTGTTGCTGTTGCCGGTGCCGTTGTCGCACTGCTCGCCGCTTTCGAGGACGCCGTTGCCGCAGCCGACGATGTTCTGGCAGGTGCTGCTGCAGACGAGCGTGCCCGGAGGCTCGCATTGCTCGCTGCCGGTGACGAAGCCGTCGCCGCAGGAGGGGGTGAGCGGGACGCAGGTCGCGCTGCAGGTGGCCGTGCCCGGAGGCTCGCACTCGCCGGTGTCGGTGACGCCGTCGTTGCAGACCGGGACGATCGTGCAGGTGGCCTGGTTACAATGCGGCGTGGTGTCGTCGCACTGCTCGGTGCCTTCCTTGATGCCGTTGCCGCACTCGAAGCTGCAAGCCGAAGCGTCGCAGTTCACGGTGATGCTCTTGCTCGTGCTCTGGCCGCCCGACGTGCCCGTGAGGGTGAGCGTCTTCGTGCCGTTGCTCACGCACTGGTAGTCACCTTCGGTGTTCGTCGCGTTCATCGTGAGCGTGCCGTCCGGGGCCGGAGCGGCCCAGGAGTAGGTGATGCCCGTGTGCGTGCCTGCCACCTTGATGTGGACCTTCGGCGTGAACTCGCAGAGCGAACCGTTCTTCTTGCCCTTGACGTTGCGGGGGCCGTAGGTGAAGGGCTCCACGACGCCGCCGACGTTGATCACGTCCACGACGACCGAAACGTCGGCCGTGGCGCTGCCGGTCGTGTCGACCTGGTTGGTCTCCGTGCAGCGGAGCGTGATGTCGCCCACGAAGTGGTTCTGCTCGCCCGGGTTGAGGTGGAAGGGCGTGCCGAGCGGGCTCGCCGTGGTGGCGCTCGTGCAGCTCACCGTGGCGCCCGACGGACGCGTGCCCGTGGCGCTCAGGAGCAGCAGGTAGTCACCGCTGCCCAGGGACTGGATCCCGAGGAGCGGAACGTGCTGCGAGTCATCGTCCGGAACCTGGATGCTGCCGTTGACGACATCCGCGCCAGCCTGGGTGTTGAGGTCGTAGTCAATCGCGGCGATCGAGACGTCGCCCGCGAGCAGGTTGAACGACACGGACGAATCCTTTTCGCCCGCCGAGGGATTTTGCTCGGCTGAACAGCCGAAGAGAGCAGATGCGGTCAACGCGGTGACCAGGCTGAAATTCCGAAGCTTCATGATTCGCATTCCTTTCGGTATTGCTGTGCTCCCGTGCGCGGAGATGAGCTGTGGTTCTCCATCGCGGAGAACTCCAGCGCCGCCTCCTTGAACGGGCGCAGCGTTGATACAGCGCTTCGCACTGTCCCGAGGTGACAATGTCGAGGTTATTTCAGGGTGCGGCGCCGCGTGATGTGACAGATGGAGTCGACCGCGCGCTGGGAATACTCATCGCATGAAGATTCCAAGATCGACGACACGCCATCGTCACGATTGCGTCGCAGCGCGAGGGCCCACGGCCCCAGCCCGAGCGCGCCCGAAAGCGGCGAGCGTCAAGTCGCGGCGGCGGGTTTGCGCCGCCGCAAAACCCAAAATGCGCCGGCGCCGGACACGAGCAGCGCGATGACGGCGAGCGTCGCGCCCCAAGCCTTCCTGAGCTGGCCCATGACTCCGGCCTGGCCGAAAGCGCGCTCCTGCTCCGCGAGCATCGCGCGCATGCCGGCCTCCGGGAAGTGCAACGTCTTCGCGCGCTCCAGGACCGCCGCAGCGCCCGCCTTGTCACCGACGATGAGCGCACGCGACCAAGCGAAGGACACGATGAGACGTTCGTCCGCGCCGACTTTTTTCAGCGCTTCGGTACACGCGGCGATTCGCTTCGCGTCGCCCAATCGCACCGCGAGGCGGCAACTCAGCACCTCGATCTCGAGCGGCAAGTTCATGCTCGCCGGCACCGGAGGGGGGGCGCTCGCCGCCGAGGCGGCTGCACTCGGTGCTCCCGGAGCCTTCGTCTTGCGCAGGAACTCCGCCTTGACCTGCTCGGGCGTCCGCTCGGAAGGCGCTTTGGCGGATGCGATGGCAGCGGCGATCGCGGACGCGACCGCCGTCGCTTGCGGCGCGTGCTCGCGCAAATGCGCGAGGCTAGCGTCGAGGTCCGCCGCATCGCGCGCCGTGAAGGTCTTCTTGTCCAGCGTCAGGCGCACGAAGCGGAGGTGATCGTACACCAGCGCTCCCTCGAGCTGGACGGCCCGCCCGCAGTTGGCCGCCGCGATCTCGGTCTGCCCGAGCTCCGCGTACGCCGCGCAGAGGCGCGAAAAGGACACCGCGCGATTGGGGACCAGCCGCGCCAATACCTCGTAGTACTTCACCGCCTTGGCCCATTCTTTTTTCTCGAAACCACCTTCGGCCCGAGCCACCAGATCCTGGACGTAGTAGCCGAACGGCAGGGGGTTCGCGTCACGCTCTTCCTGCGTGGGGATATTCGACAAGGGATTCTCGTCGTTGACCTGGAACAGCGTGCCGATGTCGCCGGGAAGTGCGGCTAGCGCCCGGGGCGAGAGCGCGGAAAAGGTGAAGGCGAACAGCAGGAGCAACGGGGCCAGGCGGGGGCGCAAGAGGGGAGTGAGAATGGGGGACATTGTCGCTTTCATGGCCGAGCAGTGGGTGCGATTGCCAATGACGAATCAGAGGCAGTCCTCGATGCATTCCGGCGCGAAGTTCTCCACCACGTTGAGGATGGCGAAGGCCGGCGAGGCCGGGTAGATGTCGAGGAACAGGCGATCCGTTGCGTCGACGTTGCTCGTGGGGTTGTCGTAACCCGCCGAGATCTCCGGGACGCAGTTCAGGGGCGTCGTGGGTGGCGGGAAAGGGAACCCAGTCGCCCGGCAGGCGTCGATGTCCGTGATCCCGCACCAACAGACTGCGGCGACGGGCGAGAAACAGCGCTTGGCCACCGCGCAGTTCTGGACGAGCGTGCATTTCGCGTCCGTGTCGCACGCCGTCGTTTGGTACTCGCCGAGACTGGCGTTGGCGACGAGGCAGTCGTGGCACGGGCTTTGCGCCAGAAATTTGCAGTCTTCGCCGCAGCTGAAGCCGTTGGGCGGATCGCACTGCTCGAACGGTGACTGCTTGACGCCGTCCCCGCAGATGGCGAGATGGCAGCTGGCGTCGCAGCCGCAGCTGTCGGGATCCGTCGCAGCCTGCTCCTCCGTGCAATCGGCACCGTCCTGCGACGGCGGCTCGCAGTCCTCGAACTCTGGTTCGAGAATGCCGTTGCCGCACTCGAACTCGCCTTGGCAGTCGCTGTCGCAGCCGTCGTGCGACGTCGTATTGCCATCGTCGCATTCTTCGCCTGCCTGCACCACGTGATTGCCGCACGCCTCGCTGAAGCAGTACTGGTCACAGCCGTCGCCCGGCGTCGTGTTCCCGTCGTCGCACTCCTCGAACGAACAACCGCGCCCCGAGGCGGTGAGCTCGTCGGCGCAGGGAACCTCCTGGCGGTCGACGATGAAGGTGAAATCCAGATTCCTGTCCTGCAACTGCCGGTCGCCGCACGTGGCGGTGCGCGCGCAGTGCTCGCTGCAGCTCGTTCCCTCGCACGCCAGAAGGTCGCGCACGGCGCCGAAGGCCGGATAACTCACTGCCGTACCGTCGAAGCGGGCGAGCAACTCGACGGGTTTCGTGGTCTCGAGCGCCGCCCTCACCTCCGCGCGGCAGCTACCGTTGGGTGTCGTGGCGTCATCGAAGCAGTGCTCGCCGGAGGTGCCGCAGTAACAGTTCTCCATGAACGTCCCGGTGACGCCCTGCGTCGTGCGAGTTGCCAAGTCGCAGGCAGTCCGGCGGACACAGGCAAGGAGCTCGTCGCAGAGCGTGCTCCGGGCGATTCCGGCGCCGGGCCCCGCCGTGGCCTCGCCGGTGAGACCGAAGCAGCCCGCCGTCTCGTCGTGGCAGGAGCTGGCCGCGCACACGTCGCACGCCGACGCCACTCGGCAGGCCGGCGTGCACGTGTCGCCGCTGGTCCCGTACTTGGTATTGCCGTCGTCGCACTCCTCGCCGTTCGAGCGCACACCGTCACCGCAGCGTTCCCGCTCGCACGTGGCGTCGCAGCCGTCGCCCGGGGTGCGGTTACCGTCGTCACACGTCTCCCCTGCATCGACGTGGCAATCACCGCAGCGAGCGCCAGGCTCGTTCAAAAGTACGCTGTCCCACAGCACGCGACTGCCGTCGACGCCGGAAGGTTGAACGACGTCGAGGCGAAGCAGCACTCGCGCTTGGCTGCCGTCGGCCGGGAGGGCGGAAGTGTCGATCTGGAACGAGTAGGCCGTCCAGGCGTCCCGCGCGAGCCCCTGCGGACCGCGCAGCGAGGCACCCACGAACGAGCCCTTGCACTGCGTGCCCGCGTACAAGAAACCGACGACCGCCGCGCCCACTCCAGCCGGGGCGCCCGCGGGGATCCTGTACTTGGCTTCGAGCTCGTAGGTTTCCCCGCCGCGGACGGCAATGCACTGGTACGCGCCCGACTCGGCACGGACCTGGCTCTCGTCGAACGCGACTTCCAGCGCTCGGGGCGACGGCGACCCGTCGTCCACGCTCTTCAAGTGGATTGACGAATCCGCGGCGGTCCATCCCGAGGTGTCGCTCGTGAAGTCTCCGTTCTCGAGCAGTCCCGACGAGCCATCGGGAACGCACTCACCGTCACCGCCGCAGCCGGCCGTGCCGTCCTCGCAGGACGGCGGGGACCGGACCTTGCACGCGACGCAGGTCACCCCGTTGCTCGGATCGCATTCTTCGCCGAGCTCCGTCTGGACGTTGCCGTCCCCGCACGTCGGTGCCCAGCGGCACCCCTCCGTGCAATGGTCGGGCGAATACTCCCGCTCGCACTCTTCGCCGAGCGATGAGTCGATGCGGCCGTCCCCGCATTCCTTGCGGCAGTCGACGCACCCGTCGCCCGCCGTGTCGTTCTCGTCGTCGCACTGCTCGCCATCGCTCTGCTGCACCTTGCCGTCGCCGCACTTCGCGCTCGACTTGATGCAATGGGTCGTGCAGTGCCCGGCGCTCGGTGGGTCGCACTCCTCGCCGGCATCGACACGACTATTGCCGCATTCCTCCTTGCGGCAGCGCTCGTCACAGCCGTCGCCCGGTTGCTGGTTGCCGTCGTCGCAGTCCTCTTTGCCCTCTTTGCGACCGTCGCCACAAGTGGCGGAGCTGGTCTCGATCCCACAGTCGCTGTCGCAGCCGTCGTCGGCCACGAGGTTGCCATCGTCACATTCCTCGTCGCCCCCCCGATGTCCGTCTCCGCAATGCTCGTTGCTCGGCGCGCCCGAGGCTCCGGCATCGCCCGCGTCGCTCGTGCCGCTGCCGCCACGGTTGCTGCTACCACCCCGGTGATTCCCGCCCGCGCCGCCCGTCAGCGAGGAGCCAGCCCGTCCCGCTTCCCCTTCCACCGATGGCTTCAGCGCGCGCGATTCTAGTGCGCTGCAGCCCATTCCGAACCCCAGCAGGAGCAGGCCGAGGCGCACGCTTCGCTGGGTGGATCCGAGTGCCGGGCGTCGCGTGAGCGAATTTCTGGTCATGGGCGGAGCAGACTCAACGACAAAAGTCGTAGGGTTTGGCGGGCGTCACTTCGTGGCTCGTGAAGCCGCGCATGAAGTAGAAGGCGGCGAGCCCCGCGTTCATCGCCCCCCGCAACAGCCAACGATCGGCAAACTCCTGGTTTCCGAACGGGACCGTGAGGTCGGGCTCGTTGAAGTTGTTGTCCAAGGCCACGCGATGGATGGGCAGATCGAGCGCGCTGGCGAACAGGGCGGGCGGGCAGTAGGGGATCGAGTCCTCGGCGAGAGGAGTGTCGAGGCTCGAAGCCCAATTGCGCGCGATGGCGCGCTGAGCTTCCGTCGTCCCGTCGATGCACCAGGGAGAGAGATTCGAGGGTTGAATGCCGTGCTCGACGTCGCCCCGCGCGTTGCCGACGAGAGCGTCCGTCGGATAGATCCATGCGCCCGAGTCGTCGCGAGCTCGATAGAGCAGGCTGAAGTTGGAGACGGGGGGAATCCCGCGTGGTGTGAAGACATGCACGATCGGGTCGCTACCGAACGAGCAGAGCGACTCCCACAGCTCGTAGTGGGCCGAGCCCCCGACGAAGACGGAGCCGTCGGCGCTGAACTGGGGCGCGGGCGTGTCCTGGCCCAGGGCGCGCGACTGGGCCAGCACCTTGAAGCAAAACTGCTGCGCCGAGCCCAGCATGTTGGGCGTGGCGGCGCCTGGCGCCGTTGCGGCCACGCCGTAGAAGGGGCTCGTTGCGACCAGGTCGAGCACGACGCGTGGGATATTCGCCGCCGTTCCCCCGAGGCCCATGAAGAGGACGTACCGAGCCTGCCAATCCTCCGGGGTCGCGCCGGCGTCGATCAAGAACTCGTCGTGCGCGAACGCCCCGGGGGCGCTGGTCGGCCCGAACAGGCCATCGCGAAAGTTCGCGACACGTGTCTGGCCACCGGTGAGCTCGGAGATCGTCGCGGCGAGCGGGCTTTTCGAGTCGATGTCCTTGCCGTGGCAGTTGCGGCAAATAGCCTGGAACACCGACTCTCCCCGACTCTGAAAATGAACATGGGCCGACGCGAGCGGGGGCCTGCTGCCAGCGATGATTTCTCGCTCGAGCCAGCCCTCGAGGGGCCCTGTGCCATCCGCCAGGAGGTCCTGCACCCGTGGCGTGTCGGTGAGCTCCGAGCGTGACTGGCATTCCGCGTGCCACAGTCCCATCGGCATCGGCTGGAGGGCGAAATCGTGCAGCTCTTGAGAGAGATGCACGTCCTGCAAAATCTCGATGACGTGAGAGACATCGTCCGAAAGCTTCACCTTGCCGGTGACGAGGATGTCCTGCCAATTGGGCCGGCGAGGAATCCACTTGCCGGGCAGCTCGCTCGTGTCGGTGGGCACCCAATGCGCATGGTCAGGAACCACGTCCTCCAGCGCGCCGGGCGCGGCGTATTCCGGCTTCACGCGCGGCCCCGTGATGCCGAGATCCGGCGGCGACGCAGTCTGATGGCGGTTGGTGGCCGGGTCGATGGGCGAGAGGGTGACGGCGGGGTCGACGATGTCGTCATCGTTGGGACACCAAGCGCCGGTCACGCTCGCTGCATAAGCGGCGAGTCGCTGCTCGGCGATCCCCCGTGCCTGCACGAATTTCACCTTCTGCGACGGATCGTCCAGAACCTCCATCACCGGTTGGTCGTCCTGGTTCGGCTTCTTCACGACGGGGATGCTCAGCATCCAGTTGGCCATGATGCGCGGAGCCCGGCAGTCGAAGCCGGGGGCGTTGCGCGGCATGTGAATGAAGATGGTCCCGTCTTCTTCGTACGTGAACGGCGTGTAGACGTTGCGCCAGAGCAGGCTCCGCCAGGGGCCGAGAAACTCGAAGGTGGCGGTACTGGGGTTGTAGTCAGAAGCGGTGCCACTGTCCCCGTCCACGACCGGCGAGAACATCGTGATCGCTTTCCGATGCTGATTGTTCGGGACGTCGGCGTCGAGCGTCAGCTCCACGTCCCCGAACGCCGAGGTGATGTAAGGCAGCCGGATGCTCTGGCTCTTTCCGACTTTCGCGCGGGGTGAGAACTTCTCCAGCGGAAATCGAAAGATGCCTCCGGTCTCGCTCGGGAAGAGCTCGAACGGCTTCAAGATCGAGTTTTGAACGACGGGGAAGCCGTGCGGGTTGTGGCAGAACGCGCAGTTGCCCAGCATGTAACCCTGCGCCGTGAGCTCATGGTCGTTGCGCGGCGTGCGCGGCGGGTCCGCGATGAGCTGAGACTCCTCGAGCTTGGCCTGCCCAGGCTCGAGGCCGGTCACGACGCCGTAGTCGATCAAGCGCGCGAGCTGCTCGACCTCGTCATCCGTCGGATCCTCGTACACGCCACCCTCGCCAGCCTTGCGCCGATCGACCTGCCAGGGGGTGAAGCCGAGAATGTACGAATGGCTGCTCGAGCCCATGTGGCATTGATCGCAGCGCTGCGTGCTCGGAATCGCGTAGTGGCGGATCTTGCCCGAGCTCACGTCGTCGAGCTCCTTGGCCGTCATGTACTCGCAGTACTCGCTGAGCTGGTCGCTGATGGGGTTCAGCAGCGGGTCGCGAGGGGCCCGCTCGTCGACGATGTACGGGCAGAGCCGATCCGCGGCGGGCGCCGTGCTCAAGAGCGGATCCGTCACGCGCTGCGCCATCGTCTCCTCCCGGTTCCAGGCGTACGCCGCCCGGAGCGCGTGCGTCTTGTAGCTGCCGTCCGGAAGCTGCTCGTCCTGCCTCACGACGATGAGGCGCGTCTCCATCTTTCGGTAGCCGAGATTCCCGTCCTTGTCGTAGACCTGCTTGAGGAACGTCTTGTAAAAGCGCGTGTTGTCGGGAATGACGAGATCGCGCAGCGCTTCGTCGTAGCGGATGGTCTTGCCGAGCGGCACACGCAGGTGCCGCATCTTACCGGCATGATCAGAATAGAGCGGGTAGGTGGGCGCGTAGCTGAACACGTGCCTTCGGCTGAGCGTCGCCGAATCGAGACTGACGAGATCGGTCTCGAACAGCGTGTCCGGCAAGTCGTCGCTCGTTTCGAGCGCGGCGAACAACGCGTCCTTGTCCTTCATCTCCTGTTGCTCGTCCGGAGACAAACTGAGCATGGCGGCCGTGCTCGGAAGGCAGCTGCCGAGGTTCGTGAGCTTCTTGCCGAGGGCCGGGCTGAGCAGATACGCCTTGCCGGGATCCGTCGGTCCGCCCCCCGGATCCTTGCTCGGGAGGACGTACTCGAAGGAGTCGGGGAAGCCCGCTTTTTGCCAGGCGAGGAGCCGCTCGCCGAACTGCCGCGTCGGATCATTCGCCGTGCGCGTGGAGCCATCTCTGCTGCCGGGCGGCATGACCAAATCGAGATCCGGCGACAGGATCCGCTCGAGTGCATCGCTCCCGATCGTTTCACGCTCGCTGAACGAGCCGAACGTGACCTGAAACGCCTCCCCTTCGTCGGCGTGGGGATTGTCCGACCCCGCGTGACAGGCGCCGCACCCGAGCTTCATGAACGAATTGAACAGGGACTGCCGCGTGAGCGTGAGCGACTGAGCGGTCGTGGGCGTCGGGGCATCCTCCGAGGTGATGGCTCGGCGTGCAGGCAACGGCTCACCCAAGACGTCGGGACAGAGGGCGTTCGACGGAGGCGGCTCGTCCGAGCCAGCCGCGCCGCTCGAGCCGGTGTCGCCGGCAGTGGGAAAGCCTCCGAAGCCTGGGCTCGTGTCCCCTCCCGATGCACCCGTGCCGCCCTGGTTTGCTTTGTTGCCGTCAGAGCCACCGCTCGATCCCGTTCGACCGCCGGCGCCCCCCGTAGCCGGCGGCTGGCCTCCGCCCGAGAAGGTCCCTTTCGGCTCGGCAAAACAAGCGACGACGGGCAATGCAGCTAGCAACATCCACCCGAGGCTTCGCTGCCACGTCGGGAGGGTTGCGGGTCTCATCGGGGCGGACCCTACAACGCGAACCGCTTCACGCTAGGTAACAAGATCACGAAACGAGCGTTCCCGACATCGCCACGGACGAGACACGTGAGCGTCACTTCTCGCGACTGTCACCGTTGTCGCATCCGCCCGGAGTCGGGTCGAGCAGGATGTTGTCGAACCGCACCCTGAACGCCGGGTCGCGCAGCAGTTTGCTCACGACCGGCCTCACGCGCGCGGAGACGGCCTTCGCCGGCGTTGGCAGGCGAGTCTTCGCGATCACCCACACGCCCGTGCTTCCGTTCGAGTAGTTGCGGAGGTCGAGGAGCAGCCCCTGACAGTCCGGCGCGTTGTAGATTTCGATGGAGAGACCGCCGACTCCCTCGCCCTGCCCACTCTCGATGTACGTCTCGACGGTCAGCACGTAGTCGGTCCTGGCCTCGATGGGCGTGCAGGTGGATGCCCCAGCCGTCCAAAAATCGCGGCTGTCGCTGGTCGTGAGCGCGGCGAGCAAGAGCGAGCCCGAGTGCGAGTCGTCGTGGCCGTCCTTGTCGCTCCAGGTCTGCGCGATGCCGTTTTCGGGCTGAAAACCTTCGGCGTCCTCGTCGAAGGACCAGCGGATCCGGCCGTCGGCGCCGCCGTTCGGGGCGCCACTTTCGGCGTCGCCGCCCGTCCCGCTCGAGGCGCCCTGGCCACGGCCCAGCTCCGAGACGGGTGGGGATTGGAGGGAGCGCTCGTCGAGCGCGCAGCGCACGAGCAGGATCGCGCCGAGGCAAGCGAGGGGGAAGCGCACGCTCTGCAACATGGCTTTGCGCGGCGCAGAGTTACATCGCGTCGTGTTTCATGCCAGCCCGAAGCTTTGGCTCGAGGCGCGGCGCGCGTCGAACGTCACCATTCGCTCTCAAGCGTTACGCAGTGCTCACGAAGCCGCCATCGAGCCGTGGCCGAGTGATCCGCAGGTGTCGCGCTGTGCAACGATGACGCGGCTGCCGTTCGCGTGCCTGGCGCTGAGCATGGTGCTGACGCTCGCTGCGGACGTCCGAGCGTTTTGTCGCGCACGCACGTGTGAGCCGAGCCATCCGACGGAGGACTGCGGAATCGACGACCATGGGTGCACGACGGTCGGCAGGCTCCTGCGTTGGAATACCGGTTGTGTGACGTTCGCCGTGCAGAAGGATGGCTCGCACCGTAGCGGGATCGACATCGACAGCGCGCTCGACGCGAGCAGCCGGGCTCTCGCCGCCTGGCTCTTGGTCGATTGCGCAGGCAAAAAGCCGTCCTTGACGGGCGCGTCGCTCGGCCCGGTGACGTGCGACGAGTCGCGTTACGATCCGAACGGTGGGAACGCGAACATCGTGATCTTCCGGGACGACGATTGGCCGTACCCGGGGGGCAACGACCTGTTCGCGACGACCGTCGTGCGTTTCGATCCCGCCACCGGGGAGATCCTCGACGCGGACATCGAAATCAATACCGCGACCTTCCTGGTGTCCGCGACGGGCGGCAATGTCGGCGTGGATTTGCAGTCGATCCTGAGCCACGAGTTCGGCCATTTCCTGGGGCTCGCGCACTCTGGTGTCGACACGACGATGCAGGCCAACTGGGACGGCGTCGGTACCGCACTGCGTTCGCTGAGCGAGGACGACGCCGCGGGGATGTGCGACGCGTACCCGCCGGGCAGAGAAGCACGGGCGAGCTGCACCCCGGGCCACGGGTTTTCGAGCGAATGCGCCGCAGCGCGAGTAGAGCCCGGTGACGCCGGCTGCATGCTGGCCCACGCGCCGCACCGCCGCGAGGACGGGTCGGCGCCCGCCATCGCGATCGTGCTCGCGTTCGGCGTCGCGCTGCGCCGGGCCGGCCGTGTCACGTGCGGACGCCGTTGCACCGGATTTGAACGAATGTCATCGTCAATCGCCGAGTGTGGGAGAGACCATGTTGTTGGATCGACGTAGATTTCTGAGCGCCGTGGGGGCATGGACCAGCTCGACCTTGGTCGAGCGCGTTGCCGGAGCGTCGCTCGCGCGCGGTCTCACGCTCGCTGAGCTGCTGCGTGCGAGCGCGCATGCCGTCGTCGTCACGCCGCTCGACGCGCGTTCGGAGTGGGCGGTGCTCGGGGGCCAACGGCGGATCGTCACGGACATCCGCGTTCGCATCGAGGATACCCTCGCGCTGTCGCCTCCCGCTGACGCGGAGCTTCTCGTGCGCGTGCTCGGAGGGATCATCGGAACGGTGGGGGAGCGCGTGGACGGTCAGGCCACGCTGAGGGCCGGCAAGCCTTCGACCTTGTTCCTCACGCCGGTCTCCCCCGTGCTCACTTACGTCACAGGCGCCGCCCAAGGCCACTACCCACTGCTTCCCGACGCGAGCGGAGTGCTCCGGCTGCGGCCGAGCCCACAGTTGCCCTCTTTGGTGCGGAAGACCGGGATCGCGGTGACCGAGCTCTCGGGTCGGACACTAGCGGAGACGCGCGAGCTCTTGGGCGCGGCTGGGCGATGAGCCGAGCGGCGGCCGCGGCGCTCGCAGCGCTCGTGTTGTTGGTCGAGGCGCAGCCCGCACGGGCGTTTTGTCTCGCCCGCACGTGCGATCCGGCGGACCCGAAACAGGAATGCGAGCTCGACAGCGACGACTGTCCCACCCAAGGCAAAGTGCTCCACTGGACGAGTGGCTGCGTCACCTTTGCGATTCAGAGCGACGGCTCGCGAAAACGCGGGCTCGACGCCGACGACGTGCGGAGCGTGAGCGAACGTGCTTTCCGTACCTGGCTCAACGCTGATTGCGGGGATGACGGACCGTCGATGATGATCGGCTCGCTCGGCCCCGTCGTGTGCAACGAATCGCGACACAACCCGCACGGCCGGAACGCGAACATCGTCATGTTTCGCGACGACGAGTGGCCGTACCCAGGTTCGATTGACTCCTACGGGCTCACCACCGTGCGCTTCAACAGGGAAACCGGTGAAATTTACGACGCCGATGTCGAGCTCAACAGCGCTGACGTCGACATTCGAATCGATGCCGCTCAGAACGGTGTCGATCTCGAGTCCATCCTGGCCCATGAGTTCGGCCATTTCTTGGGCCTCGGTCACGCCGCTCCGGAAGACGAGGTGTCGACGATGCGCGTGAGCTGGGAGGGCCAGGGGCTCGACCTGCGGAGCCTGAGCGAGGACGACACGGCCGGAATTTGCGCCGCCTACCCGCCTGGCCGTCGAGCTTCCTCCAGTTGCACGCCCCACAACGGTTTTGCGAGCGAGTGCAACGTGCCGGTCGACGAGCTCGACGGTGGATGTGCGCTCTCACCGCCGACGAACGAGCGCCACTCGGCGTCAGGGCTCGTGCTGGCCGCTCTCGCTTCCGTGCTCAGCGGTGCGCGGAGGCGCACCCGAAGGCCCGGAGCTCGCAGCTGATCAGTCGTTCCCGGATTGCGGGGTCATTTCCAGCATGCCGGGGCCGTAGCCTTGCCGCGCCGCGAGCGCCGTCAGCTCCTCGTACCGCGCGGGCGCGAGCGTGGGCGAACGCGACAGCACCCAGAGCATCGTGAGCGAGGGGTGGCCGATCAAGGCGTCGTCGTAGTCTTTGCCGACGGCGAGCACCCAGTAGTCACCCCGGAAGTATCCGAGATCGAGCGTCAGCTTGGCCGGGACCGCAGGGTCGTCGGCCGTGGCGGGCGCGCGAAACTCCGAGACGGCGCCGGTCGCCGTCACGAGACGGCATCGGTGAGTCATCTCGAGGTGTCCCGGTCCGGTGAGGCGATACACCGCCGTGGTGTCGTGGCAGGTGCGATCGTAGTCGCGCGGGACGCGCGCGATCTCGTACCAGCGCCCCTCGAAGCGCTCGAGGCTGAGCCCCTGAACCACGTCGGGCTCTCGATCCGTGCAGCCGAGCGCGGCGACGGCCAGCGCTGCGAGAACGGGGCGAAACATCGGGCGGACCGTCGCACGCCGAGACTCAGCCGATGTCACGATCCGGCAACGAACCAGTGAAGCGGGGAGGGGCCCGCCCGACCGGTTCGACGCAGCGTCCCGCGGGGCGCTCTAAATCCCCGCCCGCGACGCGTTTCCGAGCCATCCAGTCTCAGTGGATCACTCTAACTTATCGAAATTGTGAAGTAATTGTAGACAAATGGAAACATCTACCAAATCTATAGGAAGAGTGTGGTAAGACTCCGAAGTCGCCCTCAGGGCGGTCCCAGGAGGCACTTTGAAACGCTCTCGATTCATCGCGATCTTGTTCGTTGGCACCACGTCGCTCTTCGGCTGCAACAAGGCTTCCAGCGAAGCCACGTCCACTGCGGCCGCCCCCGCGAGCG
>Ga0070682_100000828_pt1 | contig 18042 bp, 17 predicted proteins | sample KBSC63LmetaG_FD_64668 | JGI IMG/M metagenome (GOLD analysis project Ga0070682, IMG submission 64668) | Corn rhizosphere microbial communities from Kellogg Biological Station, Michigan, USA - KBS C6-3L metaG | ecosystem: Host-associated > Plants > Roots > Rhizosphere | place: USA: Michigan... | reverse complement strand
CGCCCCGGCCCAGGCGATCGGCGAGGCCCACGGCGCACAGCACGTCCCGCGACCCCGCCCATCGTTACGGCAGCGCGTCGCCCCCTGGTCGCCCCGTCCGAGGCGACCCCGAGCGAATCGACGGGTCCGGACGCCGACGACGACGACACCGTGAGCCGCGTGAGCGCCGTCGCCACGCCGCCGAGCGCGCCGAACGCGAGCCCGCCGCCACGCCGCGCGGCACGCATCGTCGCCGCGCCCGCGCGTTCCCCCGACGCCGCACGCGTCGAGCGCGAGCGCTTGCTCGCTCGCTTCATGGCCAGCCAAGGCCGCGCCATGATCAGCCGCGCCGCCGACGAATGCCGCCGAGCAGGCGTCGAGTTCCCGCACGAGCAGGCCGTCCAGCTGCAGCTCCTCGAGCACGTCGACGAAGGCCTCGCGCGTGACGCCATCGCGGCGCTCGGCCAGCTCCTCAGCGCGGAAGCCCCCGCGAAGCGTCCCGTCCTCGAGCAACGGCTGCGCCGTTTGGAGGACACCTCGGACGAAGAAGCGACCCGCAGCGCCGCAGCGGAGCTCCGCCGCGCTCTCCGCGGCTGAGCAGAGCTCGCGGCATGGACGAGCTCTCCGTACGCAGCTTCGAATCTCGCTTTCGGGAGCTCGTGACGGGCTTCGGTCGCGAGCGCGGCAACGACTCGTGCGTCGAGTGTGAGCGCTGCACGGCCTGCGCGCATTCGACCTTCTGCCGCGACTCGGAACGGCTCGTGCGCTGCCATTTCTGCGTGCGCTGCGCGCTCTGCACCGACAGCTCCCACTGCCGCGGCTCGAAAGGGCTGATCGGCTGCCAGCACTGCATCGAGAGCGAGGGCTGCTCGTCGAGCTCGTACCTGGTGCGCTGCATCTCGCTCACCGGCTGCTCCTATTGCTTCGGCTGCGTCGGCTTGAGCCAGCGCGATTTTCACATCCTGAACGAGCCGTACGGGCGCCGCGACTACTTCGCGATCACGAAGCGCCTCACCCAGGAGCTCCGGCTCGGGTAGCCCGAAGCGAGCGGTGGATGGCCGACAGCGCACTGGACACGCTCTGGAAGCATGCGCTCGATCACTGGGACAACGACGCGGCGCATCGCGCGTTCCTCGAGTACTGCCAGAAGCACGGACAGCTCGTGGAGGCCGCCGTTCGCTACCGCGGCATGAAGGGCGACCACACGCGCGGCGCGCTCGCCGAGAAGAAGCTCACGGCCATCACCGCGCTCGCGCTCGCTCGCCTCGAGGCGGCGCGCAGCCCCGACCGCAAGAAGCCGACCCGCGTGTTCGGCATCGTGCTCATCCTCGTGTTCATGGCCGGGACCATCGGCCTCTTGGCCTACCTCGGCCCCGTTCACTGACGCGCGGGCCGCCCGCGGAGGCGCAGGGAGCCCTGCCGGGCCGGTAAATCCGGCAAAAGTGGGTCAGAAAGGAGCAGCAGAAGCCCGGAATGCCGGGCCGATCGCGCGCGTTAGCGCCGGCGGATGGTCGATTGTGCCCGTTCACGCTTCGCAAGCGGCCAAGCCTCGGGCTATAGAGCCCGAGCGAGTCAACCCCGGATTCATCGCGAGGAGTTCCCCATGCGTCGTCTTATTTTCACCCTCGGAGCGTTCGCCTTGCTCGCTGCGTGCAGCTCGGACCCGCCACCTGCGGCCAAGGCCCCCGTCGGGCCCGCGCCGACCGCGGCGGCTCCCCCCCCGCAGCCCGAAAAGCCGGGCGACGTCCCCACGCGCTCGAACATCGCCATCTCCGAAGACATCAAGAAGGCCTGTGGCTTGAGCGACGCCGACGCGCACTTTGCGTACGACTCGGCCAACGTTCGCCCGCAAGATCAGGCGATCCTGCAGAAGCTCGCGGCGTGCTTCACGAGCGGTCCGCTCAAGGGCCGCACGATGCGCCTGATCGGCCACGCCGATCCGCGCGGCGACGAGGAGTACAACATGGTGCTCGCCGGTCGCCGTGCCGACAACGTGAAGGGCGCCATCGCCGGAGCCGGTCTCGACTCCTCGAAGATGGCCACGACGTCGCGCGGCGAGCTCGACGCAACCGGCACGGATGAACCGGGCTGGGAGAAGGACCGCCGCGTCGACATCATGCTCGGCACGTAATGGTCGAGCCGACCCCGAGCCCTCGCGCACCCCTCGATCCGGTAGCGCTCGCGTTTCAGTCGTCGGGCGTCGTGCTCGGGGTGTTGCTCATCCTGTTGTCGGCCTCGATCGCCGTCTGGTTCATCTGGTTTTTGAAGCTCGGGCAGCTCTCGCGCATGCGCTCGAAGAGCCACAGCTTCGAGCGCGAAGCGGCGAGCGTCTCGCGCGCCAACGATCTGGTCGCGCTCGCTCGCCGCCACTCCGATTCGCCGGGTGGCCGCGTCGTGATCGAGATGGGGCGCCGTCAGGGGCAAGCGCTGACGGGCGAGTTCTTGCTGGCGGTTGCCAAGCGCGCGCTCGCCTCCGAGCAGCAGCGCGCGAGCATCCTCATGCCCACGCTTTCGAGCATCGCTTCGGCGTCGCCGTTCATCGGCTTGTTCGGAACGGTGTGGGGCATCATGGATGCCTTCTTGCGCATCGGCGTCGAGAAGAGCGCGTCGCTGCCGGTCGTCGCGCCCGCGATCGGTGAGGCGCTGATCGCCACGGCGTTCGGCCTGGTCGCCGCGATCCCCGCGACCATCGGCTACAACTACGTCGACAAGCGGGTCGGCGATCTGCTCGAAGAGCTGAGCGCTTCGGCCGAAGGCTGGGTCGCCGTGCTGAAGGACGACGGAGAGCGACCGATACCGCTCGGGCGCGCAGCAGCGTTTCCGGCGGTCGGCGGAGGAGAGTAGCCGTGGGGCTCAGCGTCGGCTCGCGCGGGCGACGTGGGTTTCGCGACATCAACGTGACGCCGCTCGTCGACGTCATGCTCGTGCTGTTGATCGTGTTCATGGTGACGGCGCCGTTGCTCACGACCGGCCTGCGCATCGATCTGCCCGAGGTGAAGGCCGCGCAAACACCGGTCAAAGACGCGCGCCTCCTGGTCTCGATCACCAAGCAAGAGCGCGTGCTCTTCGGCGAGGAGGACGTGACCTCGCACATCGACCAAGCCTTGAAGGAGAACGCGCGCGTGCAGAAGGAGCGCGAGATCTACATTCGCGCCGACAAGGACGCCCGCTACGGCATCGTGGCGACCGTGGTGGCGGCGGCGCGCAACAGCGGCGTCGAATCCCTGAACCTGCTGGTCGAGCCCGAAGTCGAAGAAGAGAAGAAGTAACGGATGGCGTCGCGCGCGCTGTACTCGACGGGCTTGAGCTCCTTCGCGACGCAGGACGTGCTGCTCGCGCTCGGCGGCGCAGGCCTGGTCGAGGCCGCGCTCTTCGCGCTCGCCGTGGCCGCCGGCGCGAGCTCCGCCAACATCAAGCCGCACGAGGAGCCGCCCCCCGAGCTCATGCCGATCAAGGTGCAGCCCGTGCTCGACGACACGCCGCTGCTCAAGCTCGGCGGCAAGGTGAAAACCAAGCTGCCCGACATGTGGAAGAAGCAGCCGCCCGTGCAGCGCTTCGAGGAAAAAAGCGCGCCCTCCACGCAGGCGAAAAAGACCCCCGACGCGATCCCGACGAGCGCGCTCGCGAAGCCGGACGCGGCGCCGCCCCCGCCGCCCGACGCCGAGGTCGCGAAGCAGGTCGATCAAGTGTTGCTCGACGCCACGCCCGACGCGGCACCCACCGTCGAGGGCGAAGGCCATCCCGACGGCGTGAAGGAAGGGACCGAAACCGATCCGCTGAAGGCGCGCGCGGTCTCGCAGTACAAGGCGCGACTCGTCGCGTGGTTCAACGCGCGCTTCAGCCCGCCGGACCTCCCGTGCGAGGAGCTCAACAAGCTCTCCGCCAACGTGACCGTCAACGTCGGGGGTGACAGATCCGTGGCTGGTTTCGCGGTCGGACGCGCCAGCGGGAATGCGGAGTTCGACGGGCGCGTACAAAGCACCATGCAAGGCGCCGTCGGCGCCGAGCTACCGCCGCCACCGCCCCTCTACCCCGACATTCTGACCACCAGCCTCAACATCCGCCTCGCGAGGGTCGAAAAATGCGAATGACGATCGGTGCTCGAAAGCTGACGCTCTCGCTCGGGCTTGCGCTCGCAGCGCTGCTCGGGCCCCTCCCGGCAAGCGCCCAGACGCCGGCACCCGCCGCGGCGCCGGCCGCCCCCGCGCAAGACGAGACCGCGCTCGGCGAGCTCCTCGTGACGGGGCACAAGCAAGACAAGCTGCCGCGCATCGCGATCTTGCCGTCGCTCGCTTCGGATCTGGAGGACGTGATCGTGCGCTCGGTGGTCCGACGCGACATCGAGCTCACGGGCCTGTTCGAGCTCATCCCCGACTCGAAGGCGCCCACCGGGCTCTATTCGTTCGACGAGCCGGTCGACGTGCCCGAGTGGCAAAAGCTCGGCGCCGAAGCGATCGTGAAGGTGGCTGCACGCCCGAAGGGCAAGCAGGCCGAAGTGTTCGGCCTCGCGTACTTCCTGAACGTCGGCAAGGAGCCCGTCTTCCAGAAGAAGATCACGGTCGACAAGGCCGACGTGCGCGTCACGGCCCACCGCATCACCGACGCGCTGCTCGGCGCCCTCACGGGCAGGCCGGGCGGCTTCGCGAGCCAGCTCGCCTTCGCGGCGCGCTGGACCAAGAACCAGCGCGTATTCCGGCTCGACGCCGACGGACAGAGCCTCACGCCGCTCACCGATGCGGCCGATTTCGCCGTCGCACCGACCTGGGGCAAAGACGGCAGCCTGTTCTTCGCATCGAGCCACGATTACTCGCCGTTCGCGCTGTTTTCGCTCACGGGCGGCACCGTCAAACCGGTCTCGCTGCCGTTCAAGACGTCGGTCTACGGCGTCGCGTTCAGCAAGGATCACTCCAAGATGGCGGTCGCGGTCGCGGAAGGCGGCAAGAGCACCATCTACGTCGGGCTCGCCGACGGCACCGGCATGACGAAGGCGTCCACGACGGACCTCGCGACGCACCCCGTGTTCAGCCCGAGCGGGAAGCTCGCCTGGATCGGCGGCGACGCGACGCACGGCTCGCAGCGCGTGTACGTCGACGGCAAGGCCGTTTCGCCGTCGGGGTTCGGGGCGTCCGCGCCGACCTTCTGCGATACGGAAGACGGCGTGCGGCTGATCTACTCGGTCGGCGTCGGCAACGATCAGCGCGATCTGGTCATGTCCGACGATCAAGGGCGCGGCACGTCACGTCTCACGCAGGGACAAGGCTCGAACACGTACCCGGCGTGCAGCCCCGACGGCCGTTTGCTCGCCTTTTTCTCGACCCGCAAAGACCAGCCGGGCATCTACATGATGTCGCTCAAGCGCTTCACGACGCAGCTTCTCACCTCCAAAGTCGGTGAATCCTTGCGCTGGGCCGCGCTGCCGCCCGAGAAGTAATTTCGGGTAGGCTCGCGCGAGCGAGCGGTGTACATCCCGTCTCGTGCCTGTGCGCGACGAATACGCGAAGGTCGGTGTCGACTACGCCGTGATCGACCCGGGTAAGCTTTTGGCGCAGCGCACGGCGCTCGCCACCGGCAAGAACCTCGTCCCCCACGGTGCGCGCGAGCTCGAGGAAACGCGCGGGGAGAGCGCCTACGTGCTCGAGCTCGGCGACCGCCTGCTCGCCACCGTCACGGAGGCGCTCGGCACGAAGAATCTCGTGGCCGATGCCGTCGGGCCGCTGCTCGGTCGAAGCTTTTACGATGCCATCGCCAAGGACACCGTCGCGACGATCGTGAACGATCTCGTCACGGTCGGGGCGCGCCCGCTCTGCCTCACGGCGTACTGGGGCGCGGGCAGCTCCGATTGGTTCGAAAACCAAGCGCGCCTCGCGGATCTCGTGCGCGGTTGGGGCGAGGCGTGCGACGACGCCGGCTGCGCGTGGGGCGGCGGCGAAACGCAGGTGCTGAAGGCGATGATCGAGCCCGGCACGGTCGTGCTCGGCGGCTCCGCCATCGGGACGATCGCGCGGCGCGAAGAGCTCCTGCTCGGCTCGCGCGTCGCACCGGGCGACCGCATCTTGATCGCGCCTTCGACCGGCATTCACACGAACGGCCTCACGCTCGCGCGCAACCTCGCGGAGCGCGCGCCGAACGGCTACGCCACGGAGCTTCCGGGCGATCCCCGCCGTCGCTCGCTCGGCGAAGCGTTGCTCGAGCCCACGCCGCTTTACGCGCGTCTCGTCGCGGCGCTGCTCGACGGTGGGGTCGACCTTCACTACGCCGTGCACGTCACGGGTCACGGCTGGCGCAAGCTGATGCGCGCGACCCAGCCGCTCTCCTACGTCATCGAAGCGCTGCCGTCGGTTCCGCCCGTGCTCGCCTATCTCGCGGCGGCTTCGGGCATGCAGCCTGCCGAAGCGTACGGAACGTTCAACATGGGCGCCGGCTTTGCGTTCTACGTCACCGCTCGCACCGCCGACCGCGCGCGCGAGCTCGCCGCCAAGCAAGGCACCGCATTGCTCGACGCGGGCCACGTCGTCGCGGGACCGCGACGCGTCGTGCTCGAGCCGCTCGGCATCACGTTCGAGGGCGAAAGCCTCACGATTCGCTGAGGCCGCGCGAAAGCCGGCTCAGCCGAGCGCCGCGCCGAGGGCCATCGCGAGCTCGATCTTGCCGGTCAAGAGCAGCTTGCCCTCCATCAAGAGCTCGAACGCGTTGCGCGTGCCGCTCTGAATGGCCCAGAGATCCTCGAGCGCGCACTCGAGCTCACAATCCGGATTGTCGAGCTTGGGCGCGCCCGACCCGAGCGTGATCACGAGCCGGTGCACGAGCTCGCCGGAACGGAGCTTCAGCGCGACGGAGCCCGGAGCTTCGCGCAGCAAACGCGCCCGTTCCGCGTCGACCGTGAGGACGCGCGCCGCCACGACCTGGCGCTCGATGCCCGACTCGTCGCCGAGTCGCTCGGCACCGCCCACGATCACGGGCACGAAGGCGTCCGCCGCGAGCGTGATACGCACGAGCGCATCGGCCGCCACCCCGGGCGTCACGTGAACGGCGCCGCCCTCGAGGACGAGCGACCACGCGCCGCCTTCCACGAGCTCGAACACGACCGCGCCGACCGACGAGCGCTCACCCAGCGTGCCCTTGAGGCGCGCCATCTGAGCGGGCACGTAGTCCCGGAAAAAAGGCTCCGGGGAGCGGGGAATGTCGCTCATCGCGGGCGCCGGCGGGGTCAGCCGCCCTTCATCAGCTCGCTGAGGAGATGCGTCTCGAAGGCTCCGAGCAGCCCGAACTGGACCCCGAAGCCATCCGGCTTGGCCCAGCGAACGACGGCCGGCAGGCGCACGTCTTTCTTTGCTCCCGGGAGGCGGCCTACGATCGACAGCTCGGTCCCGAACGGAGGCTGCTCGCTCGATTGCAAGAACATGCCGCCGACGCTGATGTCTTTGCCGTGAGCTTCGAAGGGCTTCACGGCCGGTCCCTCGCAGACCATGGTCACGTCGATGGGAACTCTCTGGTGAAGGCGTTTGTCTTCCAAGCTAGACCTCGATTCCCGGTGTTGCGACCGAAAGCCGACGAATTGTGACTCTTCAGCGGATCGCCATAGCTGTCAAGCGAGGGGCCAGGGGCGGCATCCTTCTCAGCGGAGTCCTCTTCGTAGCAATTGCTGCGGCGCTCGCCGCCCCGCGCGCCACCGAGCCGATGTCGCCGTTCGCGTTGCCGCTTCCCACACCGAACCGCGCGCGCATGCGGCAAACGGCCACGCTCGATCGCGAGCGAGCGACCGAAGCGCGGCGTCACGCCCTCGCGTTTCCGGTGCGAGCGGTCGGCGAGATGCTCCGTCAGCTCGGCCGCGCGTCGACGGACGGCGTCGGTAACGCCACGGCCGCGCTCGCCGATCTGCGCGCGCTCACCGTGCGCGCCGTCAAGGAAGACGGAACGAGCGGGCTCCTCGCGCTGCGTGCCGTGCAGGCGGAGCTGTTCGTGAGCGCGTGCCGTGAATGGGCGGCTTCGGGAGCCGTGAGCAGCGAGATGCGCGAGCTCGGCGGTGATTTTCCCGAGCTCGCCGGAACGAGCGGCTGGCTCGAGGGGAAAACGCTGAGCCTCACCGACGAGGATCTCACCCTGCTGTTTCGAGGGCGCTGGAATGACCTGACCGGCCTCGCGAGCACGCCGCCCTTCGCCGCCACCCTCGATGAGCAGAAGGATCGCTACGGGCTCCTCCTGCGGCATCCGTCGGGTTCCGACAGCGCGACGCGGCTGCAACGTCAGCTCGGGTACGTCGCCGGCCTGGCAGCGATCGATCGAGAGTATCCCGCGGCTTTCGCGCGGGGCGTGCTCCTCTACCGCTCGGGCGCCTACGAGGGCTCGGCGGTGGCGTTTCGCGCGCACCTCGCGGCCCGGCCCCAGGGTCCCTGGGCCGTGCGGGCGGGCAATCACCTGCTGGCGGCGCTCGCCCGCGTCGACGAGCACCCCGAGTAGCCGCGCTCGCGAGTCGTACTAAAACCCCGGGCCCCGATGTTCGAGCTGCCGAGCGATCGACGACTGCTCTCCGTCTTGGATGCGGCGCGTGAGGCGCTCGCAACGCCGGGTGGATTCGCCGTCGTGGGGGCAGCCGGCGCGGGACCTGCGCTCTTGTCGCGGGCGCTGCTCGCGGCGGGGGCGAGCCAGGTGCTCTACGTCGCGCCTCACCACGACGCGGCGTTGCGCGCCGCAGAAGACCTCCGCGCCCTCGCGACGCTTCCCCTCCGCGGCATGGAGCCCGCGCCCGGCGAGCCCGCACCGCTCCTCCTCATGGCGAGCGAGACGAGCCCTTACGCCGACGTGCACCCCGATCGCCGGCAGGTCATGCAGCGCGCGGCCGCCCTGTTCGCGCTGGCGCGCGGCCTGCCGTGGCGCACCGCCGTCGCCACGCCGGGCTCGTTGTTGCGCCGGGCCGCGCCGCCGGCGGCCCTCGTGCGCGCCGGCCTCGAGCTCGTGACGAACGCCGAGCTCGATGTCGAGCGGATGACGCACCTGCTGACCGCCGCGGGCTACCTGCGAGCACCGGTGGTCGAGGATCCCGGCGGCTTCGCCGTGCGCGGCGGCGTGATCGACGTCTGGCCGCCGCAGGCGAGCGAGCCGCTGCGCGTCGACCTGCTCGGGGACATGATCCTTTCGATCAAGCGCTTCGATCCCGAGACGCAGCGCACGACGGCCGCCGTCGAGCGGGCGTGGCTGCCCCCCGCGCGCGAAGCCATCCTCGAGCCCGAAGCCGTCGAGCACGCGCGGCGGTCGCTCCGGCATCTGTGCGACGAGGCGAGCTTTCCTTCGACCAAGGCGCGGGCCCTGATCGATGATCTGGTGTTCGGCCGCGCGTTTTTCGGCAGCGAAGGCTACCTGCCCGCCTTCTACGAGCTCGTGCCGCTGCTTTCGTACCTGCCCGCCGGAGCCGCGATCGTGCTCGAGGACCCGCCCGCCGTGGCGCGCGCGCTCGTGCAGGAGCTCGAGCAAGCCGAGAGCGCCGCCCGAGCGCGCGGTGGACAGCCGCATTACCCCGTGGCGGCGCTCTACGCGGATCTCGCGGCGGTCGAGCAGGCGCTCGAAGGACGCGTCTGGGTCGGCGCGCATCGGACGGGCGTGGCCTCCGCCGGTGCGAGCGATCTGGTCGCGCGCCTCGAGTCTGCGCCGGCCGACGCGCCTTCGCTCGCGCAGGACGACCACGCCGAGCTCGGGCGCGCCATGAAGCTCGCGCGCACGGCTCAGGGCAAACACGCCGCGCTCGACCCGCTCGTCGAGCGCATTCGCGCCTGGCAGGAGCAGGGCTTGCGCGTCGTGCCGGTCGCCAAGAGCGCGACCCAGGCCGAGCGCATCGCGAGCCTGCTCTCGCATCGCGGCGTCGAGATCGAGGTCACCGTGGCGCCGCTCGGGCGGGGCTGCGTCGCGCCGCTCGAAGAGCTCGTGCTGCTGACGGACGAAGAGATCTTCGGACCGCGCGCACTCCGCGCGGCGCCCAAGCGTACGTCCACCCGCGCGCTGCTCGAGGACTTGCGCGCGCTCACGCCCGGCGACTTCGTCGTGCACGTCGAGCACGGGATCGGAAAGTACGTCGGGCTCGAACGGCGCGAGGTGGGCGGCGTGGGCCTCGAGCTCATCGTCGTGGCGTACGCGGGGGGCGACAAGCTGTTTCTCCCCGTTTATCGCCTGAATCAGGTCCAGAAATACTCGGGCGGGGACGGCGCGCCGAAGCTCGACCGCCTCGGCGGACAGACGTTTGCCAAGACGAAGCAAAGCGTCGAGCGCCGCGTTCGGCAAATGGCGGACGAGCTCCTGCGGCTCTACGCCGAACGGGCGGCGCTCGTGAAAGAGCCGATCGCACCGCCCGAGGACGACTACCGCACGTTCGAGGCGAGCTTCCCGTTCGAGGAAACGCGCGATCAGGCCGCCGCCATCGCCGAGGTCATGAAGGACCTCGAGAGCAATCGCGTGATGGACCGGCTCGTGTGCGGCGACGTGGGCTTCGGCAAGACCGAGGTCGCGCTCCGCGCCGCGTTCCTGATGGCGCAGAGCGGGCGCCAGGTCGCCGTGCTGTGCCCGACCACCGTGCTCGCCCAGCAGCATTTCTCGACGTTTTCCCAGCGTTTCGCCGACTGGCCGATCAACGTGCGCACGCTCAGCCGCTTCGCGAGCAAGAGCGAGCAGCTCGAGACGGTGCTCGGCTTGAAAGAAGGCAAAGTCGACGTCGTCGTCGGCACGCACCGCCTGCTGTCGAAAGACGTCTACTACAAGAACCTGGGGTTGCTCGTCGTCGACGAGGAGCAGCGCTTCGGCGTGACCCACAAGGAGCGCATCAAGCAGTTCCGCGCGAGCGTCGACGTGCTCACGCTGAGTGCCACGCCCATCCCGCGCACCCTGCAGCTCGCCGTCGGCGGCCTGCGCGACATGTCCATCATCGCGACCCCGCCGGTCGACCGCCGCACGATCCGCACCATCACGAGCCAGTTCGACCCGACGCTCGTGAGGGACGCCGTCGTGCAGGAGCTCGCGCGCGGCGGCCAGGTTTTCTACGTGTACAACCGCGTCGAAGGCATTTACGAGCGGGCGGCGCGGCTCGGAGAGCTCGTGCCCGGGGCGCGCATCGCCGTGGCGCACGGCAAGCTCACGGAGGATTTGCTCGAGCGCACCATGCTCGGCTTCGTGGGCGGCGAGTACGACGTGCTGGTCGCGACCGCGATCATCGAGAGCGGCCTCGACATACCCCGCGCCAACACCATCCTGATCGATCGCGCCGACATGCTCGGCCTGTCGCAACTGTATCAGCTGCGCGGGCGCGTCGGCCGGGCGCGCGAGCGCGCGTACTGCTACTTGCTCGTGCCTCCGCCGAGCCAGCTCAGCGACGAAGCGCGCCAGCGGCTCGAAGCGCTCGAGCGCTTCAGCGAGCTCGGCTCGGGCTTCCACCTGGCGACGCTCGACATGGAGCTGCGCGGTGCGGGCGACGTGCTCGGCGCCGAGCAGAGCGGCTTCGCGGCGAGCGTCGGCTTCGAGCTCTTTTGCCGCATGCTGGAGGAAGCGACGCGCGAGCTGCGCGGCGAGACGGTCGTCCACGACGTCGAGCCGGAGCTGCACTTCGACGTCGAGGCGCTGCTCGGCGCGGAATACGTCGCGGAAGTCGGCGTGCGCCTCTCGCTCTACAAGCGCCTGGCGAGCGCCACCGACGAGGCGGAAATCGACGATCTGGCGCAGGAGCTCGAGAATCGCTTCGGCTCGCCGCCGCTCGAGGCGCGGCGTTTCGTCGAGCTGATGCGGCTCAAATGCGAGCTCCGCAGGCTGCGCGTGCTCGGCTGCGAAGCGACCGCCAAGAGCGTCAGCCTGCACCTGCGCGACGACACGCCCCTCGATCCCCTGAAAGTACGCGAGCTCGTCGGGCGCAAGCGCTCACCTTACAAGCTCACTCCCGACGGCCGCCTCACGCGACGCCTGCTCGAGACGGAAGCCGCCGCCGACGGCTTGGTGCTCGCCGCGAAGATGCTCGAAGAGCTCGCGAGCTGCGTCAGTCAGCCGGCGTGAGGCCGGACTTGCGCTGCTCGAGCGTGCGTGACTCGTCGATGAGCCGCTCGAAGATGCGCCGCACCGTGTCGGGCTCGAGGGGTGGCTGGGCGAGCGCGGTGAGCCGCTCGAGCAAGCGACGCTCGCGCTCCGGATCGTAGATGGCGAGCCCGTTCCGTAGCTTGTAGGCGCCCACGGCGAGCACGAGACGCACGCGTTCGTGAATCAGCTCGAGCAGGCGGGAATCCACCTGGTCGATCGCGCGGCGTAGCTCTTCGAGATCCGGCTCACTCACCGCCCCAGTCTAAGCCAGTTCGTGGCTACCGGACCACCGTATCGCAGCCGAAGACGGCGCGCGCGTCGATGACCCTGCCCGATTTGAGCGTGTCGCACGCCTCCCCGTGAACCACGATGCGGGCGTCTCCGTCCCACGACCAGCCGTCGTCCGGATCGGCGGGAACGATCTCGCCGTCGAAGTAGACGTTCACGTGGCGGGGATCCTGGGGAGCTTCGTCGAGGTCGATCGAGCAGCTGATCGCGAGGCCGGTGCCGATCGCGTACAGCGCCTCCTCGAGCTCGTCCTGGTCGTTCACGGCGTAGTAAGCGGTGGTCGTGCCGCTGCGCGCAGTACCGCCGGCCTCGGCGAGAGCGTCGAGCACGGTCGCGTACGGCTCCGCCCCCGGCATCCCGATCACGAACGTAGGGATCCCCCGCTCGGCGAGACGTTCGACCTGATTCACGCTTTCGTCGAGATCGACACAATTGCCGGGAGCTTCCTCCCCGAATAGCTCGGGATCGCAGCAGTTGACGCTACCGGCGCACGACGTCTGACCGACCGTGGCGTGCTCGATGTTCAGCGTGCATTGATCGGCCTCGCACGAAGCTTCGAGGTTGCAGTTCGGCGCTCCGTCGGTGACGAGGACGAGGTACGTTTTCCCGTCCAGCGCCTCGAGCTCGGGCACGAGCTCGCGCAGCGCCGCCGACGTGGGCGTGGTGCCCCCCGGAGGAAAGCTCCCGAACGCGCCGAGCCGGCGAGCAAGGTTCGGATCGATCTCGCCGGTGCACGACGGCGGCTCGCCCAACGTGAGCGGAATGAGCTCACGGCCGGGTCCACACTCGCCCGATACCGAGCTCTTCGGGAAGATGGCCGCGCCGTAGCGCACGCGGTGACCGATCGCTTTCAGGAGATCGGCGAGGACCCGCCGCGCCATCTCGTACTTGGTGCGCGAAGACCCTTCGGGACTCGCCGCCATGCTGCCCGAACGATCGACGAGGAAATAGAGATTGGGCGGCTCGCGCCGCTCCTTGAGGAACGAGTCGCCGCAGAAATCGCCGCCGCACTCCGCCGGCGGCGCGTCGACGAGGCCCGCATCGCCGTGACCGGGCGGCTCCGAAGTACCCACGAGCGACTGGGGAGACGGGCGCCCCGGACCCGTGTTGCACGCCATGGCGAGCAGTAGACCGGACGCCCCGAGTGCTCGCTTCACGAATCATCATTCTAGCGCTACCTGGGGGGCCGCGCCGGGCAGCCAAATCGCCGGTCTCCGCGCGGTTTCGCTCCGCGCACCTTGGATGCTACTCACGGAGCGTGGCCCGGCGCGTGCTCGATGCCGTCACGATCGCGTGCGCACTCCTCGCGTGCCTGTGCCTGGTGCTCGGCCTGAAGGACACGCCGCGCGTCGCCGTCGACGTGGCGCTGCCGCCCATTCCGCTGCCCGCTGCCGCACGGAACGCCGCGCTCAGCGTGACGGTGAGCGAGCCGTCCGGCGCGCCCTCGCGGAGCGCGGTCGTGCGCGTCTATTGGGAGCGCGCGGGCGTGGAGTACCAGGTGGGTCTCGCGTCCGCGACCGACGGCACGGCGACGCTGCGCGAGCTCCCGCAAGGTGCCGTCTGGGTGCTGGTCGATGCGCCGGGTCGTGCGCGGGCCGCGCAGGCCGTCGAGCTCGGCGCGAACGAGGCGAAGCTCAGCGTCACGCTGGTTCCCGAGGCCACGCTCAAGGTGCGCGTCACCGACGAACGGGGTGCTCCGATTGCTCGCGCCACGGTGCTGGTGTCGACCGACGAGCCCCTGCCGTTCGGTGCCCTCACCGGCGAGAAGGGAGAGGTCACGGTCGGGAGGCTGCCGGCGGGCCCCTGGTCGCTCACCGTCGCGGCGCGCGGCTACGAATCCGCGGAGCGCGCCGGCGTGAGGGGCCCGGTCACGCTCTCGCTGCGCCGATTGAGCTCGATCGACGTGCGCGTCACGCACAAGGACGGTTCGCCCGCACCCCACGCCTCGGTCGCGATCGCCGGCTCGAGCCTCTGGCCGGCGCGCCGCACGACGGCCGATGAGGCGGGGCGTTGCCGCATCGCCGGGCTGCTCGCGGGCTCGTACGATCTCTCGGCGACGCTCGCGGGGGAGGTTTCCGAGCCCCTCGTCGGCCTTCCGATCGAGCGCGGCACCGATCTCGAGCTGACGCTCGTGCTCGAACCGGGCCGCTTCATCACGGCCGTCGTCACCGACGGTGACGGCGCGGCCCCGGGGCTCGTGGCCGGAGCGGACGTCGTGCTCACCCCGGGCGGTGTCGGCTCGTTCCCGTTGCTCGGGCGCAGCGGCACGAACGGGAAGGTCACGCTCGGCCCGATCGCGCACGGCCCCGCCACGCTGGCGGCCCGTGCCGACGGCTTCGTCTCGGGCGCGCTCGTCGCCGTGCCTCCCAGCACGAAGGAGCCCATCGAGGTCCCGCTCCTCCGCGGTGGCACCTTGAACGGCGACGTGGTCGACGCGCGCGGTTTCCCCATCGAAGGCGCGAGCATCGACGTCGTGGGAAGCGACACGTTCGGCCTGCCCGTCTCCGACTCACCGCTCACGGCGGCGTTCCGCACCACGCACTTCGACTGGGCCCTGAGCGGCCCGGCGCCGCTCGTGCCGGCCGGAGAGCTCGGCGTCGTGCCCGGCCCGGTTCCGCCGATCCCGCCACCCGGTGCCCGCCTGACTCCCGGCGCCGATCCTTGGACGCTCGCCGAGCTCCCGGCACCGCTCGTCCAAGCCTGGGTGAGCAACCGGAACGGCTCGTTCACGGCCCGTCCCGTGACTCCGGGGCGCGTGCGCGCCGTCGCTCGCCACCCCGACTACGTCGAGGGCTCGAGCGCGAGCGTGACGCTCGGCCCGGGCGGCGAGGAGCACGTGAAGATCGTGCTGCACGCGGGCGGCACGCTGACCGGGCGCGTCCGCGACGATCGTTCGTTCCCGGTCGAGGGTGCGTCCATCGAAGTCGCGAGCACGCACACCTCGCTCACTCGCACGGCGCAGACCGCCCCCGACGGCACGTTCGAGCTCGCCGGACTGCCCGCAGAGGTCCTCCTCTTCGTGCGGCGCCCGGGGGGCGATCGGCGCATTGCGCTGCGTCGCGAGCTGACGATTCCCGAGAGCGAGCGCACGAACATCGAGCTCACGCTGCCCGCCGTGCGCGAGCGGGTGGCGTTCAAGGTCGTGGGCAACGGCGACGAGCCGATCGAGCTCGCGAGCGTGAGCGTGCTCTCCGTCGATCCGGACGTCGTGCTGCACGAAACCTTGTTCACGGATTCGGACGGCGGCGCCGAAATCGCGGACGCGCGCGGCCTCCGCCTGCGCGTCGTGGTCGAATCCCCCGGTTACCCTCGCAAAACGATCTCCGTCGAACAAGCCGGCGACGTCATTCGGATCGCGCTCGAGCAAGGGGTGCTCGTCGAAGGGAGCGTGACGGCGGTGCGTGGGCGGCAAGCCGTCGCCGGTGCGCTCGTCACGCTCGTGTCCGACGGGACGCGACGCACGTCGCGCACCGACACCGAAGGGCGCTACCGCTTCTCGGACATTGCGGCCGGCTCCGTGCACGTGAGCGTGAGCCATGCGGATTTCGCGGCGGAGAGCTTCGACGCCACGGTCGTTCGCGGCAGCCGAGCGGATCGTCCTTTCGAGCTCAAAACCGTCGATCTCGCGGAGCCGGGCGGCGCCGAAGGCGACGTCTTCGACGCCGACGGCAAGCCCGTGGCGGGCGTCCGGGTTTCGGTGGGGCCTGCGCCCGCGTACCTGCCGACGGGCGCGCTGCCGCCGGGCATGACGCAGACCGACGGGCGAGGGCACTTCACGCTCGAGCGGATTGCCGAGGGCAAGCAGACGCTCGAGGCCGTGTCCGCCACGTCCGGGCGCGGCCGCGCGACGGTCGACGTTCGCGCGGGAAGGGTAGCCGACGGCGTGCGCATCGTGCTCAAGGCCGAGGGCGCGGAGGAATCGCTCGCGAGCGGCAACGTCGCCGTCACGCTCGGAGAGCGCGGCTCCGGCGAGGCGCTCGAGATCGTCGTCGTCGACGTGGCGCCGGCGAGCGAAGCCGAACGCTCGGGGTTCGCCGCGGGCGACGTGCTCACGAGCGTGGACGGCACGAAGCCGACGAGCATGGCCGACGCGCGCCGCCGCCTCAGCGGGCGCGCGGGCACCGACGTCGTCGTGGGGATCGCGCGCGGCGGTCGCGCCGAATCGCTGCGCGTGCCGCGCGAGACGGTGCGCCAGTAACGGCTACGCGCCGAACGCGCGAAACGCGCTCATTTCGGCTTGGCCGTCAGCTCGACCACGACGGGAGCCTCGCCCTTGAGCTTGCCCTTGAGCTGCGTCGCGATCGTCTCGGTGATGCTCTTCACGAGCTTGCCGGCGCTGTCGCGCGGGTGGATCTCGAAGCGCTCGAGGTTGATCACGAACGGCTCCAGCGTCTTCACGCCGACGGAAGCGAGCTTGTCGCCTTCGTAGCGGAAGGTGAGCTCGACCTTGGCCGATTTCGCTTCCTGCCGGCCGTGCAGGCGCAGCGTCCCACTCACGGTCGCCGAGAGCTTGCGCTCCGCGCCCGTGAGGGCCGCCACGTTGTTCGCCGAAGCCTCGACCTTCTCGATGCGGAGCTCCGCGAAGCGGTTTTGTGCGGCCTGCTCGGCCGCGGTCTCACCCTCGCGGGGGACGAGCTCTAGCCAAGCGCGCGCGTGCTCGTTTTGAAGCGGATTCTTGACGCGCTCCTGGTACTCACCGGTCCCGCCAGGGCGCTTCTGCTGATAGAGCGCCAGCTTGTCGAGATCGATCTTGATGAGCCCCGTCGTCTTGCCGAGATCGCTCGGGTCGACCGACAGCTCGCCCGAGGCGGACCCCGGAGCATCGCCGTCGATCTTCTCGAGCGGCGAATCCATCAAGAACTTCACCGAGCTCGAGGGAGCGTCCACCGCGAGCACCGTGGCACCCGCCACCGGGGCCTTCGGTGCCTCGAGCGATGCGCTCGACAGGGGCGCCAGCTCCACGGGCGCTTCCTTTTTCCCGCACCCGAGTCCGAGCCCGAGCGCCAAAAAGACGATCCCCATCGCAGCGAATCGAGGCGCGTTCACCATGCTGGCTCCCTCTACGCCCGACTCGGAAGAACGGTTACGGGCCACGACGGCCCGAAGCGTCAGTGCTCTTCGTCGTGCGGTTCGCTCATGTCGCCGGGCGCGAGCAAGAAGATGAAGGGCACGAGCCCCATCGCGAACAGCAGCGTTCCGACGATCTTCGCAAGCGTGACGAGTCCGGGTTCCATGGGCGGGCCCGGACCATAGCCAAAGGCCCCCCGCTTGGGAAGCGTACCCGCCCGCCGGCCGCTCCCGCCGAGGCTAGGCGGCGACTTCCCAGGCTTTGAGCCGCACGCCGGTCCCAGCGCCGGGGTACTCGCGCCGGTTCGCGCCCGGGCACGCAAAGCCGTTGATGAGGATCCGCCGCGACGTCGTCCCCGAGTTCTGTCCGCTGCCGTGCACCGTGAACGGACCGAACATCACCGTGTCGCCCTCGTCGAGCGTGAGCGGAATCGCGAGGGCCGCGTCGAAGCTCCCGGGCGGCAGGCGACCGTCGGTCGTCGGAATGTGCCCGTGGAGGTGGCTGCGCGGCACGACCCAGAGTCCGCCGTTCTCGGCACTCATGGCGTCGATCGCCGTGAGGGCCTGCACGAAGCTGCCGCGCCCGTTCACGTCGGTGAAGAGCTCCGTGCCGTAGCGCCGGTGGTAGCTGTCCTGGTGAAAGTGGAACGTGGTGCCGTCACCCGG
>Ga0070682_100000827_pt1 | contig 18053 bp, 19 predicted proteins | sample KBSC63LmetaG_FD_64668 | JGI IMG/M metagenome (GOLD analysis project Ga0070682, IMG submission 64668) | Corn rhizosphere microbial communities from Kellogg Biological Station, Michigan, USA - KBS C6-3L metaG | ecosystem: Host-associated > Plants > Roots > Rhizosphere | place: USA: Michigan... | reverse complement strand
TCGGTGTCGCGGTCTTCGTTTTGGGCGTCGCTTGTTGGACCTTTGCGGCGTATCGGGCGTAAGCCGGGTGCCCCCAAGCGTCCGCCTGCGGCGGCCGACCTCCCCCAAAGCCGTGCTCGCGCGCGCCGCATACGCGAACACCTTCGCGGTGACTACCGGGCAACCGAGCGCGCCATCTCCGTAGGCCAGGCGCGCAACGTCGCACGCGAGCGGCCCCGATCGCGCCCTCGGCGCCGGACGAGGGCCGCTTCCAGTCTGGGCGCCGCGAGACGAAACGCGTGCGCTTCGCCTTCCCCGCGTGCTTCGACGACGAGCACTGGTTGTCCGATCAGCGTCACATGAATGCGGCACGCGGTGTCCGACCCACCCTTCGGCCCGTTGAGATCCTCGAACCGAACGACGACACGCTCGAGGCGGCTTTCGACGCTCCGGAGCGATGCCTCGAGCCGTGTCGCAATCAGCTCCTGAAAGCCTGCCCCGACCGTCCCCTTGGCGTACACGGTGAGTTGCGTGTTCATACCAGGGCAACCACCGTCCCCGGGCGCGCATTCCCCGCCTCAGCGGGTTGCTCAGCGTCACATCTCGTTACCGCTTGTCGCCGGAGGTGCGGTAGGTGAACGCGACCCATGGCACGCCGAGTATGAAGGGACTGTCCCCCCCGAACGGGCGGATGAATGCGAGATCGAAGCCGAAGTGCTCACCCGACAGGCGAATGCCGTAGTTCAGTAGAAATCCCTCGGGTTGATTGTCCACGCCCTCACCGATGACGATCGCATAGGCTGGTTCGAGGAGGAACTTCACGAGGCTGGACGCCTGAACCACGAGCCCTCCAGCGAGCGTGATCGGCACCACCTTGTTCGACTCGCTGTTGACGAACGTGCCGACGTTGATGGAGAAGCTGTTCCGGCACAGACCCTCGAAGCAGAACTGCGAGATACCGTTCAGACGGGCGCCGAGGACGCTGCTCGGATCGGACTCCGGCACGACGACGACGGTGCCTGCCCCGATGATCGCGAGCCGTAGCACCTCGGTACGCAAGAAGTTGCCTTTGAGCGCCAGGTCGAAAAAGTAAGGTTGTTTCTCCACGAGCGGCGGCACGCCCGTGAAGCTGAGCTGGACGCTGTCGGTGATCGCGTAGCCGGCTTGCAGAAGGATCAGCTCGTAATCGGAGAAGTAGAACGTCCCTTTGGGGTGCGTTTCCGCTGTCGAAAACAGGACGACGTGGTCCGCGTTCGCGTCCTGGAAGCGCGGCTCACCCTGGCGGTCTCCGGGCTCTCCCGCGGCGTCGTCCTGCTTCGCGTCCGCCTCGCCGGTGGCGGCAGCCTTCTCGGCAGGGGCTTTCGCGGTGCCGGGCTCAGCCGGCGTCGCCTCCGCTGGGGGCGCGGGCGCTGCGTCCGAGGGCGCTGGCGCGGGCGCCGGCTCTTGCGCGGGCGCCGGCTCTTGCGCGAAGGCCTGCGCAGTGGCCAGGCACGACGCGACACACGTCACCAACCTCACCCAGTTCCTGAATGCTTGCATGTGATAAAACCCCATCCAAACTCCGAGAGTTTCAAAGCCGTGCATGCTTGTCAAAGCTTTGAGCTTCGCACGGCGAATCTTTGCGCTCTGCGCACTCTGTGTGCACCGCTCTTGCATTCCGTGGATGAAATGCCCACGTATTGCCTCCTCCTTCGAAGCACCGCACCACCACGCGGGGTCATGATGCCGCGCGCCGGTGGTCGGCTGCTCGCAACAAGTGGACCACACGGATCCCGCGAGAAATATCGGCGGCCACGGGCTCACCTGTGCCGATATCAGGACAGGGTGCGCCGCGCGTTGCACACTGTGCCGTGAATGCACGCTGCGGCGCCATAAGGCTTTTCGCCTCGCGCCAGTACAATGACCGAGCGCAGGCGGGGGCTACGGCGCGCAGCCTTCGGCGCAGCGGCCCGGAGTCTCGTGGCAGAGGTTCTCGACGCAGTACCCGTCGCACTCTGCCGAGCTCGTGCACGCGCGTCGTTGGCACCCACCCACGACGCAGGCGTGATTGGGCGAGCAATCGCCGTCCGTTTGGCAGGCACTCGCCGCGCAGCGACGGTCGCTCCGGCACACCTCGGACGTGGCGCAGTCCTCGTCGGTCAGGCAGCCCTGGACGCAATGCGCGTTCTCGCAAGGCAGCGCTTCGCAAATCAGGTTATCGGCTGCGGCCATGCACTCGGCGTCGGACGTGCAGTCCGCGGGCTGGGGCGCGGGGCCGCCACAGGCGACCTCACCGGGCGAAAGGCACACCGTGCAACCACCCCCGGGGTTCTGGGCGCAGGCGCGCTCGGCGGCGCACTGGTTCGGTGAGAGCTCGAGCTGGCGGGCCAGCACGCAATGTCCAAGGCCGTCCGCAGAGCGTAGACACGCCAGCGGATTGGGCGCCGCACACTGGTCGCACTCGATTTCCGCGCACCCCGCGCAGCGCTCCGGTGCGGGCACGCCCGGCGCGACGAGACACGCGGACTCACCCGCAAACGCCTTCGGAAAAGCCGATGGACAAGCGCAGCAAGATGTTGCGTCGCGCAGGACGACGCAATCCTCCGCGGTATCGCATTCCGAGACGAACTCGCAGCTGCCCGCGGGATCCGGCTCGGCCATTCGACTGCGGGGCTCGATGAACCCGCAACTCTCGTCGCATCCGGGTCTGCACACCGCGCCTGGCGCGGACGGCTCGACGGGGGGCAACACCATCAAGCAGGGATCGGAGCGCACCGATTCGCGCGGCACGGCATTCGGCGCGATGCAGCAGCCGTCCAGCCTGACCACGACCACGCACTCGCCGTCGGTAGCCCCCGTGCCGGACGAGCCAAAATTTTCCCCGGCGTTTGGTGCGCTCCCCTCGGCTCCGTTCGCGCGCCCGCCGGACGCGGCGGTGCCGGCCGTCCCCGCGGCGCTTGCCCCGCCATGCCCGGCGCGGCCGCCCGCGCCGCTCAACGACATCGCGGAGGTTCCTGCTGCATTCGTTCCGGCGTGCTCAGAACCGCCCACCCCGGCGTTCGAAGCGGAAGACTCGTGACGAGTGGAGCGCCCCGAACAAGCGAGCGCCACCAGGACTCCCATCAAGACGTGTCGCGAGCGGACCACCAACACCACCAAACGCATGTCGTAACGGCGAGCGGCGCCAGGGTGAACTACCAGGGCAGGCTGCAGGTGCCGCCGTCGAGGTTGTCCTGGATGTAGACGTCGCCGCCGATGTTGGCGAGGCCCACCGAATCGCGAAGTCGCTCGGCTTCGCACGTCGGTAGGGAGGCATTGTCGAAGATGCTCAGCTCACCGCCGATTGCGGTGACCGACCGGAAACCGGCGAGGCTCGTGAGCGCGTCGTTCCCGTCGTGGTCTTCCACGAGCCCCATCGAGCCGATCACGAGAATTCCCGTGACTTGCGTGAGGTTTCTGAAGCCCTCGAGGGTGTCGAGCACCGGGTTGGATTTGATCGAGAGGTCCCCGACCTCGACCAGGTTGCGGAGACCTTCGACGTTCTCGAGCCCGGTGTTGTCGTGGATCCAGAGCTCCGGAACGGAAGTCACCCCCTCGAGACCGTCGAGGTTCTCGAGCGAGCGATCCGTCGAGTAGATGCGCAGGCCCTTGTCGATCGTGGTCAGGGACTCGAGCCCGTGGAGGCTATTGAGGCTCGAAACGAGGAGCCTGCCGACCCTCTTCAAGCCCTCGAGGCCATGTAAATCGTTCACATCCGTGTCGCTCCGCGTGCTGTGAACCTCGAGCCCGCCGCTGACGTACGAGAGGCTCTCGAGGCCCTCGAGGGTCCGAATGCCGCGCTTGTCGATGTGGAAGTTGCCGCCCACGCGCGTGAGACAGTGCAACGGCTCGAGATGCTCCATCGGCTCCTCGGTCGCGACGAGCAGGTTGCCCGAGAAGCGGGTATAGCCACGCAATTTCTCGAGGTCAGCGGCGCTCAGGAATTTGTCCCACTGAACCCCCTTCGGAGCCGTGTAAGTGCCGCGAACGCACTCTCCTTCGCCGATTTCGTCGATCCCGCCGATGCCGGCGTTGGGTTCGGCGCCCACCCCGCCACTACCTGTCCCGCCTTGGCTCGGCGCGCCGCCTGACGCCGTGCTCCCGCCGCGTCCCCCGGGCGCGCGGCCTGCCTCCGGCGTGCTCACTTCGCCACCTTCGTTTCCCATGCCGCCGTCGGTTGCGCTCGACGAACTTCCTCCGCGGCTCCCCGGACCCGTGCCGCCGGATACGGTGCTCGCCGTGCCGGCGTAGCTGGTCGTGCCGCCGCTCGACGAAGCGCCACCCGTCGGCGTGCTTTGCCCGGGCTTCGCCGACCGCTCGTCAGGTGGCGCACCCGCTGCGGCGTCCGTCGGGCGCTCGAGCGAGACACCAGCGCACCCCGCCGCCACCAGCAGCCCTATCCAGCCGTTACGCAACACCGTCACCCAGCTCCCACGCACAGTGCCAGCCTAGCACCCTCAACGCCGGCCGCTTGCGGGGTTTGCCCTCGATGTCGCGGTCTTCGTTTTGGGCGTCGCTTGTTGGACCTTTGCGGCGTATCGGGCGTAAAACTGCGATCGTGAGCTCGCCGCCCGAGGCCCCCAAACCGCTCGCTCGGCTGGTCGAGCGCTTCCGCGAGCACCTCGTGAGCGAACGCCGGGCGTCGCCGCACACCGTGCTCGCCTACGTGCGCGACGTGACGGCCCTCGTCGCTTTCGCGCGCGAGCGCCGCGGCGAGGGCGTTCGGCTCGAGGACATCGACAAGCTGCTCTTGCGCTCGTTCCTCGCCGAGCTCTCGCGCAGCGTCTCGCCCACGAGCATCGCGCGCAAGCTCGCGAGCATCCGAGCGTTCTTCGGCTGGCTCGAGCGCGAGACCTTGGTGTCGAAAAATCCGGCGACGTCGCTCGCGAGCCCCAAGCTCCGGCGCAAGCTCCCCATCTTCGTGAGTGCCGAGGTCGCGGCGGAGGTGATGACGGTTCCGCTCGAGGCTGCCGTCAGTGCCGTCGAACGGGTGCGCGATTCCGCGCTGCTGGAGGTGCTCTACGGCTGCGGGCTGCGTGTGAGCGAGCTCGTCGGGCTCGACGTGGACCACGTGGCGTTCGAGCGCGAGGAGCTGCGCGTGCTCGGTAAGGGCAACAAGGAGCGCATCGTTCCGCTCGGAACCAAGGCCCGCGAAGCCATCGTCACCTACCTGAAGGAGCGTCCGACCCTGCGCCACGAGCGCACGGGCGCGCAGGATCCGCGGGCGCTGTTCCTCGGCCGGCGGGGCACGCGCCTCGGCGCGCGGCGCGTGCAGGCACTCGTGCACCGCTACGGCGCGCTCGGCGCGGGCCGCAGCGATCTGCATCCCCACGCCTTGCGCCATTCCTGCGCCACGCACCTGCTCGAAGGCGGCGCCGATCTGCGCGCCATTCAGGAGCTGCTCGGTCACGCGAGCCTCGCGACCACGCAGCGCTACACGCACGTGTCGCTCGACCAGCTCATGGGCGTCTACGACCGCGCGCACCCGCTCGCGCGACTTCCCCGCGCGCGCGGTTCGGCACCGGCTGCCCCCGCGCCCCGCAAACGCCCGCGTTCGGAGCCATGAGCGAGCACGGATTGCGCCCGTTCGTGGCGCGCCTCGGCTCGGCGCTGCTCGGCGCCACGGCAGCGGCCCTGGTCGTCACGGGCATCGATGCGGCGTACGCGGCCGAAGGGGTGCCGGGTGCTCGCTTGTTTTTCGCCGAGCTCGGCCTCGTGGCGCCGCTGGCGCTCGGCGCGGGTTTTGCGGGTGCGCTGTTGGCGAGCGTGCTGCTCCCACCGGAGTTTCCGTTTCTGGGTGCGCGGCTGCGAGCGTTGCGCGCGCGCCCGGCCGCGGCGCGCCGGGAGCTTTCGGCGCGTTTCGCCGTTGCGACGCTGGGCGTGGTCCTCGCGTTCGTCGTGGTGACGCGCGTCGCGCTGAAGGTACTGGCGGGCGCGGAGACCAACCTCGCGAGCGGCGCCGTGCTGTCGCTCGTCGCGCTGGGCTTCGCGGCCGTGGTGGCGCTGTCGGCCGCGGGCGCCGGCGTGCTCGCCGAGGAGCGCTTCCCGCGCTGGTCACCGGATCCCGTGCGCGTCGGGCTCGCCAGTCTGGGCGGCTTCGTGCTTGCGGTCGCGACGCTGGTTGCGCTCGGCACGACGAGCGGCGCGGGCGGCGTGCTCGCCGTGTTCGGAGTTTTTCGGCGCCAAGAGCTCGACTTGCGGGGCCCCGTGCTCGTCCTTACATTGATCGCTGGGGCGCTCGCCGTGCCGCCGCACGCTCGCCGGGGCAGAACCCTCGCGTATGCGCTCACGGCGTTGGGCGTCTCGGGCGCCGTGCTCGTCTACGCCGCCCAGCGGGGATTCGAACGTCACGTCGCGCTTTCGGTCGAGCGCCACGCTCCGCTCGGCAAGCCGTTGCTCGCGCTGGCCCGCCGCCTGAGCGACCGCGATCACGACGGCGCCTCGGCCTGGTTCGGGGGCGGCGATTGTGCGGAAGGCAACCCGAAGATCAGCCCGTCTGCCGACGACGTTCCCGGCAACGGCACCGACGAAGACTGCTCGGGGAGCGACGCGCTCGTCGTCGCCGCGCCGGCTCCCGCGGCCGCGCTGCCCGCGCCCGAGAGCGCGTTCATCCACGAGACGCTGCCGAAGCGCCCGAACGTGATGCTCATCACCATCGACGCGACGCGCGCCGATCTAGGCTTCCTCGGCTACAAACGCAACGTTTCGCCGCGGCTCGACGAGCTCGCGAAGAAGAGCGCCGTGTTCGAGAACGCGTACTCGCTCGCCTCGTACACGAGCAAGAGCCTCGCGCCGATGCTGATCGGCCACTACGGCTCCGAGACGCACCGCGGTTGGCTCCATTTCAATCGCTTCAGCCGCGAGGACGTCTTCGTCTCCGAGCGGCTCCAGAAGGCCGGCATCCGCACCGTCAGCGTGCAGGGCCACTGGTACTTCTTCAAAAACTACGGCATGGAGCGCGGCTACGACGTGATCGACAGCCGCGCGACGCCCGCGGATCAACCGATCGAGGGTGACCGCACCTCGAACGGCGACGCCCTCAGCGACCGCATCATCGCCCAGCTCGAGCGGCCGGAGCTCGAGCAGTCGCAGTTTTTCATGTGGACGCACTACATCGACGCGCACGCCGAGTACGTTCCGCACGAAGCTTTCGACTTCGGCCACAAGGGGCGCGACCTCTACGACGGCGAGCTCGCGTTCGTCGATCATCACCTGGGTCGCGTGCTCGATGCGCTCGCCAAGCGACCCTTCGCCGACCGCACGCTCATCATCATCACGAGCGATCACGGCGAGGCCTTCGGCGAGCACGGTCTCTACCGTCACGGCTTCGAGCTCTGGGAAGAGCTCGTGCGCGTGCCGCTCGTCATCTACGTGCCAGGCGCGCAGCCGCGGCGCATCGCCGTGCGGCGCGGGGCGATCGACATCGTCCCGACCATCCTCGACGTCTTCGGCGTCCCGTCGCCCGTCGACGAGAAACCGCCGCTTCACGGCGTCACGCTCCTTCCCGACGTGCTCGCCCCGCCCGGCTACACGCCGACCCCGCGCGTCATCTACTGCGACATGCCCGCGGGCCCGTACAACGACTCGCGCGAGGCCTACATCGAGGACGACATGAAGCTCATCACGAGCGGCGGCCGCGCGCTCGGCCTCTTCGACCTCAAGACCGACCCCGGCGAAAAGCACGATCTCCTCGACGACACGGCGCGGGCGCGTCCGCTCCTCGCAAAAACGAAAGCGTTCCGAAAGACGCTCACGGAAGTAGTCGAACGTCCGCGGTAGGTTGGTGGATGGGTATCTGCCGACGTACGTCGCGGTCCGTCACAGGCTGAAAAGCGCCTCCTTGCGGCCGAAACGCACTGTGTGAGTGGGCGAAGCCCGAGACGCGGGCCGGAGGCCCGCCGGCAGGACGCTTGAGTCTTGGAGGAACAGATCGATCTCCGAACGAGGATCGGACGCGTACGACAAACCGGCGAGACCGGCGGAACGACGTGCCGGCCGCGATTGACGTTCATCCCCTTGTTGCTCGCATTCGCCTATCACAAACCTCCGCCCCCGCGAACTCGTCCGTAAGGAAACGCTTTTTAGCCTGCGATGGACCGTGACTTACGTCGGCAAAACCAAACCGCGCACTCAGCTCACGAAGCTGCGAACGTCTCGCTCTGCGCGAGAAGGCCCGGCAGGCCGCCCGTGTGCAGGAACAACACGCGCTGGGGCTTCGGCTCGAGACGGCTCAGCGCGAACAGCGCCTTGCCGGTGTACACCGGGTCGAAGAGGAGTCCGGTGCGGCGGGCGACCTCGACGATGAAGGCGACTTGTTCCGGGCTCGCCAGGCCGTAGGCGGGACCCTTGAAGCTGTCGTGGATGATGGGGCGGGCTTCGCGGTCGAGCTCGGGCGCGAGCGCCACGGTTTCGTCGATGATGCGGGCGACCACGCCCTCGAAGTACGCGCGGTCGTCGCACACGGCGATGGCGTGCGTGACCGGAGCGATCGCGTAGCGACGGGCTCCGAGCGCCGTGCCCGCAGAGGTGCCGCCCGAGCCACAGGCGTGCACGACGGCGTCGAACCCGCGCGGTCCGCCCGCAAGGCCGGCGTCGAGCTGGGCGCGGACTTCCGCCATGGCGTCGACGTAGCCGAGTGAGCCGAGGCCATTCGAGCCACCCTCGGGAATCACGTAGGGGCGCTCGCCGCGCGCTGCGAGCTCGGCGGCTGCGGCGGCCATCAGCGCATCGCGCTCGCGGTACTGGGCGGGGGTGATGAACCGAACCTCCGCTCCGACCAGGTAGTCGAGCATCAGGTTGCCGACACGAGGGGGAGGGGACGCAGGATCGGCGGTTCTGAGAAGGAGCACCGCTTTGAGGCCGAGCTCCGCCGCGACGATCGCCGTCGCGCGCGCGTGGTTCGACTGCTGCCCGCCGCACGTGATGAGCGTCGTGGCACGGCGCTCGAGCGCGTCGGCGGCGAGGTACTCGAGCTTGCGGATCTTGTTGCCGGCGGCGCCGCCCGCGCTCAGATCGTCGCGTTTGACCCACACTTCGGCGCCGCACAAGGCGTCGAGCTTTTCGTGTCGAAAGAGCGGCGTCGGCAGGGTAGCGAGCGTCAATTTGTTCGGCATCATTCGAGCTCCAGGAGCACCGCGTTGCGCTCGACGGTATCACCCTCGCGCACGAGCACACGCTTGACGGTTCCCGCGCGCGGCACGGTGAGCTCGTTCTCCATCTTCATCGCCTCCACGACGCACACGCGCTCGCCGTCGCTCAGTGCTTGTCCGGGCGTGACGAGAATCTTGAGCACCCGTCCCGGCATGGGCGCTCGGACGAGCGACTCGCTCGCGGGTGCCGAGCCGGCGCGCACCGCCATCAGAGGTCGCTCGGCCACGGTGAGTCGCTGTCGGTCTCGCCCCACGCGGAGATCGCGCAGCGAGGTCCCGAAGAGCTCGAGCACGCGCCGTTCGGCGAGCACCAGCGCGCGCGCCCCCGCCCGGAGGACGGTGAGCTCGCGCGGCGCTGCGTCGCCCGCCACTTGGACGCGGAAGCGCCCGTCGGCCAGATTTTCCACGTCGACCGCGAGCTCCCGCTTGCCGAGCCCCACGAAGTAGCGCCGGCGGCTCATGGCTGGCTCGTCCCTTCGGGGCTCGCCGGCAGTGAGCCAGGCGGAGGCGTGGCGGGGTCGACGCCAGGCGGGGTGGTGAGCGCGATCGGGCGGGCGCAGATGATGGTCACGCGGTTCGGTGTGTAGAGGTACAGCGTTGCGAGGCCGGCGACGCTCGTAAAAAAATCGGGGGTCACGGTGATCTCGGACCAGCCGCTCCGGCAGAGCTTTCCGAGGTCGTAGGGGCCGCTCCCCTCGACGAGCCCGAACAGGTACGACACGTGCCAGCGGTTCTCGTGGCCTTTCGGTGGGTCACCGGGCGGCAGGCCGCTGTAAAGGTGCGTTTCGATGCAGCCCGTCGCGAGCAGCGCGACGAGCAGGAGCGCGGCTCGTCGCATCACGGCACGGGCCTCGGTTGACGGGCGCGGCGCGGGCTCGCGGCTTCCGCGCTGCACCGCACCCGCACCTCGAGCGGCGTGTACGTGCCGAGCGTCAGGATGCCGAGCGCCACGGTGGGGGGCGTCGGGTAGACGGCCACGACGCGCGCCTGGTCTCCCCCGCAAATCTCGGCGAGATCGAGCGTTCGGTCGCCGAGGGTCCCGAACAGGTACGTCGGCATGAGCACCTTCGTATCCCGACCTGCTGGCGCGCCGCAGGCCGTCGCCGCCAGACAGAGCGCGGCGATCCGAGCTCGGTGGACAAGACGGCGACGTTTCGCGACGATCTCCGTGGGCGCGGCAGGGTTCGAACCTGCGACTTCGTCCGTGTGAAGGACGCACTCTACCGCTGAGTTACGCGCCCGGAAAAGAGCGCGCCCTGTCTAGCGCGCTCGGCTTCTTCCCGCAATAGTAGTAGACGAGCGACCTTGCCGATGAGCGAACCGGAAGCACCCCCGCCCGAGCCCGTTCGGGTCGAGCCGAGCCTGGAAAGCCCGCCAGAAGTCCCCGTGGGCCTTGCCAGCCCCGAGCCGCCTCCGGCTCCCGCGCCGGTTTCGGCTTCCGACCCGGTGCTCCGCGCCGTGGCCGCCCGCCAGCGCGACAAGTGGATCGGGATGACCATCGTGGGCGTCACCTTCGTGCTCGGGATCGCGATCTCGCTCTGGGCGAAGCACGCGTCACGGCCCGAGACGAGCGCGCCGCCGGGCCCGCCGACCACGGTGGGCATTCACGGCTTTCCGTACAAAGTCGATGTGACCGCGACGCTCGCTGGTGCGCGTGCCGTCACCAAGCGCAACCTCCTGCGCGGCTTCACCGCCGAGGGTGTGCGTCCCGACGGCCTGCTCGACCTGACGGAAGGTCCCGGCCGCGCACGTTACGTGTTTCAGAGCGCGCCGGGGCAGGGTCCGCAGCCGGGCGGCGAGATCGGCCCGCTGCCCCGCAGGCCGCTCTGCGGGCGCCAGGACGTGCAGCTCCGGCACGAGGGGCTCGTCGCCGACGCCGACCAGGCGAACCTGCCTTGCCCGCCGAAGACCACCGAGCCGCTGCCCGATCCCCAGTGCTCGCTCGCCACGATCTGGCAGTTTGCGCTCGCGCGCGGCATTCGCAGCGATCGGCTCGCGCGCATCGAGTACTACCGCGCCCACGGCGGCCCCGCCTACCGCTTCGAGCAGCAGGAAACCGGCGCTCGCTTCGTCTTGTACGGAGATTGCCGGCGAGAGCTCAAGGGTGCGGCCGCGGCCGGCCGCATCCCGTGAAGCCTGCGAAGAGCTGCGCGTCTAGAGCGCGAGATTCCAGCCGCAGGGCGTGTTGATCTCGGCCTCGGTGGGGCAGGCATTGTCGACCGGCGTGAAGCCGACGCCGTTCACGATGCCGTCGCGGAAGCAGTTGCAGACGAATAGGTCGTCGACCGGGCGACAGCTGACGCGGTAGTCGGCGCCGTCGGAGCATCCGTCGAAGTACACGTCGCAGCTCGTCGTGTGCGGCGGGTCGCCGTTTTCGGAAGGGGCGACTCCGGCGCTGCTGCCGCCGCCGTCGTCACAGTAGACGATCGGCGGGACGCCCTCTCCAGCGCTCGCGCACTGATCGTGCTGTTCCTGCGAGACGTCGCACTTTTCCGCGTCCGAGAAATCCTCGCACGTCTCGAGCTGCGTGCCGCAGGCCACGAGGCTTTTGCCGAGCGCGACGCACGAGTCGCCGTGGTCGACGAACGCGGCCATGTACTCGCGGCACCGGTCCGGGCAGTCGAGCGTGTCGAAGCCACATTCGGTCTGGCGCTGGCACGACTGGTCGCACATCGGGCCGATGTCCGCGCGCAGTTGCTCCTCGGCCGGCGTCTGTTCCTCCGCGACGGGCGTTCCCACGACACAGGCGGGCAAAAATGAGAGTGCGATCCCCAATACTAGGCGCTTCATGCGGTCTCCTCGTCGGGCCTGGTTGCTCTGCCCCACTGCCTCATGAGTCTCGCGAGGGCCTCTTGGCTTCAGGAAAATCATCGGCCGCTGTCGATTTGCTCGAGCAGCCGCTGGACGCGACCGACGTAGAGCTCACCGCCACCTTGGGCCAGCAAGCGCTCGGCCAGCGCACGCGCTTCGACGCGGCGACCGATGCGATGGAGCGCCTCGAGCTCGATCAAGCTGCGTTCGGCGGAGAGCTGGCCGCTCGGGAAACGCCGCGCATGCTCGCGCACGGTCGACAGAGCCGTGCTCGGCGCCGACGCGAGCGCGCGACGTGCCTGCTCGAGCAGCGCGCTTTCCTCGGCGAGCCCACCCGAAGTGGACGCGCTCGCCGCGGGGGCACGGGGCCGCTCGGCGCGCGGCAGCTCCGCGGGAGGGTTCAGCGTGGGCGAGGCCCCGGGAACGAGGGGCTCGGTCGCTTTCGGCGCGTCCGCCGTGGGGCGCTCCGCCTCTTGCGGTGAGCGCGCTGGGCGCGACGGTGCGTGCGCGGTGGGAGCAGCGGCGATCACGACGTCGTGCGACGCTCGATAGCGGTCCACGGCGACCATCGTGCCGGCGACCGTCGCGCCGCCGGCGAGCCCGAGCGCCGCGGCTGATTTCAGGCTGAGCCACGTGACGGCCGAGAGCGGAACCACACCCAGGCGTCCGAGCCTCGCGCCGATGCGGGCGCGCGTCGGGCCGTCGAGGTCTCGCGTTCGACGGGCGCTGCCGAGCGCCTGCTTGAGCGGAACGGATGCTTCGGGATCGTCGAGCCAGCGTCGAGGTTCAGTCATGGGTCGCTTCCGGGAACGGTGAAGCCGGCTTTGACCAGCGTGCTTCTGACGTGATGCCGCGCGTGATGGAGGCGCGAATGCACCGTGCCGAGCGGTGCGCTCACGAGCTCGGCAATCTCCTGACAGGTGCGCCCCTCGAGCTCGAACAGCACGAACACGGCGCGCTGGTCGAGCGACAGGCGCGACAGCGCGCGTTCGAGCACTCGTCGTTGCCGCGCGTCGACGACGTGATCTTCCGGCGTGGAGGGATCGGCGCGCTCGGGCACGTCGACCGTCGAGTGCTCGAAGCGAAAGAACGCACGTCGGCGGTGACGAGCCGCGACGCGCAGGCAAATCCCGAAGAGCCAGGTCGTTACGCGGCTACGGCCGTCGAAGCCGCCGAGCTTTCGGTGAACGACGAGGAACACCTCCTGCAGGAGGTCCTCGAGATCCGCGTCGCGCACGCCGAGGTGCTGGAGCGAACGCCAAACGAAGTCCGCGTGCTCGCGGTACACGTCCGCCGGATCCAGGGCGGCCTGGTGGCCGGCAGCTTCACTGGAGAGTGGCGTCGTGGTCAGCGCAAGCTCCACGCGAGTGAGTGCCCGCACCCACTCGATCCTTCAACGAAACGGCACCCCGAGCCCGAGCGCGCCGAGCGCACCCACGGCCGGCTGCAGCCAAACCTCGGTATTGGCTAACGTTTCGGCGGACGAGCCCGTGCTCGCTCGCGTCACCTCGAGGCGCCTGCGGAGCAGCGGAAACAGCGCTCCCGCTCGGGCATTCAAGACCAGCCAGCGAGTGAGGCGCGCTTCCGCATGAAAACCGGCGCCGAGCGACAGGTAGAAGAAGTCGCCCGGGTCGGTCGCCACGACCGAGGTTCCGCTCGAGGGCGGCGGGAGCACCGCCGTTCGGAGCGCCCCGGCGTGGACGCCCGCGTCGAGCCCCGCCGTGAAGGCGCGCGAATCGACGAGCTCGAGCAGCGCGGCGAGGCTGAACGACGTGAGGCCCACCTCGAACGTCGTCCCGAGGGCCGACGCGTCACCCGAGGCCAGGTAGAGCGCCGACGCCGACCAGCCGAGCCCCGGCCCCGTCCCGTCCCCGAGCCTCGTACGCACGAAGAGCTCGGCGCCCGGCACGACTCCCGGAACGACGCCGATGGCCAGCGCCGCTCGCGCCGACACGCTGCCCACGTCGTTGCGCGAAGGCGGCGCGGGCTCCGTGGGCGGCGGGGTCGGTGCGCGGCGAGGGGGCGGCACGGAAGCGGGCTCGGGCGGTGGCGGAGCGCTCGGCGCGGGACGCGGGGGGACCTCGAATTGAGCGACGGCCTGGGTTGCTCCCGCGTCGGCGTGCAGGGTCGCCTCGGGATCGATGAGCAGCGCGACCGCGAGCGCCGTCGCCGAGAAGAGCGGCGCGCAATCGTTCGGGCTCGAGAGCGTGCGCTGCCCCGCGACACGCCCGTCGCGTTCGCGAGCAATGACGTGGCTCCGGTACGCGGCGCCGTCGCGGTCGACCCGGATCTCGATCGCGCGATCGGCGCGCGCATCGAACGGCGAACGGCCGAGCCGTCGCGTCACCTCGTCGGCGAAATCGCGCCCCGCGGGGCAGCTCTCGGCGCCGTCGTCGCGCACCCAGGCAAGCGCGTACGGCGTCTTTTGATCGGCCGCCGGCTGCGCCTGAGCGAGCGCCGCCCACGCCACGACGAGGGCGCCCACACCAAGAGCTCGCATCCGACCGGACGATACACGGGCCTCCGCGACTTTCGAAGCGCGGCCGCCCCGTTCGTCGGGACTACTCTCGCGGCGCGGCTTCGAGCCCCAGGCTGAGCAGAATGCGACGCCAGAGCTCGGCAATCGTCGCGGGATCGGACGCGGCCACGCCGATCACGCGCGGGCCGGTCTTGGCGAGGAGCGCGAGCTGGGGCTTGCGCTGCGCGAGCGGAAGCTTGTCGAGCTTCGTCGCGACGATCAGCACCTTGGGCGCGGGCCGCCCGCTCTTCTCGTCCTTCAGCATCTTCAAGAGCTCGAGGTCGTCGTCCTCGAGCCCGCGGCGCGCATCGCAGAGCACGACGACGAGGCCGAGCGCCGGCCGCTCGAGCAGGTAGCGCTCGACGAGCTCACCCCAGGCGAACTTCTCGCCCTTGGCGCGCCTGGCGAAGCCGTACCCGGGCAGGTCGACGAAGGCGAGCGTGCTCTTGTTGCGGGTGGTGACGGAGAAGAAGTTCAGCGTGCGGGTGCGTCCGGGCGTCGAGCTCGTGTGCGCGAGCTTGCGGCCGAGCAGCAGGTTCAAGAGCGTGCTCTTGCCGACGTTGGAGCGCCCCGCGAACGCGACCTCGACCGAAAGCGAGGCGGGGAGGGAGCTCGCCTGGCTCGCGCTGCCCGTGAAGTCGGACGCGACGACGACCGGGACGATGGGCTTGTCGCTCTTGGGCATACTCAGCTTTGGGGTTTGCCGCGGCCGACGCGTCGCGTGATTTCACGCGTGAGCGTCAGCAGCTCTGGGCTTCTCACGAGATAGGCCACGGCGACGAAACATGCCACGAAGACCATCCCGCCCGCGACCCCTGGTAGCGCCCGCTCGAGCGCGCCGGCGCCGTCCGGTGCCACGGTAGCGCGCACGGCCCAGCGCCCGGCAAACACCGCGAACGACGAGGCGACGAAGACACGCAGCACGGACGTGAAGATGCCCTGACCGACAATGCTCGGCATTTTCTGCACGAGGAGCACCCACAGCAGCAGCGCCTGCACGGCGCTCGCTCCCGTGACGGCCCAGCCGATCCCGACGTGACCGAGCGGGCCACGGAGGAGCAGGCTCAGAACGACGAAAGCCCCGAGATCGGTCGCGGCGACCAGCACGGGCGTCCGCGTGTCGCCGAGCGCGTAGTACATCGACAGGAGCTGCCGCACCGCCGCGACGAGCCACACGCCTGCGCCTTGCGCGACCAGGGCCCGCGCCGTCTCGCGCGCGGAGTCGCTGCCGAACTCGCCGCGCTGAAAGAGCAGCACGACGAGCGGCTCCGCGAGCCCGACGAACAGCGCGGTCGCCGGAATGGCGACGAACAGCGCGAGGCGCATGCCGAACGCAAACGTTCGGCCGAGCTCGGCGCGATCGCCGCGCGCAGCGAGCCGGGCCAGGCTCGGCAATGTCGCCGCCTGCAGCGCCATCACGAAGATGCCCTGCGGGAAATCGCAGAGTCGCATCGCCCAGCCGAAGTAGCTCTGCGCACCGAGGCCGAGCTCCGACAAGAAGCGCCGCGCGATGACGACGTCCACGTAGTAGACGCCCATGCCGAACAGCAGCGGAATCATCCGGCGCCCGACCTCGCGCACGCCCGGGTCGCGCAACGCCAAGGTCGGCCTTTGCAGGTAGCCGATCGCGCGCAGGCTCGGCCACTGCGCCACGACCTGCAGCACGCCGCCGAGCAGCGCGCCGGCCGCGAGCGCCAGATCCGTCTGGTAGCCCCGCGCGCCGAGCCAGCTCGGCAGCAAGAGCGCGAACGCGATGAACGACAGATTCAAGAGGCCGGGCGCGAACGACGTCGCGACGAAGCGGTGGTGCGTGTTCAGCGCCGCCGCTCCGAGCGCCGCGGTCCCCATGCAGAGGATGTACGGAAAGACCCAGCGCGTGAGCAGCACCGTGCGCTCGAACTGCCCCGGCAGGTCGGCGTAGCCTCCCGCGAACAGGTGCACGAGCGCCGGCGCGAAGCCGACGCCGAGCGCCGTCACGGCGAGCAGCGCCAGGAGCGAAACGCCGCGCGCCGCGCGAAAGAAGCGTCGGGCGGCGTCCTCGCCGCTCTGCTCCCGCAGCTTCACGAGCACGGGCAGGACGGCGTTTTGGACGGCACCTTCGCCGAGCAGCTGCCGGAGCACGTTCGGGATCGTGAACGCGACGAAGAACGCGTCGGTGACGGCACGCGGGAACACGGCCGCGATCGTCTGGTCGCGCAACAGGCCGAGGGCGCGGCTCGCGAGCGTGCCCAAGCCGACGATGCCCGCGCGCTTGGCGATCTTGCGCCGCTCGCCGGCCTCGCCGGTCGGAGCGGACGCAGCGGCGGGCGCGGTCTCGTTCACGGTGCCCTGTCTACCACCGTTGGGGCCTCGGCCGGGCCGTCACTCGAGCCCGGCGTGTGCCTTCAACACGCCCTCGACGAGCGCGAGCCCGAGATCCGCGTCGTCGGCATCGAGCGCGCTCGGATCACCCGTTGCCGCGGCGTGTGCCAGGCGGGCGCGCGCCGCACCGTCGAGGCGCAGGCGCGCCCCACCACAAGCACGGCAGACCAGCCCGCCGCGCGTGGGGTCGACGAGCGCGACCTGTCCCGGTGGGCATTCCTTGCCGCAGCGGACGCAACGCTCGAAATCGAGCCCCCAGCCGAGCGTCGCCAAGATACGTAGCCCCGCTGCCGCCAAAAGCCGGCGCGGCGGCAGCGTTTCCTCGCGCGAGGCGAGCCGATCGAGCAGGCCTTCGATGGCCTCCCACAGCTCCGGCTCGGGCGTGCGCGGCGGAGCCGAACGGCGCACCCACGAGAGTGCCGTGCCGGCCGCCTCGAGTCGCGCGAGGCTGTCGGTCAGAGCCGTGCGTGGCCGCGCGATGCTCGCCTCACGCAGCATGAAGAGCTCGCTCTTCGGTCGCTCCTCGAGCGCAAGGTCGAGCGTGTGCATCGGCTCGAGCGCGCCGCTGAAGCGGCGACTGCTCTTGCGTGCGCCGCGCGCGAGGGCGGAGATACGACCGTAGCGCTCCGTGAAGAGCGTGAGCACCAGATCGGCTTCACCGTACTCGACGCGTTTGAGCACCAGCGCGCGCGTCGTGCGCACACTGTCTTGAGGTCGCGCGCGCGCGACGGCCACGGGTCAGCCGGCGAGCGCGCGGAGCGTGCGATGCTGCGACAGCTCCTGCGGCATGTCGTCGCCGCGGGGGCGCAGCACGATGCTGAGCGCGAGCGTGAACAAGATCAAAAGGAGCACGAACGCGATCGCCACGCCGAAGCGGCGGCTGCGCGCGGGGCGCACGGGGCTCGTGATGGGAAGCGGCGTCACCCAGGCGACCCGTCGGCTCGACGTGTAGCGCGCGAGCACGTCGTCGGTCGGGACCTCGAGGGCGCGCGCGTAGGCGCGGAGGAACCCGCGCACGAACACCTCACCCGGGAGCTCGTCGAAACGATCGGCCTCGATGCGCTCGATGCTCTGGACCGGCACGCGCGTCGTACGGGACACCTCAGCGAGGCTCATGCGCTTTGCTTCGCGCAGGCCCTTGAGATGCTGGCCGACCGACGTCATGGGGACGCCGAGACTACTTTAGTTTCGCGAGGATGGAGCCACATTCTTTGCCC
>Ga0070682_100000825_pt1 | contig 18102 bp, 10 predicted proteins | sample KBSC63LmetaG_FD_64668 | JGI IMG/M metagenome (GOLD analysis project Ga0070682, IMG submission 64668) | Corn rhizosphere microbial communities from Kellogg Biological Station, Michigan, USA - KBS C6-3L metaG | ecosystem: Host-associated > Plants > Roots > Rhizosphere | place: USA: Michigan... | reverse complement strand
GTGCGCCGCGCCGCCCGCGCCCGCCACGATCACCTCGAGGCCGCGGCGGCTCGCGCTGCTCGCGTACTCGAACATCTGATCCGGGGTGCGGTGGGCGGAGACGACGCGCACCTCGTGCGGCACGTCGAGCTCGTCGAGCGTCTCGGAGGTGTGGCGAAGTGTCTCCCAGTCGCTCTTCGACCCCATGATCACACCGATCAGGGGCTGCGCTCGAGGCTTGGATTTCTTCTTCGGGGCCACGCGGAAAGGCCGCACTTTAGTGGGTTTGCGCGGCCGCGCAAGGCATGCGTACGTTCGGGGCGGGCCCGGCTCTCATGACGTTTCACGTTCATCGCACGAACCGCGTCGAGCGCCTGGTGTCGGCGCTCGCGGCGGAGCTCGAGACGCCACGGGGTGGGGCTTTCCATCAGGAGTCGGTCGTCGTGCCGGGCCACGGCATGAAGGTGTGGCTCTCCATGGAGCTTTCGAGGCGGCTCGGCGTGTGGGCGACGCCAATCGTCTATCCGCGCGGGCTCGTCGATGACGTGGCGCGCCGCGTGCTTGGCCAGCAGGTGCTCGGCGTGGAGCCGCTGTCCGAAGAGCTCCTCGAGTGGGGGATCCGCGCCGTCTTGCCGGGATTGCTCGGGGAGCCGGACTTCGTCGAGCTCGCGCGGTACGTGAAGGACGACCCGCACGGGGTGCGGCTCGGCGAGCTCTGCGCGCGGCTCGCGACCGTGTTCGACCAGTATCTTACCTACCGGCCGGAATGGGTGCGCGCGTGGGAGGGCGGCGGCACCGTCAGCGTCGGGCCCGAGGATCGCTTCCAGGCGGTCCTGCTCCGCAAGGTGTCGGAGCGGCTGCGCGCGCGTCACGTGGGCGAGCTCGAGCTCACGCTGCTCGCGCGACTCGGTGAGCGGCGGCCGCTCGGCTTGCCCGAGCGCATCTCGGTGCTCGGAGTCTCGGCGCTGCCGCCGCTTTTCGTGCGCATCCTGGTGGCGCTCGCGGCGCACAGCGACGTCCACTTGTACTTGTTCGCGCCGTCGCCCGTGCTCGAGCCGGAAGTGCGTCCGGACGCCAAGCGCCCGCTGCTCGCCGGGCTCGGCAAGGTGGGCGTCGAGCTCGACTCGATCCTCGCGGCGACGCTCGCGGAGCAGGGGGTCGCGGCCGTGCGCCACGACCATTTCGAGCATCCGACGGACGACTCGAGCTCGCCCCATTTGCTCGCGGCGCTACAAGCGAGCCTGTTCGACCCCGACGCGCCGCCGCTCCCCGCCATGGCGTTCGCGCCCGGCGACGAATCGATCGTCGTGCATGCGTGCCACGGGCCGACGCGCGAGGTGGAAGTGCTGCACGACCAGCTGCTTTCGCTCCTGACGCGCGCGGACGATCCGGTGCCGCCCGAAGACGTGCTCGTGCTCGTGTCGGACCTCGAGACGTACGCGCCGCTCGTCGAGGCGGTATTTCGGCGGGATCCGGGCGATGCGCGCTTCGTCCCGTTTCACGTGTCCGATCGGGGGAGCCGGCGCGAATCGGCGCTCACCGACGCGTTCTTGCGCGTGCTCGGGATGGCGCGCGGGCGCGTGACGGCGGCCGAGGTGCTCGACCTCCTGATGCTCGAGCCCGTGCGGCGCCGCCTCGGCATCGACGCGAGCGGCGCCGACACGATCAAGGAATGGGTGGCGGCGGCGGGCGTGCGCTGGGGCATGGACGCGGCGCACCGCGAGGCGATGGGCCTCCCGGGCGCCGGCGGCGCGAACACGTGGCGGTTCGGGATCCAACGACTGCTGCTCGGCTACGCGTTTCCGAGCGATGAGCGGCGCACGTTCGGCGGGCTCGCGGGCTACGACGAGGTGGAGGGCAACGACGCCGTCTTGCTCGGGGCGCTCGCGGGCTTCGTGCGTACGCTCTTCGACTGGCTCGAAGGGCTCGAGCGCCCGCGCCCGCTCGTCGAGTGGTCGCTCGCCGTGACGAGCCTCTTGGCTGCGCTCTTTCCGGAAGATCCCGAGACGGAGCGGCAAATCGCGGGGATTCGTCGCGCCGTCGAAAGCATGAGCGAGGCGGCGGCGAGCGCCGGCTTCGAGGGCGAGCTCGACATCGCGGTGCTCCGAGAGCTCATCGAGCGGCGCGTGGACGGCCTCTCGCCCGAGCGCGGCTTCCTGGCGGGCGGCGTGACGTTCTCGGCGATGGTGCCGATGCGCAGCATCCCGTTTCGCGTGATTGCGCTGCTCGGCATGAACGACGACGCGTTCCCGCGCTCGCCGCGCCCGCTCGAGTTCGATCTCGTGCGCAACGGCCGCACGCCCCGCTCCGAGGGCGACCGCTCACCGCGCGACGACGATCGTTACCTCTTCCTCGAAACGCTGTGCGCTGCGCGCGAGAAGCTCATCGTGCTCTACACCGGCCGGAGCGTGCGCGACGATCGCGAGCTTGCGCCGTCCGTGTGCCTCGCCGAGCTGCTCGACACGCTGGCGGGGCCCGTCGGGAGCGACGCGTCGCGCGCGCGCCGCCGAGCGCTCGTCCTCGAGCACCACCTGCAGAGCTTCAGCCCCGCGTACTTCGACGGTAAAAACCCGCGACTATTTAGCTACGCCAAGGAGTACGAAGGGGGCGCGCGCGGCCTCGTCGCCCTCGAGGCCAAGCCGCGCGGCTTCATCGAGAGTCTCGAGCCGCTCGAGCGCGGAGCCGAGATCGGGCTCGAAGATCTGCTGCGCTTCTGGAAGTCACCGCCCGCGTACCTCTTGAACCGGCGGCTCGGGATCTACCTCCGCAAGGACAGGGTCGAGCTCGGCGCACGCGAGCCGCTCGACATCGATGCCCTCGATCGCTGGAAGATCGGCAACCCGCTGATCGCGCACTGCCTGGAAGGCATCGCGCCCGCCGAATCCGAACGGCTCTTGCGGGGGCGCGGCGAGCTACCGCTCGGCGATTGGGGCCGCCGCGTCCTCGAGGACTACCGCGCGAAGGCCGACGCCGTCGCGCGCACCGTCTCGGCACGCCGCGGCGGCGACGAGCGACCGCCGCTCGAGCTCGCGATCCGGCTCGCTTCCGGCAGCGTGCTCACGGGTACCCTCGACGGGCGCTTTCCGGAAGGTCGCGTGGAGCACACCTTCTCGCAGAGCTCACCGCGCTACGTTCTGGCCCTCTGGATCCGCCATCTCGCGCAGTGCGCGGCCGGCTCCGCCGAGCCGAGCGCCCTCGTGACTCAGGTGAAAGACAAGCCGCCGCTCGTCGAGACGTTCCGCCCGCTCGAGGCCACGGAGGCGCGCGCGTACCTCGAGTCGCTCGTCGAGCACTTCCTCGCAGGCCAGCTGCGCCCGCTGCGGTTTTTGCCGCTCACGAGCCACGCTTACGCCTGCGCACTCGCCAAGGTCTCCGCGCGGTCGGGGCCGAAGACTCCGATCGAGGCGTTGGCGTCGGCGCGGCTCGAGTACGACGGGAAGGACAACGCGGAGGCCACGCGTGATGCGCACGCCCCGCTCGCCTTCGACCGCCGTCGCCCGCCGTTCGACGAGCGCTACGACACCGAGGAGAGCGCGCTCGAAACGACCGAGTTCCACCGCGTCGCCTGCGGTGTTTTCGGCCCCATTCTCGCTCGCGTCGAGGAGCAGCGCTGATGGCGACTCCCGCGCTGCCCTTCGAAGCGGCCACAATCGCGCTTTCCGGCACGTTGCTCGTCGAGGCCAGCGCCGGCACCGGGAAGACTCACGCCATCACGTTGCTCGTGGTGCGGCTCGTGCTCGAGCAAGGCCTCGAGCCGTCGCAGATCCTCGTCATGACGTTCACGGAGGCCGCGACGGCGGAGCTTCGCGTGCGCATTCGACGCCAGCTCCATCGAGCGCTCGAGATCCTTACCGGCGGGGCGGGCGAGCTTGCTGCGACCGATCCCGAGCTCGTGAAGATTTGCGAGCAGCACGCCAACGCGACCGGGCTCGACCGCCTGAAGCGCGCCATCGCTGGTCTCGACGAGGCGTCGATCGCGACCATCCACGGCTTCTGTCGCCGCGTCCTCCAAGAGCACGCCATGCGGACCGGCGCGCGCTACGGCGCGGAGCTCGTGAAGGACCTCGAGGAGCTCGACGAGGACATCGTCTACGATTTTTGGCACGCGTACGTCGCAGACTGGCCCGACGTCATCGAGCTTTTGCCGGAAAATCCGCTCGAACGGCTGCGCCTTCTGCTGCGCGAGGAACGCCGGCACTCCGCGGCGCCGCTCGTGCCCGATCCCGCCGAGATCGAGCTCAGCGACGCGAAGAGCGGCGCGCTCCTCCGCTTCGAGACCGATTTCCTTCGCTACGCGCGCACGGAGCTCGACGCGCGCAAGGAGCAGCAAGGCATCTTCGGGTTCGACGATCTGCTCGAGCGGGTCGTCAAGGCGCTGCGCGGTGAGGGGAGCGCCGCGCTCACGGCCGTCCTGCGCGAGCGCTACCGTGCCGCCCTCGTCGACGAGTTTCAGGACACCGACCCCGTCCAATGGGAGATCATCGAGCGGATCTTCGTGGCGGGCTCCGTCCCGTTGCTGCTGATCGGCGATCCGAAGCAGGCGATCTACGGCTTTCGTGGGGCCGACGTGTTCACCTACCTCGCCGCTGCGGCCGGAGCGCGGCGCGCGACGATGGGCGTCAACTGGCGCTCGGATCCGGGTCTCGTTGCCGCGGTGAATCGCTTCTTCGGTGCCCCAGAATCGTTCGTTTTCAAGCAGATCGAGCCGACGGTCGTCGTGCCGCGCCCCGGCGCACAGAACCTTTTCCACGCGCCGAGCGCTTCCGGCGGCGCGTCCGTCGAGCTCTTGCTGTTCGAGCGGGACGACCCCCAGAAAAGCGTGACGAAGGGCGTGGCGACGCAGCGGGTGCCGCGCTTCGTTGCCGCCGAGATTGCGCGGCTCCTCGCCGAGCGTGCGACGATCGACGGAAAACCGGTGGTCGCCGGCGACATCGCCGTGCTGACGCGCGACAACAAGCAGTGCTTCCTGATGCAGGATGCACTGCGGGCGCGGGGCATTCACTCGGTCGTCGTCAGCGACAAGAGCGTGTGGACCTCGGAGGAGGCGGTGGATCTCGAGAACCTCTTGCGCGGCGTGCTCGACCCCGGCAGCAGCTCCGCGCGCAAGGTCGCGCTGTCGACCACCATCATCGGCAAGAGCGGGGAATGGATCGACGACCTCGATCGTCACCCGGAGCTGCTCGAGGAGTGGCTCGAGCGGTTCGGTCGCTGGGGCGCGCTCTGGGTGGAACGCGGATTTTTGCGCATGTTTCGCGAGATCCTGCGCGAGCTCTCCGTGCCGGATCGCTTGCTGTCGCAGCAGGGTGGGGAGCGGCGCCTCACGAACGCGCTGCACTTGGCCGAGCTGCTCGAGCGTGCGCTCCAGGAGCGCCAGCTCGGGCCCGCGGCGCTCCTCGAGTGGCTCAGGGAGCAGCAGCGTGACGATTCGAATCGCGGGGAGCACACCGAGATCCGGCTCGAAAGCGACACGAACGCCGTCAAGATCCTCACGGTACACAAATCCAAGGGTCTCGAGTTTCCGATCGTGTACTGCCCGTTCCTGTGGTCGTCGGGGCCGTGGCGCGGCTCCGCGAAGCCCGAGATCTTCCACGACGAGGACGGGAAGGCGTTCCTCGACATCGATCTCGACAAGGATCGCCGCGCCGAGCACACGCGGGCAGCCGAGCGTGAAAAGATCGCCGACGAGATCCGCCTGGCCTACGTCGCATTGACCCGGGCCAAGCACCGGCTGAGCCTGCTCTGGGGCGGAGTGAATCGCGTCGGGATCGCGGCGATGAGCTTCATTTTGCACCCGGATCCGGCGATCCTCTGGAACAACGCGCTCACGGCCACGCGACTCGACAAGGTCACGGACGCCCAGTTCGCCAGCGTGCTCGAGGGTTGGGCCGAGGGCTCCGACGGCAGCATCGCCTTCCGCCGCATTCCGTGGCGCCACGACGCTCCGGCGCTCCCGCGTCCGACCGGAGACCCGAAGCTGCTCGTCGCGCGCGAGGTCGAGCGCTCGATTCAGAGCTTTGCGCGCACGGAGAGCTTCTCCGGGCTCACGCGTGGCGCGCACGACGCGCTGGTCCTCTACGAGGCGGAGGACGACGCCGCGTCGCGCGATCACGACGAGCAGGCACAGGACGACGCCGTCGCGCACGGCGACGACACGCCGCCGGCGGTCGCCGCCGATACCCCGATCGTGCTCGGGGATTTTCCGCACGGCTCACGCGCCGGCAATTTCTTCCACGAGATCTTCGAGAACATCGACTTTGCGGCGACCGAGCCCGCCGATTGGCTCGAGGTCGTGACCGAGAAGTTCGACAAACACGGGTTTGCGCGTGAATTTCAGGGGACGTCGCACGATCTCCTGCTCGGACAGGCGATGAACGCGGTGCGCGACTCGCTCGAGACGACGCTCGATGCGAGCGGGCTCCGGCTCGCGAGCGTGGAGCGCGAGCGGCGCTTCAACGAGCTCGAGTTTCGGGTGCCGGTCGCGCCTGGTAGCGCCCGTGCGGAGCTGACGGTGCGGCGTCTGGCGGCGGTTTTTTCCGAGCATCCGAGCGCCGCCGTACCGGCCGCGTACGCCGAGCGCGTGGAGCGGCTGCGTTTTGCGTCCCTCTACGGCTACCTCAAAGGCTACATCGATCTCGTCTTCTTCCACGAGGGGCTCTGGTACGTGGTCGATTACAAGACCAACCACTTGGGCGATCGGCTCAGCGATTACGACCAACCGCGCATGCAGCGCGCGATGGCGGATTCGCACTACTACCTCCAGTACCACCTCTACACGCTCGCGGTGGATCGCTTCCTCCGTCGCGTCGAGCCCCGCTACGACTACGCGTCGAGCTTCGGGGGCGTCTTCTACCTCTTCATCAAGGGGCTCTGCCCCGGCCATAGAACCGGCATTTTTTTCGAGAAGCCGCCGCGAGCGCGGCTCGACGCGCTGTCCGCGCTGCTCGACGGGGAGGCGCCGTGACCGAGCGCGCGCGGACGCCGCGCGTGCCGGTCGAGTCCAAGGCGCTCGCGCGCCTGGTCGAGCTCGAAGTGCTGTCCGTCTTCGACCGCGAGCTTGCTCTGGCGCTGGGCGAGCTCGGGGACGAGCGGCGCGAGGAGGTGCTGCTCGGGATGGCGTTCGCGAGCGCGGCCGTGCAGGCCGGGCACACCTGCGCGGATATTCCGCGTCTTGCCGCGCGCCCTCTCACCGACGCCGAGGGTCAGAAGATCGAGGACGTAGCGCTCCCTGCGCGCGATGCCTGGCTCGCAGCGCTGCGGACGAGCACGCTCGTCGCGACGGCGGGTGCCCCTCATGAACCGGAGCTCCCCTTCGTGCTCGATGCGCGCGGCCGCTTCTACCTGGCTCGCTACCATCGCTACGAGCAGCGGCTGGCCGACGCCCTGCTCGCCCGGGCCGCCGAGCCCGCGCCGCCCGTAGGCCCCGGATCGGCTGGAGCGAGCCTGGATCGGCTGTTTCCGCCAGAGGACAAGCGGGGCGCGCTGCAGCGCACCGCGGCCGAGGTGTTTCTCGCGCGGCGGCTGACGGTCGTGTCGGGCGGCCCCGGTACGGGCAAGACCTTCACGGTGGCGAAGGTGCTGGCGGCGCTCCAGGAGCAAGCGCTTGCAGCAGGTCGCGAGCCGTACCGTGTGCTCTTGACCGCGCCGACGGGCAAAGCCGCGCAGCGGCTCGGTGACGCGATCCGCGACAACGTGGAAAAGCTCCGGCTCGACGCCGTGAAGCTCGGCATTCCGACCGTCGCCGCGACGCTCCATCGCGCGCTCGGCTACCAGCCGTCGAAGCCCACCCGCTTCCGTCGCAACGCGCGGAGCCCGCTCCCGGACGACGTGGTCGTCGTCGACGAAGCGTCGATGGTCGATCTCGCGCTGATGGCGAAGCTCGTGGATGCGGTGCGCCCCGACGCGCGCCTGCTCCTGCTCGGAGACAAGGATCAGCTCGCCTCCGTCGAGGCCGGCGCGATTTTGGCTGATATCTACGCGGGTCGTGCGGCTTCGGGTCGCTCCGGCGCCGCGCTCGCGTCCGGGCTCGTGCACCTCACGGAGAGCCATCGCTTCGGCGACGACGGGACGATCGCGGCACTGGCGACGGCCGTGAACACCGGCGACGTGACCGGGGCGCTCGACGTGCTCGCCCGCGGCGGCAGCGTGGCGTTCACGCCGGCGGGGACCCGCACCGAGCTCGATGCCGCGCTCGCGCCCGTGCTCGGTGACCGGTTCGAAACGCTCGCGGAAGTGGCGCCCGCCGAGCGCCTCGGACTTTTGGACCGCTACCGCGTGCTCTGCGCGCACCGCCGTGGCCCGTTCGGGGTCGAGGGGGTCAACGCGCTCGCGGCTCGCGAGCTCGGGCGCCGCGGGCGTCTGGAGCCGCGTGGAGCGTTTTACGAGGGCCGCCCCGTGATCGTTGTAGCGAATGACTATGACGTGGGGCTCTTCAACGGCGACACGGGCGTGCTCGGGCGGCGCCCCGCGGCGACCGAGGCGGCGGCCTCGGAGTCGGGGGATTCGCCGCTTCGCGTCTGGTTTCACGGCGCCGTGGCGGGAACGTTGCGCGAGGTGTCGCCCGCGCGGCTGCCGCGACACGAAACGGCGTTCGCGCTCAGCGTGCACAAATCGCAAGGCTCCGAGTTCGAGGAGGTGACGTTCGTCCTCCCCGAGCGACCGTCCCCGGTGCTGACGCGGGAGCTCGTCTACACGGCCGTCACGCGCGCTCGCCGCAAGGTGACGATCGTCGGGTCCGAAGCGGTGCTGCGCCAAGCGATCGCGGCACGCGTCGAGCGAGCGTCGGGCCTCGCCGAGCGACTGTGGGGCGTGCTCCCGGGAGCCGGAGAAGGAGAGTGACAGCGGCTCGGCGCCCTGAATTCTGGGCGCCGGTGCTCGCCGTTGCCGTCGCCTGCGGCGGGCGGTCGAACGTGGGACTCGAAGCGAGCGGTGCGTACGGCGGGGGCAGCGCTGGCGTCGGTGGCGCGGGCGCGACGGCCGGGGGTGCCGGCGGCGTGGTCGCGGGCGCGGGTGGCTCGCTCGGCGGCGGCGCGTCGGGTCGTGGCGGCGGACTCGGCGGGGACGCGGGTGGCCCGCGCGGCGGCAGCGGAGCGCGTGGCGGGATCGGGGGTGCGGCCGCGGTGGGCGGGCTTGGTGGTGTTGGCGCTGCCGGGACGGGTTGTGACGCCGGCGGCACCCCGATGCCGAGCGACGACACGAGGCTGCGTAGCCTTACCGTCGAGGAGGGCTACCTGATGCCGCCGTTCGATCCGGCGACGTTGTCGTACACGGTGAACGTCCCGCAAGGCACCGAGCGCGTGACGCTCGAAGCCGTAGCCGCTGATCCGCGGGCGACCGTAACGATCGACGGCGCGCCCGGCGAGGGCCCGCTCGCTGTCGAGCTCCCGAGCTCGGCGATGCGGCTCATTCCCATCGAGGTCACGGCCCCGAGCGGCGCGCACGCCACGACGACGCTGCTCTTCCTGCCGGAGCTCGTGAGCTCGACGACGTACGTGAAAGCCTCCAACACGGAAAAGTACGATCGCTTCGGCATCGCCGTCGCTGTTTCGGGCAACACGCTGGCGGTCGGCGCCTACTACGAGGACGGCTCGAGCGGCGGCGTCAACGGCGACCAGCTCGGCAACGACGCGACCGATTCGGGCGCCGTGTACGTCTACGTAAAAGACAATGGTGGCTGGCGGCAGGAGGCTTACATCAAGCCGGCCGATCCCGACTCCTACGAGAACTTCGGCTACGCGGTCGCGCTCGACGGTGACACGCTCGTCGTCGGGGCCCCGGGCGAGGATGGCTCGAGCGGTGGCGTCAACGGCGACGAAACGGACGACGGCGCCGATTCGTCGGGTGCCGCGTTCGTGTTCACGCGTGACGCGGGTGTCTGGACGCAGCAGGCGTACCTGAAGGCGCAGACCCCGCTCAGCGTCGATTTCCTCGGGAGTAGCGTCGCGATCGAAGGGGACACGCTGGTCGCCGGTGCCCCCGGCCATCGCGTGACGCTCGAGAACGGCGATGTCGTGACCGTCGCAGGGATGGCCACCGTGTTCGTGAGGAGCCTCGGCGTGTGGACGGAGCAGGCGACGCTCCTTGCTTCGCACCCGAGCACGAACAGCAATTTCGGCATCGACGTCGGGCTGTCGGGCGAGACGGCCGTCGTCGGCGCGTATCGGGAGAGCAGCGCCGCTACGGGCGTCGACGGCGCCGAGACCGGGATCGGTGCCACGAGCTCGGGCGCTGCCTACGTGTTCACCCGCGCGGGCGGGACCTGGACCGAGCAGGCGTTCCTCAAGGCGTCGGACGCCACGGCCGGCGACTATTTCGGACTCAGCGTCGCCATCTCGGGCGAGTGGCTGGTGGCAGGCGCGCCTTGGCGTTCGCTGCCGGAGCCGAGCTCGGGCGCGGCGCTCGAAGGCTGCGGCGCCGCCTACCTCTTCGTGCGCAACGGCGGCACGTGGTTCGAGCGCTCGACGCTCGTCGCTCAGAATGCGGGAGAGCAGCATCACTTCGGCGCGCGCGTGGCGATGGACGGACAGCTCGTCGCGGTGGGCGCACCAGGCGAAACCGGAAGCGGTAAGGGGCCGAGCGCCGATCCGGCCCGTGGTGGCGCGTACGGGACGGGTGCCGTCTACCTATTCAGGCCCGACCAACGGGGACAGTGGTTCCAAGCGGAATACGTCAAGGCCACGAACGCCGCTCCGAACGACTCCTTCGGCGTCGCCGTGTCGCTCACCTCCGACACGCTTGCCGTCGGAGCCCACGGCGAATCGAGTGGCGCGACGGGCGTCGACGGCGATCAGCTCGACAACTCCGCGTCGACGTCGGGGGCCGCGTACGTGTACGAATTTGCCGAGTAGCGGTTGCGCCGACCCGCCTAAACGCGGCTCCACTCGTCCGTTTCCGGAAGCTCGACGCATTCGAGCTCGGCGAGCCCGGTCGGCAGAACGTCGAAGAAGGTCACCGTTTCGGCACGCGTGTCGAGGATGAGGGCGCGGCGCTCGTCGTTGCGGTGCAGCGTGCCGGCGTTGACGATCGTGAGGTGGCGCACGCGTCGCACCATCGCGCGATGCGTGTGGCCGTTCACCATCAGGTCGAAGGGCGGACCCGAGAGCACGCGCCGCAAGGCCTCGTTTCGCTCGAGATCGTGGCGTAAATGGTCGGGCTTGACCGCGGCGAGGTCGTCGTCTCCGACGCCGTGACAGAGCAGGAGCGGGCCGCGCGCCGTGGTCAGTCGCAGCGTCGTCGGCAGCGTATCGAGGTAGGCGCGCGAGCGAGCCGACAGCATCTTCACGGGCGTGGCGCCGGGACAGTCGCGCTGCTCGTCGGAAAGGAGCCACCGGTCGTGGTTGCCCGCGACGGTGATCACCCGGCGCTCCTCGAGCAGGGCGCAGGTGCGGTTCACGTCGCCGCTGCCGTCCGCGATGTCGCCGACGCAGAGGATGGCATCCACGCTTCGGCGCTCGAGCTCGTCGAGGACGATCTTGAGCGCCTCGTCCTCCGCGTGGACGTCACCGATGAGCCCGAGGCGCACGAGGGGCTTCGCGCCGTTTCCGTCGCCCGCCTCGAGGTTGCCTGTGCGCGGGTCACCGGGCAGCAAGGTGGCTCGATTCTGGCACAGATATCGTATGGTGCGAGCCCATGCGGTCGGGTTTTTGTGTCGTCGTCGGGCTGATTCTTCTCGGGTGCTCTGCGTCGCGGAGTGCCCCGGCACCGGCAGAAGCGCCGGCTCCGGCCAGCTCACCACCCCCGTCGTTGCCGACGGGTGTCGCCCCGGTGGCGGCAGCGGCGGGCGCAAGCGCTGCTCCCGCCCCGGCGAGCGCCGCCTCCGCTTCAGGACCCGCGCCGAGCTCGCCGAGCGTGGTGGGGGCCGCCTCCGTGGGAGCGGACGGCGAGTGCCCGGCCGGCATGGTGTTGGTCGACGGCGATTACTGCTCCGAGGTCGAGCACCAGTGCAAGCGCAGCTGGTACGACAAGAGCAACCGCAAGGTGGTGTGCGAGGAGTTCGAGCCCCACTCGAGCTGCGTCGGTGACAAGCAGAAGAAACGCTTCTGCATCGATATGTACACGTGGCCGAACCAGAAGGGAGCGCGCCCCGAGGTCATGAACCGTTTCCACCAGGCGGAGCTGAAGTGCGCCGCCGCCGGCAAGCGCCTCTGCACGGAGTCGGAGTGGACGCTCGCCTGCGAGGGTCCGCGGATGCTGCCCTTCCCGTACGGCTACGTGCGCGACACCAACAAATGCCTGGGCGACGTCGAATGGGACGGCCCCGACATGAAGAAGGTCGCTGCGCGCGATCCGGAGGAGCTCGCTCGCTTGTGGAAGGGCGTGCGCAACGGCAGCCAGCCGGGTTGCATGAGCGAGTACGGAGTCGCCGACTTGCCCGGCAACGTCGACGAGGTCGTCGCGAGCGAGTCGTACGAGCGCAGCGATTTTCGCGGAAAATTCGACAGCGTTCACACCGGTGGCCCCTGGTACAAGGGCGTGCGCAATCAGTGCCGCCCCAAGATCTACACGCACGACGAGGGCTTTTATTACTACTTCCTCGGCTTTCGCTGCTGTGCCGAGCCCGACCAGAAGCCCACGGATTTCCGCACGCCGCAGCAGCGCGAAAAGAAATGGACCCTCGAGCGCGTCGAGAGGAGCGCCGGCTTCACACTCGTCGAGATGAAGCACAAGCTCGAGCTCGAGGCGCAGGGGCAGTGCACGTGCTCAGACAAGGACATCCTCTGCAAGACGATGTGCGGGACCTTGCTCGGCCCGAGCGCGAAGGACTACCGCTAGCCCAAAATCAGCGGCGAAACGGCTTCCGCGAGCAGCCCGGCCGCGATCCCGGCGAGCACGTCGTCCGCCATGATGCCCCAGCCCCCGGGCAGCGATTGCACGCTATCGATGGGCCCCGGCTTCCAGATGTCGAACAACCGGAAGCCGAGCACGGCGATCCCGAACAGCACGAAGCTTTCCCGAAACGCGAGCCCGCTCGCGATGCCGATCGCGATGAGCGTGCCGCTCACCTCGTCGATCACGACCGACTGCGGATCTTCGACCCCGAGCTCGGTCGCCACGCGCCCGCTCGCCCACACGCCGGCGAGCGTCACGAGCACGGTGCCCACCCAATACGGCACGATGCCGAACGTGTGCAGGAAGTACGCGAACGGCAGCGTGCCGAGCGTCCCCACGGTGCCCGGCGCGAATTTCGAGTAACCGCAGCCGAACCAGGTCGCGAGCAGGCGCGCGGGGCTCACCCGGCGTCCTCGCGGCGACGCCTCACGGCGCTTCGGCCTCGATGATCTTGCACGATTCGGGCTTGGCGAGCATCGGGTTCATGTCGGGGTTCGTCCACTGCCCGGGACCCCAGCGGAGCTTTACCCCGTCCATTTTCCCGATGAAGGTGACCTGGCATTCGACGACGAAGCGCGCGAGCTTGTCCTCTTCGATGCCTCCCGACGGCTCGCGATGCAGGCGGGTCGCGACGGCGGGCTGCGCCCAAAGGCCCGCGACGAGCACGAGCTGATTGTCGAGCCACGTGCGGTAGGGCTGGATCACCCATTGCTTGTTGTCGTCGAGCGGCTTCGACGGGTCACGGGGCCAGCTCTCGTTCTCGCCTTTGAAGGCGCAGTGGTACCCGTCGTACGCCTTGTCGCTCGCGCAGAAGAGCTTGTTGAAATCGGCGGTGATGAGCGTGATCGCGACGGACGCCTTCGCCCCCACCTGCCACGTGTTCGGCTTCGGTACGGTCGGGTCCTTCGGCTCGATCCACTGACCGACGCTCGACATGGGGATGACGGTGAGCCCCAGCACGAGCACCGAGGCGGTCAAGAAGCGCCCGCTGATGACGGGCGTCGGCTCGTCGGGCGGAACGCGCCCCTTCTTGCGCGGGGCACCGTCGCGACGCTTAGGGGAGTCCGATTCGCGCGCGCGCTTGGCCGGCCGCTCGCTGGTCTCTTCCGAGTCCTTGCTCACCATGGGGGCGGTTGATAGCGCAAAAGCCGAGCCCGACCCAGCGGTCTCGTGGATGTAGGTGCGTTGGACACCCGGCCGGCAGCCAAGCGGGGCTCCATGCGGTTCCCCACGTGGTCGCCAGGAAAAGTTCCATCTCAGCCAAAAATAAGGGGAAATCGTGACCCGTGTCTGGAGGGCGCTTAGCCTGCAGGGTATATTGTGGGTCCTCTGAGGTTGATGATGAGACGAACGCTGCTCTTGAGGTCCGCGCTTGGATTGGCCGCCCTGGGTCTTTGGGCCGACCCCGCCCAGGCCGCCCTGACCCTATCGACCGATGCGGCCGCCGACCTCGAGGTCAAGGTGCTCGCCATGGGCCTCTCGCAGCCGACCGACGTGGCCGAGCTGCCCGACGGCCGCGTGGTGATCACCCAGCGGCTCGGCGACGTGGTCGTGGTCGACAAGAACGGCGACCAGATCGAATCGGGGACGATCATGGTCTACCCGGAGTTCGGCGAGCAGGGCCTGCTCGGCGTCGTCGCCGATCCTGATTTCGCGACCAACCACTACCTCTATTTCTACGCCTCGGCGGGCACGACGAGCGACGACCCGAAGAACAAGCACAAGGTCTTTCGGATCGTGCTCGGTGACGACGGGATGCTCGGCGAGCGCACGACGATCATCGACAAGGGCCTCCGCGCCTCGCGCTCCTCCGTGGACGGCGGCGCGTCGAACCACAACGGCGGCGGCCTCCAGATCTACAAGGGCAAGCTGTTCCTCTCCGTCGGCGACACCGGGCACAACAAGACGCCGCCGAACAACGAGCTCGGCACCTGCCTCAACGCGACGAACGGCAAGATCCTGCGCGTGAACCTCGACGGCAGCGTCCCGGACGACAACCCGCTCTCGAACGAGACGATGGTCACCGGTTGCGACGACTGGAACACCGCCACCAAGGACGAAGCGCCGGAGAAGAAGATCTTCGCCTGGGGTTTTCGCAATCCCTACCGCTTCTGGATCGACCCGATGACCAGCCGCATGTGGATCGGCGACGTGGGCGAAACCACGAAGGAAGAGGTCTCGGTCGGCTCCCCGATCGACGGCACCGGTGCGGGCGCGAAGGGCGAGCACTTCGGTTGGCCCTTCGCCGAAGGCACGACGAAGTATACCCAGTCATTTCCTGCGGCCAGCTGCATGGACGTGAAGCCGGCGCGCGACTGCGTCCCGCCCGTTTACGACTACGGGCACGGGATGAACAACAACTGCGTCATCGGCGGGCTCATCCCCGACGGCTGCGGTTGGAAGGCGCCCTGGAACGCGCGCTACCTCTTCGGTGACAACGGCAGCGGCCGCATCTGGTACCTCGACGTGAACGCCGACCGCAGCGGCGTCACGAGCACCACCACCAAGGATTTCGCGTCGTCGCAGGGCGTGGGCTCGTTCCGCATGGGCGCGAACGGCACGCTGTACATCGCGGAGGTATCCGGCGGCGTCGTCGACAAGATCACGCCGAAGGGACTCGACCCCGCCATGTGCGGCGGAAGCTCGGGCGGCACGGGCGGCATGGGTGCCGGCGGTGCAGCGGCAGGCTCGACCAGCACCGGCGGCGTTGCGGGCGGCAGCAGCGGCGGCATCAGCAACGGCGGCAACGCGGGTAGCGCGCCAACGGGCGGTCGCACCGGCACGAGCGGCGGCGGCGGTGTCCCAGCATCCGGCGGAAGCGGCACGGGTGGCGCGCCGACGGGCGGCAGCTCGGCGGCGAAGGGCGGCACTGGGCCCGCGATGGGCGGCACCTCGACCGCCGGCACCACCGCGAGCGGCGGTAGCACCGCGACGGCTGGAAATGGCGCGGCCAACGCAGCCGGGTCGGGTGGCAGCAGCGGCGACGACAAGAGCGGTTGCGGTTGCCGCGTCGGCGGTGACGCGCCGAGCTCCACGAGCCTCATGGCGCTCTCCGGGCTCCTCGGGCTCATGGCGTTCAGGCGCCGTCGCTCGCGCGCCGCGCGCTGACGCGCAATACTCGACCTCTGAGTCATGCGCTCGCCGCTCGTCGCTTCGCTTCTCGTCGCCGTCGTCGCAGGCTGCTCGTCGGAAAAGTCGCCGGACAACCACGCTGCGGGCGCAGCGGGCTCGTCCATGGGCGGCACGATGGAAGCGGGCGGCGCGGGAGCCGGCGGTAGCGCGGCAGGTGGCGGCACGGGCGGAGCGACGGCCGGCGCCTCGGCAGGCGGCGCGGGCAGCGGCGGCATGAGCACCGGTGGCGGAGGAGCTGCCGCGGGTGCGGGACTGTCCGGTGCGGGCGGCGCGGCAGCGGGCGCGGCGGGTGCGCCGGCGACCGGCTGTATCGTTCCCACCTCGTCGGCGGAACAGCCAGCGATGCTTTCCGCGACGGGCTGCGTCGATCCCGCGGATCCGAAGAAAGCGGCCGCGTCGCTCATCGCGTACGACGTGAACAGTCCCCTGTGGTCCGACGGTGCGACCAAGGAGCGGTACATGTCTCTGCCCGCCGGCGGGAAGATCCACGTCAAGGACTGCACGGCGGAGCCTGCGACGTGCACGCCGATCGAATCCGGCGGCACCGGCGAGGACGAAGGGCACTGGGATCTGCCCGTCGGGACCGTCCTCATGAAGGTGTTCATCATCGACGGCAAGCGCGTCGAGACGCGCCTCATCACGCATCGCAACGAAACGACCTGGGTCGGCTACAGCTACGAGTGGAACGACGACGAGACGGACGCGACGCTCCTGCCCGACCAGAAGGACAAGCCCCTCGCCAACCAGACGTGGCACTACCCGAGCCCGTCGCAGTGCCTCGAGTGCCACACGAAAGCGGGCGGCCGCTCGCTCGGCCCGACCACGGCGCAGATGAACCGCGACCACGAGTACGCGGACGGCATGATGAACCAGGTAGACAAGTTCGATGCGCTCGGCCTGTTCGACAAGACCCCGACCAAGATCGACGGCTACCCGGATCCGAAGGGCACGGACGACCTCGAGGTGCGCGCGCGCTCGTATTTGCAGGCCAATTGCTCGATTTGCCACCGCCCTGGCGGCCCCGTGAGCGACGTCGACCTGCGCTTCGTCACGCCCTTCAAGGATACGTCGCTCTGCAATCAGATGGTCAACATGGGAACGGGCGATCCGATCGTCCCCCAGATCCGCCTCACGCCCGGCAAGCCGGACGAGTCGGTGCTCTCGTTCCGCATGCACACGACCACGCCCTACCGCATGCCGAAGATCGGCTCGAGTGTCGTCGATCCCGACGGCACGTCGATCATCGACGACTGGATCACGTCGATCAAGTCGTGCCCGTAGCGCGGGACGACGCGTTCGCGGTGTGAGCGCGCCGCGGGGGTGCGGCGCCGCTCAGAGGCGTAGCTCGAGCTCGAATGCCGGGTACAGGCGCGCGCCGTAGAGCACGTCGGCTACGGCGCCGTAGTGAAGGCGCACGCTGCCGAACAGGCCAGGGGCGAAGCGCGAGCGGAGCCCGCCCTCCATCGACCAGGTGTCCTTGAACGGAACCTTGACGTCTTTGGCTCGCTCGAGCGGGATGGTGGTGAACGCCGGCAGCTTGGCGAAAAACTCGAAGGCGGTGCCGTCGTTGATGAAGAGGCGGGCGCCAGGGCGAAACGCGAGCTGGTACGCGCCGAGGTTGGCTTCGAGGAAGGCGTTTTCTTCGCTGCCGACCGAGCCGTAGACGTGGCCGTAGACGTAGGTGGCGCCCAGATCGAGCTCGAGAAAGCGGGTGAGCGGCGCGCTCGCGGTGAGCTCGACGGGGATGCTCAGGACGTCGATCTTGGAGACGACCTCTTTGGCGACGCCGCGCGCGATCCAGAACCACTTGCCGCGGCCGTACCAAAAGCCGACGCGCGCGCCGAGGTCGAAGTAGCGCGTGTCGATGAAGTGCCACGCGGTGCCGATGTTCAAGAGCCCGACGCTCATGTGCGCGAGGTTCATGTCGACCTGCAGGCCCGCACCGATGCCGTACGCCGCGCCGAGGGTCGCGAAGGCGTCGCCGCCGCCGATGCCGAAGGCACCGAGGTTGAAGGCCCATTTGCCCGTCGGGAGGGTGTAGGCGGAGTAGCGGAGGCTGCGTTGCTGGGGGGATTGGAGATCGGTGGGGGGAGGGGTTGGGGCAGGGCCAGGGGCAGGGGCAGGGCTTGGGGGCGGGGCAGCGGAAGAGGCAGGGACGGGGGCGGG
>Ga0070682_100000824_pt1 | contig 18111 bp, 13 predicted proteins | sample KBSC63LmetaG_FD_64668 | JGI IMG/M metagenome (GOLD analysis project Ga0070682, IMG submission 64668) | Corn rhizosphere microbial communities from Kellogg Biological Station, Michigan, USA - KBS C6-3L metaG | ecosystem: Host-associated > Plants > Roots > Rhizosphere | place: USA: Michigan... | reverse complement strand
CCTCCTGGATGTCGTCGAGATTGCGGACGTTGACCGGCTGCATGCTCTCCGGTGCGTACGCCGGAGGCGAGCATCAGGCCCAATTTTCGCCGCCCACGAGGTCGATGAGCGCCCGCGCCTTCCAGAGCGTCTCCTCGACCTCCCGCGCCGGGTCGCTGTCGGCCACGATTCCGCCCCCGGCGTAGTAAGCCCCGCGGCCGCCGCGCATCGTGACCGTGCGGATGGCCATGCCGAGCTCGAGCCCGCCGTCCTCACGGACGAAGCCCGCCGCCCCCGTATAGAGGCCGCGCCGGACCGGCTCGAGGTCGCGGATGACCTCCATGGCGCGGATCTTGGGGGCGCCGGTGACGCTGCCGCTCGGGAGGAGCGACAAAAGGAGCGACTCCCGTCCGACGTCCGGTCGCAACCGCGCCTCCACGGTCGCCGCTCGATGGTGGACGCTCGCGTGGGTTTCGACGGCGGGGGGCGCCGCCAAGCGCACGCTCCCCGGCACGGCGAGCCGGCCGAGGTCGTTGCGCTCGACGTCGATGACCATCGCGAGCTCGGCGCGCTCTTTCGGATCGGCGTCGAGACCTCGAGCAAGCTCGCGGTCTCGCTCCGGATCACCCGCGCGCGGCCGCGTGCCCTTGATGGGGCGAGTGAAGGCGTGCCCGCCCGGCTCGAGCCGGAGGAAGAGCTCCGGTGACGCCATCGCGACGCCGAGCTCGGGCCAGTCGACGGACAGCGCGTGCGGTGGGGGCTCCTGGCGCACGAGGGCCGCGAGGACCTCGTGCGGCGCGCCCGTCACGGCGAGCTCGAAGCGTCGCGCCAGGTTCACCTGGTAGATGTCGCCCGCGCGAATGAGGTCGAGGGCGCGCTCGATGCGCGCGCGATGAGCGGCGCCGGGCTCGGGCGGGGCTGCGAGCCGAAGCGAGAGAGGAGGAGGGGCGCGGTGAGGCGTTTGCAGGCCGCGCAGCAGCCGTTTTTGGAGCTCGGCTCGTGCCTGAGCTTCGGCTCCGATGATCTCGACTTGATTCGTGATTTTGATGACGACCGGGTAACGTCGCCAGAGGGGGGACGCGAGATCCGGCGCGGGACGCGGGTCGTCACCGGGAGTGCGCTCGAGCGAGCGGCGAGCTTCGTACGGCAAGAGCCCGATCCAACGCGGGATTTCTCCGAACGCTCGCGGCTCGAGCGCGAGCGACGGCTCGGGGTCGAGCGACTCGCGCGTGTCGGTCGGGTCGCACGCGAGGTACGTGACGCGACCGTCGTCCGCCCAGAGCAGCGCCAAGCCCGGCCGGTCGCCGAGCGCACGCGCGAGCGCGAACGGGTCGGCGGGTGCGTCCACGGGGAGCGACGCGAGCATCGTGCCCGCCGTGTACCACGGGGGGTCAGCCGTTCGGGCGCCGGACGACGGTGCCGCGCGTCGTGACGACGGCGTCCTCGAGCGGGGCCGAAACGTGGGCCCCTGGCCATGCGACGACGCTCCGCAGCGGGCCTGAGCCCGCTACCGTGACACCCGCACCCAGCACCGACGCTTCGAGCTCGACGCCCGGAGCGACGGTCGCGCCGGGCCCGACGTACGACGCGAGCGCGGGAGCGGCGCCCGTTCGCGACGAGGCGGGGCTCGCCGCGGCGCGCTCCTGGAGCCAGGCGCGGTGCTCGTCGAGGTACTCGGCGATGCTGTCGCCCGGCGCGAACCATCGTCCGGCAACGAGCAGCGTCGAGACGGGCGCGCCACGCCGGAGGAGCGGCAGCGTGACGTCACCGATCAAGCACCCTTGCGCGGGGAGCGAAGCGAGGGGCGCCTCGCCGAGCGCCATGGTGCCGACGTAGTCGCCGCTCGCGACCTCGACGCCGAAGCGCTCGCCGCGCAGTCGCACGACCTCGCCGTGCGCGCCGAGCCCCACGGTGCCCTCCCCCACCGCGCGCGGGGCCACGGCGAGGCAAACGCCCGAGGGCGCCGTGCGCGCGAGGAGCGCCTCCCCGTCGATGCGCGCGAGCACGTCGCCGTTCGTGACGAGCAACGGGCCGGGGCCGAGGCGGGCGCGGGCGCCCGCGACGCCGCCCGCCGTGCCACGAATCTCGGGCTCGACCAGCACTTCGGCAATGCGCTCGTAACCCCTGACAAGCTCGACGAAAAGCCCCGCGAGGTGATGCGCGTTCGCGATCACCGGCAGGAACCCTGGCGTCAGGCCGTCGAGCACGTGCTCGAGCAGCGCGCGGTCGCCGAACGGGATGAGCGGCTTCGGGAGCTCGTCGCTGAGCGGCCGCAGGCGCGTACCGTAGCCGGCACAGAGCACCATCGTGCGGGGCATGCGCCCGTATACCCCCGTTGGGCCGGCCGCGCCGACACCGCGAAAACTCGCGAGCCCGGCACGCCCGTGATAACGGCTTCGCTGACGTGCCTAGCCGCTCCCTGCCCCTGCGCGCCTTTCGCCGTTCGCGCGACGTTTTGGTCGGGGTGCTCTCGGCGCTCGGCTCGTTTGCGCTCGCGAGCAGCCCGGGGTGCGGCACCGACGCGCACGGCGTCGAAGATTGCCGTGAGATCGAGACGGCACGCTGCGCGGCGGCCGTCCCCTGCGGGATCATCACCGACGAGCCGCGCTGCGAGATCTACTACCGGGACCATTGCCTGCACGGCCTGCCGGGAGCGCAGCCGCAACAGGCCGTCATCGACCTCTGCGTGAGCGCGATCAACGCGCTCGGCGTGTGCGCCAAGCTCGGCGGGGCCGAAGCCTCGGTCAAGGACTGCGGCGACGTGAAGACCCACGACGCCACCACCGCGTGCGAGGTGATCCAGTTCCCGGAGAAGGCCTACGCTTGCAGCTTCCTGAGCTCGACGCCTCCCCCGGTCGAGGCCGCCGGGGGACAAGCCGGCGGCGGCGGCGACGGCGGCTAACACCCGCAGCGAGCGCCTGCCGCTAGACGCTCCCCACCGCACCCCGGCCGCACGGAGTCCCTCCCAGCGCGCCCCTCGTGCTATTGGCGCCGGGTCCATGCCGACCAGGTCCGCCACGACGATCCCCCTCGGCCTCCTCTTCGCGGGGGCACTCGCCGGCTGTGAGCAGACGACCGTTCCCGTCGCGGGCGTCTACCACCCGACGCTGATTCAGGTTTCGCCGGACGAGTTTTTGGGGGCCGTCCCCTGTCGGCCGGGCGCAAGCGGCGCCATGCAAACGTATGTGGCGACCATCTTCGACGTCGGGGAGGCACCCGCACCGACGGAGCCCTTCGCCCTGCCGAGCTCCGGCCCGGTGTCGTGCAAGAACCCGGTCGCTTTCTCGCGGGTGCTCGACCCCCACCGCTACAGCGCGCGCGTGGACGGCTACGACCGCAGCGATCTCGTGCCGCTCGGCTCGAGCGACCCGCGCGTCACGCTCGGCGTGCCGATCCTGGTCGACCCCGTCACCGGTGAGCGCGTTCCGCCGCGCTGGACGACGACCTGCGGCGATACGACGCCGACGCTGGCGCGGACAGGATGGGTGCGGACCGTGCGCGACTGCCAACCGCTGGTCGACAGCGGGACGCCAGGGCCCACGGCGGTCGAGGTGAGCATCGACGGCGCGCTCGGCGAGCTCACCTGCGGGACCAAGCCGGGCGAGGTCGAGCGCTTCGAGGTCGGGATCGTGGGCGGCCCGATGCAGAGCGCCGCGTGCGGCGAAACCATCACGTTCCCGGACATCCCGCCGGTCGGGACGATCCCCTTCACGTTGCTCGCCTACGAGCCGGGAACGGACCACGCGCGCTGGGGCTCGACGTGCGAGGCCCGGCCGGCTGCGGGGATCACCGTGCAGGCGAGCTGCTCGACCCTCAGCGACCAAGGGGCGCTCGACGTGCTGCCCACCACCGCGCTCGCTGCGCTCGGGCTCGACTGCAGCGCCCTCGGGGAGCTCCGCGTCGAGCTGCTCGACGCCGGCGCTCCCGTACCGCCGCCCCGCTACGTCGAGGCGAGCGGCTGCGAGCTACCCCTGCGCCTGACGGGCGTGACGAGCGGCGGCGCCGAAGCGCGCGCCACGCTGCTCTCGGGCGGCGAGGCGCTCGGTAGCGTGCTGTGCTCCGGTACGGTCATCCCGGGCAATGCCGTCACGAGCACCTGCATCGCGGAGCCCTGATGGCGCGCGGACGCGGCGACTTGCAAGCGATGGGGCTCCCCCGCCCCGGACCTGCGCTCTTCGGCGTGCTGATCGCCGTCTTCGCCGTGTGGCTCGCATTCGCGCTCGGCGTGAACTGGGCGGGCGCGCCGCCGCTGCTGTTCGACGCCCTGTGCGGCAACACGGCGGCGATCCTCCACGGCCAGGTCTGGCGCCTGTTCACGGCGCCGTTCATGCACGAGATCAACCACAACATCGGGCACGTGTTGTGGGCGCTGCTCGGGCTCTACTTCCTCGGGCCTTCGCTCGAGAGCCATTGGGGGGGCCCGCGCTTCCTGCGCTTTTTGGGGTTCTCGGCGCTGTTCGCGAACGTGACGCAGATGCTGGTCGAGCTCGCGCTGCCGGCGAGCCTCGCAGCGCGGCTCGTGCCCGACTACTGGTTCGGCTCGATGGCGGTGGTGTCCGCCGTATCGATCGCCTGGGCCCTCAGCTTTCGCGGGCGCACCATCAACGTGATGTTCGTGATTCCCGTCACGTCGACGGGGCTCATCGTGTTCGTGGTGGCGCTGAACGTGATGTACCTGATCGCTCAAGCCAGTGGCCCGGAGGGTCAGATCGCTCCTTTCGGAGGGATGCTCGCCGGCTACTTGTTCGGCAGCGGCACGCCGTCCCCGATGCGTCGCCTGTGGCTCAAGCTGCGGCTCGCGCAGCTCGATGCCGAAGCGCGGCGTGAGGCGGGCGCGCGCAAGCGTCGCGTCGCCCGCTCCGGGTTCGACGTGATCGAGGGCGGAAAGTCCGAGCCCACGGGCGGCAGCGCGAACGGCAACGGCAAGAAGGGTCCCGACGGGGGCTGGCTCAACTAAGAGTTACTTGGCCCGACCGGGCCAAATGCGGGCATTTCCCTACATCGCAAGCCCCTGCGAGCCCTGCATTCTTTGCAGCCATTCGGGCCGAAAAACCCGTGCAACGATTGCCATTTCCCCGAAAAAGCCGAGGCGCGGGGCGCAACGCCGAGGGCACGAACCTTGCTCGTAAAAGAGGGAATTCCTCCACGCTCATGAGCTCCAGGGTGCACAAATGTGGGTTTCTCGTGTGGCTAGCGCTGTCGGTGCTCACCGGCTGCAAGGTCAACGACAAGGCTGATCTCCACGGGATCGTCGGCTCCGGCCCCGACCGAAACTACACGGGCGGCCCCGAGTGCGCGACGCCCGACGACGGCTGCGCCTGCGATGAGGTCGGTGAGGTCGTCGACTGCGGAAACGTCGAGCTCAGGTCCGGCGACTACGTGAGCTGCTCGATGGGCAGCCGCGAATGCACGATCGACCACGTGTGGGGACAGTGCGTTCCCGATCATCAGACGAGCGAATTCAAGCCGCGCTCGGCGATCCACACGCTGGCGGTCACCACGACCAAGTGCACGACCAACCCCTGCGACCCGTTCTGCATCACGACGTCCGACGACGGCCAGGACCCGGATAACCTTCCCGTCGGGCTCTGCGAGGTCGCGAGCGGCGGCATCGTGGCGTGCGGGCAGAGCTGCGGCTACTCCGGCCCTCACGGCGGCAACTACTCCACCCTCGGGGCATCTTGGAGGAAGCTTCCCGTGGCGCCCGCGACCTGCACGGGGGCGACATCGGCGGGCGACGTGTGCGGCTACGACCGCGACTGCACCTCCACCGGGTCGTGCGCCGACTGGGCGTTCCCCTGCTACGACCCGAACCCCGCGGGCTGCGCGCTCGCGAAGAAGATCGATCTCGAGCTTGGGCCGCCGTGCGGCACGCTCGTCGCGTACCATTTCCAGGTTTGCAATCGGGGCTCGGACCGCGCCGACGCAGGCACGGTCAAGATTGGCGTCTACTCGAGCAGCGCGAAGCTCCAGACGGCGCTGCCGGCTTCGGCGCCCGACAAGGGCTACGTCACCTTCACGCTCGGAACGGCTGCCGGTAGCTACATCGACCCGGGCAAGTGCATCGACGTCACGCCGGCGAACAGCACGGCAAGCCTTTCGCCAGCCCTCGACCTCTCGGCAACGCGCGCCATCGCCGTCAACTACGACACCTCGATCACGGGCGGCGAGTGCAACTACGCGAACAACTGGCAGGTCTTCGAGCCCGCCAACGCCTGCACGGGTTGCACGGGTTACGAGTGCTCGCAGACCTGTCCCGCGGCGAACCTCGTCGGCACGATCTACGATCCGGCGGGCGTCAACGTGGTACCCAATGCCATCGTCTACGTGCCGCAAACGTCGACGTCGGTCCAAGCGCTCACCGACGGCGTCCAATGCGACACCTGCTCGAGCCTGTACTCCGGCACGCCGATCGCCTCGGCCGTGACGGGAGCCGACGGCAAGTTCGTGCTCACGAACGTGCCCATCAATATCGCGTTCAAGGTGGTGATCCAGATCGGCCGCTGGCGTCGCATCATCGATCAGCCGGCGATCGTCGGGCTTTGCGGCAGCGGGAGTCCGTCGGCCACGCTCACCCGCTGGGCGAGCTCGGCGCAGACGGGCTGCTCGGCGTCCGCCAACCCGGCCAGCTGCACGGCGACTTCGACGCCGTCGACGACTTGCTGCGTCCACGAGAATTCGCGCCTGCCGAGCAAGGCGAGCGAGGGCAACATCCCGAAGATGGCGCTCTCGACGAGCGCCGGCGACCATCTCGAATGCCTCCTTCGCAAGATCGGCATCGAGGACACGGAGTTCACGAACAAGAACGGTACCGGCCGGGTCCACCTCTATGCCTACAACGGCATGACGTTCAACCCGACGACCTCCGCGGGCATCACTTGCAAGAGCCCGTCCCCGGGCGCTCCAGCCGGGACCTGCGCCGTCGACCTCTGGTCGACGCCGGCTCAGCTCGATACGTACAGCGCCATCATCGCGCCCTGCGACAAGAATCCCTACACCGGCAATCCCACGTCGTCGAACCCCTACACGGCGTACGGCAACGCGGCCAACACGAACCCGCTCAACACGGCCTACCCTGCGCAGCTCACGAAGCCCGACACGACGACGCCGCTCACCGTGCTCGACAACACTCCGACCGCTGCTCACACCACGAACCTGAAGACGTACATCGACAAGGGAGGGCGCCTCTTCGCCACGCACTGGATGGCGAACTTCCTCACACGCAGCACCTACCCCTCGGCCGTCAAATACGTGTACGGCGATTTCGTCGATAGGGATCGTCAGGGGTCGAGTGCGACGGGCACCTCGTTCCCGTACACAATCGATGTCACCGCGGGCAATACGGTCGGTCAGTCCCTGTCCGCCTGGCTTGGAAGCTCCACCGTCACGTTCAGCAATTGGCGTCACCTCGTCGAGTCGGTGAACGCTCCCACGGTGAGGCTGGCGTACGGCGATTCGCGCCAGCCACCGGTCAACCATCCGACCTGTACCGTGAGTGCGACGTCGCCCTACGCGACCCCCAACGGCGGCGGCATGGACTGCGACGATATGGGTTACGGCTGGGGTGGACCGATGGTGAGCGCCTACCAGTTCGACACACCGTGGGGTGTCCCTGCCGCGAACCAGTGCGGCCGCGTCGTCGTCGCAGAGAGTCACGTCTCGAAGGTGACGACCTCCGACCAAAATACGCCGTTCCCCGCTAGTTGCGATACCTCCGCCATGAACGGCGAAGAGAAGGCCTTCGAGTTCCTGCTCTTCAACGCCACGCAGTGCGTCGGTCTCGTCACGCCGCCTGCGCCCTCGACCTCGCTCTCCCCCGCCACGTACATCGTCGATTACGACTCCGCTTGCCCGATCGGGACGCAGCCCGAGTGGGAGTACTTCTACTGGCAGGCGACCGCGCCCAGCACGACGTCGATCGTCTTCACCGCTCAAACCGCCGACACGCAGGCGGGGCTCGGCGCAGCAACCGCCGTCAGCGCCGGCGGCATCGCGGGCCCTGCCAGCACCACCGGGTGGACGAGCGATACGCAGACGGTCAATACGCGCCTTGCCGCTCTCACGCCCGCGCAACCCTCGCGCCGCTGGCTGCGCGTCGCCATGACCCTCAATCCCGTGGGCACCACCTCCCCGACCCTCTTGCAGTGGAAGCAGGACTTCGACTGCAAGCCAGCTGAATAGCCGCCGCGTAGCGCGAGCTGTGGTGCGCGCCGAAACGGGGGATCGCCGGAGGTCTGCCCGCGGATCCCCCTTTCGCGGCGCCGCAGCCGTATGTCACTACACGCGTATTGACACGATGCCGGAGCGTGCCAAGCTGAGCGGAGGGGCCATGAACAAGACCTCGCAGATCCAGCTCCGCGTCACGCCGGCCCAGAAGAAAGACCTCACGCGGCGCGCGCGGGCCGAGGGCATGGATCTGAGCTCGTGGATGCTCGGGCGCCTCGTTCCGCCCGCACGCGCTCGGCTGCAGGAGCTCGTGCACACGCTTGCGGACGCGAGCGCGCCTAGCTTCGCGTTCGCCGCGATCCACGACCTGCTCGCCGACCTGCATCGCGGCGACTTCAAGGTCGTCACCGAGGGGCTTGTCCTCGGCGGACTCGAGCCATTTCGTGCAAACTACCTGGCTGCCATGGTCGAAGCCGTGGCTGCCCGGCTTCGCATCGAGCCTCCCGCTTGGGTGTTGCGGGTCGAGCCGCTCGCGGTGCCCTGGTTCGCCTCGGGCCTCGCTTCGGTGCGCTTGCACCTCCTCTCGAGCTCGCCACCGCCCTTTCGGGCACGCAATCTCTTCGTCGACGCGTCGGTGGGCGGGCGGGTGTGACGGGTGTCGCCCTCACGCGCGAAGCAATCGAGGCGCTGTTTCGCGCGCTCGATGCCGAGCTCGCGCGAAGCTCCGTGATTGGCGAGGTCTACTTGGTGGGCGGAGCAGTGCTGTGCCTCGCTCTCCAGGCACGCCCGGCCACGCTCCACGTGGACGCGCACTTCGAGCCCGCCGGTGCGGTTCGGCGCGCGGCGGCGCGCGTCGCCGTCGAGCACGGGGTTCGGGAAGACTGGCTCAATGACGCCGTGAAAGGCTTTCTGAGCCCACACGGCGAATACCAGCCGTTCCTCGAGCTCTCGAACCTGCGCGTGCTCGTTGCAAGGCCCGAGTATCTCCTCGCCATGAAGTGCCTCGCGTTCCGACTTGGTCCCGAGTTTCACGATGAGGCGGACGTGAGGTTCTTGCTCCGCTACTTGAACATCGAACGCTACGACGCGGCTGTCGATGTCATCACCCGCTACTACCCCCGCGAGCGCTTCCCTCAGAAGGCGTTCTACGCGCTCGACGAGATCCTGCGCGGCGGGTAGCTGGGCCCGTCGCGGAGACTGCCGGCGCAAGGCTCCGAAACCCCCGGAAGCCCCGGGAGTTTTCTGAAAATCGGCGCCCTTGCCGGTGGGGCGTGCTACCAACGGTGCCGCTTTGGCGTCCCCACAGCGACACCTGCTCGGCATCGATGGTCTCTCGCGCGAGACGGCGCTCGCGTTGCTCGCCAAGTCCGCCGAGTACTACGCGCTCGGTCGCAGCGCCTCGCGCAAGGTGCCGGTTCTGACCGGCAAGACCATCATCAACATGTTCTTCGAGTCCTCGACGCGCACGCGGACGAGCTTCGAGCTCGCGGGCAAGCGCCTCGGCGCCGACGTCGTGAACCTCGGAGGCTCGGGGTCGAGCATGAGCAAGGGCGAATCGCTGCTCGATACCGTCGCCACGGTCGACGCGATGCACGCCGACGCCATCGTCATCCGGCACGCGGCGTCCGGCGCCCCGCACTACGTCGCGAGTCGCATCCGCGCACCCGTCGTGAACGCGGGCGACGGCATGCACGAGCACCCGACGCAGGCGCTGCTCGACGCCTTCACGATCCGCAGGCGCCTCGGGCGCGAGCTCGACGGCGTCGTCGTCGCGATCTGCGGCGATATCCTGCATAGCCGCGTCGCGCGCTCGAACGTGCTCCTGCTCGGCCTGCTCGGCGCGGAGGTGCGCTTGGCCGGGCCCCGCACGCTCTTGCCGCACGTTCCGAACGCGCTCGGCGCTCGCCTCTACGACCGTATCGAGCCGGCGCTCGACGGCGCCGACGCCGTCATGATGCTGCGCATCCAGCAGGAGCGGCTCGGCGCGGCGCTCCTGCCGTCGCTGCGCGAGTACTCGCGCGAGTTCGGGCTCAGCCGCAAGCGTCTCGATCTGGCGAAGCCCGGCGCGATCGTCATGCACCCGGGTCCGCTCAACCGCGGCGTCGAGGTGTCCGACGACGTCGCAGACGGCGCCACCAGCGCGATCCTCGACCAGGTCGAGGCCGGCGTCGCCGTCCGCATGGCGGTGCTCGCGTTCTGCGCCGGCGCCGCGTAGCTCACGGCAGCGGCAGAAGCACGAGCGCCGCGTCGTCGTTCGCGGACGGCGGCGTGGGTGAGCTCCCGACGCCCTTGATGCCCGCGATCGCTAGGGTTTTCCGATCGGGCGCGAGCGCCGCGCTCCAGAGGAAATCCGACACGCCACCGAGCTCGAAACGCCGCCAGCCGTTGAACTCGAACGAGCTGTCCGGTTGCCCGTCGGGCGTCAGCATCATGACGATGCCGTCCACGTCCGCCGACGTGAGCCGTCCACCACCGACCAGGACGATGCGCCGATCCGGCAACACGAGCAGCCGGCGCGAGTTGTCTCCGAAGCCGCCGATATCGACACGCACGAGGCCGTTCGTGCCGTACGTGGTGTCGAGCACGCCTGCCGAGCTGACCCGCAGCGAGACGAGGTCGGTCGTCTCGCCCGCGACGCCTTTGCCGTACCCGGTCGTGACGAGCTTGTAGCCACCGCCGTCGACCGACTGAACGGCGGCTTGATACGACTCGGTCTGCTCGGCAAGCACCGCGTCGCTGAACACACCGTTCACGCCGAAGGTCGTGTCGACCACGCCGGCGTCGGTGACTTTCCACAAGACGGGCGCCGTGTCGTGGCCGGCGAGCGGGCGATACCCTGCGCCGATCACCCCGTCGGTGCCGGGGAGAATCGTCACGTTGCGCGGACTCGCGTTGTCGCTGCTCGTACCGTTGAGCTGCGTATCGAGGGTGACGAGCCCGTCCACGCCGAAGCTCGCGTCCCGCGTCCCGTCCGCGTTCAGGCGCACGAGCGCGAAATCCGTGTCGGTGCCGCCGGAACGCACCTGGCCGCCGGAAATGACGATGCGGTCGTCGGCGTAGCGGTCGATGCCCCACGCGCTGTCCGCCGAGAAGCCGGTGCCGTTCACGACGCCCGTGCTGAGGTCAAGCGTCACGACGCCGTCCGTGCCCCACGTCGTGTCCTTGGTGCCGTCCGTGTTGAAGCGGAGGACGACCATGTCGCGATCGCGCGCGTCGGTCGCCCCGGGATGCTCAGCGTTCCCGACCACGACCACCTTGCCGGTCGTTTGCACGGTCACGCCGCGGTAGATTTCCCCGTTCGTTCCGCTCGCGACGTTACGCACGACGACGCCACTCGCGCCGAAGGTCGGGTCGAGGTCGCCCGCAGGCGTGAATTTCACGAGCAGCAGGGCCTGATCGGCGTTCGAGTCGTTCGAGATCGCGATCTGACCGACTGCGAAGACCGAGCCGTCCGGGCCGTAAGTCACCCCGAACAAGCGGTCGGGACCGGTGGGAGACAGCGGAAATACCCTTTGGATCGTGAGGGGGAGCACGGGGCCGCCGCCGGCTTCGCCGCCATTGCCCGCGGCACCGGGACCGTCGGAGCCGGCCTCGCCACCGGCTCCGTCGCCGGCGCTGCCACCGCTGTCCGTGCCCGCGCGAGGCTCGCTGCCGGCGGCTCCGCTCTCGCCCGCGTTGGCCGAGGTTCCGCCTGTTGCGAGGCCCGTGCCGCCGGTTGCCCCGGTGTCGTCGCCCGCGTTGCCGCTGCCGCCTTTGCCCACCTTCCCGCCCTTGGCGCTCGTTCCACCGCTGTCGTCGCCGGCTTCGCCGGTCGTGCCGCCCGTCACACCGGTTCCGCCCTTCGCTCCACTGCCGCCCGTGCTGCTGCTCCCCGACTTGCCGCTCGCGCCGCCTTTACCGGAGCTACCGCCTTTGCCCCCCTTGGCGCCCGAGCCGCCGTTGGCGCTGCCGCCGGCGTCCGTGGGCGTGTTGCTTTCGTCGCCGCAGCCCGCGGTCCAGCCGAGCCCAAGGAGCGGGATGATGACGGAGAGAACGGGGCCGGAGAGGGCGCTCCGGCGGACGTGAAACAGGGGGGAAGATGGGGTCAGCATGATCGAAGGTTCCTCACGAGAGGCTGTTGAATTCGAGAATCATTATCGATACCGGGTGACGACTATCGCCATTTCTCCGGTTGAAATGGTGCTCTACCGAACTTTATTGAAAATGAAAATCATTTTCTTTCTGTGATTTTGATTTTCAAATTCGATTCCACGCGCTACATCCCACGACGGCTTGCGACCCTTCTCGCGGTTTCCATCGACTCCGAGCCGTCACGCTCGCGTCATGTCGAGCCGGCGTTCGCCGCGCTCGGCTCGCGACCCGTCGAGCCTGCGTACACCCGGCGCGGCCCTCACGTGTGCCGCCGTCGTCACGCTGACGAGCTTCGGCGGGTGCACTACCGACAACCCGCGCGAAGTCTATCGCAGCGCGAGCGCCGTACGCCCTCCGGCGAGCGGCGGGGCGTCAAGCACGGTCGGGCGCGGCGGCGGTACCGATGGGACGAACGGTGCGAGCGCGGGCAATGGTGAGCCAACGGGCTCGACGCGCGGAGGGAGCAACGGCACGAGCTCGAGCCACGGCGGAACGAGCTCGCCAAGCAGCGGCGGCGGCCCCAACCGAGGCGGGTCGGACGCCAGCGGCCACGCAGCGAAGGGCGGAAATACTGCAGCGGGCGCTGCCGGCGGCGCGATACCGGGCTCCGCTGGCGAGGGCGGCGAGCTCGGCGTTGCGGGCGAAGGCAATCCACCACCGGACGACGGGTGTGGTGACCCGCCGATCTCCACGGAGCCGTTCAGCAAGCGAGCGCTGCGGAGCGCCGCGGCAGAGTGCGCGATGTGGCACTACTGCAGGTTCGCGGCTCGCGCCTCCACGCTCGACACGCGGGTGAGCATTCACGTCGCTGCGCCAAGCGCTGAAACGCTCGAGCTCGCGCGTACCGCCTGGCGCGACGCGATGAGCACCTGGTCGACCGTGGAGCTCTTCCAGTTCGGTCCCCTCGCCTCGAGCGCGGACAGCGCGGGGCGTGACGGCGTGCACGGCGAAGGCATTCGTGATCTCGTCTACTCGTGGCCGCTCGACACGCGCTGCCGCGTCGAGGAGCAGCTCGCGAGTCAGGCCTACAAGCAGGGCTTCGGCGGCGTTCTCGTTTCGAGCCGCGGGCTCACGGCGCTCGAATACCTGCTCTTCTACGAGGGCAACGACACAGCGTGCAATCCGGGCTCGGCGACGGCAAACGTCTTCGGATCACTCGAAACCGGCGAGCTCGCGGCGCGGAAGCTCGCCTACCTCGGCGCGGTGTCGCGCGACGTGCTCGAAAACGCGCGCCATCTCGTCGACCGCTGGGCTCCCGCGGGCGGTGACTTCTTCGAGACATTCGTCGCCGCGCAGGGCTACGAGGACGAGCAGCAGGCGCTCACCATCCTCGGCTGGGCGCTCCTCTACGTCGAGCGCGAGGTGAAGGATTGGAAGCTCGGGATTCCCGCCGGCTTCACGTTGAGCCAGCCCGTGAACGGCCCCGAAGCGGTCTTCGCTCACGCCGGCACCGACGCGATCGTCGAGAATCTGCGCGGCTTTCGCCGGCTATTTCAGGGCTGCGGCCCCGCGGGTGAAGGGCTCGGCTTCGATGATTGGCTCACGGCGGCAGGGCACGGCGAGCTCGGCGCGGACATCTTGCGTGCGCTCGACGCGGCGGAGGCGGCCGCAGAGAGCTTTCCGCCGCTCGACGCCGCAACGCCCGCGGAGCTCGAGTCGTTCTACTTCACGGTCAAGGCGCTCACGAATCTCCTGAAATCGGATCTGTTCGGCGCCGGCAGTCCCCTGAACCTGAAGCTTCCGATGACGGTGCAAGGTGACACGGACTAGCGCCGAGCTCCGCGCCCGGCTGCTCGCGCCCGTCGACGCGGCTTGGTTAGCCGCCTTCCGCGTGATCTACGGGATCTTGCTCGCCGTCTCGATGGGAAGGTTCATCGCGTACGGGTGGATTGACAGCTTCTTCGTCGCGCCGCGATTTCACTTCAAATACTGGGGTTTCGCCTGGGTGGAGCCGCTACCGGGCCCGCTCCTGCACGGACTCTTCGCGTTGCTGTTCGTGCTCGCCCTCTCCCTCGCCGCCGGCTTGCTCTACCGGGCGAGCGCGCTCTTGTTCGCGCTCGGGCTCGCGTACGTCGAGCTGCTCGATGTCACGACGTACTTGAACCACTACTACCTTGCTGCGCTGCTCGCGGGTTTGCTCGCGACAGCTCCGGCGGCACGCGTCTGGTCGGTCGACGCCTGGTTGCGACGCCGGCGTCAGCACGCCGAACGTCCTCTCGAACGCGCGCCGGCGCCGGTGGTCGCGCGGGCGTGGCTCTGGCTATTTCGTTTTCAGATCGGCGTCGTCTACACGTTTGCGGGGCTCGCCAAGGCCCAGGGCGATTGGCTCTTCCACGCACAGCCGCTCGCGATCTGGCTCGGCGCGGTCACGGATCTGCCGCTGCTCGGAGGGCTCTTCACCGAGCCTTGGGCTCCGTTCCTGTTCTCCTGGTGCGGATTTCTGTTCGACACCAGCATCGTCCCGCTGCTGCTCTGGGATCGCACGCGCAGCTTTGCTTTTCCTTTGGTCGTCGCGTTCCACGCGCTCACGAGCCTGTTGTTCCCGATCGGGATGTTCCCGCTGATCATGGTGCTGACCGCGCTCGTGTTCTTCCCGCCGAGCTGGCCGCGACGCGTGCTGCATGCCGCCAGCGCGACTTTCCGCCGTCTTCCGCGCGAGCTCGTTTCGGGCGCGAACGGGTCCGCGCTGGGCCCCGCTCCGGCACCGAGCCGGTTCGCGACGACTGCGCTCGTGCTCGGGGCGCTCTATTGTGCCGTTCAGCTCGCGTTGCCGCTGCGCTTCCTCGCTTACCGCGGCAACGTGCTCTGGGACGAGCAAGGAATGCGCTTCTCCTGGCGCGTGATGCTACGCGCCAAGGGCGGCGACACGACGTTCGTGGTGCGGCGCGAGCGCGACCAGCGGGTCTTCTTCGTGAGCCCGCGGAGCTACCTCACGGTGCTCCAAGAGAGCGAAATGTCGAGCCAGCCGGATCTCATCGTGCAGCTCGCGCACCGCATCCGCGACGACTTCGCGGAGCGCGGACACGGACCGGTCGAGGTGCACGTCGAGTCGCGGGTGTCGCTCAACGGACGGCGCAGCGTTCCCTTCATCGACCCAGCAGTCGATCTCGGGCGCATCGACGACGGACTCAGCCTGGCCGGGCTCGTGCTGCCGCCACCGACCAGCGCCCCACCGCGCACCCACCCCGTCCTCTGACGGCTTCATTCCCATGCGCCGCATCTCCGTTCTTCCGCTGCCCGCGCTTGCCTTGCTTCTCACGGCGCTCGGGCTCGCGCGCGGGGCGCAGGCCGAGTCGTCCGTCGAGCTGCCGAGCTCGCCCGACCCGAGCCCCACACCCGGCGCGACCGCAAGCGCCAGCGCGTCTCCACCGGCGCCGCCGCCGGTGGCGGAAGTCACGATCGCCGGGACCCGACTCGCCCGTACGCCCGGGTCGGCCCACGTCATCACCGAGCGCCAGCTCGAGCGCTACGAGTACGACGACGCGCAAGCCATCGTGCGTCAGGTCCCCGGCGTTTACGTGCGCCAGGAGGACGGCGTCGGCCTGCGCCCGAACATCGGCATCCGCGGTGCGAATCCCGACCGCAGCAAGAAGCTCACGCTGATGGAGGACGGGATCCCGTTCAGCCCGGCGCCGTATTCCGCGCCGGCCGCCTACTATTTCCCGCTCATGACGCGCATGACGTACGTGCGCGTCGTCAAGGGCCCCTCCGCGATCACGTACGGTCCCCACACCGTCGGCGGCGCGATCGATTTCGTGAGCCGCCCCGTTCCCGATCGCCCGACGGCTTACGCGGATCTCGCGTTCGGCGATTACGGCTACGGCAAGGTCCACGCGTACGTCGGTGGCAGCGACGGTCAGCTCGGCTTCCTGATCGAGGGCGTGCGCATTTGGAACAGCGGCTGGAAGACGCTCCCGAACGGAGCCGATACGGGCTCGACGCGCGACGACTTCATGGTGAAAACGTCGTACGTGGTGGACCCGCGCTCCTCCACGAAGAACGAGCTCCTGTTGAAGCTCGCCTACGCGGACGAGGTCTCCGACGAGAGCTACCTCGGCCTCACGGACGCCGATTTTCGCGCCAATCCGTACCAGCGCTACGCGGCGAGCGAGCTCGATCAGATGAAGAACCATCGGACGAGCATCGTCCTTACGCATCGCTTCGAGCAGAAGAACGTGAGACTCCGAACCGACGTCTATCGCCACGAGTACGCGCGCATCTGGCGCAAATTCAACCGCCTCGAGGGCTCGGACGCCGCGTCCGTGTTGCGGAACCCGAACGACCCGCGCAACCGCGAGCTACTCAACGTGCTGAAGGGCGGCGACGCGAGCGCGAACGCGAATACGGGAACGGGCGCCGATCTCATCTGGATCGGGCCGAACAACCGCAACTTCATCAGCGAAGGCGTCCAATCGGTGCTGTCGGCATCGTTCGATCATGCGCCGGTGTCCCAGCGCCTCGAGCTCGGCGTCCGGTTGCACCACGACCAGATCGACCGGCGGCACAGCGAGAACGCCTTCGTGATGACTTCGGGTGCGCTCGTGCCGGCCGACCGCTCGGAGCTCGTCACGGCCTCGGAGCTCGTGAAATCCGACGCGCTCGCCCTCTACGCGGTGGACGCATTCACGCTCGGCGAGCTCACGCTGACGCCGGGCGCTCGCGTCGAGGTCATTCGCTCCACGATCGACGACCGCTTGAACAGCGAGAAATCGAGTGGGCTCGTGCGCGCGCTGATGCCCGGCATCGGCGCGTACTACGGGCTCCAGAAGAGCCTCGGCGTGCTCGCGGGGGTGTACCGGGGTTTCACGCCGCCCGCGCCGGCGAGCGCCGAAGGAACCAAGCCGGAGTACAGCGTCAACTACGAGGCCGGCGCGCGCTACAGCGACGGACCGGCGCGGGCCGAGGTGATCGGCTTTTTCAACGACTACTCGAACATGACCGACGTGTGCGACTTCGCGAGCGGCTGCGCGAGCGGCAACCTCGACAAGCAGTACGACGCGGGCGCGGCGCACATTTACGGCGTCGAGAGCTACGTCGCGCACGAGCTCCCGCTCGTCGGAAAGCTGACGCTACCGTTCAACGCGGCCTACACGTTCACGCGCGGCATCTTTCAAAATTCGTTCGTGTCGGATGATCCGAGCTACGGCTCGGTGCAAAAAGGCGACGAAATCCCGTATATTCCCCGCCATCAGTTCAACGCGTCGGTCGGCGTCGAGCATCCGCAAGGTGGCGGGAACGTCGCGTTCAACTACGTGGCGCCGATGCGCGAGGTGGCGGGGCACGCGCCGCTCTCCCAGTCACTCGCGACGGACGAGCAGTTTTGGATCGACCTATCGGCGCGCGTTCACGTCTGGGGGCCGTTCTCGCTCTACGCCAACGTGCGCAACGTGCTCGGCGGGGAGTTCATCGTGTCGCGGAGGCCGTTCGGGGCGCGACCGAATCCGCCGCGGTGGGTGCAGATTGGGGCGAAGCTCGAGCTTTAGGGGCTGTCCCTAGCGCCGGGTGCTCTCAAGCGCCCTCGGCAGCTTCGGGCCACTCGCGCTCGGTGGACGGGGAGAGCCTCGGCGTCCGCCCATCGAATGTTTGAATTCAAACAAGGCCTTCTTTGAATTCAAATATTCAAAGCCCCGCCAGCAACCCGTTGCCGAACTGCGCACCAAAGCGCGTTGCTCGCGTTCTAAGCGACCGCAACGATCCGATTTTCGGGCGTCAAAGCTTGGGACAGCCGCTGGGCGGCACAGGGGCAGAGGCAGAGGCACGGCCAGCGGGGGTGGAGGCAGCGTCAGGGGTGGAGGCAGCGTCAGGGGTGGAGGCAGCGTCAGGGGTGGAGGCAGC
>Ga0070682_100000822_pt1 | contig 18129 bp, 16 predicted proteins | sample KBSC63LmetaG_FD_64668 | JGI IMG/M metagenome (GOLD analysis project Ga0070682, IMG submission 64668) | Corn rhizosphere microbial communities from Kellogg Biological Station, Michigan, USA - KBS C6-3L metaG | ecosystem: Host-associated > Plants > Roots > Rhizosphere | place: USA: Michigan... | reverse complement strand
GTATGTTTGATGCAGACTTTCTCACCGAAACTTTTACAGGTGCAGACATTGTTTATTTAATGGAAACAATGGAAGCAGCGGGAGACATGTTTGATAAAAGCATAGATTTTATCGGAAAGATTATTGAAATCGGTCACCATTACAAAACCGCTGTGGAACGGTCTGGAGTGAAGAAAATTATCCATCTCAGCAGCGTTGGTGCTCATACAGATAAGGGGACAGGGATTGTTGTCTTTCATCATCATGTAGAACAGATTCTAAAACAATTACCGGATGATATTGCGATTAAATTCATTCGTCCTGTTGGTATTTATTTCAATATGTTTTCGTTCATCCCTACGATAAAAAACAAAGGTGCAATTGTTTCCAATTGGGGAGGTGATAAGAAGGAGCCTTGGGTTTCTCCATTGGATATTGCAGATGCTGTAGCTGAAGAAATTGAAAAACCATTTGATGGGAGGACAACACGCTATGTAGCCAGTGATGAGGTTTCCCCTAATGAAATTGCAAAAGCTTTGAGAGAATCAATCGGTAAGGCAGATCTGGAATGGAAAGTGATTTCAGATCAGGAATTATTGGAAAACTGGCTTCACATCGGTTTCAATGAGCAGGTGGCCAAAGGTTTTGTAGAAACTCAGGCAAGTCAGGGAAGCGGAATTCTGTATGAAGATTATTATCAGCATCAGCCTGTTCTGGGGAAAGTGAAACTGGCAGATTTTGCAAAGGAATTTGCTGTTGCTTACCACAATGAGGAAGTGTGAAATATTGAACCACAAAAGTCACAAAAGCTTTAAACACTTAAGTAACTTTAGAAAATATTCTTGCGTAGAGTGAGTATACATAAGTTTTAAAAACCTTCGATTTTTTATAGGTGTGCCACATTAAACGCAAACATCTGTGAAGATCTGTGAGATCTGCGGGTAAATAAACCACAAAAGTCAAACACTTAAGTAAACTTTAGAAGATATCCTTGCGTAGAGTAAGTATATATAAGTTTTAAAAACCCTCGATTTTTTATAGGTGTACCACATTAGACGCAAACATCTGTGAAGATCTATGAGATCTGCGGGTAAATAAACCACAAAAGTCAAACACTTAAGTAAAATTTAGAAGATATCCTTGCGCAGAAAAAGTATACATAATCTTTTTTAAATCTTCGATTTTTATAAGTGTACAATATTAACCGCAATATCCGTGAAAATCTGTGCCTTCTGTGGTTAAAAATAACTTGTAAAACAATTTGTAAATTTATGGTATGGAGCGACGGGTTACAAAAAGAATAAAAACCATCACAGAATTTCACCGTTCAAGAGGATTACCGCCTCCTGAGCATCCGCTGATCAGTGTGATTGACTACAGCAATGTTAAACGTCCTGCGGATATTGGAGAGGTTAACTGGATGCTGGATTTCTACCAGATTTCTTTGAAAATAGGAATGAATGGAAAACTGAAATATGGCCAGCAGGAATATGACTTTGATGAAGGAACTCTGTTTTTTATTTCCCCGAATCAGGTTTTCAGAATTGAAGCAGATTCCGGTCTGAAGGAGAAACAATCCGGCTGGATGCTGCTGATTCATCCTGATTTTCTGTGGAACACTTCACTGGCGAAAACCATAAAACAATATGACTTTTTCGACTATTCAGTGAATGAGGCTTTGTTTCTCTCAAAAAAAGAAGAGCTTACCATCAATGGAATTATAGAAAATATTGAACAGGAATATCATGCGGTGATTGATAAATTCAGCCAGAATATTATCATTTCACATATTGAAACATTGCTCAATTATTCCGAAAGGTTTTATGAAAGACAGTTTATCACCAGAAAAATCACCAATCATACCATTCTTAACCGTTTAGAAACTTTACTGGCTGATTATGTTAATGATAATGATCTGATATCAAAAGGTTTACCTACGGTACAGTTTACAGCAAAAGAGCTTGGAATTTCACCTAATTACCTTAGCCGGCTGCTGACAACTCTTACCGGGCAAAGCACCCAGCAGTTTATCCATGACAAGTTGATTGAAAAAGCAAAAGAAAAACTCTCTACAACAGATCTTTCAGTAAGTGAGATTGCTTATGAGCTGGGCTTTGAGCATCCACAGTCCTTTACAAAATTATTTAAAAATAAAACCCGGCTTTCTCCGCTGGAGTTCAGAGCTTCTTTTCAGTAGAAAATAAAAAAATTCAGACAGCATTATTGTGATCAATGATGCTGTTTGGCTGTAATACCCGTTTTATTGTATTTGTTCCGGTATTCAATAGGAGATAAGCCTGTGATTCTGCGGAATATTTCCCGAAATGCTTTCACATCAGAATACCCTGTTTCATACATCACTTCATTGATGGTTTTCCGGGAAACTTCAAGTTCTTTTTTGGCAGATTCTACCTTTACCCTTTGCTGGTATTCAAGAGGGGTATTGCCGGTTGCTTTTATAAACCTGCGGTCAAAACTTCGCCTTCCGACTGTAAATTTTCTGGAAAGCTCTTCCATGGATATTTTCTCAGAGAAATTCTTTTCAATATATTCCTGGGCCTGGATAATCATTTCATCACCATGCGATTTCTGTCCGTTAAAGATGATGAAATCCGACTGTGTTTCTCTGTCAATATCAATCTGAAATATCTTAGAACAATAAATAGCCGTTTGCCTGTCATAATATTTTTCAACCAGATAAAGAAGAAGGTTTAAGAAAGAATAGCCTCCGCCGTTAGTATAGATCCCATGCTCGTCCGTAATGATTTTTTCTGCCCTTACATTTACTTTGGGAAACAGCTTTTTGAAATTGGCCACCGTATTCCAGTGGATAGAACAGCTTTTTGAATCCAGAAGCCCTGTGGATGCCAATATATAAGCTCCTGTGCACATGCTGGCTACATCCGCTCCGTTTTTATACTGGTCTGATATCCAATCGACAAATGCTGTGTTTTGATCTTCTATTTTTGTGAAGTTCGGGGCAATCGCAGGGATGACAATCAGATCGGTTTTCCGGATGGCTGCAATATTTTTTTGCGGGATTACGGTAAGCAGGCCATTTACAAAATCAGAATGCTCAGAAACTCCTGCCAATTCGATGGTGAAAACCATATCTTTATTATTGTGGCTGTAATACCTGTTGGCTTCCGTAAAAATATGATAGGTCCCTATAATGCAGGATAATGTATTGGGAGCTGTCTGTGCATCGGGAACTAATATGGTTAAATGTTTCATATCGCAAAATTTAAAGGTGAATAAATTGTGCCGGCTGTAACCTCATCTGTATCATACAAATATAAAAAAATAAGATGTCCGGATCAACCTCTTATAATGTCTATTTTACACCCCTTACAGGTCTTTCTATGTTCTTACCTTTGAATAAGTAAATAAGATAATACAATCTGAAAAAGATAGTAGAAAAGAAAAAATGAACACTAAAAAACAAAATAATAGTATGAAATCACAGGATTTTACAACAAGTATTACCGTTGATGCTTCGCCACAGCAGGTATTTGATGCCGTTAATAATGTCCGGGGCTGGTGGTCTGAAAATATTGAAGGATCTACCTCAGTGCTGAACAGCGAATTTGCCTATCATTATCGTGATGTTCACCGATGCAGAATAAAAATTACAGAAATGCAGCCCAATACCAGAGTGGTATGGCATGTTCTGGATAATGATTTTAATTTCATTGAAGATAAAACGGAATGGGTAAACACTCATATCATATTTGACATCCATGAAAAAGAGGGAAAAACAGAACTGACATTTACTCATCAGGGGCTGGTTCCTGAAGGTGAATGTTACGAGGTCTGCCATGACGCCTGGACCCATTATATTCAAGACAGCCTGAAATCTCTTATTACGACAGGACAGGGTAAAGCAACTCCCAAAGAAGATTTTACAGCATCCGATCATCAGAAAGAAAATACAGATACAAAAAGCATTTATCACAGATTGCTCATTACTGTCCCAGTGGAAAAAGTATATGAAGCCATTACTACCCGGGAAGGGTTAGCCGGATGGTGGACCCCGGATACAGAGGCGAAAGCTGAGATAGGCAGTATCCTGAGATTTGGTTTTGACCCTGATTATTTTAAGAATATGGAAGTTGTCGATCTGAAACCTTATAGTCTGGTGAAATGGCGCTGTATCAAGGGGTTTGAGGACTGGGTTGGCACTACGCTTACTTTTGAGCTGGAACCGCATAAGAAAGGATGTATTTTATTATTCCACCATGACGGCTGGAAATCATACAATTCAGAATTTGCATCCTGCAGTTTTGACTGGGCTTTATTTTTCAGAAGCCTGAAATCTCTTTGCGAAACAGGGAAGGGCTTTCCCTATCCGGAATTTGATAAAATAAATTAACGTGGTACTTCACAACAATTCGATTCTGATATCTAAAAATAGATAACTCTTATAATTTTAATAAAAAAATAAAACAATAAGGCTGTTTCACAAAGAAGGCAGTCTTTTTCATGAGATTGTTTTTGTAACTCAGTGAATTGCATTTGCAATAGACTTTGGAAAATTCCTTCTGAAATTTAAAAAATTGATATTTCTCATCATTCTTAATGGAATAGGTGTTCTTTTACAGGAAAATTAATTATATTTTTGATAATTATTTACCTGCACAATTCTTTATCCGGAGCGGTAAAGCATAACGATTGTAAAAAACCACGCCAATATTATGATGAAAAAATACCTTACCTATATAGCACTTTTGGGAGCACCTTTCTTTTGGGGACAAAATAAAGGGACCGAAATATCTCCTTACCAGCAGAACTGGAAATCGGCAGAGAAGGAAAATCAAGACATGGCATTTGATGCTGATATAAAATTGTCTGATGCTGAAACTGCTTTGGATAAAAAGATCTTCCAAGCCCGTAAGCAGTTTTTGAGTGATACGGAATCCAAAAAAATATCTTTATACAACAGCTCTTTCTATGAAGTAAGACCATTAATAGAAGGCAGTAAGCTGTATGAAATATTACAGACCATGCCGAAAGGAGGTTTGCTGCACACCCACAGCGGAGGGATCACGGAGGTGGAATGGATCATTTCAGCTGCCAGAAAATACCAGGAATGCTATGTGTACGATCAGAAAGATAATGATCAGTTCATTTTCGGACAGCTGGCTTTTTTTGAGAAAGGAAAAGTGCCGGACGGATTTGTCAGCCTTGATAAAAAACTGAACTCAAACCCGGGTTTTGAAAAAGAACTGCAAGATCTTCTTACGCTGAAACGCAATAATTTATGTTCTTACACAGATTATTGGATTGAATTTGAAAAACGTTTCAAGCGTATCAATCTGCTGCTTCCTTATCGTCCTTTCTTTAAAGAATATTATTTGAAAGGATTCCAGGATTTGATTAAAGATCAGGTACAGCATGTAGAAATCAGATATATTTTTGATGAGCTTTATGATTTCAAGCACGGTAAATATCCTTTGAATACTTCCATCACAGATCTGCAGGACATTCTTAAAGAAATACATAAGACAAATCCACAGTTTACTCTGAAGCTGATTTATTCAAGCTTTAAATTCCTGGATAATGAAAGTATTGGAAAACAACTGGAAACAGCATTTCAGATGAAGAAAGAATTTCCGGATATGATCTCAGGTTTTGATCTTGTAGCAGATGAAGCTGCAGGGCATAACATCAATTTTTTTGAGAAAAGCTGGACAAAGCTGAATGAGCTTAACAAAAAGTACGGCGTAGAATTGCCTCTTTTCCTTCACGCCGGAGAAAGTAATTCCGCTCTCAATAAAAATGTTCTGGATGTGGCTTTATTAAACAACAAAAGAATTGGTCACGGACTGAATCTTATTTATTTTCCAAAAACAATGGAGCAGATCAGACTACAAAATAAATTAGTTGAAGTAAGCCCAATCAGTAACCAGGTTCTGGGATATGTAAGTGACCTGAGAAATCACCCGGCCAGAGTATTATTAAGCAACGGAATACAGTGTTCCATCAGCAGTGATGATCCTTCTGTATATGGATATACAGGGCTTAGCTACGATTTTTGGGTAGCGCTGGTATATTGGGAACTGGATGTAAAAGCGTTGAAAAAGCTGGTTTTCAATTCCATTAATTATTCTTCTCTTAATGACAGTGAGAAAAAGAAATCAGTAGCTTATCTGACCAAGCAATGGAATGATTTTGTGCAGAAAACAAATCATAAATTAAACTAACCGGGGGCTTTCCTGAAAAAATAAAATCGCATTATTGACTGAAATAATGCGATTTGTCTTTTAACTGATCATTAAAAGTTATTTTTTAAACTTTGATCTGGATAATTCCTTTTTGACCATAGCACCCAATTTTGACGGACTTACTTTGGTCAGCACCAGCGATTCACAGCCATTAAAGACCGCAAAACGTTTTACAGTTTCTACAAAAGGGGTAAGCCATACATCAGGAGCTATAGAATGGTTTTCAATATGTAAATGGATAAGCTCAAATTTCTTTTCCTTTCTGTGCGCTTTACAGTCAACCCTTCCGATGAACTGATCCCCAAACAGAATGGGTAGACAGAAGTAACCATACTGTCTTTTTTCTTTCGGGGTATAACATTCCAGCCGGAAATCAAAATCAAAGATCTGCTTGATCCGGTCACGGTGAATAATAGAATTATCAAACGGTGACAGCAGCCATACATTGGAAGCGGTCAGGTCAAAGCTTTTTTCCAGCAGATCATTCTGAACAAAAACGGAATTTCCTCCATCCACCTTGATTTTCGAGATTCTATCTTCTTCCAGCATATTCTGTAATGCTTCATTGACATTCTTTTTCAGGTCATTGCCGCTCCGAAGATGGGTAATCTGTTTTACCGTAGTAAATCCATAAGCACGCAGATTAGTTGTTACCAGATATTCTGCCAGCTCAAGTGGAGTAGGTTCTGTAGTATTAATGGAAGCGGGTAGAACCCTTTCAGCCAGATCATATGTTTTCTGCATGCCGGAACGTCCGCTGATCATCAGGTCTCCCTGCATGAAAAGTCTTTCAAGAGCGAGTTTGGCAGGTTTCCAGTTCCACCAGGTTCCAGCTTTATGACTTTCGTTTTCAAAATCTCTTGCCCGCTTAGGCCCTTCGTTGCGGATGGTGTCTGTGACATATTCCATCACTTTTGGATCTGCATTATAATAGCGGGATTCTCCCCGTTTGATCGTCAGCATTTGAGGTAAGACATACCGGAAATCCTTCATCGGAAGATATGAGGCAGCGTGAAACCAATATTCAAATACCTGACGTTCTTCTACCAATTCATGCAGATAATCTGCCTTAAAGTCCGGGATTCTCGTCCACAGCGTATGATGATGGGCACGTTCCACCATAGATAATGTATCAATCTGTATATAACCGAGATGTTCCAAAGCATGAAGAACGGCATCTTTTCCGGTTCCGAAAGGAGTATTTTGTGTTAATCCCTGACTATCTAATGTTGCAAGCTTTAGGTGCTCCAATGCCAACTTCTTTTCCATATCCGAAAAAAACAGGTTTGTGATGTTTTTTCAAATATAAGGATTTGACCGAAAAGCTTTGAGTAAGATATCATTTAAATATGCCGGGTAACAGCTGGTAATATATGCTGATACTATAGAGGTGAAAAATCAGTTGTTCTGGCGGTTATCTCTTTTTAGTTCTCTTTCAATTTCATTTACATAGGGTAAGGGAAGATGAAAGCTTTCTTCAATATACTTTCTGATATTTTCATCAGTTTTGTTGTTTATCTTTCTGATAAAAAGCTGATTACCTGATTTTAAAGATTCAATATAAGTGAATGTACTCTGTGTGTTTTGAAAAATTGATTTCTCAAGTACAGCTCTCTTATCATCATTAATAATGATATCACTAAATGATGTGTTCATAAGAACAGTCTGAAAAAAAGATTCTGCAGGTAAAAAAGTATGAAGATAATAATCCTCAAAATTCATTACGGTTTTATTATTGGTCAAAAATACACAGGTTTCTCTTGTGAACATGAACCATTTTCCGCCAATAAAAGGGATTACTCCTTTCATAAATGCTCTTTTGTAGATAAAAGAGGAAATCACATAGGCAAATTCTGTAAAATAACTTTGTATTCTTTGCAGCGTATCTGGTCTGTAAAATTTCTGGTCGTAATAAAAAAGATAGTTTCTGTCTTTATGGGCAGAAAGAAACTGGCGGATGATATTTTGTGATTTCAAGGGATAGTCCTCTCCGCTCAGATTAATAAAATAATCCCATTCTTGGCTTACATTTAAGAGAAATTCCATAGCATTCAACTCAGCCTGAACCATATTGAAGCCTCCTGAAACAATATTCATGCTGTCCAGAATATAGACATTGGGAAATTGAACTACATAGAGCTGTATTTCTTCAATGAAATCGGGCTTGGCTTTTCTGTCGATATGGATAAGATAAAACTGATCCCTTGTATAAATTTTCTTAAACATATCCTTAAATACTTCAGATTTATGATGTACCATAATAAAATAAGCAATTCTTACATGTGAGCCTGTAGGTGACTCTAGTGTTTTGGGATAAGGTTTTGTTATAGGATCAGAAGTCTGCATGATTTGGAGTTTAAAATCATCCGCGCCGGCAAACAATTTAATTAATTGCTAGAAGGTAAGAATAAATTTTTGATAATCAATTAATTAAATAAAATTGTGTTTGCTTTTTTTTATTGTAGGTTTGTAAAATATTTATAAAACAGGTCACTGCCTTTGCTATTCTGTCATAGTTTAAAATCACATTTTTTTCTTTCAGTTTTGCTTTTTCAGCTACCAGTTTATAGTCTTCATTCCCTGGCAGGAATCAGAGATTATAAAGTTCTATTGTAGAGAAGCGATACGTCATGGCTGGATAATCCCAAATATTTTAAGGATATTATTATAGCCAAAACAGGAAAAAGATGAGCAGAGAAAAACATTCTTTATTGTTTATCCTTACCATACACCAATTCAAATTCTGATCAACAGATTTGCTTACAAAATACCGGAAATCCGGAATTTATAATGAATTTTAAAAATTTAAATCTAATCAACCCAATTATCCGTGCAGTGACAGAAGCCGGATATTCCAGGCCTACTGAAATACAGTGCAAAGCAGTTCCGTCTATTTTAGCCGGAAGAGATGTTGTAGGATGTGCACAAACAGGTACAGGAAAAACAGCAGCATTTGTTATGCCTATTTTGCAGCTGCTGAAAAGACATACCCAAGAACATAAAGACATACGAATTTTAATACTTACACCAACACGGGAGTTGGCTATGCAGCTGGAAGAAAATATTGGAACTTACAGTAAATATTTACCATTGTCTCAATTTTCCGTTTATGAAGGTATTCCCATTGGAAGCCAGCTTGCAGCACTCAGAAAAAGAGTGGATATTCTTGTGGCAACACCGGGAAGACTGCTTGCTTTAGAGAATCAGAGACATCTTGACCTTTCCAAAATTGAACTATTTGTTTTAGATAAAGCAGATAGGATGCTTGATATGGGATTCATGAATGAAGTGAAAAAAGTTTTAAAACTGCTTCCCCAGAAAAGACAAAACCTGTTTTTTTCTACATCAATGCCCGGAAGCGTAAGACATTTTGCCGGAACAATTCTGAACAATCCTGTGGAGGTGATTGTCAGCCCGGTTTCTTCAGCAACAAAGATGGCTGAGCAGTCTGTTTGTTTTGTAGAAAAAGAAAAGAAAGAAGATTTGCAGACAGATACACTGCAGAAAAAAAATATAAAATCACTGGTTTTTGCACGCACTAAACATGCAGCCAATAAACTGGTCCGGCAGGGGTAGAATTTCCGGATATTCCTGAAACCTGTGTTCACAGGATCGGATGAACCGGAATAGAAAGAACTGCTATTTTTTTTAATAGAAGCTGTAGCGTTTACAGACTATAATACACAATTTTTAATAATAATTACAATGCAAGAAGGCACCGTAAAATTTTTCAATGAAGCAAAAGGCTTCGGTTTTATTACTCCAGCAGATGGAAGTAAAGATATATTTGTACATTCTTCAGGATTAACTACAAGAGCGATCCGTGAAAATGATAAAGTAGTTTTTGAAGTACAAAAAAGTGATAAAGGCTTAAATGCTGTTAACGTGAAGTTGGCATAACTAAAGTCTTACTTTCAGGTATGTTACAATAACATGCCTTTCCATATTAAGTTTCATATTTTTTATATTTTTTACAGATTCAAAATCCATATAACTTAGTATCAGGATCTATTGTTTGAAAAAACTTGGATGTAATTTAGGTTACTTTTTATTTTCATTAGCCTCTTACTTTATGTGAGAGGTTTTCCGGGATTTGAAAATATAACAATGGTAATTGGATCAGATATTGATAGACTAAGATTGAATGTCTGAAAAATATAAAAATATGCAGACTTGGTATACAGTTATTGTAAAGTTGATGACAGCTGTAAATATTTTAATCCCTCAAAGGTTCAGAAAATAATATGATTATTATTAATAATTTTAATGAGTATAAGTCTCTTGAAGGACAGATGATAGGCGTTTCTGCCTGGCATACAATAGATCAGGATCAGATCAACAGATTTGCACATGCTACTTTAGACAATCAATGGATTCATACAGATAAAGAGAGGGCAGAAAAAGAAGGCCCTTTTAAATCAACCATTGCTCATGGTTATTTGACATTATCATTGATTCCTTATCTCTGGAAACAGATTGCAGATGTCCGGAATGTAAAAATGGAAATCAATTACGGAATTGAGAACCTTAAATTCGGAGATGCTGTTCCTGTAAATAGTGAAGTAAAGCTGCAGGCAACAGTAAAATCAGTAATCAATCTCAAAGGAACTGTAAAAGCAGTAGTTGAAGCCAAACTGCTCATTAAAGATCATATAAAACCTGCTTATACGGGCGATGTGGTTTTCCTTTATCATTTTAAAGATTGATTTCTTGTGAGTGTAAAAGTTGTTAATATTTAGTGTTTTATAAATAAAAAAGCACCATTGAGTTCAATGATACTTTTAAATTTTTGCTACCTGTTCAGTGTATTTATAAAACAGATGTCCATGTATTTTTTAATGGGTAGTTGTTATTTCATGACATTCAAACTATTGTGTAGATTTTACTGTTTGTCTTTGATTTCAGGAAGTTTAATTTCTTTGTTATAAAGGAGATTGACCACATTTTTTATGAAATCCTCCTTCTTAATCCGTTCTCCATTGGTAGTATAAGCGATGGAGAGATCTGCCTCCTTATTATAGATGAGAATGGCGTGTGATCCTAAGGTATCTCCGCCATGACCGTAAAATGTAATGCCGTCAAAATCCCAGATTGCCATTCCTCTTCCCCAGTTTTCTTTTCCCAATACAGGCTCCATGAGTTTCAGAGTTTCTTTTTTCAGAATGACATTATGGAATAAACTGTTGATGAAGATATTCAGATCATAAGGTGTTGAGGAGATATCACCCACGCCAATTACATTCAGAAAGTCTATTTCCTCTTTCAACATGCTCCAGGAATTGTTTTCATAACAATAAGGAAGAAATATATTTTTTTGATGGGCTTTGAAAGGGGTTAAATTTTTTAATCGGAGAGGTTTTATAATTTCTGATTGTACGATCCTGTAAAACGGTTTTTCATATTTTGTTTCGAGAATTTTCGTTAAAAGATAATAAGCAGAGTTAGAATAGGCTACCTTTTCACCCGGCTCAAAACTCTTACCCTGTTTGATGATCAGATCCATGATCTCTTTGTCATTCACTTTTCCGGTAACCCATACTTCTCCATCTTTCACCACATAGCTTCCCAGCCCGCTGGTATGTTCTAACAGATTTTTAATGGTAATTTTATCAGAGTTGGGAACCTCCGGATAAAACTCGGAAAGTTGAGTATTGAGAGTCAGTTTGTTTTCTTCAATTAATTTGAAAATTAAAACGGCTGTAATCATTTTGGTCACAGAGCCTACCTGATATTTAGTATCCTTATGATAAGTTAATTCCGGGATGTTTTTTTGTCCGAAATTTTTAGAATAAACCTCTTTGCCATTTTTAAAAATCGACAAACTGCCCACTCCCAGATTATTCTTTTCAATATAACTGAAGTATTGATCTAATTTTTCCGGATTGATGGTCTGTGAAAAAAAATAACTGGAAATAAAAAGAAGTACTAATGTGATTTTAATGTTCATGATGAGTCTTTGTGGATTAGTCATTTATAAAACAACCGGATGAGTAAGAATATTACATCGTATGGCGTTTCTATCCTCCAAAGCTCAGTTAAGTGTTTCAAGCTCTTGTAGTTTTGCTTCAGCTTAAAGATCCTCAATTCGCCTACAAAGGTCTGCGATTAGACTACAATTTCAGGAGACAGGCTTTATAATTTTGCTTTATCAAAAAAACATTTTAAAATTATGATACAGCAAAATAGAATCTGGTTTATAACCGGAGCATCAAGAGGTTTCGGACGCATCTGGACTGAGGCAGCGTTGGAACGTGGTGACAAAGTGGTGGCCACCGCAAGAAAACTGGAAAGCATTGCCGATTTTAAGGAGAAATACGGTGATAACGTACTTACTTTAGCATTGGATGTTACCCAGCCTGAGCAGGTAAAAGAAGCCGTACATAAGGCTCACCAGCATTTCGGGAAGCTGGATATCGTACTGAATAACGCAGGATATTCGCTGGTAGGAACTATTGAAGAGGCAGGTGCAGATGAAATCCGTGCTTTATATGAAACCAATATTCTGGGTCCTGTAAGTGTCATTCAGGCGGTATTGCCAATCATGAGAGAGCAGGGATACGGGCACATTCTGGGGACATCAAGCAATCTCGGACACGTTACATTGCCAGTGATTGGGTATTACAGTTCTTCCAAATGGGCTTTTGAAGCCATCCATGAGAGCCTTGCGGAAGAGATCAAACAATTCGGGATCAAAGTGACGATTATAGAACCGGGAGCGTATGCCACGGAATTTGGAAGTCAGGACTCACTGAAATTTTCTCAGAACATGGAGGTGTACAATGACTTTAAGACAGAATTTATAAAGACCATTCAGTCTTATGAGAAGGGAGACCCTACAGCGACGCCAGAAGCGCTCTTCAAAATGGTAGATTCTGAAAATCCGCCGTTGCGTTTCCATCTGGGAAGTCATAACCTTCCTTTGGTGAAGTCTGTATATGCAGAAAGAATCAATCTCTGGGAAGCATGGGATGAAGTTTCCAGCGCAGCGCAGGGATCATAACAAACAGTAACAGCCGGTTATACAATTATAGCCGGTTTTTCGTACCTTTAAAATACCATTTATGAAAAAGACAGATCAAACTCCGTTCAAATTTGAATCGCTATCAGAAGCCAGCCGGTTTTTCGGACTGCCAACCCCCAAGCATCCTCTCATTAGCTTAATGAATGGGGCGCACAATCTGGTGGCAACAGATAAATTGTCTCAAAAACATGTGTTGAGTTTCTATAAAATATCTTATAAACCCAAACTGGACGGCAGAATAGAGTACGGACAGGGCTACTACGATTTTAATGAAGGCGGACTGCTCTTTGCAGCACCCGGCCAGGTGATAGGAGGGAACGGAAACAGTGATACCGTCTGTTCACAATACTCTCTGCTCATTCATCCTGACTTCTTTCTGGGATATCCCATTGCCAGGAAGATAAAGCAATATGGTTTTTTCTCCTATTCTACGAAAGAAACCCTGCATCTTTCTGAGGAAGAGAAAAATACGGTACTTTCTATCTTTAATTTTATTGAATCTGAACTCAACAGCCGTATTGACGACTTCAGCCATGATGTGATGATCTCTCAGATAGAATTGCTCCTTAACTACGCCAACCGTTTTTATAAGCGCCAGTTTATTACCCGTAAAGCTACCAGCAGCAGCCTTCTGCAAAAATTTGAAGATTTGCTGGATGGATATTTTAAAGATGAAATGTCTCTTAATAAAGGGATACCCACGGTGAGTTATTTTGCAGAAAACCTCCATCTTTCACCCAGCTATTTAAGTGATATGCTGCGTTCCTTAACGGGGCAGAGTACCCAGCAGCATATTCATGACAAACTGATCAGCCAGGCCAAAGAAATGCTTTCCACCACCAGCCTGTCTGTAAGTGAAGTGGCGTATGCACTGGGGTTTGAGCATTCCCAGTCGTTCAGTAATTTATTTAAAACAAAAACCAAGCTTTCTCCTTTGGAGTTCAGGAAGTCTTTCAATTAATCTTTGTGGTATATGGGCTGCATTAATGGTCAAGTCTGTAAATAAATTCTTCAATCTTCATTTGTCTGGCATTGGCAAAGCCTTTATCTGTGCCGATTTTGACAAAACCACAGTTTTCCAGTACCTTTTGCGAACCCAGATTGTCAAAGGCTACCCGTCCGAAAATTGGTCTTGTGGTTTCAAGAGTGAGAAAATTTTTCAACGCTGTTGTGGCAACACCATTTCCCCAGAAAGGTTTATCAATCCAATAGGTGATTTCTGCATCCCCTTCTATGATAAATTTGGCAATGCTTCCGGCAACCTCATTACCTGCCATAATTGTCTGATTGTTGATGGTAGGATCAGCCAGCAATTTTGTGAACTTCGCCAGATAGGCTTCTCTATCGGTGGAATCTTTTGACATAAAGGCTGCTAGATACCTGGCTTCAGGCTCAAGCTGAAATTCAAATAGAATATCCAGATCCGCTACTGTGGTTGGTCTGAGTTGTATTTCATAACTACTGTTTTTCATGTTAATGGGTGTGTTGGTTGATCTTCAAATATAGAAATTATTTAAGCTTTCCACACTGTAGCCTGATCTTTAAATCTGAGAAAAAATCAAAGATTTTTAAAAACTTATGTGTACCTATTCTTCGCAAGAATATCCTATATAGCTTATTTAATTGTTTAAAGCTTCTGTAATATCCTTGTCAAGGTTTTAAACCTTGACAAGGATATCACAGATTTTCACAGATGTTTGTGGTTTTATAATCTTTACCCCCTTCAGAAGTCCCTCGAGCCACTAATACAAGGGGCTACCCCCTCTTTGATAACAGTCTCGAGCCCCTTATGTAACACCCTTTACCCCCTTACCCAAGGGGGTAGATCCCCTTACTTAAGAGGCTGGAGACACTTCCTCAAGGGAGTAGAGGCTGTTCGGAAGACCGTGGAGAGGGTATGATAAGGGGTCAGAGCCCCTTAGATAACGGTCTGGAGGTGGTTTATAGGTTTCAGGACACACTTATATCATTGTCGATATACACTTATCCAAGTGTCTGCAGACAGTTCTTTAAGTGGTAAGAGCGACCAGGGAAGACGCTGAAGATATTTCTGTAAGTAGTTCCGGATACTTGGGTAAGTGTTGCAGATTATTTTTGAAGGGGGTGCAGATAGTTTGGAAAATACTTCCGGATACTTGTGGAAATGTCCGGAGGTTCTTTGAAAGTGCTTTCAGCCTTTGTATTCTATGTTTTTATGAAAGTGTTGAACCAGCCTGATTAATAATATTCAAATACTCTTTCTGTTTTTTGTTGTATTGCTCCCCGATCATCTGCTAATTCTTCATAGATGGAGTTGGCTTGCGGATCAAGCTTTACATTCTTATAAATGAGCTTAGATTTTTTTTGCTTAGTGGCATCTTCAAGAAGGGTTTCACTTCTCATTTCATTGATGTAAGTGTAAAAAATAGTGCTGTTAACTGGTGTTTCAAAGAAATTTCCGGTTTCTTCTGTTTTTATAAGACGGTTATTTTTGTCAAAATAAAACAGCTTGCTAAGGGATATATTGTGAGCAGAATCTTTTGAAACTCTTTTGTACAGAGAATCCGAAACTTTTTCAAAATAGCCTGTAGTTTCTATCTTCTTATTGCCAGGATTAAAGGCTTCAAAATAGCGTTTGGCTTTGTCCTTAGAATTATAGGTAATGATTTTATTGATAGACCTTTCATGAGAAGGTCCGCTTCCGATAGCATTGTAATATTCTATTTTTGTCAGAAAACCTTCTTTATCATAATAGGAAATATTTTTATAGCTGTTTTCCGGTGAATAAGTGGTGATCTCTGTAATGGTTTTGGGATGCCCGAAATAGTTAGAAAACTTGAGGTCATTAATGATAGATTTGTCCTGACCACTTACAAGAGCATATAACAGAATAAACAGATAGCTAAGTTTTGTTTTCATATGGTAAGTGTTTGGGGTGTTCTATAATTTCCGCTGAGCCTCAAATATAGGTAACTCTCTTCAATATTGATATATAGAGCGGGCTTTTGTTTGAAATAGAATCCTCGCTATGGCACAATTGTATCGAGTGGTTTTATTGAGCCATGAAGTAACAAAGTGATTAGCCAGAAGATTAGTTGTATACATAAAATCCTGTAGAAGCAGGTATAGTTTTAGTGCTAGAGCAAATACACTTTTTATTAAAACTTAATGCTTATTTTGATTATCATTAGCTTTTGAATTAAAAAGTGAACGGAAAAATTGCTTAATTTTTTTCCATTTTGTTTCTTTATTAATAGGCTTAAATAAGATTTTAAAAAAAATGGCTTTTCTTGTAGATAGATTTCTAGAAAATTCACTTTGATAAGTTTCATCACCATGGATTTTATCCATACAATGTGTATATGTATCTTCTACATTTAATAACTCTTCTGTTAAATTATTTCCTATTTCTTGATAGCTTGAAATGATAGGAAGTAAAATATCATTCTCAAAATCTCTTTTAAGAATCTGAAACTTACCTATTTCATGCGATTTGTAATCTAAAATATTAGGAAGTGCTACTTGTAATTTTATTTTTTTTGAAGATTCTACATATATTTGTTTAGTCTCATCAAAAAAAGAATTTATTTTGTCAATATTTGGATCTATAAATACTTTATAATACCAATTTGTTTCTCTTTCCTTTCTTCTTATTTCAGAACTTAAAATTCTTTCTATTATGAAAAGTAAAATAACGATTGAAGAACTAATTAGAGGAAAATAGTCCTTTAAATTTAATTCAGCATTTGCTGCAGTATTTAAAAGTAAAAACTTCACAGGTTAAATAAATTATTAAAATCTACATTAACTGAGTTATGTGCATTTCTTAATGCATCATTAATATTTTCTTTTAAAACATTCACAGTTTCAGGATTATTACTTAAAAATCTAAATTTATATTTTGAGTTAAAGCTATCTTTTAATTTTTTGTAACTGTCAAATAACAGTCCTAAAAAAAAAGATGGATTTATGGAGGTTACTCCATCTGGGATTATAAAATAAACAATTTCCGTATTTGTGTCTATTTTATCTAAATTTAATCTTTGTCTTACTAATTTTCCTTGTGGACGTCCTGTGAAAACTGAACTATCAGAGTTTTTAAAATCTCCTAAATTAATTTCCATTGTCATTCTTTTTTAATTTTTTGTTTAAATGTTTTTCATTTAAGTAAATTTTGACTGAAATCATTGTTCCAGGAAATTTACTATCCAGTGTCAGAAGATTATTCTTATCTGGCTCATAATTTAAATCATTTTCTTTGTTCAAAGATAATAAATAGGAACCATTTTGTACATATGGTTTATACTTATTTGAACAAATTAACAATGTGTTACCACTATAAATTTTTAAAAATGGTACAAAGCCTTTGCTCACATCTTCAAAATCTCCGATTTCCATAAAGCTACCAATAAATTTCATGGTTCCAGTTCCTCTACTTTGATCCTCATATTTTAGTCGGCTAATTCCCTCTTGTAGTGCGAGTAAAGTAAATACATTCTCTTTACTGAAAGCTTTAAAATTATCTTTTTTTTGTTTCTCTTCTAGTAGTCTATACATTTCATTATTCTCATTTTTACTATCTTCTAAACCATCATAAAATGAATATCCAAAGTTTAAAACATTAATATTTAAAACTCCGACTAAATCCTCACTATTCTCAGAAATATTATTAACTGAAAATGTTGATGTAACATAGTAAGTATTAAGAGGGCTGTGATCCTCTGCATTATTAAGAATTTCGGAAATTATACCCTCTAAGTCATTTCTACCACCCTCAGTAAAACAATATTTACTTAGTCCAAGACAGTTATTTAAATAGTTTACAATTTTTGTAGTATAAATATCTTTTTTATTTTCTAAATAATGTTTTTTTGACTTTGTTCCTTTTAAATAACCTAAATGTTTGAATGGAATTTCATCTTGGGA
>Ga0070682_100000819_pt1 | contig 18168 bp, 24 predicted proteins | sample KBSC63LmetaG_FD_64668 | JGI IMG/M metagenome (GOLD analysis project Ga0070682, IMG submission 64668) | Corn rhizosphere microbial communities from Kellogg Biological Station, Michigan, USA - KBS C6-3L metaG | ecosystem: Host-associated > Plants > Roots > Rhizosphere | place: USA: Michigan... | reverse complement strand
CCCGCACGCCACCCACGGCTCGTTCTTCGAGCTTCAGGCGAACCTGAACGCCTACGGGGTGCGGGAGAAGGTCCGCATCGTCCGGGACTCCAGCCAGAACGCGCTCCGGTCGATGGCCGGCTGGGTGGACAAGTACGAGAAGACCGCGCAGCGCTTCGACCTGGTGTGGATTGACGGCGATCACACCGCCGAGGTCGTCGAGCACGACGTCAGCCACGCGATCAAGCTGCTGAAGCCCGGCGGTGTCCTCGCCTGCCACGACTACGACGAGGTCACCTGCCCCGGCGTGCGCGTGGCCCTCGACAAGCTGTTCGGAGGCCCAGGCGACCTGACCGACACCCTCGCGGTGTACACCGACCCGAATGCGCAGCTGCACCGCAAGCGCACGCGCTCCGACGAGCCATTCCCCTCCGGCGCCGATATCCCGGACGTCTGGTGAGGGCCGCGGTCGTCGGCGCCGGGATCTTCGGCGGCCTCGCCGCGCTGGAGCTGGCCGCGGCCGGCTGGCAGGTCGACCTGTTCGACGCCCGCCACGAGGTGATGCTCGGGGCGTCGGGCGCGAACCAGGGCCGGCTGCACGCCGGCTACCACTACCCCCGGTCTCTCGCCACGGCGCGGGAGGTCCGGGACGCCGGCCCGGAGTTGGCGGCCCGGTTCCCGCAGGTCGTCGTCACGTCGGGCCGTCACCACTACCTGGTGGCCAAGGACTCCCTGGTCTCCGGCGAGAAGTACCTGGCGTTCCTCGACGAGCTGCAGCTGCCGTACCAGCCGGTCGAGCATCCGCTGGTCCGCAGCGACACGACCGACGTGGCGGTCCGGGTAGACGGGGAAGCGTTCCTGGACCTGGTCGAGCTGCGGTTCGTTCTCCGCCAGCAGCTCGTCGCGGCCGGGGTGAGGCTGCGGCTCTATACGCCGGCGACCGCGCGGCTGCTGGCCAAGGACTTCGACGTGGCCGTGGATGCCACCTATGGCCGGTCCGGGCTCCGGCCGCTGCGCTACGAGCTGACCGAGGTCGCTCTGGTCCGGCTCGGCGCCCAGTTCAAGGGCCTGTCGTTCGTGGTGATGGACGGCCCGTACGTGTCCCTGGACCCGCTGGCCAGGACCGACCTGCACATGCTCTACGACGTCGCCCACTCGGTCCACCACGTCACCGACGACCCGTTCGACGTCCCTGAGGCCTACCGGCACCTGATCGACCAGGGCCGCAAGCACACCCCGCTGACCCGGGTCGAGCGGATGCAGGGCACCGCCCGGCAGTTCCTTCTCGGCATCGGGATGCCCACCTACTCGGGGTCGCTGTTTACCCTCCGGGCCGTCCTCCCCGACGTCGACGACACCGACGCCCGGCCCACCCTCGTCGAACGGGACGGGAACGTCGTCTCCGTGCTGTCCGGGAAGATCGCCACCGCACTGTCCGCGGCACGGCGGGTCGTCGAGCTGGCCGGCGAGGTGGCGCAGTGAAGGAGCTGGAGATCCGCGTGGCGGACGCGCTGGTGCTCAAGCCGGGTGACCAGGTGCTACTCACGATGAGTAGGCCAATGAGCATGGCGGAGGCTGATGAGGCGCGGCATCGGCTTGGCCAAATCTTTCCTGACGTGAAGTTCGCCTTCGCCTCCGGAGTCCAGTCGGTGACGGTCCTTCGGGCCGAGGCGACCCGGTGACCCGCATCTCGGTGGTCACCCCGACGTGGAAGCGCCACCTCCTCCTGGTGTCGCGCTGCATCCCGTCGGTGCAGGCCCAGACGTGGCCCGACGTCGAGCACGTCATCGTCTCCGACGGACCGGACACGCCGCTGAAGCGGTTCCTGGCCGCCCAGGAGCTCCCGGGCCTGGTGTACGGGGAGGTGCCCGTCCACGACGGCTCCCCGCACAACTGGGGCTCGGCGGCACGTAACCACGCGGCGAAGCTGGCCACCGGGGACCTGGTCGCCTACCTCGACGACGACAACGCCTACCGGCCCGAGCACCTGAAGGCCCTGGCGGAGGCGCTGCTCGCCGACCCGGACGTCGACTTCGCCTACTCGCAGATGCAGACCCATCCGGCCGGGCAGGTCATCGGCGCCGCGCCACCGGACTACGGGCAGATCGACACGTCGCTGATCATGCACCGGGCGGGGCTGCTCGAACGCTGCGGGGACTGGCCGGCCGCCGGGCAGATCGACTGCCACGACCAGCACGCCCCCGACTGGGGCGTGGTCGCGAAGTGGCTGGCCGCCGGCGCGACCTGGCTGCACGTCCCGCAGGTCACCGTCGACTACTGGAGCGCCTGAATGCGGATCTTCGCGTTCCACGACGAGTCGGGCTGCGGCTTCTACCGGGTCAAGCTGCCACTGGGGGAGCTGGCCGCGAACGGCCACGACGTGACGCTGCGGCTGGGCTCGGACGTCAAGCCGTCGGAGCTGGCCGACTATCCGCTGGTCGTCGGGCAGCGGATGGACAAGCACGGCGCGCTCCCGCACTGGCGGCGGGCGCGGGCCACGTCGAAGCTGGTCTACGAGATCGACGACGACGTGTTCAACGTCGACGTCACCAACTGGATGGCCTACGGCACGTTTAGCAGGGCCGACACCCAGGACGCGGTCGCGCATGCCGCCGAGGTCGCCGACCTGGTCACCGTGACCACCGAGTCCCTGGCTGCGGTGATGCGCCGCCACAACGACAACGTGGCCGTGCTGCCCAACTGCGTGCCGGGCGAGCTGCTGGAATGGGAGCGGCCCCGCCGCGACGAGGTGACGGTCGGCTGGGCCGGCGGCGCCTCGCACGGCATGGACATCGGCATGGTCGCGCAGCCCATCCGCCGGTTCCTGGACCGCACCCCGAAAGCGAAGCTGCACCTGGTCGGCACCGACTACCGGGACACCATCCAGCGCGCCGGCCGGGTGCGGTTCACCTCCTGGGACCCGGACCCGCGCGGCTACTACCGCAACCTGGACTTCGACATCGGCCTGGCGCCGCTGACCGACACGGTGTTCAACCGGTCCAAGTCGCCGATCAAGACGCTGGAGTACGCGGCGGTCGGGATCCCGGTGGTCGCCTCCGACGTCGGCCCGTACTCCGAGTTCGTCGTCGACGGGGTGACCGGGTTCCTCTGTCGACGTCCCGGCGAGTGGTCCCGGCGGCTCGACGAGTTGGCAAACGACCAGGCGCTGCGTGAGGAGATGGGCCGCAAGGCCCGCGAGCACGCCGCACAGTTCACGATCCAGCGGAACTGGCACCGCTGGGCGCAGGCATACGAGGGGTTGCTGTGAAGGTCAGGCTGAAGGTTCCCATGTCCGGCCTTCGTGGAGGCGTGGACTGGCCGCCCGTCGGCAGCGAGATGGACGTCGACGACGAGGAAGGCGCGCACCTGTGCCAGGCCGGCATCGCCGAGCCGGTCGTGGAGGAGAAGCGCACCGAGAAAGCCGTCGCACCGGAGCCGGAGAAGCGCGCCGAGAAGGCGACGGCAGCACCGCCCGCCGAGAAGCGCGGCCCGACGAAGGCGGCCAAGTGATGCCGGAGGAAGACAAGCCGGCCGAGCTGCCCGCCGACGAGCCGCCCGGCTGGCGGGTCATCGACTCGGACGGGAACGTCGTCGGCTCGGGGCCGGGGATAGCGCTGGAGATGGTGACCGAAATGGGTGGCAGCGAGCAGGAGGAGGGAGACGCCGATGGCAGCAATTGAGCAGGCGATGGTGTCGAAGATCCTGAACTCGACGACGTCCGCGACGGCGTTCACGACGCTGACGACCGGCTTCAAGGTGCGGCTGAACTCCACCGCGAGCACCGCGTCCGCGGCGGGTACGGAGATCGCCTCCGGCGGCGGCTACACGACGGGTGGGCAGACCTCGACGGCGCCGTTCGCATCGACGTCGGTGGCCGGGTCAGCGGTGACGATCCCGCACACAGCGCTCCTGACGTGGACGAACTCGTCGGGCGGCGCGTGGTCGATCGTGTCGCTGGATCTGACGGACGGTGCCGGGGTGCGGACCTGGTTCGGGAACTTCACCGGCCAGCCGATCTCCGTGGCGAGCGGCAACACCTTCCAGATCGCCGTCGACGCCATCTCTATCTCGCTGACGTAGTTGATCTCTCTCGTTCTAGTCCCGGGAAAGAGAGGGATTCCATGCCGCTCCGGCAGACGTACGCGAGCCAGCTGAGCGACCCGCTGCTGGCCGCGAACACGATCAACACGTTCACCGGCCCCCAGGACGTGATCCGGGCAACCGGCAACGGCGCGTTCGCTGCACAGCCCTGCATCATCCCGGCCAACTATCTGAAGGCCGGGACGACGATCCGCACCGAGGCGTTCGGGTCGTTCTCCACCACCGGTACCCCCACGCTGGTGTTCGGCGTGTACACCGGCGTCGCGACGACCTACACGGCACTCGCGGTGAACGTGGCGCTGACCACCGCGTCGGGTGCCGTGACCCTGCCGTGGCACCTGCGCACCATCACCACCGTCCGGTCGACCGCCAACTACGCCGCCGTGGTGGCTATGACGCAAGGCGAGCTGTGGTACGGGACGACGTTGACGGCGACGACGCAGATCCCGATTCCGGGTGTCGCGCTGGCGACGACGAACATCGATAACAGTGTGGCTGTCGAGTGGGCGGTCTGCGCCACCTACTCGGCGTCGTCGGCCAGCAACATCATCGTCCTGCACGGCTGGACGGTCGAGGAACTTACCCAGAGCTAGTCCGCGATTCTTCAGAACTAGCCGGGAAAGGGAGATGAGAGACGGTGAGCGTCGGGTTTCCCGCGAACAAGCTGGATGTGGACTCACGCGCCGGCCAGTTGGCCATTCAGCTACGGGACACGCTGCGGGAGGTGCAGCTATTCAAGGCGTGGCTGGACTCCCAGACCGATGCAGTTCTGACCGGGCTCGGCTACAGCTCCGGCGACATTGCCCAACTCCGCAGCTCCTACGTGGACCTGGACAAGCTGCGCACGATCTACGAGGGCACTGCGACGCAGGCCACGACCTACGACTTCCGGACGTTCGCGAAGCTGCTGACCGGCGTGGTGTAGGGCGGGGGAGGGCCTTAAATGCCCACTCTCGTCACGTCATATCAGGTCAACTCCGCCGGGTCTGACACATCGACCCTGACGACACCGTCGTTCACCCCCGCGGTCGGCGAAATCATCGTCGTCAAGGCGCTGGTGGAGGACTCCGGCCAGACCCTCGGCACCCCGACCGGCGGCGGGGGAAGCTACAGCCAGCGGGTCGTCGACGCGACGGCGAGCCACGTCTACGCCACGATCTGGACCTCTACCACCACCCTGGCCTCGTCGACGACCGTGTCGCTGCCCTACGGCACCGGCATCGGCGGCCACCACTCCATGGTGGTCGAGCGCTGGTCGAACGCCCAGATCGCCACCACTCCGGCGACCGTGGACACTCGCGGCACCGGCGCTCCGTCGACGTCGCTGACCACTGCCGCCAGCGGGTCGGTTGTGTCCTGGTGCTGCGGCGACTGGGCCGCTGTCGACGGGACGTCCCGCACCTACAACACGACCAGCACGACCCCGACCGAAGACGGCTACACCTTCTCGTCGACCTTCTATACCGGCTACTGGGCCTACCAGTCCGCCGCGTCGGCAGGCTCGCAGACGTTCGGCCTGACCGCGCCGGCGACGCAGACGTGGACGCTGCTCGGCATCGAGATTCAGGCCGCACCGGCCGGCGCGACCGCATCCGTTGACCAGCCGCTGTTCCTGGTACCGCCAGCCGGCATCGGCCCGGGCAAGTTCCTGTCGGCGATCGTGCGGGGCCGGCTGGTCGCGACCCTCGCAGCTCTTGCCGGCCCCTCCGGCGTCACCGTCAGCGGCGGCTCGGCGATCGTGGGTGCGGGGACGCTCGGCGACGTCCCGGCCGTCCAGCAGGCCACGGCATCCCTGTCCGGCGCGGGGACGCTGGCGGCCCCGGCCACGCTCCTCGGCTCCGCCACCATCGCGGGCGCTGGGACGCTGGCCGCACCTGCCGTGCAGCAGTCCGGGACGTCGCTCGCCGGTGCGGGCGTCCTGTCGGCCGCTGTTACGCAACAGTCCGGGCCAGCGCTCACCGGCACCGGGTCCGTGTCGGCCACGGTGGTCCAGCAGGCCACGGCGTCGATCGTCGGGGCTGGGACGCTCACCGCGAACGCTGCCGGCACTGTCTCCGGCACCGCCGCGATCACCGGTGCCGGCGCTCTTGCGGTAGCGGCCACGCAGGGCTCGGGAGCGACACTCCCCGGCGCCGGGGCGCTTACCGCTCCGGCCGTGCAGCGGACGGGCACCACCCTTACCGGTGCGGGTGTCCTGTCGGCCGCTGTCGTCCAGCAGGCCACCGCCGCCCTCACCGGTGCGGGCGCGGTATCCGCTCCGGCCGTCCAGCAGGCCACTGCGGCTCTCACCGGCGCCGGGGTGCTCTCGGCTACCGGGACTGTCCCGGGCGGCGGAGCCGCGACCCTGGCCGGCGCGGGCGCGCTGGCCGTCACGGCGACGCAGGGCGCTACCGCTGCCCTCACGGGCTCGGGTGCCTTGGCGGTGGTGGCCACCCAGAACGGCAAAGCCGCTCTCGCCGGCGCTGGCGTACTGGCCGGCGCCGGGGTGATCGCCGGGGCTGCGTCCCTGTCCGGCGCGGGCGCGCTGACGAGCCCGGTACGTCAGCTGGCCGGGGCGGCCCTCGTCGGCGCCGGGGTGCTGGCCGCTGCGGGAGGCTCGCCGGATATCGCTGTTTCCGGCCGGCTCGGGCCGACAACGTCCGGGCCGAAGCTGGCGCCCGTCAGCGCAGGAGGCCGGGTCGGCCCCGTCACTGCGGGCGCTGCTCTCGTCGAGTCCTCCACGTCTGCCCGCCTGGGCCCGACCACGTCAGGGGGCAATGCGTGATCTACGACGTCGGCGACAAGGTCACTCTCTCGACCACGGTGAAGGACGAATCCGGGACGCTGACGAACGCCACGATGGCGATCACGGTCACGAAGCCGGACGGCACGGCCGCGTCCCCGTCGGCGCCGACCAACCCGTCCACCGGCGTCTACAAGTCGACGGTGACCGTCGACCAGGCCGGGAACTGGACCTACGTCTGGACCGCCTCGGGCGCGGTGGTGGCGGCCGAGCCGGGCCAGTTCACGGTCCGCTCCCAGACGGTGTACGTGGCGAGCATCGAGGAGCTTAAGGCGCAGCTGCGCCGCACCGACGACGCCGACGACCTGGCCCTGCGCTCCTACCTCGCCTCGGCCACCAGGTACGTGGAGAAGCGCCTCGGCGGCCCGGTGAGCGTGCAGACGCTCACCGAGCGGCACTTCGTCACCGGCTTCACCCTGGTACCCCGCAAACGCCCGCTGGTGTCGGTCACGTCGATCACCCCGGACTTCGGCACCGTCCTCGACCCGACCGCGTACACCGCGGATACGGGCGTCAACCAGATCACCTTCTACTACGGGATCTGGCCCACCTGGCACACCCTCGTCTACAAGGCCGGGTACGCGCAGGTGCCGGAGAACGCCAAGCTCGCCGGGCTGATCGTGGCGCAGCACCTGTGGGAGACCCAGAACGGCTTCGCCGGCCGCCGCAACGCCGACGACTTCGTCCAGACCGGCCTTGGCTTCGCCGTCCCCCGCCGGGCCGAGCAGCTGCTGGTGCCGGACGAGATGGCCGGGGTGTCGTGACCCGCCAAACCCTCGCCGCCGACGTCCTCGATGCCCTCGCCGCGGCGTGGCGGGCCGACGCCACCCTGACGGCGTACGGGAGCCGGCTGGTCATCACCGACGGCCCGCCGGTCACCGACCGCACCCACGAGATCGAGCTGTGGGTCGGCGCGACCGGCCTTGAGCCCGACGAGGCGGTCGTCTCCGGGGGCCAGGCGTTCGTGACCCAGAACGCCGCCGACGACATCGACGAGACCCTCAACATCGCCTGCGCGATCTGGGTGGCGAACGGCACCAACGACATCCCCACCGCCCGGAGGCTCGCGATCGACGTGTTCAACGCCGCCGTTACGGCGGTACAAGGCTCCGACCTGGGCCTAGGTGACGAGGTGTACGACGCCACCGCGGTCGTGTCCTGGCAGCTGCGGCAGGGGCAGTGGACCTCCGGCGTCGGCGCGGTGCTCGCGTTCGTGGTGCAGGTACAGGGGCAGGTGTAGATGCGGATCGTCGTCTTCCGTCCCGGCCCGGGGTTCTCGGTGCAGGACGTCGCCGTCGGCTGGGCGGAGGCGCTACGGGCCGCTGGCCAGAATGTTGTCGAGTTCAACACCGACGACCGGCTGAGTCTGTGGGGCAACGCGTTCGTGCCCGTGGGCAGCCCGGAGGAAGGCAAGTTCCGGCGCGCTCTCTCCACGACTGAGGACGTGCTGGAGATGGCGGTCGACGGCATCTACGGCTGCGTGATGAAGACCCGACCGCACGTGCTGCTCGTCGTGTCGGGGTTCTTCACCCCACCCCAGATGCTGGAGGTCATCCGCGCCGCCGGCGTGAAGGTCGTCATCGTCCACACTGAGTCGCCCTACGAGGACGAGCGGCAGCTGGCGATCGCGGCGCACGCCGACCTGAACCTGGTCAACGACCCGACGGGCCTGGACGCGTTCCGGCAGCTCGGGCCGGCCGAGTACTTCCCGCACGCCTACCGGCCCACGGTCCACCACCCGGGCGACGTGGACCCGGTGTACGCCTGCGACCTGTCGTTCGTCGGTACCGGCTTCCCGTCGCGGGTCGAGTGGCTCAGCCGGATGGATCTCGACGGGCTGGACGTGAAGCTGGCCGGCACCTGGGTCCTCGCCCGCGGGACGTCGCTGGAGCGCTACGTGCTCCACGACCTGGACGACTGCTTCGACAACACGCTCACCGCGGACCTGTACCGGTCGAGCCGGGTCGGGATGAACCTGTATCGGCGCGAGGCCCACGAGCACGACACGGCCGAGGGCTGGGCGATGGGGCCACGCGAGGTCGAGATGGCCGCCTGCGGGCTGCCCTTCGTGCGGGACCCGCGGCCGGAGTCCGACGAGCTGTTCGGCGGCATTCTGCCCGCATTCTCGACGCCTGAGGAGGCGTCGGAGCAGATCCGGTGGCTGCTCGCCCACGACGGAATCCGCCAGGTGGCCGCCGACAAGGCCCGTTCCGCAATTGCAGATCGCACGTTCGACGCTCATGCCGCGCGGCTGCTGCGGCTGCTAGAGAAGAGGTAGCACCGTGGCTCGTCGTCATGGCAGGAACGGCAGGATCTACCTGGCGCTGGCGTCCAACGGCACCGCGCAGCCGCTGGACTTCACCGCGAAGTGGTCGTTCAAGGCGGTCACCGACAAGGACGAGGTCACGGCACTCGGGGACTCCAACAAGGTCTACGTCGGCGGCCTGCCGGACGCGTCCGGCGACTTCTCCGGCTACTGGGACGACACGACCGCCTACACCTACACCGCGGCCTCCGACGGTGTGGCCAGGCCCTTCTATCTGTACCCGGACCTGGTCAACGACGCGGCGAAGTACTGGTTCGGAACGATCATCGTCGACTACTCCGCTGACGGCGACGTCGCAGGGGCGATCAAGGTTGCGGCGTCCTGGGTCGCCGCTACGAAAATCATCTCCGTCGGGCTCGGCTGAGTGTCCGGCATCACCGGCATCGCCAAGCTGCGCAAGGACGCCGAGGTGTTCCGCAGAGGCCTCGGCGAGGCCCTCGGCCGGGAGCTGCAAGGCTCGGTCGACCAGCCGATCCGCGCCTTCGAGCGCAACGTCCGTTCGGCCGCCCAGGCGGACTTCCCGAAGCGGTATGCCGGCGTCTACACCGGGTCGTTCCGGCTGAAGGTCAACGCGACCGCGGGGTCGGCGGGGATCCGGGTGAAGCTGGTCGGCACCGCGAAGGGCAAGGCGCAGATCCGCGACTCGGCGGCCCTCAACCGGGGCCTGCTGCGGCACAAGCGCTGGGGGAAGCTGCCCTGGTACACCCAGGCGGTCCGGCCGGGGTTCTGGGACGACCCGGCCAAGATCCTCGCTTCGGATGTGCGGAAGGCCGTCGAGACGGCGGTGGAGAAGACCGCCGCGGCGGTGGAGGCGCAGCTGTAGCTACAACTGGCGCCGTCTCTTCCTCGCCTTCTGCCGCCGGGCAGCCAGCGTAACCGATCGCTCGATCGCCATCCCGGCTACGAGCCACGCCAAGATCCCACCACCATGCACGGCCCACGTCATGGTGCCCAGTGTCCATCGATCCGACAAGGGACGATCAGATGAGCAGTGAGCAGGAACAGAGCCTGACGGACACCGACCGGCGTGACCGCGACGAGACGCGGCGCCTGCTGTACATGGCGCTCGTCGCGCCGCGGACCAAGAGGTACAACCTGGCCGGCACCATCATCAACGCAATCCGCCACCACCAGCAGGTCGATATCAGCACCGAGGAGCTGATCGACCGGGCTGTCGGGGCGGTCGAGGGCGAAGCCGGGCACTCCGCGTGGCTGTATGAGCAGATCGACCGGCTGACCGCGGAGCTCGGCGAGTGAGCGGCCTGTTCGTCGTCCTGTCCGAGCCTGACCAGAAGCGGCTCGGCTGCCCGGAGCGGCTGTCGGTCGACCTGGCCGAGATAACCGCGCGGGAGCAGGCGGCCCTCCAGCAGGCGTTCGGCTATCACGTCCCGGAGGACCTGGGGGCCGCGATGGCGGCGATGGCCGACCGGGAGCGGGAGCGGGTTGTCCGGGACCCGCAGGTGTTCCTGGCCTTGACGTGGCTGGCGCTGCGCCAGAACGGGCACCTGTCCGCCCGGCGGGCCGATGAGATGGCCGCCGAGCTCGACGGCCTGGATATCCGGCTGTCCTGGACCGGCATCGACTACGAGGCCGACGCCGAGGGAAAAGACGAAAGCTCCACCCCGACCGAGACGTCGACTGCCTGATCCGCCGCTACACCCCGGCGATCATGCACCTGTTCCCGAGCGTGCGCTGGGACGAGATCCCGCACCTTCCGTACTGGCTGTTCGAGGCCCTCACGGACATCATCGACGAGCGGTCGGGGGGTGAGGAGTAGTGCCGGCCGACGTCAATCTCGGGATCGACATCACCAAGAAAGGGTCCGGGGACGAGGAGGCCGCGGTCGGCCTGGAGGCGCTAGCCAAGGCCGCCGACAACGCCCAGGACCAGCTGGGCCAGCTGGACCGGAAGCTCCTCGAGACCCGCGCGGCCATGGTCGCGGCGGGGCGCACGTTCCAGGAGACCGGCGACATTTCGCCGCTCAAGGCGCTGCTCAAGGACGAGCGGCAGCTTTCCACGGTCCAGAAGTCGGTCAGCCGCGGCGCGGAGGCGATCGCCGCGGATCTTGCTCGGGCCGGGGAGACGGGCGGCCAGGGCTTCGTCGCCGGGGTCAAGCGCATCGGCTCCGACCTGAAGAGCATCGGCACAGAGTTCGGAGACCAGGCGGGGAAGCTGTTCAGCGGCGGCTTCTTCAGCACGCTGGGGAACATCGCCTCCACGCCGGCCGGGTTCGGTGTGCTGGCCGGCGCCGCAGCGGTCATCGTCCCGGAGCTGGGCGCGACGATCAGCGGCGCGCTGATCGCCGGAGTCGGCGGTGCCGGGCTCGCGGCGGGCATCGCGGCGCAGTTCAATGATGCCCGGGTCAAGGGCGCCGTCTCCGGGCTGGTTGCCTGGGCGAAGTCCCAGCTCGACCAGGCCACCTCGGGCTTCGCCCCGCAGCTGGCGGCCGGCTTCGCCGCGCTCCAGCGGGAGGCGCAGCCGTTCTTCAACGCCATCCGGCAGCCGCTCCAGGACCTGTCACCGCTGGTCGCGAACCTGCTGGCCCGCCTCGGTGAGGGGCTGGCCCGGCTCGGCCCCGGCCTGGCGCACGCCCTGGAGGCGGCCGGGCCGATCCTGGAGCGGATCGGTGCGGATATCCCGATGCTGCTCGGCTCGATCGGCGGCCTGCTCGACCAGATCGCCAGCCACGCGAAGGGCGCTGGCGAGGCGATCGACCTCATGTTCCACGTCGCGTCGATCGGGGTGAGCCTGATCGGCGGCTCGCTGACGGTCCTGACGAATGTCTTCAACGCCATCTTGCAGGGCGCCGACGCGGTGACCGGCTTCATGGCAAAAATCCCCGGCATCGGCAAGGAGTGGGCCGGGGTCCACCAGTACGTCGACGGCCTGGCCCACTCGATGGACGGCCTGGGCATGTCCGCCGGCTCCGCGAGCGGCAGCGCGAGCGGCCTGACCGGCTCGCTGCACGGCGTGGCCGGCGCCGCGCAGGCCACAGCGGCGGCCGTGGCCTCCTCTCAGGCTGCGATCAGCACCTATCAGAGCGCCGCCCTCGGCGTCGACCAGGCCAACCTCGCGGCGAGCCAGTCGTTCCTTGACCTTGACGCCTCGGTCAAGCAGCACGGCCGGGACCTGCGCGACAACACCGCGGCCGGGATCGCGAACCGGCAGGCGATCGACGCGAGTATCGGGACACTTCAGCACCAGCGGGACGCCGCGATCGCGGCCGCCGGTGGCCAGAACGCCTCACGGGAAGCGGTCGACGCGGCGAACAAGAAGTACGCCGACCAGATCGGCCTGTTGATCGACCACACCGGCAAGCTGTTCGGCGACAAGAACGCCGTCTCTGTGCTGATCGGGACGATCGCCGGCATCCCGAACTCGCACATGACCAACATCGAGATCCTGGGCATTGCGCAGGCCGAGGGCGGCCTCAGCTCGATCGCCGCCTACCTGAACTCAATCCCGTCGGTGAAACGCATCTCGATCATTTCGACTGCCTACACCGTGGCGGGCACCACCCCGGGTGGCGGCCGAGGCCCGGTCGTGGCCCAGCGCTACGGCGGCGTCATCGAGCACGCCGCGTCGGGGCTGCTCAAGGACGCCCGGACCTTCTCCGCGGCGGCGTCCGGCGCGCTCTACGCGTTCGCGGAGCCGAAGACCGGTGGTGAGGCGTTCATCCCGAAGCACGGGGACCTGGACCGGTCCCGGGCGATCTGGTCGTACGTGGGGCAGAACTGGCTGGGGATGGGCCGTCGGGGCGGGTACGGGGGCATCCCGGTGCCGCACAGCGGCGGGAGCGGTGGCGGGTCGCGGCAGGTGACGGTCCAGTTCGCGGGCAACAGCGACTCTGCCTTCGCCACCGCGTTCATGCAGCTCGTCCGTACCGGCCTGGTCCAGATCTCGACGTAAGGGGGGCCAGGGGTGCCGGTCGGTGGCGTGCCGTTCCTGGCCGCGAAGCTGGGCAGCAGCGCGCGGCTCATCGTCGAGGCGGCGTTCGGCGCCGACCTGACCGCCGACCCGACGACCTGGACGTGGCATGACATCACCACGGATGTGCGGCAGGCCGACGGGCAGACGATCAGCATCTCGCCGATGGGCCGGTCCGACGAGACGTCCACCCCGCAGCCGGCCGGGTGCACGTTCCAGCTGAAGAACACCTCGGGCAGCTACTCGAAGACCACCTCGTCGATCTGGTACCCGAACGTGCGGCGCAACACCCCGATCCGGGTGTCGGTGAACCTGACCGGCAACACCATCGACACGGACGTCCGGTTCCAGGGCTACGCCAACGGCTTCACCCCGGGCTGGGACGCAAGCGGCCGGTTCGCGATCGTGACGGTGTCGGCGTCCGGGGTGTCCCGCCGGCTCGGCCAGGGCCTCGCACCGACCCTGTCGACCCTGTACCGGACCACGGTCGGCACCGCGAGCCTGGTGTCGTACTGGCCGCTGGAGGACGGCGCGAAGGCCACCCAGGGCTCGGAAGTGGTGGCCGGCAACAGCATGGTGATCGTGTCCGGCGACTTCGGCTTCGGCGCCTCGTCGGCCAGTGACCTGGCCGGCTCCCACGACCTGGCCCAGCCGCACACCGGCTCGGCGGGGGTGGCCACCGTAGGCTCGTTCCCGGGTGGGTGGACGACGACGAACGGCTGGTCGGTCTCCTGGGTGATGAAGGTCCCCCGCCAGCCGACCCCGACCCAGGTCATTCTGCTGGAGCTGTTCTCCGCCGACTCGGGCGCCCGTAACTGGCAGGTCGTCCTCGGCACCGACGGGATCATCCGAACCAGCATCTACGACTCGGCGGGGGCGGAGCAGCTCTCCGACACCGGGGCGGCGTTCGACCAGCTCTCCGACGGCACCGTCTACGGCCGGTGGCTTGCCTGGTCGCTGACCTACACCGGCACCACCACCGCGTCGATCGCGGTGTCCTGGTCGTCGCTGGACGACTCGGCGACCGACACGACCACGCTCGGGCACCTGCCGGGCGCCCCGACCTCCCTGCACATTCCGGGCGGCCCGTCGACGTCCGACGAGTTCGGCGTCGGCCACGTCACCGTCTGGTCGACGCAGACTACCGGGCCGGGGGCGTTCATCGCCTTCGGCTACGCCGGCGAGAACGCGGTGACCCGCTTGCAGCGGCTCTGCACCGAGCAGGGCGTGCCGCTGACGGTGAACGGCACCTCGACGACGACGATGGGCGCGCAGCCGCAGTCCAAGTTCGTTGACCTGCTGCGGGAGTGCGCGACCGCCGACGACGGGGTGCTCTGCGACGGCCGGGGCGCGGGCCTGACCTACTTCTCCCGGGACGTGCGGGCCAACGCCACGGTCGCGTTGACCGCGGACGTCCTGTCCGGCCAGGTCCAGCCGCCGTTCGTGGCGGTCGACGACGACCAGCGCAACGTCAACTACATGAAGGTGGACCGGGCGGGCGGATCGTCGGCGACCTACCAGGACTCGACCGGGCCGCTCGGCACCGCCGCGATCGGCACCTACGACTCGTCGCTGACGGTCAACCTGGACGACGACGCGGGCCTGGCCGAACGGGCCTCGTGGGAGGTCCACAAGGGCACGGCCAGCTCCCCGTACCGGTACCCGACGTTCGGCCTGAACTTTGCCCGCTCGCCCACGTTGGCCACGTCGTGGCTGGCGGCGGACGTGTCGTCCCGGCTCACCGTCACGAACATCGCCTCCAAAATCACCCAGCATCCGGTCGGGGACATCGACCTGCTGCTGGAGGGCTGGACCGAGACGCTCGGCCAGTTCGTGTGGAAGGTGACGGCGAACTGCTCGCCGTTCGAGCCGTGGCGGATCTTCGTGGTCAGCACCGACCGGTGCGACACCGCCAGCTCCCAGCTCGCCTCCAGTGCCTCCCTCGGCGCGACGAGCCTGTCGGTGTCGTTCGCCGGGTCGAAGTGGGGGACTGCGGACCTGCCGTTCGACATCTCCGTCGGCGGCGTGAAGACCACGGTCTCCGCCATCTCCGGCAGCACGTCGCCGCAGACGTTCACCATCAGCGCGCTGTCGCAGGCCGTCTCTTCGGGGGCGGCGGTCAGCTTATGGAACCCACCGCGCGTGGGGCTGTGAGGAGACGCCGTGGCGATCAGTCCTGCCGCGCCGCTGCCCGGCGAGAAGATAACCACCTGGCCGCAGGGGGTGGACTCGGCGGTCAACCCGCTCCTGGCGGCGTGGACGAACTATTCGTCGAGCCTTGTCCTCACGGCTACCACCACGAACCCCACCAAGGGGCCGAGCACCTATCTCGCGCACTACATCCAGATGGGCAAGGTGGTCCACTACTACTTCTCGATCACCATCGCCGGCGGCTTCTCCTCCGGCAGCGGCTCGTACCGGTTCTCGCTGCCGGTGACCGCGAACGCGTCCCTGATCGGCCTCGGCCCGGCCTGGGTCAACGACTCCGGCACGGCGCTGCGGGTGGGCACCACGAACCTGATCGACACCACCCACGCCGAGATCTACCTGTCCAACATCACTGCCGGCCCGCTGGGCGACGGCGGACCCGGCACCGTCTGGGCCGTCGGCGACATCATCAAGGGCTCGATCACCTATGAGGCGGCATGACCATGGTCCTGGGCAGGCTGGCGGCCGCCGTCGCGTCGCTGCTGCTGGCGTTCACCCCGGCAGCAACGGACCCGGCGCCGGCGCCGCTGAAGATTTTGACGATCGGGGACTCCCGGTCGACGCTCGGCCAGTGGCAGGCCGAGCTGGGCAGGCTGCTGGCCGAGTCGGGTGTTGCCGCCACCATCTCCACGGCCGCGGTGGCGGGTACGGACTGCTACTACTGGACGTCCCGGATATCCGGCCTGCTGGCCACCTACAGCCCCGACGTGGTGGTCCTGGCCTGTGGGACCAACGACGACCCGGCAGCGACGATCTACGGGGAGAGCAAGACGGGCTGGTCGTTCAGGTTCATTACGGAGACGGTGCACGCCTCGGGCGCGCAGATGATCCCGGCCCTGGTCCAGTACTCGGACCCGATCCTGGCCCCGCCGTTCCTGCTCACCAACGAGCCGCAGACCAACGACCACTTGTACTCGCAGTACCACCACTACACCGCCCCGGAAGCGAATCCTCCCTGGTGGGCAGCTGCCGCCGACTTCCAGGTCATCCCGGCAACCGCGTCCTATCTGGCCGCCGAGCCCTACACCGGCACCCCGTCGGGCTGGATCGGGATCCACCCGAACGCGCGCGGCTACAAGTACATGGGCCGCATCGTCTACGACGCCGGGGCGGCGGACGGGATCTGGCCGGCGACGACAGAGACCCCGCTGTGCGACCTCTACGGACACCGCAACGGCTACCCGAGGCCCACGTACACGCCCTGCCCGTGAGGAGGTATTCGGTGGCGATCGCGCTGGACTACACCTCCCGCATCGACCCGGCCGCGCTCCAGGCAGCCGGGGTGACGGTGGTGTGCCGGTACCTGTCGTGGCTGTACCGGTGGGGCGGGCAGACCCACTCGACGGTCAACCCGAAGATCATTCAGGGGGCTGAGTACCGGGAGCTGGTCTCCGCCGGCTTGGACGTGGTCCTGAACTGGGAGTACGACCCCCGCGACTGGCTGGGCGGCTCCCCGGCGGCCAAGCTTCACGCGGCGGAGGCGGTGCGTCAGGCGCAGATCCTCGGCTATCCCACTGGCTCGGTGATCGTCGGCTCGGCGGACTTCGACATGACGCGCGCGCAGTGGGACGCGGCGGCCGCCGCGTACGCGGCGAGCTTCGAGGCCGGGATCCGGGCAGCTGGATACGTACCCGGCGTGTACGGGCCGTACGACGTGCTGACCTGGTGCCACGACGACACCGGCGTCCGGTTCTTCTGGCAGGCCGGGATGTCTACCTCCTGGTCGCAGGGCCGGAACCGGAGCGTCTGGCCGGGCGCCCATCTGTGTCAGCGGGGGTACAAGACGGTCGGCGGAGTGGCCGGTGACTGGAACGACATCCTCAGACCCTGGGAGGCGGGCATGGCCGCTGACGTTGACGACATCATCCGCCGCTGGTCGGAGGGCGACCCAGAGAAGGCTGACGGGTCGGAGCTGTCCCCGGTCGCCTGGCGGATCCGCGACGAGAAGTGGCAGGCGTCAGTCGACGGCGAGCTGGCCGACCTGAAAGCCGCGGTCGCCGCCCTGGGCTCCGGGGGAGTGGACGTCGACGCCCTGGCCAACGACGTCGCCACGAAGATCGGGGCGGCGATCGTGAAGGCCCTCGCCGGCCTGGCCGCTCCGACCGCCGAGTAGCCGGGTGGCACCGCCCCGCCCGGTCCTGGTCGTGTCCGGCCGCCACCGGCCCCACGAGATGCTCCTCCTCGCCTTCTCGGTGCTGATCGGCGCCGCCTACACCCTCGGGTCGCCGCCACCGCAGAGCGTCGTTGCCCAGGTCTATCCGGCGCTGGTGCACCTGTGGTCGGCGGGCCTGCTCGTCTCGGGGCTGCTCGGGCTGGGCGCGCTGCTGGCGCCGCTGCGCCTGGACGTGACCCTGGCGTTGGAGGCCGGCGCGATGCTGATCGGCGCCGCCGCGCTGGTCATCGCCGCGGCGGCGATCTTCGAGTACAACGGCGCGGCGAAGGGCCTGTTCGGCGGTGGCTTCTGCATCGCCTGGATGCTCGCGAACGTGGCCCGGGCCGCGCTGGCCTGGCGGGACCGGCGGGAGCTGACGTGACCGACCTTGTGACCACAGGGGCCGGGCTGGTCGCGGCCGCGCTGGGCGGTGGAGGGCTCGTGGCCATCGTGAACGCGTTCGCGAAGCGCCGCCAGGTGAAGGTCGACGCTGCCGACCGGCTCTCCGACGGGGCGCTGAAGTGGGTCGACGAGTTCCAGGCCGATGCCCGGGAGGCCCGCCACGAGGCGGCCGAGGCGCGCCGGGAGGCGACGGAGGCGCACGCCCAGATGCGGGCGGTGCGGGCGGAGGCGGAGTGGCTGGCCGGCCAGTTGCAGGCGCTGCGCCGGGCGATCGTCGACCCGAACGCCACG
>Ga0070682_100000816_pt1 | contig 18221 bp, 17 predicted proteins | sample KBSC63LmetaG_FD_64668 | JGI IMG/M metagenome (GOLD analysis project Ga0070682, IMG submission 64668) | Corn rhizosphere microbial communities from Kellogg Biological Station, Michigan, USA - KBS C6-3L metaG | ecosystem: Host-associated > Plants > Roots > Rhizosphere | place: USA: Michigan... | reverse complement strand
AGATTCCGGTGATTCACGTAACCGAGCAGGTGTTCGATGTACTTGTCCGAGGTTTCGAGCGGCGTCACCTTGCCGCGCGCGGCTGCCACCGGCGGCAGTCGACCGTCGCGGATCAGCGCGGCGATTTCCTTGAGCCCTGAATCTGAGCCGATCGGCTTGCTCTGCTCGCGCACCAGCTTGAGGCCGTTGTAGTCCGGCGGATTGTGACTCGCGGTCACCATGATGCCGCCATCGAGCTTCCACGCGAACGTGGCGAAGTACACGCCTTCGGTGCCACAGAGGCCGATGTCGAGCACGTCGACGCCGGCGTCGGTGAGACCGCGGATGAGTTCCGTCGCGAACTGCTGACTGGTTAGACGGATGTCACGCCCCACGCAGACGCGCTTGGGCTTCACATAGGCGGCGTACGCACGACCGACCTGGTAAACGAGTTCGGGATTGAGTTCATCGGGAATGCGGCCGCGGATGTCGTAAGCCTTGAATGCGGAAAGGTTCATCAGCTGGGTTTTCCTTTGGCGGGCGCCGCGTGGGCGACGTGCTCCCGTCTTCCCGCGGCCTTGATGCGCGCCACGAGTTTCTTCACGTCCTGCACCTTGGACTTGGGCGCCACCATCACGGCGTCGGCGGTCTCGACAATGACCATGTCGTGCAGTCCCAGCGCCGCCACCAGCCGGCTGTCGGCGTGCACATAACAACCGTCGGAGTCTTCCAGCAGCACGTCGCCGCGGAGGACGTTGCCTTGCGCGTCGGCGGGCAACACGTCGTGCAATGCAGCCCAGGAGCCGACATCGTTCCAGCCGGCATCGAGCGGCACCATGACGGCGTCGCGCGTCTTTTCCATGACGGCGTAGTCGATGGAATCGCTGCGGCATGAGGCGAAGGTGGCTTCATCGACGCGCGTGAAATCTTTCTCGCGCACCGCGGTCGCGCTGGCGCGTGCGCAGACGTCCGCGATGTCGGGAGCATGCACGCGCAGCTCATCCAGAAAACGCTTCGCGCCGAACAGGAACATGCCGGAATTCCAGAAGTAGTTGCCGGACGCGATGAACTCCTGTGCCTTGGCCAGATTCGGCTTTTCGACGAATTGTTCGATGGGCGCGACGCCGGTACGGCCGGGTGCGGTTCGCAGATAGCCGTAACCGGTCTCAGGAGACCGCGCGACGATGCCGAACGCGACGAGCTTCCCGCTGGACGCCGCGGGCACCGCCAACCGGATCGACGACTGAAACGCGGCGAGGTCCTGCAGCACGTGATCCGCGGGCAGCACCAGCATCAGCGCATCGTCCCCTGCGAGCTGGCGCGCGGCGTGCGCGGCCAGCGCGATGGCCGGCGCCGTGTTGCGGCCCACGGGCTCTAACAAGATGCTGGCCGCCGGCATTCCCATCTCGCGAAGTTGTTCGGCGACCAGGAAGCGATGGGACTCGTTGCACACCACGACCGGCGCGGTGGCATCCGGAAAGCCCGCGAGCCGGGCCGCGGTGTCCTGGATCATGGTGCGTTCGCCCGTGAGGGCGAGCAGTTGTTTGGGGAGGAGCTCTCGGGACAGGGGCCAAAGCCGGGTGCCGGCGCCGCCGGAAAGGATCACGGGGACGAGTTTCATTGGGACGGAATGGTACGCGATCTATAAGAGTGACGGATAAATACACGATCCTCGTGTATTATGCAGCGCATGAAGAACATCACCATCACACTCGACACCGAGACGGCGAATTGGGTTCGAGTCAAAGCCGCTGAGCAGAACAAGAGCGTCTCGCGCTTCATTGGCGAACTGTTGCAGCAACAGATGAAGGACCGGCTCGAGTACCAACAAGCGATGGAACGGTTTCTGTCGAAGCCCCCTTACGCTCTCGGCGAACCGGGGGAGCCGCTGCCAAAGCGCGAGGAACTCTATGACCGCCCTCGTATTCGTTGATACCAATGTGCTGGTGTACGCGCGAGACAATCGTGACGCAGCCAAGCGGGCACGGGCGCGAGAGTGGCTCGAGCTCCTCTGGAAAGACCTGCGGGGTCGCACGAGCACGCAGGTACTGAACGAGTACTACTCGTTGCTCACGCAACGAGCGAAGTTTCAGGTCGACCGAAAACTGGCCTGGGACGACGTACGCGAACTCCTCAAGTGGAGACCCCAGGAGATCGACGTCGAGACTCTCAATCGCGCCCGCGAAATCGAACTCAACTATCAACTCAATTGGTGGGATTGTCTGATCGTTGCCGCCGCGCAGGCTCAAGGCTGTTCGCTGCTGTTGACCGAAGACCTCCAGGACAAGGCCAACTATGGCGGCGTGACCGTGCGCAATCCTTTCCTGCTTGGCGTCGAACAGGAACACACGGCTTACGTTGCCCCACCAAAACTCAACACGCGCCACCGCGGCCGCGGCCGTCCGCGTATTCGGCCGCAACGCGTCGCTTCCACTAGCTAGTCCTGAACGCCTCGCCGCGCCCGATCGCGTAATACTTGAACCCCTGCTTCTTCATTGCCGCCGGGTCGTAGAGATTGCGCCCGTCGAAGATCACCGGAGCCTTGAGCGTCTTCTTCAAGTAGTCGAAGTCGGGACTGCGGAATTCCTTCCACTCCGTGACGATGACCAGTGCATCGGCGCCGTCGAGCGCTTCGCGCCCTCGCCCGACAATTGCGAGATCCGCGCGTTCGCCCCAGATGCGTTTCGCTTCCTTGCTCGCGGCCGGATCAAAGGCACGCACTTTCGCACCCGCGGCCCACAACGCTTCGATGAGCACGCGGCTCGGCGCTTCACGCATGTCGTCGGTGCCGGGCTTGAACGCCAGGCCCCAGATCGCGAATGTCTTGCCGGAGAGATTGCCGCCGTAGTGCTTCGTGATCTTGTCGAACAACACGCGCTTCTGCGCATTGTTCACGGACTCCACGGCATCGAGCAGCTTGGCCTCGTAGTTCACACCGCGCGCCGAACGGCCGAGCGCCTGCACGTCCTTCGGAAAACACGAACCGCCGTAGCCCAGGCCTGGATAGATGAAGTGATATCCGATGCGCGCGTCCGAGCCGATGCCGATACGCACCTTCTCGATGTCGGCGCCAAAACGCTCGGCGAGATTCGCGAGCTCGTTCATGAAACTGATCTTGGTCGCGAGCATCGCGTTCGCCGCGTACTTGGTCAGTTCGGCGGACTTCACGTCCATGACGATGACCTTCTCGCGGCTGCGCGTGAAAGGCTCATAGAGCGCGCGCATGAGCTCGGTGACTCGCGGATTGTCAGCACCGACGACGACGCGGTCGGGCCGCATGAAGTCTTCGATGGCGGCGCCTTCCTTGAGGAATTCGGGGTTCGAGACGACGTCGAATTCGATCTCGGCGTTGCGCTTGTTCAGCACGTCGGCCACGGCGGCGCCGACCTTTTCCGCGGTGCCGACAGGCACCGTCGATTTGTTCACGACGACCTTGTATTCGGTCATGTGCTCGCCGATGGTCTTTGCCACGGCGAGTACGTACTTCAGGTCCGCCGAGCCGTCTTCGTCGGGAGGTGTACCGACTGCGATGAGCTGAAGCTGCCCGTGCGCGACACCGTCGGCCGCCGACGTGGTGAAGCGAAGGCGTTCCGCTTCGGCATTGGTCTTGATGAGGGCATCGAGACCAGGCTCATGGATGGGGATCTCGCCCCGGTTCAGCCCTTCGATTTTCTTGGCGTCGACGTCGACGCAAAGCACATCATTGCCCGCGTCGGCCAGACAGGCCCCGGTGACCAGGCCGACGTAGCCTGATCCGAAAATGGTGACTCGCATGTGTTCCCGATTGACGCCCCAACGAGCTTGGGAGGCGGCATTTTAGCGCAACCCCCTGTGACGGCATCGTTTCAGGCGTCGGACTCCAAGCACAGCGCTTGTGCGGAAATCAGACGAGGTGGGCCGCCTAACCGGAATGCAGCAACGAAGTGGCGCCGGTGCCAGGGGCTTTTCCGGCAACGATGATTGGCGAACGGAAAATGGTGGGAGTCACCGAATATCGAAACTGCGCCAGCAGACGAAAACCGGTGCGCGGCAACTGTCCCTTGTGCAGTCCGAATGTGTCTTCCATGAATGCGTCGCCCGCTTTGCCCTGTATTTCCAGGACTCGCGACTCGCCAAATGCCGCCACCACTTCGTCGTCCGTGTAACGCCGACGCTCCAGCAGCCTGGCCTCCCGCTGGGACCCCACGACGAACTTGTGGGGTCCGCAATCCGCATTCACGTCGGTCAAATAGAGAAAGAATTTGAGGAAACGGATGGAATCGTTGTCGCGATGAAAATTCTCCGCCTCTTGCGGAGAGTCGTTTCCGGGGATCGACCACCAGGCAGACACACAGTCGAGATAGGGCTTGCAACCCAGATACTTCGATGCGACCTCGATGAGCCGCGGATCGAGTGCCAGCCGCTGCAAGGCCAGAAGCGTGGGTGTCTCGGTGATCTCGGCAACGTGAGTGCCCGTCGGCGCAGCTTCGATGCGAAAATTGCCGAGCGCCTTGCGCCACGGATCGTGGCATTCCAATTTGCCCAACGACTCGCGAAGGCTGGCGGCGGTCTCGGCGCTGATGAACCCGGGAAAGAAAACCACGCCATCACGACCAAGCGCTTCGTGCTCGGTGGCCTGCACGTTCGCGCCAACATTCTCCGCTCGCGGACGAAAGCGCGCGAGAACGCGAGCCAGGGTTTCGCGAACCCTCGGCGAGCGGAAGCGCTCCTGGGCGCGGTGCCACGCGCGCGTGAGATAACCCGGCAGGACCCCGGCTCGCGCCACGGGCGAAAAGGCCACGGCCAGCGCGGGCGTGGTGCTCAATCCAGGTCGTTCCATCACTTACCTTCGATTCTGCGATCGGCCGAAATCATACGATACGCAGGCCCGACGATAATCGCGCCCGCCTGAACATCCTTCGCAACGACGGTTCCGGCGCCAATGATGGCCATTTCCCCGATGGTGACGCCGGCCAACACGGTAACACCTGCTCCGAGCCAAACGCCGCGACCGATGTGGATCGATTTGGCGGTGTGCGGGTACGGCAGTTCACCCCGTGTGATCAGCCCTCCCGTTTCCAGGGTTACCCCGCGGGATATTCGCACCAGGTCGCCAATCACAATCGGCGCCATGGCTCCGATGCAGCAGTCAGCGCCAACGATGACGTCCCGACCGAACGTGATGTTCTCGGCGTATTTGATTTCCGTGCGGACGTCGAGGCGAAGATTCCTGGCGTTCGGGAACAGCGCACGCTGTTTCGCAACTGAGCCGAACCGCAGCGTCAGCTGCTTGAATGCAGACGCCAGTTTGTAAACGACCAACCCGATCAGGGATGCCGCGACGAACTCGATCGTGCGATTGATGAGTTTCTTCACACGAACTCCAGGGACTGCATGCCTGCGGAGAGATCCACGCCGGTGGATGCGATTGTTAGTCGCGAAGTATGCGTAACGACGTGGATGACGGCCAGTGGCCGCCGGGACCCGGTACTACAGGACCTCGGCGACGCCGGTGCGTCGGAAGCGATCCGGGACGACGCGCCACAACACTTCGGCGTGATGCATGAGCACGACCATGCCGAGCCCGGAGAGCAGCCACAATGCGAAACCAAGCGCATTGTCGAGTTCGAACGAATGAACCAGCAGACCCGCGGATGCGAGGATGGCGCCGAGGAAAATCAGCACAAAAAACGCGCCTCGGACACCGAAACCCGCTTCCAGCAATTTGTGATGGAAGTGCGCACGATCCGGGCGGAACGGCGACTGGCCACGCAGAAGCCGGCGAATGGTGGTCCAGAGCAGTTCGTACAGCGGCAACGCAACCATCCAAAGCGTGGTGGTGGGGCTGACCTTCACGCCTTCACCTTGCGAGATCACGATGCAAAGACATGCAAGCAGGAATCCGAGAAGCGTGCTTCCCGCGTCTCCCATGAAACACCGGAACCGGCGATTGAAACTCGCCGGGATATTGAAGATGAGGAATGCGGCGACACCGCTGCAGATGACCACGCTCACGCTCGCGGTCGTGAGATCACCGATCATGCCCGACAGGATGGCGATGCCGATGAGCGAGACGAATGCCATCGTTCCAGCGAGGCCATCCATACCGTCCAGCATGTTGAACGCATTGATGGCGCCCACGACGGCGACACAGGTGAACCCGGCACTCGCGAGTGGGCCGAATGCCACTTCTTGATCTCCGAACGGATTGCCGAGCGTAGTGATGGACAACTTCGACACGGTGAGGACCAGCGTAGCGGCGACCACGTGCGCCGTCAGACGTGCATACGGCGACAGTTCGAAACGGTCGTCGAGCAATCCCACGAGCACCACGAGGGTAGCGGCCGAAATCAGTCCGGCTGAAAAAAACGCACTGGGAGGAAGAAGGCCAATGGCGAAAGTGCAGCCCATGAACATCGCGAGGCCGCCGACGACGGGAATATCACCGTGATGCGTCTTGCGACCGCCGGGCTTGTCCACCAGTTCGACCGCGACCGCGACGGGTCGGAGGGCGGCCATTGCCAGCAATGTCGCAAAAAAGCTCGCCACGGCGGCCCCGATAACAGAAATCAAAATAACCTCGACCAGTCCTTGAATTCGCGACGCATTGTAGATGCAAACCCCGGAGTCCGAACGAACATTTGAATCGAACTACCGCCATGAACCGTCTTCCCCGAATCGCAGGCAATTCCTTCCAATGCCGGCGCCCGGGCGAGACAGGCCTCATGGTTCCCTGTACTCCTCTGTCACGTCGGGGAGTGTTCTCACACACTTTTTCAAACATTTGTCGCCTCGCCGCGACAGCCCTCGCGGGTTCGGCCGATTTGCGAACCGTCGATAGACCCGATCTCAAAGCGCGAGATGGACAGCAAGCCGCGGTGCTTGCCCGACTGCACAGGAACACGCACTCGAGGCAGTCGGAAGCCATTGACTAGGCTAGAATCGCGCCGCGCAAGCGGGCGCCTCACCTAACGAAATTTCGGCCATACATGATCAATGTCAGCTCTGTCCTCGTCACCGGAGGAACCGGCTCTTTTGGAAAAGCATTTGTAAGAAGGGTTTTGAAGGACTTCCCGGACGTCCGGCGCCTCGTCATTTTTTCGAGGGACGAACTCAAGCAATTCGAGATGAGCCAGGAGTTCAGCGAGGCCAAATACCCGGCCCTGCGCTACTTCATCGGTGATGTCCGCGACGCCGACCGCCTCAAACGGGCACTCGAAGGCATCGACATCGTCATTCACGCCGCGGCCCTCAAACAGGTCCCGGCCGCCGAATACAACCCGTTCGAGTGCATCAAGACCAACGTGCTTGGCGCCCAGAACCTCATCGAGGCCTGCCTCGACGCCGGCGTGCGCAAGGTCGTAGCGCTATCCACCGACAAAGCGGCGGCGCCCATCAATCTCTATGGCGCGACGAAGCTGTGTTCGGACAAGTTGTTCGTGGCCGCCAACAACATCCGTGGCCATCGTGAAATCAGCTTCAGCGTGGTCCGCTACGGCAACGTGATGGGCAGTCGCGGATCGGTAATCCCCTTCTTCCTCGAGAAGCGTTCCGGCGGTGTGCTCCCGATCACCGACCCGACGATGACGCGCTTCAACATCTCGCTGGAAGAAGGCGTCGAGATGGTGCTCTGGTCCGTCGAACACGCGATAGGCGGAGAAATTCTCGTCCCCAAGATTCCGAGCTATCGCATCACCGACGTCGCGAAAGCGATTGGCCCGGAATGCAAACAGACCATCGTCGGCATCCGCCCGGGCGAAAAGATTCATGAAGAGATGATCACTGCCAGCGACAGCCACAACACGATCGATCTCGGCCCCTACTACGCGATCCTGCCCTCGTCGGACCAGGCATTGCGCGAGGCTTACCTTGCGCGGAAGAACGCCAAGGCGGTCGCGCCGGGCTTCTCGTACAACTCCGGCACGAATTCCGAGTTCCTCACCGTCCCCGAACTTCAGAGCCTGATCCAGAAGCACGTCAAAGGCGCCTCAGTCAGCACCAGTTCCTGAAGCCGCACGATGATTCCGTACGGCAAACAAACCATCTCGCAGGCCGACGTCGACGCCGTGGTCGACGTACTGAGGTCGGACTTCCTGACCCAGGGTCCCGCGATTCCCCGGTTCGAAGCGGCCATCGCTGAACTCTGCGACGTGCCGCACTCCATCGCGGTCAACAGCGCCACTTCGGCGCTGCACATTGCCTGCGCGGCGCTCGGCGTCGGGCCCGGCGACCGGGTCTGGACGTCTCCTAACACCTTTGTTGCCAGCGCCAACTGCGCCCGATATTGCGGTGCGACGCCCGACTTCGTGGACATCGATCCGGTCACGCTGAACCTCTCGGTGAGCTCGCTCGAAAAGAAGCTGGAACAGGCAAAACGCAGCGGCACGTTGCCCAAGGTCGTCATCCCGGTGCATTTCTCCGGGCAGCCTTGCGACATGCGGGAAATAAGCGCGCTGGCGAAGACCTACCACTTTCATGTCATTGAAGATGCGTCTCACGCCATTGGCGCGCGTTACCTCGACTCGGTGATCGGCGACTGCCGGTATAGCGACATCACGGTGTTCAGCTTCCACCCGGTCAAGATCATCACGACCGCCGAAGGCGGTCTTGTCACGACGCGGGATGCGGCGCTCGCGGATCGCATGTCGAGATTGCGCTCGCATGGCATCACGCGCGATCCGGCGCACATGAAAAACGCCTCTGACGGCCCGTGGTACTACGAGCAGGTGGAGCTCGGGTTCAACTACCGACTGACCGACCTCCAGGCCGCGCTCGGACTTTCTCAGCTCTCCAGCATCGGGGAGTGGATCGCACGCCGGCACGTGATCGCCGATCGTTACGACACCGGACTCGCGGGGCTGCCACTCAAGCTGCCCCACCGGCTCGCGGATCGTCATTCAGCGCTGCACCTGTACGTGATCCAGCTTGTCGAGAACGCCCCGCTCGATCGCGCCGCCTTGTACGCGCGCATGCGTGAAGCCGGCATCGCACCGAACGTGCACTACATTCCCGTGCACCTTCAGCCCGACTACGCCCAGTTCGGTTTCAAGCGCGGCGATTTCCCGCATAGCGAGGCCTACTACGACAGCGCCCTCACGCTGCCGATGTATCCGCTTCTCAGTGATGCGCAACAGGACACCGTCATCGGGACCTTGCGCCGGCTGCTGTCGTGAATGTCGCGATCATTCCCGCGCGTGGCGGCAGCAAGCGGATTCCGCGAAAGAATCTGCGCGAGTTCCACGGCCGCCCGATGATCGAGTGGCCGATCGAGGCCGCCAAAATCAGCGGATGCTTCGACGACATCGTCGTGACGACCGACGACGACGAGATCGCGGCGATCGCCGAACGCGCCGGAGCGCGCGCGCCGTTTCGCCGCCCGGCGGATCTTTCCGACGACCGCACACCCACGCTGCCGGTGATTGCGCATGCGCTTCGCTGGCTTGGCGAACACGGTGTGGTTGCGAAACGCGCATGCTGCATCTACCCGACCGCGCCATTCCTCGACGCCGGCGATCTCAAGCGCGGTTTCGAATTGCTCGACAAACATTCATCGAACTACGTGTTCTCGGCGACGACATTTCCATTTCCCGTACAGCGGGCGCTCAAGCTCGACGCTGCCGGCAACGCGGTGCCGGCGTTTCCGGAATCTATCGCCAGCCGGTCCCAGGACCTGCCCGAACTGTTTCACGACGCCGGCCAGTTCTACTGGGGAACCGCCCAGGCATTCCTCGAGCAGCGCCCCATATTCGGCCCCGGTTCCGTTCCGCTCATGCTGCCGAGAATCCGCGTGCAGGATATCGATACGGCTGAGGACTGGCGCACCGCCGAACTGCTGTTCCGCCTGTATAAAGAGACATCCCGTTGACCCCCCGTTTATTGCTGGAAAAGAAGGCCTGAGAAGATGCTTCGATACTGCGTCAAATGCGTAATGCCCCACACCAAGCCCGACCTGCGCCTCGATGAGCAGGGGGTTTGCAACGCTTGCCGTGCCTACGAGGCTCGCAAGGAAGTCGACTGGGACCAGCGTCGCAAGGAACTGCTGGTGCTCATCGAGAAGTACCGTCATCCGGGCGGCAACTGGGACTGCATCGTCCCGGTCAGCGGCGGCAAGGACAGCACCTACCAGGTGATCCGCATGCTGCAGCTGGGCCTGAATCCGCTGTGCGTGACGGCCACCACCTGCGATCTCTCGGACATCGGCCGCAAGAACATCGAGAACATCAAACATCTCGGTGTCGACTACGTCGAGTTCTCACCGAACCCGTTGGTGCGCGCGCGCCTCAATCGCGTCGGACTCACGCAGGTCGGCGACATCGCCTGGCCCGAACACGTCGGCATCTTCACGATCCCGGTGCGCGCCGCCGTCCAGTTCAACGTGCCGCTGATCGTCTGGGGCGAAAACTCGCAGAACGAATACGGCGGTCCCGCGGCGGCGTCCGAAAACAACGTGCTGACGCGGCGCTGGCTCGAAGAATTCGGCGGCCTGCTCGGCATGCGCGTCTCCGACCTCATCTCGACGTACGGCTTCAAGCTGCGCGAGCTGCTGCCCTATCACTACCCGACCGACGAAGAGCTTCAGCGCGTCGGCGTGACCGGGCTGTTCCTCGGACACTATCTACCCTGGGATGGCCTGGCGAACGTGCTCATTTCGCAGGCCAACGGTTTCTCCTCGCTGCCGTTCACCGTCGAAGGTTCGATGGTCAACTACGAGAACCTGGACAACCACCAGCACGGCATCCACGACTACTTCAAGTACCTGAAGTTCGGTTTCTCGCGCGCCACCGACATCGCGTGCCTGCACGTGCGCCGTGGCCGTATCTCGCGCCTCGATGCGCTCGAGATCGTGCGCAAGCGTGACGGCAAATTCCCGTCGTCGTACCTGGGCAAGCCACTCGACAAGATCCTCGATCCGCTCGACATGAGCGTCGAGGAGTTCGTGCGCGTGTGCGACCAGTTCACCAACAAGAAGATCTTCAAGCGTGATGGCAGCGGCGCGCTGATCCGTGACAAGCACGGGAATCTGGAGAAGCTGAACTACGACAACGCATGAAGGTCGGCATCGTCAACTACGGCATGGGAAACCTGGGCTCGGTGCGTCGCGCACTCGAAGACCTGGGCGCCCAGCCTTTCATCTCGAATCATCCGGCCGCCCTCCACGAGGCGAATCGCATCGTGTTGCCGGGCGTAGGCGCGTTTCCCGATGCGATGGCGCTGCTCGCGAGCGGCGGCTGGACTGAAGTCCTGCATCGGCTCGTCGCCGATGGCCGGCCGTTGTTAGGCATCTGCCTCGGCATGCAGATGCTGGCGCGCACGGGCACCGAAGGCGGCGAAAACACGGGCCTCGGGTTCATCGATGGCACGATTCGCCGCCTCGATGAACTCGGCTGCACGGCACGCATCCCGCATGTCGGCTGGAACGAACTCACGTTCGATGACAGCGACCCGCTGTTCGCCCACATTCCGCAGCGTTCGGATTTCTATTTCGTACACAGTTACGCATTCGATGCCGCGACTTGCCCTGCGGCCAGCGGTACAACGGACTACGGTGTTCCGGTGGTCGCCACCGTCCGGTCGGGCCATGTCTGGGGAACGCAGTTCCATCCCGAAAAGAGCTCGAAAGCCGGTCGACAGCTGTTGCGCAATTTCCTCGAGGTGCACGCGTGCTGAAGGTGCGCGTGATCCCGACGTTGTTGTGGCGGGACTTTGGTCTCGTCAAAGGCATTGGTTTCGACAGCTGGCGCCGCGTCGGCCCGGTGGTGCCCGCGCTGAAGGTCTATCACTCGCGCGACGTCGACGAACTCGTCCTCGTGGACATCACCGCTTCCCAGGTTTCAACCGTGCCCGATCATGAATCGGTCAGCGATTTCTCCGACGAGTGCGCCGTTCCGCTCACCGTCGGCGGCGGCATCACCGAACTCGGCCAGATCGTCCACCTGCTCAAGGCTGGCGCCGACAAGGTCGCCATCAACACGTCGGCATTCACGACACCGGATCTCATCAACGCCGCCGCCGCACGTTTCGGATCGCAATGCGTGGTGGTGAGCATCGACTTCCGGCGATTTCCCGACGGGACGTGCCGCTGCTTCAGTCACTCCGGCACGCGCGACACCGGCAAAGAGCCGGTCGCCTGGGCACGCGAACTCGCGGCGCGCGGCGCCGGTGAAATCCTGCTCACGTCGATCGAGCGCGATGGAACGATGACTGGCTACGACATCCCGCTGATCGCCGAAGTCGCGGCCGCGGTCGACATCCCCGTGATTGCTTCGGGCGGCGCCGGCAACTATCAGCACATGGTCGAAGCGATCCGGGACGGCGGCGCTTCCGCCGTCGCCGCTGCGAGCATCTTTCACTACACGGAGATGACCCCGGCAGAGGCCAAGCAGCACCTGCATGCTGCCGGCATTCCGGTCCGCCGAAACTTCTCGGCGACGTGATGGCCCCGATGCGAGTGGCGATACGAACCGACGCGTCTGCGCGGATCGGTACAGGGCACGTCAAACGTTGCGGCGCACTCGCGCTCGCGCTGATCGAATGTGGCGTCACGCCCAGCTTCGTCACGCGCCGCCTGGGACTCGACACGACATCGCTGCTCGACGAGCGCCTCCTCGAGCACGGTGTCAAAGTCACGTTCCTCGCCAGCCCCGATGCCTCCACGTCGCCTGTACCGCGCGGCCCCGTGCCACACGCAGGCTGGGCGGGCGTGGACTGGGAAGCCGACGCCGCGGAGACCATCACCGCGCTGCGCGAGAAGGCGCCCACCCACGTGATCGTCGATCACTACGCATTCGATGCCCGCTGGCATCGCATGGTTTCCGCAAGCCTCGGCGCGCAGATCGTCATCATCGACGACCTGGCCGACCGCGATCTCGACGGTTCGCTGCTCGTGGACCACAACGCCGCGCAGGATCATCGAGCCAAGTACGCGGGGCGCTGGCCGTCGGACCGGCCCCTGCTCGGCGGTCCCAGGTTCGCGCTGCTCGACCCAAGGTACGCCGGGGCCACGCCAGCGACGCTGGCGCCATCGGTCAGCAGCATCGGCGTGTTCATGGGCGGTGCCGACGCGGACGACTACTCACGCCGCGTCATCGCGGCCTGCCGCGCGACGGGTTTCGGCGGCCAGATCGAAGTGGTCTCGACTTCCGCGAACCCTCACCTCGCGGCGCTTCGGGCCGCCTGCGAATCCGACGTCGCGACGACCTTGTCGGTCGACCTGCCGAATCTCGCGGCGTTCTACGCGCGGCACGGCCTGCAGGTCGGCGCCGGCGGAGGCGCTGCCTGGGAGCGCTGCTGTGCCGGCGCCCCCACGCTCATATTTGCCACTGCCGACAACCAGAACCTCGTCGTCGACGAGCTCGTGCGTCGCGGAGCGGCGGCGGCGACCGAACCTCGTCAGTCGCCCGATCTCGAGGCGATCGGCGTCGCGCTCCGAAGGCTGTTAGGAGACGCGGGTCTCCGGGCGTCGCTCGCCGGGAACTCCCGGCGCCTGGTCGACGGCCTCGGCGCAGTGAGGGTCGCGCTGTCACTCACGGCTGAAAGCCTGGAGGTTCGTCGCGCCACGCCCCGGGATTCCGCACGGATTCTGGCCTGGCGCAATGATCCAGCCACCCGGTCGGTGTCGATCGCCACGGCCGAGATATCCGCCGCGACCCATGAGTCCTGGTTCGCCCGGGTACTTGCGGATCCCTCGCGGCAGCTCTACATCGGGGCGGTGGGCTCACGCGAAGTCGGAGTCATCCGCTTCGATCGTCGCGAGCAGGGAGACCACGAGATATCATTGTTTCTCGATCCAGCACTGCTGGGACTCAAGCTCGGCACTCATCTGTTACGCGCAGGCGAGAATGCCGTCGGACCCCAGGCGCAATTCATCGCGCGCGTCATTGAAGAGAACGAGAAATCACGACTACTTTTCGCCGCGGCTGGCTACCGCCACGAATCACCCGGCATCTGGAGGAAGAACTGATGATACGTATCGGCACTCGCGAGATCGGCGCACACACGCGTCCGTACCTGATCGCGGAAATGTCCGGCAACCACAACCAGTCGCTCGATCGGGCGCTGTCGATCGTGGACGCCGCGGCGAAATCCGGCGCCGACGCGATGAAGATCCAGACTTACACCGCCGATACGATGACGCTCGATACGGATGCACCGGGCTTCGTCATCGAAGATCCGAAGAGCCTCTGGGCAGGGCGCCGACTGTACGACCTCTACAAGGAGGCGCACACGCCCTGGGAATGGCATGCACCCATCATGAAACGCGCCAACGATCACGGCATGGCGTGTTTCAGCACGCCGTTCGATGACACGTCCGTCGACTTCCTCGAGTCGCTCGGTGCGCCGGCGTACAAGATCGCGTCTTTCGAAGTCACCGATCTGCCGCTCATCCGCAAAGTCGCCTCCACGGGCAAGCCGATGATCATCTCGACCGGCATGGCGACCGTGGTGGAGATCGGCGAAGCCGTACAGACCGCCGTGTCGGCAGGTTGCCGGCAGATCGTGCTGCTCAAGTGCACGAGCACCTACCCCGCCCTGGCGACCAACACGAACATCAGCACGATTCCCAATATGCGGGATGCATTCCAGTGCCAGGTCGGGCTGTCCGATCACACGATGGGTGTCGGCGTCGCGGTGGCGGCCGTGGGCCTCGGCGCCACCGTGGTCGAGAAACACTTCACGCTGAGCCGCGCCGATGGCGGTGTGGATTCGGCGTTCTCGCTCGAGCCCGCGGAGTTCGCGCTGCTGCGCTCCGAGACCGAGCGCGCCTGGCAATCGCTGGGCAAGATCACCTATGGCGGCACGGCCGCCGAAGAGAAGTCGCGCGCGTTCCGGCGTTCTATCTACATTGCGCGTGACCTACGACGTGGCGAGCTGCTCACTCGCGAAAACTGCCGCATCGTGCGGCCGGGTTACGGGCTCGAACCGAAATACTTCGACATCGTGCTCGGCAAGCCCGTGAACACGGACGTCAAGGCGGCCACGCCGCTCGGCTGGCACCATCTCGGCCTGCCTCCCACGGGCCCCTCGAGCTAGGACCCACCTACCGCGATTCTCCCGATGCGGCTTTCGATAATCCTGAGCCCGACCGCGATTTCGACGGGCATCCACGGGCTCGGGCTCGCGCTGCGCCTGCTGTTCATGATGGTGCTGGTGCGCGAGAGCACCCCGGCGGTGCTCGGCATGTTCGGCCTGCTCACCGCGATCGACCTGATCGTGATCTACGCCGCGGGGTTCGAGCTGCACACATTCAGCACGCGGCGCTACGCGCGCCACCCGACCCCTTCCCAGTTGCGAATCTGCTTCGCGTTGCACACGCGTGTATTCCGCTTCGCGACGCCGCTCGCCGCGCTGGTCGCCATGGCGGCCGCGTGGCTCTTCGACGTCAACCTCGATGTCACCAGCTACCTCTGCTTCGGCCTCGTGGTGGCCACCGGCACGGTCGTACAGGAACTCAGCCGCTACCTCGTGCTTACCGCCAAACCCATCCGGTCGATCGTGACTTCGTTCCTGCGTACGGCCGGTTGGATGCCGTTCGCACTCCTGTTCATCGGCAACGAACAGCAGACGATGCGCAACATCACCGTCGCGTGGGCGATTGCATCGACGCTCGCGGCCCTTTGGGGCATGCATGCGTTGCGCGAGGCATTCTCGCGACATCTGCGCATTCGCACGCGGTTCGCGCTACACGCGTTTTCGCGTTCGGCGAGCTACTACGCGGTGGCGACCGCGGCGGTCCTGCAATCGAATATCGAGCGGTTCCTTCTCCAGTTGATGCTGGGCCCGACGGCGGTCGGCATCTACTCGTTGTTCGTGACACTCGCCAACACGCTGACGGCGCTCGTGCAGGCAGGCGTGCTCAACATTTTCCTGCCGCGCCTGCTCACGGCCTTTGGTGGTTTGACCGCGGACCGGAGGGCTGTCCTGCGCGAGGCCTGCAAGCGGGCGTTGCTCGTCTGCCTGGCCATGGCGGTGGCCATCATGATCGCCTCGGTTCCCATCGTGAAACTCACCGACCACTCTGCCTACCTGGAGTACCTCTGGATCCTCCCGGCGCTGCTAGTCGGGCAAACAGTACTCATGTGGAGCCAACCCGTGCACCTTGCTATCTACGGCGCGCACCATGACCGCCTGCTCCTCACGATCACCGTCACGTCGCTAGTCGTTTCGCTCGCCGTGAGCAGCGTGCTGATCCACGTCGCCGGCATCGCTGGCGCGGCCGCCGCGCCAGTCCTGGTCAGCGCCGGCATGGCCTATGCGCGCTGGCGCGCGTTTGCGCGCCTCGAAGCGCGTGGCGTCGCCTGAACCCCTTGTTCCGGCCCACAATTGTTATGATTCGCGCCCCCCAAGACACCCTCGAGAACCGGCTCCCTTGACCTCCAGTACAGATTCCGGCTCCCGAAAAAAGCGCATCGCGGTAATCGGTTCGGCGGGAATTCCCAATCGCTACGGCGGCCCCGAAGCATTCGCCGAAAGCATCGCCCCGGTCCTCGTCGAAAATGGTTTCGACGTCACGGTCACCTGCGATCGCTCGAAGTATCCGGACCGCACCGCCGAGGTCGACGAGTTTCGCGGCGTGCGCCGCGTGTTCATCGGCGTGAACGCCAATGGCGCGCGCTCGATACTGCACGACCTGCTCGCCTTCTTCGCGGTCGCGGGCAAGGCTGACTACATCCTCGCGCTCGGCGTGAGCGGCGGCATGTTCTTCCCGCTGTTCCGCCTCATCTGCGCGATCAGGGGCTCGCGGCTGCTCATCAACATCGATGGCGTCGAGTGGCGCCGCGACAAGTTCAACGCAATCGCGAAGTTCGTCCTCTACTGGTCCGACCGGCTGGCGCAACGCTTCGCCCACGTCATCATCTACGACAACGCGGCGCTGCTCGAATACGTGCTGTATCCGGACAAGGCCGTGTGCGTGGAGTACAGCGGCGACCAGGCGACACGTGGCACACCTGCAGTGACGGCCGGCCTGCCCGAAAACTTCGCGCTGACCATCTGCCGCATCGAGCCCGAAAACAACTGCGAAATCATCCTCGAAGGCTTTCTCAAGTCTTCGCTGCCGGCCTACGTGTTCGTCGGCAACTGGGACCGTTCGGAATACGGCCGCGAACTCAAGCGCCGCTACGCTGCCGAGCCACGCATCCGGATCACGGATGCGGTCTACGATCCCGCGCGAATCCTCGAGCTTCGCAGCCGCTGCAACGTCTATCTGCACGGGCATTCCGTGGGTGGCACCAACCCGTCACTCGTCGAAATCCTGTTCTTCGACTGCCAGATTTTCTGCTTCGACTGCTCGTTCAACCGGGTCACGGCCGGCGAAGCCGCACACTACTTCAAGGACGCGGCGGACCTCGGTCGCCAGGTCGATTCCGTACGGGGCGCGGCCCCCGAGCGTGCTGAGGTCCGCCAAAAGTATTCAACGCGTGCGATCGTGGATAAATTGCAGACGGCGCTCGAGTGGCGTACGTGAGCGCCGGGAGACGAAATTGAACGACTCGAACCACAAAGACGAAATCACCCTGTCCGAGCTCACCAGGCTCCTCTGGCAGGAGAAGTGGCTGGTCGTCGGCATTACGGTGCTCTTCATGGTGTTGTCCGTCGCCTATGCAAAACTCGCAACCGAGTGGTGGCGCGCGAACGCGTTGCTCGTGCCGGCCGAACAGAAGAACGGCGGGCTCTCCGGCAGCCTCGGCGCCCTGGGCGGGCTCGCGGGAATTGCCGGCATCAACCTCGACTCGGAGAACACGGCCGAGCCCATCGCCGTGCTGCAGTCCGCGGAGTTCATCGGCGGCTTCATCCAGGACCAGAACCTGCTGCCCGTGCTGTTTTCACACAAGTGGAATGCCACGGCCAAGAAATGGGACGGCGCCGACCCCGAGAAGTGGCCGGACGTGCGCGACGGCATCCGCCTGTTTCAGCGAGATATCCTCGTCGTCTCCGAAGACCCCAAGACGCATCTCGTCGAAGTCTCGATCGAGTGGACAGACGCGACGCTGGCCGCGAATTGGGCGAACGCGCTGGTCGAACGGCTGAATGCACGCATGCGTGATCGCGCCTTGCGTGATGCGGAGCGCAACGTCACCTATCTACGTGAGGAACTTGGCAAGGCCGATGTCGTCACGCTGCAGGAGTCGGTCACTCGCCTGCTCGAAAACGAAATGCAGAAGATGATGCTCGCGCGCGGCAACAGCGAATACTCCTTCCGCATCGTCGATCGTGCCACCACGCCGAAATGGCGCGCGCGGCCGAAACGCATCCAGGTGGCCATT
>Ga0070682_100000815_pt1 | contig 18228 bp, 19 predicted proteins | sample KBSC63LmetaG_FD_64668 | JGI IMG/M metagenome (GOLD analysis project Ga0070682, IMG submission 64668) | Corn rhizosphere microbial communities from Kellogg Biological Station, Michigan, USA - KBS C6-3L metaG | ecosystem: Host-associated > Plants > Roots > Rhizosphere | place: USA: Michigan... | reverse complement strand
GCGCTGGACCTGAAACTGCGCAAGGAACTGCAGGTCGAGCTGAAGCGGATCCAGCGCGACGTCGGCATCACCTTCGTCTACGTCACCCACGACCAGGAGGAGGCGCTGACGATGAGCGACCGGATCGCGGTGATGAACCGTGGCCGGGTCGAGCAGATCGCCGCACCGGAGGAGGTCTACGCCCGTCCTGCAAGCACCTTCGTCGCCGGCTTCATCGGCGTCTCCAACCTGATGCCGGCGACCGTCACCAGCTCGGGGGAGGTGAAGCTCGACCAGGGACAGACGATCTCCACCCAGACCGACGGCTTCTCGCCCGGCGACCGCTGCCACGCGGTGGTGCGGCCGGAGAAGCTCCGGGTCGAGCTCGGCGAAAACGGCGACGGCAGCGCGGGCCAGCCGCGGGTCGAGGGCATCGTCGCCAGCTCCCTTTACCTCGGCACCTCGACCCAGATCGCGGTCGACCTCGGCGAGGGCGTGCGGATGACCGTCCTCGTCCCCAACGCCGACGAGTCCGAGCGCCAGCGCCTGCCCGGCGGCGGCGCCCGGGTCGGCCTCAGCTGGGAGCCCGAGCACATGCACCTTGTCCGCGAGTCGCCTAATGGAGCGGCCGCCCCAACCGACGGCGCCACCGGCGCCGCCGACCAGTCGCCCCTGGAAACGACGCACGGAGGTTGAACCCGATGGTGAGCAGCAAGAAGGACACGCGCAAGATCACCGCCCTGTTTGCCGCCCTGGTTGTCGCGGCGGCGCTTGCCCTCGGGCTCGCGGCCTGTGGCGGCGGTGGCAGTGGCGGCATCGAAGGCGGCGGCGAAGAAAAGGAAGCACCGAAGGTGAAACTCGAAGGGAAACCCTCGGGTGAGCTGACGATCTCCAACTGGCCGCTCTATATCGACAAAAAAACCATTCCCGACTTCGAAAAGGCGAGCGGAGTCTCGGTCAAATACATCGAGGACATCAACTCCAACGAAGAATTCTTCAACAAGATGCAGCCGCTGCTGGGGCAGGGCGAATCGGGCGGCCGCAGCATCTTCGTCCTCGCCGACTATCAGGTCGTGAAAATGCACAAGCTCGGCTACCTCCAGGAATTCGACAAATCCGGCCTGCCGGAAGTCGAAAAGAACCTGGTCTCGAGCCTCCAGCACCCGCAGTTCGATCCCAACAGAGATTGGACGGTGCCGTGGCAGAGCGGAATGACCGGCGTCATCGTCAACAAAGAAACGGCGCCGGATGTGAAGTCTGTCTGCGACCTCTTCGAATCGCAATACAAGGGCAAAGTCGACTTCCTCAACGAAGTCCGCGAAACGGTGCCGCTGGTGATGAAGTGCGAAGGGGTCGACCCCAACGAAGCCACCGAAGCGGACTGGATGAAGGCGATCGAAAAAATCAAGGGCGCTGCCGACTCGGGTCAGATCCGCCGCTTCACCGGCAACGACTACGCGCGTGACCTGACCAGCGGCGACGCCGTCGCGGTGATCGGCTGGTCGGGCGACGCGGTGCAGCTGCAGGAAGACAACCCGAGCCTCGAATGGCGGATGCCGACCGAGGGCTGCATGTTGTGGTCGGAAGACATGGTGATCCCGATCGGGGCGCCGAACCCGACCGCGGCCGAGGCGTTCATGAACTACGTCTACGAACCCGAAGTCCAAGCCAACATCGCCGAATACGTCAACTACGTGACGCCGGTCGAAGGCGTGAAAGAAGTCCTCGCCAAGCGCGATCCGGAACTGGCGAAGAACCAGCTGATCTTCCCCAGCGCCTCCTTCACCAAGAACTGCTCGGCGACGCCGGTGTTCAAGAGCGAAGAGGAAGAACAGAAGGTGATCAAAGCCTTCGACGCGGTGTTGAACGGGTAACTGATGACTGGGGCGGCAACCAGCGACGGTGGGAGTGAGGGCCGATGAGCTCCCTCCGTCGCCGCCTCTCCCCCTACTTCCTGCTCGGGCCGGGGACGATCTGGCTCGTCGTCTTCTTCGTCGTCCCGCTCTACTTCATGGCGAAACTCTCGCTGGAGTCGGGAGTCGTCGGCAGCCTCGAATTCGACTGGAACTGGTCGAACTACAGCGAAGCCCTCTCGGAATACGACACGCAGTTCGTGCGCTCGTTCGTCTACGCCGGGGCGGCGACGCTGCTGGCGCTGGTGATCGCCTACCCGCTGGCCTACGCGATCGCCTTCAAGGCCGGCCGCTGGCGCAACCTGATGCTGTTCGCGGTGGTCGCGCCGTTCTTCACCACCTACCTGATCCGGACGATCGCCTGGGAGACGATCCTCTCCGACGAAAGCCCGGTGACCGAAATCCTCCACGCGGTCGGGCTGGCGCCGAGCGGCCACATCCTCGCCACCAGCTGGGCGGTGATCGCGGGGCTCACCTACAACTTCCTGCCGTTCATGATCCTGCCGATCTACGCCAGCCTCGAGCGGATCGACGTGCGGCTGATCGAGGCGGGGAAAGACCTCTACGCCTCGGCGACCCAGACCTTCCTGCGGGTGACGCTGCCGCTCTCGGCGCCGGGAGTGGTGGCGGGCACGCTGCTCACCTTCATCCCCGCCGCCGGCGACTACGTCAACGCCCAGTTCCTCGGCGGCGCCGGCAACCGGATGATCGGCAACGTGATCCAGTCGCTCTACCTGAGCCAGGCCGACTACCCGTCGGCGGCGGCGCTCTCCTTCGTGCTGATGGCGCTGATCATGATCGCGGTGGTCGTCTACATCCGCTTCGCCGGCTCGGAGGCGCTGATGGGTGAGGACACGGTCTGATGGAGGGTCGGGGCGCGCAGGCCTGGCGCTGGCTGCGCGAGCACGCGGTCAACATCGTCGCCGCGCTGGTGGTCGTCTACCTGCTGTTGCCGATCGCGGTCATCCTGCTCTTCTCCTTCAACGATCCATCCGGCCGCTACAACTACACCTGGGTCGGCTTCACGTTCGAACACTGGGCCCACGCCTTCAGCCGCCCCGAACTCAACGAAGCCCTCGTAACCAGCCTCAAACTGGCGCTGCTGGCGACGGTGATCTCGACGATCGTCGGGACGATGATGGCGCTGGCGCTGGTCCGCCATCAGTTCTTCGGCCGTCGGCCGGCGAACTTCCTAATCGTGATCCCGATGGCGACGCCCGAGGTGGTGATGGGGGCGGCGCTGCTCTCCTTCTTCCTCCTCATCGGCACCTTCTCGCTCGGCTTCGAAACGCTGCTGATTGCCCACGTGATGTTCTGCATCAGCTTCGTCGTCGTCGTCGTGCGCTCGAGGCTGATCGGCTTCGACCGCAGCCTCGAGGAGGCAGCGAGAGACCTCGGCGCCAGCTCCTTCCAGACCTTCCGCCTGGTCACCCTCCCCTTGATCATGCCCGGCATCTTCGGCGCCGCGATGCTCGCCTTCGCCCTCTCCATAGACGACTTCGTCATCTCCAACTTCAACTCCGGCACCACCGTCACCTTCCCCCTCTACATCTTCGGCGCCGCCCAACGAGGCATCCCCGTCGAAGTCAACGTAATCGCGATGATCCTCTTCTTCTTCACCGTCGCCGCCATGGGCTTCGCCACCTGGCAACAGCGGCGGGCGGAAAAGATGGCCAGCGTCCGCCCCGAACAAGAGACGGGAATCGGCGTCCCGGCGGGCGCGGCTGCGGCTACTTAGCGGCCGATGTGGAAGCCGATCAGTTCTGGGACCTTCGCTATGGCTGAGGCAACTCGGCCGGGCTGGTGGTTCTGCATCTCCGCTTCCTCTTTTTTCTCGATCGCGAAGCGGATCGATTCGCCCCCTAGCCAGTGGAAGGGCTCGGGGGGGACGCGGGGGGTGTGGGCGTCGACGAAGGCCAGGCGGGTGTGGTCATCTTGGTGGTCGAGGGCGAGGGAGGCGAGGGTGCGGCCGACCATGTTCGAGGGGCCGACGCCGTTGCCGGTGTAGCCAGCGGCGACGAAGGCACGGTGGTGGGTGAGGGATTGGACGGTGGGGAGGTGGGTCGGGGAGGCGTCGATCGGGCCGCCCCAGGCGTGGGTGATGCGGCGGCCGCGGAGGGCAGGGAAGTACTGGTGGAGGTGGTCTGCGGCGGCAGCGATCACTGCGGCGTCGAGCTCGGAGCGGCCGTGGGTGCGGGCGCCCATCGCGATCCGGCCGCCGCCCCAGCCGAAGGCGATTCGGCCGTCGGGGGTGGTGCGGAAGTAGTGCAGGAGCGCGCGCGCGTCGGTGATGCAGTCGCCGTTCGTCCAGCCGATCTCCTCCAGTACGTCGGGCGCCGGCTCGGTGAGGACGATGTGGGAGGAGGCGACGGTGAGGCGGCCGCGGAGCGGGCCGTGGCGGCCCTTGGCGGCACTTCCGATCGCCAGCACTCCACGCCGCGCGCGGACCGAGCCGGTCGCGGTGCGCGCCTCGACCCCGTCGCCCGTCTCGCGGAACGAGCGCACCGGCGAGGACTCGAAGACCTCCACTCCCGCTTCGATCAGTTTCTCCCGCAGGCCCAGCGCCAGCCGCGCCGGCTGCACCGTCGCCGAGGTCGGCGAGACGGCGCCGGCGCGGAAGGCGGGTGACTTGCAGCGCTCCGCCACCTCGGCCTCGCTCAGCGGCTGCAGCATCTCTGGCACCCCGAGCTCGCGGCAGGCGTCGACCGCCCGCTGCCAGGTGCCGTCGTGGGCGGGGGCGGTCGAGACCTGCACATAACCCGCCGGCCGGAGCCAGGCATCCACCCCCTGCTCCTCGCAGAAGCGCTCGATCCGGCCGACCGCCTCCCGCGCCGCATGCGCCGTGGCCAGCGCCCCCTCCGCCCCCCAGCGATCGCGCATCGAGGCCAGTGAGAGCCACATCGCGTTGCAGAAGCCGCCGTTGCGGCCACTCGGCCCGCGCCCGCAGACCTCCTCGGACTCGAGCAGGACGACCCGCGCCTCCGGTTCCAGTTGCCGCGCGTACCAGGCGGTCCACATCCCCGTGTAGCCACCGCCGACGACGAGGACGTCGGCCTCGAGCTCGCCGGCCAGCGGCGGCCGCGGCTCGACCCCCCCTGCCTCCTCGATCCAGTAGCCAAGGCGCGTGTGGCGCATCCCGGGATTCTCCAGCACGCCGCTCCTCGGGTTCGTCCAAAGATCCGCTGCAAAATTGTCCAAGCCCGGTCAGGGGGACCCGTAGACTCGGCTCGATGTCCGATCCCGGTCAGGACTCGACTCCATACGTCGACGCCCTGCTCGCCTATGCGGCGCTCGAGACGGGGCGCTTCCAGGTCCCCGGCCACAAGGGTGGGCTCGGTGCCGACCCGAAGATGATTGAGCTGGTCGGCGAGACCGGCCTCGTCAACGACATCCCCTCCGTCACCGAAGGGGTCGACATCGGCCCCGAACCGACGCCCTTCCAGCAGGCGCAGCAGCTGGCCGCCGAGGCCTGGGGGGCGGCCCGCTCCTGGTTCCTCACCAACGGCGCCTCGCAGGCCAACCACGCCGCCTGCATGGCGCTCGCCCACCTCGGCAACCGGGTCGTGGTCCAGCGCAACGTCCACTCCTCGGTGATCGACGGGCTGGTGCTGAGCGGGATGCGGCCGACCTTCGTCGCGCCCCAGCTCGATCCCGAGCTGGGGATCGCCCACGGGCTGACGCCCGATTCGCTGGCGGCGGCGCTGGACGAAACTCCCGAGGCGGTTGCGGCGATGGTCGTCTCCCCCACCTACTTCGGTGCCTGCGCCGACGTCGCCGCCCTGGCGGAGGTGGCGCACTCGCGCGGCGTGCCGCTGGTCGCCGACGAGGCCTGGGGAGCGCACCTCCACTTCCACCCCGACCTGCCGACCGACGCGCTCGCCTCCGGCGCCGACCTCGTCACCTCCTCGACCCACAAGATCGTCGGCAGCCTCACCCAGTCCGCGATGCTGCACCTCGGCCGCGGCGGGCGGATCGACGGCGCGATCGTCGACCGCTGCGTCAGCCTGGTCGAGACGACCAGCCCCAGCGGCCTCCTCGCCGGCTCGCTCGACGCCCAGCGCCGGCAGATCTACATCCACGGTGAGGACCTGCTGGGCAAGGCGCTGGCGGCGATCGCCGAGACGCGCGAGCGGATCCGCGAGATCCCCGGCCTCGACGTGCTCGACGAGCGGCTGGTCGGCCAGCCCGGCGTCGCCGGCTGGGACCCTCTGCGGCTCGGGATCGACGTGCGCGGGACTGGCTCCAGCGCCCAGCGACTCTGGAAAACTGCCTTCCACGTCGCCAACCTCGACCTCGAGCTGTTCTCCGGCAACGTCGTCGTCGCCATCTTCGGCGTCGGCGAGAGCGCCGAGGTCGCCGGCGAACGTCTGGTCGAGGGCCTGCGCAAGGCGGTGGCCGAGCTGGAGGAAACCCCCGGAGCCCCGGACGAGATGCTGGCCCCGGCACCCCCGTGGGGTGAGCTGGTGCTGACCCCGCGCGAAGCCTTCCTCGGCCCGCAGGAGGTGGTGCCCTTCGACGCCGCCGCCGGCCGCGTCGCCGCCGAGGGCCTGGCCGCCTACCCACCGGGCATCCCCAACGTCCTCCCAGGCGAGCGGCTCACCCCGGAGACCTTGGACTTCATCCGGGAAAGCCTCGCCCACGGCGGGTATGTCCGCGGTGGTTCGGATCGGGAGCTGAAGACGCTGCGGGTGACTCGCTAGGTTCTGTCGATGGCCAGCTTCGACGCGATCGCCGACCTGCCGCTCGAGATCGAGTCCTGTGAGTTCGAGGGGCTGGGCATCGACTGGGGGGAGATGGAACGGCTGACGACGATCGTCAAGCTGCGTGGCGGTGGCCACGAGGGCATCGGCGAAGACGTCGTCTACGACGCGATCGACCACATTGGCCAGCAGGACCACGGGCCGCCGGACGGGCTGGCCGGCACGTTCACCTTCGCCGAGTTCAGCGACCGCCTCGACGGCATCGACCTCTTCCCGGCGGGCGAGCCGGTGCGCGCAGACGTCTCCCGCGACTACCGCCGCTGGGCCTTCGAGTCGGCGGCACTGGACCTGGCGCTGCGCCAGGCGGGCACCAACCTCGCCGCCGCGCTCGGGCGCGAGCCCCAGCCGGTGAACTTCGTCAACTCGATGCGGCTCGCCGGCTGGCAGGAGGGCGAAGGCTCCTCGATCGAGCCGCTGCAGGCACGCCTCGCCGTCTACCCGACGCTGCGCTTCAAGCTCGACCCGGCGAACGACTGGGACGACGATCTGATCGCGGCGCTGGCCGCGACCGGCGCGGTCGACTCGCTCGACCTCAAGGGCTTCTACAAAGGCACCCCGGTCGACGTCGAGACCGACCCCGAGCTATACGCGAAGCTGATCGAGACCTTCCCCGACGCCTGGCTCGAGGACCCCGACGTGACCGAGGAGACGAAACCGCTGCTCGACCCGGTCCACGAGCGGGTCACCTGGGACGCGCCGATCCACTCGATCGCCGACATCGAGGCGATGCCGTGGTCGCCGCCGAAGACGGTCAACGTCAAGCCCTCGCGCTTCGGCCCAATCCGCAACCTCTTCGCCGCCTACGACTACTGCGAGGAGCGCGGGATCGGTGCCTACGGCGGCGGCCAGTCGGAGCTCGGCCAGGGCCGCGGCCAGATCCAGTACCTGGCCTCGATCTTCCACCCCGACACGCCGAACGACGTCGCCCCGAGCGGCTACAACGAGCCGGAGAAGGCGACCAAGCCGGGGCTGCCGACGAGCCCGCTGGAGCCGGCAATCGAGGAGATCGGCTTCCGCTGGAAGCTGTAAGGGCAGCCGAACGGATGCTTCGGCCGACCGAATTTTCGCTTTCGGCTACGTTGCGGGTCCCGCCCGCGACAAGGAGCCGAGATGCCTGACAAGTCTTTCGCCGACGCCCTCAACGAGCAGATCTCGAACGAGTTCGCCGCCCACCAGCAGTACGTGGCCGCGGCCGTCTACTACGACGCCGAGACCCTCCCCCGCCTTGCCGCCTTCTTCTACCGGCAGGCGCTGGAGGAGCGCGAGCACGCGATGATGATGATTCGCTACCTGCTCGACGTCGGCGAGGAGGTGCGGATCCCGGACATCAAGGCCCAGCAGACCAGCTTCGACGACGGCGCCGCCCCGGTTCGCGTGGCACTGAAGCAGGAGCAGCGGGTCAGCGACGAGATCTTCGGCCTCTTCGAGCTCGCCCGCGAGCTGAAGGACTACCGCGCCGAGCAGTTCCTGCAGTGGTTCGTCAAGGAGCAGGTCGAGGAGGTCTCGCTGATGAGCGACCTGCTCAACGTCGTCGAGCGCTCCCGCGACAACCTGCTCCTGGCCGAGGACTACATCGCCCGCGAGAAACTCGGCGAAGAGGGCAGCGACCCGACCGCGCCGCCGGTGGCCGGAGAGTAGTTGGATCTGGGGCTGAGCTCAGCCCCAGATCCCGTTGGCGAGCAGGGTTCCGATTGCTCCTACAGCAGCCACGATGAGGATGCCGTAAAGGCGGTCGAGGCGGTCGTTGATCCGCTCAAACCCTGCTTCCATCCGCTTGTCCGCATACGCGAAGCCCTGTTTCATCTCGCCCTCGAGGCGGACGAAGCGTTCGTCAACTTTCTCGAAACGCTTATCGACCTGTTCAAAGCGCTGGTCGACTTGCGCGAAGCCGTCCTTCACTCGCCCGTTCAGTTCGTCGAGTCTGTCGTCGTTCCATTCAGTCATCGGTCTCTCCATCTCCAGAGCCTCCATGATGACAGGACTGTAGACGAAAAGTTGCGACGTGTTGCGCGCAGAACGTAAAATTTCAGCGGCGGGAATGTGGCAAATCTGTGACTTCAGCCGAGCCAGCCGGCGCGCTTGCGCATCCCGGTGATCCGCCGGAACTCGGCGATGTCCTCGCGCAGGGCGGCGGGAGCCGGGGCGGGGAGGAAACGGACCGGGAGGGGGGACTCGAGCACCTCGCCCTCACGGGAAGTGACGCGGTAGGCGCGGGCGCCGCGGCGGGCGGTCAGGGCGGAGGGGTTGCCTTCACCCTCCCAGAGGAGGCCCGCGTAGTCGTCGAGGCCGTAGCCGCTCGGCATCCCGTCGGCGATGGCGTCGAGGTAGGCGGCGCGGCGCTCGGGTTCGTTGTTGTAGTGGACGCAGAGGCTGCCGGCGAGGAGGCCGAGGCCGGCGGCGGCGAGCGGCTTGCCCGAGGACTTGGTGATCCCCGCTTCGAACCAGCACATCGCGCCGGCGCTCTGGCCGGCGAGGACGATCCCCTGGCGCCAGGCGAGGCTGAGGATCGAGGCGATGTCGTGCGCCTCCCAGACCGCCAGCAGGTTGACCAGGCTGCCGCCGCCGACGTAGATCAGGTCCTGGTGCAGCAGGTGGTCGCGCAGCGCCAGCGGCCGCCGCCCGAGCCGGAACAGGGAGACGTCGGAGGGCTCGCAGGGGCGCTCGCCGAAGGCGGCGTAGAAGCTCGCGATCTGCTCCGAGGTGTCGCCGCTGGCGGTCGGGAGGATGCAGATCCGCGGCCGCGCGACGCCGCGCTCACCCGCCAGCCGCAACAGCAGCTCGCAGACCGCCCGGTCCGGCGGCCGCGCACTGAACTCGTGGCCGCCGAGGGCGAGGATGCGGCGCACCGGCGTCGTCGCCTCGGGGAGCCGCCCGTTGCCGCTCATCCGGGGGCGGGGGCGGTCGAGAGCGCCTCCGGCGAGGGAGCGGCCGGCGGCGCCTCGCGGTCGCCGAGATAGGTGGTGGCGATCCGCATCTCCACCACCCGTCGCCCCGCCACGTCGAGGCGGTAGCCGCGCGCCTGCGGCCGCGAGGCCACCACCCGGCTCAGCTCCTCGCCAACGAAGTGCAGTGCTGCGCCGTCCTCGGCGGCGTAGCCGCCACGCATCCCTTCGAGCAGGAAGTGGTGGTAGGCATCGCGCCGCTCACCGCCCCGCTCGTAGTGGACGCAGTTGCTGAACGGCAGCAGCCCCATTCCCCGCAACCGCTTCGGCTCGCCGTGGAAGCCGGTCACCGCCTCGGCGAACCAGCAGAGCGAGCCGGCGGAGAGGCCGCAGAGGATCACCCCCGATTCCCAGGCCTCGCGCAGGATCGAGTCGATCCCGTGCGCCCGCCAGACCCCGAGCAGGCTGACGACGCTGCCGCCGCCGACGTAGATCAGGTCCTGGGAGAGGAGGTGCCGGCGCAGGTCGCTCGGCCCCTGCTCGCGGCGGAAGAGGGAGATGTGGCTCGGCTCGCAGCGGTGGGCGGAGAAGGCGCGATAGAAGCGGACGATGTAATGGTCGGCGTCGCCGCTGGCCGAGGGGAGGAAGCAGACGCGTGGCCGCTCGGCCTTCGCCAGCCCGAGCACGTAGTCGTCGAGCAGCGGGTTGCCCGACTCCATCGAGAAGCCGCCGCCGCCGAAGGCGACGATCTGGCGCGGTGCGGTCTCCATGACGAAATGTTCGTCACCGCAGCCGCCGTCGTCCTTATACAGCGGTCCGAAGTTCAGGTGGGGATGGTCGCCCCCGCGTACAGCATGCGCAGTTTGGTCCGCACCCGATGCAGGCGCACCTTCACGGTCCCTTCCGGGATTTCGAGGCGGTGGGCGATCACGGGGTGCGTCAAGTCTTCCTCGTAGCGCATCGCCAGCAGCTGCCGCTCGCGTTCGCTCAGATGCTCCAGCGCCGCATGCAGGTCGGCGAGCTCGACGGCGGCCAGCACGTGCTCGTCCTCGGCCCCCTCCTGGAGCTCGATTGTCGCTGTCGGATCGGGTCGCACTCGCGCATGCTGGCGGAAGGCCTCGTTGCGGACGATCGCCGCCAGCCACTGGTTGCGGCGCTCGGAATCGCGCAGGGTCGAGCGCCGACGCCAGGCGCGGAGAAGGGCATCCTGAGCTATGTCTTCGGCCTCGCTCGGATTGCTCGCGTAGCGATAGGCCATTCGAAGACAGACCCTCTGTGCCTCTCCCCACTCCCAGCCGTCGTCGTTCCCGCGACGATGGTCATCCGGAGTGTCGATTCAACGAACCTACACCGAAATAGGCAGCTCCACCGCTGAAATTGTTCCGATCTTGCGCGTACGCCTGTGGCCCCTATCGAGAATCTTCAAAAGCAGCGTGTTGGGGAGCCGGGGGAGGGGTTCGGCGGACAACAGCGGGGAGGGTCCGGCGAACCCCTCCCCCGGCTCCAGAACGGTCAGCTTGGGCTCAGGCGGGCGAAATAGCCGAACCGTGGTCCGGAGTGCTCGACAAGGTCGAGTCCGGCCTCCGTGCCCAGCTGCTTCAGGCTGCTGCGGGAGGTGAAGTGGGGGTCGCCGAAGAGCTCGCCGACTATGAGGCGGCCGGTTGGTTTGAGGACGCGGCGGATCTCGCCTAGGGCGGCCTCGCGGTCGGGGATCTCGCCGAGGACGGCGGTGAGGACTACGGCGTCGATCGAGGCGTCCTCGTAGGGAAGGTCGGTGGCATCGCCTCGGGTCGGCACCAGGTTGGTGAGGTCGCGCTCGGCGGCCGCCCTCATCACGTGGTCGAGGAACTCCTGCTGGAGGTCGAACAGCTCCAGCGTGCCATCCGGCGCCACCCATTCGGCCAGGTCGCAGCTGTAGTAGCCGGTGCCGACGCCGATCTCCAGCAGCTGCTCGCCCAGCTGCGGACGCAGCACCTCGCGCAAGCGGTCCCGGGTGATGAAAGGGTGCGGCGCTTCGACCCAGAAGCGCTGGCCGTAGGGGCAGGCCGAGGGGTTCTTCCGCCACCAGAGCGCAGCAGCCAGCGTCGCGGCGGCGGCGGCGCCGAGAAGGTGCCGCGGTCGCATCGCTCCGGCTAGCCGCCGAAGCCGACGCGGTGCTCGCCGGATTCGACCCGGACGAACGCCACTTTGCCGAGGTAGAGGGCGATCGTCCCGTCCTCGGTCGGCAGGTCGTACCAACCGCCCTGCTCGAGCTGGGACCGCAGGTCCTTCAGATCCTCTTCGGAGAGTCGGGTGGAGATCACCTGCCCGCCCTCGAAGCCGATCTCGACTCGCTGCGCGTCTGCCATCAGTGACCTCCTGCGGGTTCGACGATCTCGGTCAGGACCCCGCCGGTCGAGCGGGGATGGAGAAAGGCGACGCGACTGTCGCGGATGCCCACCCGCGGCTCGGAGTCGATCAATCGCAGGCCAGCGGCGGCGATCTTCTCCAGGGCAGCGTCGATGTCGTCGACCGCGTAGGCGACGTGGTGCAGGCCGGCGCCGTTCTTGGCCATGTACTTGCCGACGGGCGTGTCGGGGCCGAGCGGCGCCAGCAGCTCGACGTGGCCGTCGCCGACATCAAGCAGGACCGCCTCGACGCCCTGCGACTCCACCGTCTCGCGATGGGCGAGCTCCATCCCGAAGCTGTCCTGGTAGAGGGCGATGGCGGAGTCGACGTCCTCGACGGCGACTCCGATGTGGTCGATGCGGCCGAACACGAGCGGGAGTCTATGCGGGTGGCGGCAGAACAGCGCCTTCGGCATCGCCGCCGTTCCTCTCGCCTTCCTCGACCCGGAGGATCTCGGCGAGGGCCGTGACCGCGACTTCGAGCTGCTCGGGCGTCGGCTCCTTCGTCGCCCAGTGGCGCTGGATCTCGCGTCCAGGGGTGTGGAAGGCCTCGGCGAGGGGGTCGCCATGGTGGCGGTCGCTCCAGGCGAACATCTCGACCGCGATCGAGGCGCCGCCGAGGCCGACGCCGGCGCGGGCGGCGGGGCTCGGGCTCTCGACCAGGCGCTCGAGCAGCACGGTGCCGCCGGCGGAGAGCAGCATCATCGGCACGATCAGGTTGGAGCCGCAGCGGTCGTGCTCTTTGGGCACCGAGGCGACGTCGTCGACCCCGCGCTCGTAGGCGGCGATCGTCTTGTGCTCGGCACCGTGGTAGGCGGCGAGGTCGCGGTCGGCCAGCGCCACCAGCGCCGGCGCCGCCCCGATCGCCTGCACCAGCCCCTCGCGCAGCGCGCTGGCCGGCGCCCGCTTGCGCAGGAAAGAGGTGATGCCGAGGGTCAGCGCCACCGCCGCCAGGACCCGCCCGTCCTCGAACGGCATCCGTGCGGCAGGAAGGCGCCGGCGCGCCAGCGGCAGCACCAGCATCGCCTCGGCGAGTTTGATCGGCCCGCGCAGTCCCGGCACCTTCGCCACCAGCCTGGGAGCCAGGTCGGGCTTGCGCTCAGAGGCGACTTCGATCTCGCCGTCGCGGTCGCGGACCGCCGCCGCCCAGTGGGTCGGGCCGTGGATCAAGAGGCCGTTGCGGAGGGCCATGCCGCCGAGGCGGAGCCGTTCGGGCTGGTTCTCAGGCACGCGTCCACGATAGGTGATCGGCCCGTTTAGCCCTCGGAACGAAGAAGGGCGCCGAGCCCAGTCAACTCGACGCCCTCGTTCCCCCTGTTACAACGACCCGGCAGGAGGTCCCCAGTCAAGACCTCACTGCCGGGGTGTCGGCTCTCCCTGGCTTTAGCTTGGGATGCCGAATCTGAAAACCCCAGACGGACCCAGAAGTTGCGCCTTGTTTTACACGTTGTCTAATTTTTTTCTTAACGCCGCCAGACGCCGACCGAGCTCCTCCTCGAAGCCCCTGTCACTCGGCTCGTAGAAGCGGCGCCCGCGCAGTCCCTCGGGCAGAAGCGGCTGGTCGCTGACCGCTCCCGGCTCGTCGTGGGCATAGCGATAGCCCTCGCCACGGCCGAGCTTCTCAGCGCCCGGATAGTGGGCGTCGCGCAGGTAGTCGGGGGGCGTCTGGGCGCCGTTGGCGCGAACCTCGGCGCGAGCCGCAGAGAGCGCTTTGTAGGAGGCGTTGGACTTCGGGGCCAACGAAAGGTAAACGGCGGCCTGGGCGAGGTTGAGCGCGCACTCGGGCAGCCCGACCCGGTCTACGGCCCGGGCCGCCGCGTCGGCGACGAGCAGCGCCTGCGGGTCGGCGTTGCCGACGTCCTCGGAGGCGAGGATGACCATCCGGCGGGCGATGAAGCGCGGGTCCTCTCCCCCCTCCAGCATCACCGCCAGGTAGTAGAGCGAGGCGTCGACGTCGGAGCCGCGGGTCGCCTTGATCCAGGCGGAGACGAAGTCGTAGTGGCGGTCGCCCTGGCGGTCGTAGTCGATCGCCTTGCGCTGCAGCGCGTCTTCGACCGCGGCGACGCCAACCTCTCCGTCGGCGCGCTCGACCGCCCGCTCCAGGGCCGAGAGGGCGACCCGGGCGTCGCCGCCGCTGCGCATCGCCAACATCGCCAGCGCCTCCTCGGTGACTGCTGGCGGTTCGGCGATCCCCCGCTCGGGGTCGCCCAGCGCCCGCCGCAGCAGCTCCTCCACCTGCCCCGGCTCCAGCGGATGGAGCTCGTAGACCTGCGCCCGCGAGAGCAGGGCCGAGTTGACCTCGAAGTAGGGGTTCTCGGTCGTCGCCCCGATCAGCGTCAGCGTCCCGTCCTCGACCGCCGGCAGCAGCGCGTCCTGCTGGGCCTTGTTGAAGCGGTGGATCTCGTCGAGGAAGAGGATCGTCGGCCGCCCGTTCGCACGCCGCCGCTCCCGCGCCCGCTCGATCACCCCACGGATCTCGGCTTTGCCGGCGTTGACCGCCGACTCCTCCTCGAAGGCCCCCTGCGCCCCCGCCGCCGCGATCCGCGCCAGCGTCGTCTTCCCCGCCCCCGGCGGCCCATAGAGGATCGCGCTGTGCGGCCGCCCGCTCTCGATCGCCGTCCGCAACGCCGACCCCGCCCCCAGCACATGCTCCTGCCCGATCACCTCGTCCAGCGAACGGGGACGCATGCGGACGGCCAGCGGTGCGTCAGCTGAAACTCCCCCAGCCGGACTCGGCAACTCCGGATCCCTGACTGGGCCGGTATCGAAAAGCTGCTCAGCCACACGGTGAGTATGAGGGAGCCGGGGGAGGGGTCTCCAGACGCTCCCCGCTGTTGTCTGGAGACCCCTCCCCCGGCTCCCTCCCACCCGCCCTACAATCGACGAATGGCAACCACCGAGGCGAAACCCGCAGCCCTGTCCACCTCGACCCTCGAGTCGTTCAACCCGGCCACCGGCGAGCTGGTTGGCTCGGTGCCGACGATCGTGCCGGAGGAAGTGCAGGGGGTGGTAGACGACGTCGCGCGGATCCAGCCCGCCTGGGCGGAGCTGCCGGCGAAGACGCGCGCCAACTACATGCGGCGCGCCGCCGACGCGCTGCTCGACGACATCGACGAGATCGCCGAGCTGCTGGTCAAGGAGCAGGGCAAGCCGCGGGCCGAGGCCTACACGATGGAGTTGCTGCCGACGGTCGACGCGCTGCACTGGTGCGCGAAGGCGGGGCCGAAGATCCTCGCCGACGAGAAGGTGCCGATGACGCAGGCCTTCACGCTCTCCAAGAAAGGCCGCTTCAGCTACGAGCCGATCGGCGTCGTCGGGGTGATCGCCCCCTGGAACTACCCGTGGTCGATCCCCTTCGGCGAGGTCGCGATCGCGCTGATGGCCGGCAACGGCGTCGTGCTGAAGCCGGCGAGCCTGACGCCGCTGCTGGGCGAGCGGATCGCCCAGGTCTTCGAGAAGGGCGGCCTGCCGGAGGGGTTGGTCCGGGTCGTCCACGGCGGCGGCCGGATCGGCGACGCGCTCAGCCGCTCCTCCGTCGGCAAGGTCTTCTTCACCGGCTCGGTCGAGGTCGGCCGCAAGGTCGGCGAGGTCTGCGCCGGCGAGCTCAAGGGGAGCGTTCTCGAGCTCGGTGGCAAGGACCCGATGATCGTTTGCTCCGACGCCGACCTCGACAACGCGATCTCCGGCGCCGTCTGGGGCGGCTTCGCCAACGCCGGCCAGACCTGCTCGGGGATCGAGCGCGTCTATGTGATGCGCGACGTCGCCGATCGTTTCGTCGAGGGCGTCGTCGCCGAAGCGGAGAAGCTGCGACTCGGCAACCCGCTCGAGTGGGACACCGAGATCGGCCCGATGACCTCAGAGGACCAGTACGGGATCGTCGTTGAGCTGATCGAGGACGCGGTCGCATCCGGCGCGACCAAGCGCTGCGGCGGTCCGCTCGACCCGCCCGGCCTGTCCGCTGGTCGCTACATCGCCCCCACCGTCCTCACTGGGGTCACCCACGAGATGCGAATCATGCGCGAGGAGATCTTCGGGCCGGTGCTGCCGATCGTCGTCGTCGACTCCGAGCAGGAGGCGATCGACCTCGCCAACGACTCCGAATTCGGCCTCGGCGCCTCGGTCTGGACCAAGGACCGCCAGCGCGGGGCCCGCATCGCCCGCCGGATCGAGTCGGGGATGGTCTGGGTCAACGACCACTCCTTCAGCCATGGCGCCTGCCAGTGCGCCTGGGGCGGGGTCAAGGACTCCGGCCTCGGCCGCTCGCACTCGAAATTCGGCTTCTACGAGTGCGTCAACATCAAGATGAACGCCTGGGAGCCTGGCCTCACCCGTGACTTCTGGTGGCACCCCTACGACCAGACCCTCGGCGACGCGGTGCGCGCCTCGGCGCGGATCCTCTACGGCAAAGGCGAGGTCCGCGCCAAAGCGCTGCGCGAGGGTGCAGCGCCGCTGCTGAAGATCGGGCGCCGGACGATGCAGAAGCGGCGCAACGGCGCGCGCTAGCCGCCGCCGCTTCACAATCCGGAGGGGATGCCCCCTCAACAGGAGAAGGCCGAGCCCGCGATCGTCGTCGCGGCGCTGCGGCGCGACTACGGCGACCGGCCGGCGCTGGACGGCGTCGCCTTCGAGCTGGCGGCGAGCGAGTCGCTGGTCGTCCTCGGCCCCAACGGCGCCGGCAAGACGACGCTGCTGCGGATCCTCGCCACCCTGCTGCGGCCGAGCGGCGGCGAGGCGCGCGTGCTCGGCTGCTCGCTGCCGAACGAGGCCTGGAAGCTGCGCGGGAAGATCGGCTACCTCGGCCACGAGCCGCTGCTCTACCGGGACCTCTCGGGGCGCGAGAACCTGCGCTTCCAGGCGCGCCTGCACGGGATCGAGCGCGGAGCCGCCGAGGCGCGGATCGAGGAGCTGCTGCGCGCCGTCGGAATGGAGCGCCGCGCCGACGAGCGCGTCGCCGAGCTCTCGGCCGGGATGCGCCAGCGCCTCTCGATCTGCCGCTGCGTCCTCCACCAGCCGGAGCTGCTGCTGCTCGACGAGCCCGATTCCAACCTCGACGTCGAGGGGCGCGATCTCGCCCGCGAGCTGATCGGGCCCGGCACCGGCCGCACCCGCGTCGTCGTCACCCACGACCCCGAGCGGCACCTGCCCGAGGCCGACCAGGTGCTGAGACTCGGCATCGGCGAGAGGGCGGTGGTCTCGTGACCCCCTCCCGCACCGCCTTCGCCGCGATCCTCGCCAAGGACCTGCGCTCGGAGCTGCGCACCCTGCAATCGCTGCCGGCAATGGCCCTGTTCAGCGTCACCACCTTTGTCATCTTCCGCTTCGGCCTCGACCGCACCAGCCTCTCCGGCAGCCTCGCCGCCGGAGTGCTCTGGGCGACGCTGCTGTTCGCCGGTGTCCTCGGCATCAACCGCCTCTTCGTCGCCGAGCGCGAGGAGGGCGGCTTCGACGCGATCCGCCTGGCGCCGATCGACCGCAGCGTCCTCTTCGCCGCCAAGGTCGCGGCGCTGCTGATCTACCTGGCAGCGCTGGAGCTGGTCGCGGTGCCGATCTTCGCTGTCTTCTTCCTCGACGACGGCGCCGGGCTCGGCCCGCTGGTCGCGGTCCTCCTGCTCACCGACCTCGGCCTCGCCGCCACCGGCACCCTGATCTCCTCGATGGCGGTCAACTCGCGCGCCCGCGACCTGCTGGTGCCGCTGGTGCTGCTGCCGCTCGTGGTGCCGCTGATGATCGCCGCCACCGGCGCCACCGAGCCGCTCCTGGCGCTGGGCGGTCCCTCCTACCACCGCTTCGGAACCTGGCTGATGGTGCTCGGCCTATACGATTTGATCTTCAGCCTGGTTGGCTATGCCGTCTTCGACTTCCTGCTCGAGGACTGACCGGGCACCCCACCACCCCCACCTCCCGAGGCATGTACGGCAAAGGACTGAAGCCCCTCTCGATCGCCACCGTGGCGATGATCGCCGTGTCGCTCTCGCTGGTCTTCTTCTACGCGCCGCTCGACGCCGACCAGGGCTTCATCCAGAAGATCTTCTACCTGCACGTGCCGCTGGCGATGACGGCGCTGGTCGGGTTCATCATCGGCGGGCTGTTCGCCATCGCCCATCTGCGCACGGACAACCGCAAGTGGGACGCCTACTCCTACGTCGCGATCCACATCTCGGTGATCTTCGGCGTCGCGGTGCTGATCACCGGCGCGATCTGGGCCAAGGCCTCCTGGGGGCACTGGTGGGTCTGGGACGAGCCGACCCTGGTCAGCTTCCTGATCGTCTTCCTCATGTACGCGACCTACTACCCCTTCCGCTACGCG
>Ga0070682_100000813_pt1 | contig 18304 bp, 17 predicted proteins | sample KBSC63LmetaG_FD_64668 | JGI IMG/M metagenome (GOLD analysis project Ga0070682, IMG submission 64668) | Corn rhizosphere microbial communities from Kellogg Biological Station, Michigan, USA - KBS C6-3L metaG | ecosystem: Host-associated > Plants > Roots > Rhizosphere | place: USA: Michigan... | reverse complement strand
CAACGCGGGGTTCGGCACGGAAGTGAAACGCCGCATCCTGCTCGGAACCTACGTGCTGAGCGCGGGCTACTACGACGCGTATTACAAGAAGGCGCAGCAGGCGCGCACGCTCATTCGCCGCGATTTCGACGCCGCTTTTCGCGACGTCGACGTGATCGCGACGCCGACGAGCCCGATCCCCCCCTTCCGCCTCGGCGAGAAGGTGGACGACCCGCTCGCCATGTACCTCGCCGACGTCTACACGCTGCCGGCGAGCCTCGCCGGCATCGCGGGCCTGAGCGTGCCGTGCGGCCATACTGCGGCACGCGCCGATCGACCGAAGCTTCCCGTCGGCCTCCAGCTCCTCGCGCCGGCCTTCGCCGAGGAGACGCTGCTCACGGCAGCGGCGGGCGTGGAGCGGCTCTGTCGCGCGTGAGCGACTCGACCTTCTCCACGACGGCCCTCACCGAAAGCCTGGTCCCCGCGCTCGGCGAGCTCTTCGAGCGCGCGGGCTCGACCTGCTACTGCAACTACTTTCACTTCGAAGGCGACAAGAACGCGTGGCTCGCCCGCCTGGCGACCGAGCCGGAGGAGAATCGCCGCGAGCTCGCGGAGCGAACACGCACGAGCGCCCTTTCGGGCGTCGTCGCCGTGCTCCCGTCCGGCCAGGTGATCGGGTGGATGAAGCTCGAGCGAGCGCAGGCCTTGCCCAAGCTCTACGCCCAGCGCCCCTACCGTGCGCTCCCCTGCTTCGGAGGCGACCGATCGACGGTGCTGTGCGTCGGCTGCTTCCTGGTCGATCCCGCCTGGCGCAGGCATGGCGTTGCCCGCTCCCTGCTCCGCACCGGGCTCGACATCGCTCGAGCCCACGGCGCATCGACCGTCGAGGCGTTCCCGCGACGTGCCGAGGGCATCGGCGACGAGGAGCGCTTCACGGGGCCGCTTTCCTTGTTCGCGAGCGAGGGTTTCGCGATCGTGAGCGAGCAGAGTCAGTACCCGGTGTTGCGCCGAGTTCTGTGAGTAGACGCGGGGAGCAGCTTTAGCTGCGCTCGGCATTGATCTACGCTCCGAGCCGGGATCATTAGGGATGTCGCCCGCGCTTCGTCTTCGCCGGTTGGATGCGCTGCACACGCTCGCCGCGCGCCTCGCGGCCGAGTCTTCCGGCGGCGTGCTCGGCGACTGCCTCGATCTGCTGCTCGATGCGACCCCGGCGCGCTGCGCGCTCGCCTTCAGCACGGACGGCGCCGTCGAGCCCGCGGCCGAGCGACGCCTGAGCCTCCGCCCCGAGCTCGACCCGACCCGCGTGCGCCGTGCTGCGCGCGCGCTCGCCGAGCGGGCTGCCACGGCTCGTCGCGTCGTGCAGGTGAACGACGTCCGGCGGGAGGCCCAGACCGTCGAGGACGCGAGCGAGATCGCCGCCCTCGGCGTGCGTACCGTGCTCGCGCACCCGATCATGCATCGTCGCAGCGTGCTCGCCACGCTGATCCTGATGTTCGACGACCCCGCGATGCTGGACGAAGAGACGCGGAGGTTCGTCAGTAGCGTCGCGTCGATCGCGGCCGTCGCGCTCGAGCGGGACCGCCGCATCGAGGAGGCGGAGACGGATCGCAACCGTCTCGTCGCAGGCGGCGCGAACGCGGGCGTCGGCCTCGTGACCGCAACGGTCGCGCATGAGCTCAAAAGCCCGGTGGGCGCCCTCGTCCTGCAGCACGAGGAGCTCAATCGCGTCGTCGAGCAGCTCGGGCTGCTCGCGGGCTCGAGTGACACGGCGCTCGGGGGCACGGCGGCCGAGCTTGCCGAGCTCACGGGCGAAATGGGCGTCGCCGTCACGCGCATTCGCGAGACGCTCGAGAAGCTCACGACCGTCGGCAAGCGCGAGCGCCCGGTCGCGCGGCTCGACGTCGGCGTGGTCGCGCGCGAGGCCATGGTCGTCGCGCGGCCCCACCTCGAAAAACAGGGCGTGCTCCTGAACGAGCGCTACGACCCCGATTGCTTCACGCTCGGACGCAGCGACATGCTGGGCCAGGTCGTGCTGAACCTCGTGTTCAACGCCGCCGACGCTTGCACGGGCGGCTCGCGCCCGCAGGTCTGGATCCGCACGGCAGTCGACGGACCGCACGTGCTGATGATCGTGCAAGACAACGGACCCGGCGTCGCGCCCGACGCGGTCGAGAACATCTTCTTGCCGTTCTTCACGACCAAAGCCCGCGGCGCGACGGCGGGCCTCGGGCTCAAGATCTGCAGCGACGTCGTGGCCGAGCACGGCGGACACATCGAGGTCCACGAGCGCTCGGGCGGGGGCGCGGCATTTCACGTGCTCCTGCCGCGCGTCGACTCCGACGGGCTGCCCTCGCTCAGCGAAACACCGCTGCCCCCCTCGGCGGGCAAGGGCGAACACCGGGGCATTCTCATCATCGACGACGACCCCATCCAGTCGCGAACGCTGCGCCGCGGCCTACGACCGCACGACGTGCGCACGGCCTCGAGCGCTTCGGAGGCCGAGATCGCGCTGCTCGACCCGTCGTACAGCCCCGATCTCGTCGTGTGCGACGTCTTTTTGCCCGGAGCGAACGGCAACGTCTTGCACCAGCGCGTACGCCAGCAGCGGCCGCACGTCGCCGACCGCTTCGTGTTCGTCACGGGCGGCGCGCTCGGCCGAGCCGAAGCCGACTACATCAAGAGCTCGGGGCGCCCGACGCTCCTGAAGCCCGTCGACGTCAAGGCTCTGCTCGGCTTGCTCAAGCCCTCGACGGCTCACGATTCGACGCCGCCCGTGTCCGTTCGCACGCTCACGGAAGGCGGCAGCTCGGAGCGCCCGACGCTGCCACCCCCCGAGCTCGAGACCCCGCCGCCCAAGAAGGCGTAGCGGTCAGCGTTCGTCTTTGGTGCGCGCGAGAGGCAGGTAGTCTTCCACGCGCTGGGCCGGCAACGTGCCGCTGCGCGACGGCAGCGCCCCGACGGCCGAGAGCCACGAGATCAGCTCGAGGTGATCGGCGGCCGGAACGCCCAAACGCTCGCTCGCGTTCTGGATCGCGAGCGCGAAGGCGGCGGCACCCGCGTAGCGGTGATTGCGATCGCGGGCCAGCGCCGTGCGCGCGACATCGAGCACCTCCGCGGGGATGCCGGCGCCGTATTTGTCGAGGTTCGAGACGTCGGCCTCGTGGATCTTCGTCAGGATCTCGAACTCGTTTTTGCCCGAGAAGAGCGGGCGAGCGAGCAGCATCTCGGCGAGCACGATACCGAGCGCGAAGACGTCGCTGCGCATGTCGATGGTGCCGCCCATCGCCTGCTCGGGTGACATGTAGCCGACCTTGCCCTTGAGCTCACCGGGGTGCGTGCGCCGATCGACGAACGCGCTCAGCAGGATCCCGAAGTCGCCGAGCTTGACCTCGCCCGTCCGACCGATGAGCACGTTGCCCGGCGAGACGTCGCGATGGACGATCCCGAGCGAGCGGCCTTCCTCGTCGCAGGCGCTGTGAGCGAAGTCGAGCGCGCGCAGCACCTCGTGCGCGATGAAGAGCGCAACCGGCACCGGGAAGCGCCGCCGCGCGCCGGCCACCAAACGCAAGAGCCGCGCGAGCGAAAGCCCGTCGACGTACTCGAGCGCCATGAACACCTCGCCGTCGCTCTCGCCGAAGTCGATGACCTGCACGATGTTCGGATGCGAGAGGCTCGCGCAGATGCGTGCCTCGTCGCAGAACATGGCGACGAAGCGGGGGTCGCGCGCGAGCTCCGGCAGGATGCGCTTGACGGCGAACTTCTTGTTGAAGCCGCGCGGCCCCGGTCGCGTGGCCACGAAGACCTCCGCCATACCTCCCAGGCCGAGGCGCTCGCCGAGAACATAAGGGCCGAGACGCTGCTGACCGGGCGGGTCCATCTATTTACATTCTAGCCGACCTGCGCTCCCTCCGCCTCCGAGAACGCGCGGACCCACGCGAAATGGTGAGGCATTGTGGTAGGGTGGCGACTTCTTCGGACCCGAAAAGTGAGCGACGAGCGCACCTTGGAACACTCGCCCACACCGGGCTCCTCACCGCTTGCCGCGCATGCGCCTCGTCGCCGCGTGGTTGCCGTGACGGGAGCCGCATCGTTTCTCGGCTCGAACCTGGTCGGTCTGCTCGAGGAGGAGCCGCAGATCGCCCGGATCCTCGCGCTCGACACGCGACCGCCTGCCACCGCGGGCGCGAAAACCCGCGTGTACGAGGCGGAGATGACGCACCCGGCCGCCGAGGAGCGCCTCGCTGAGGCACTCGCAGCGGAAAAGGTCGATACCGTGGTGCACCTTGCATTTCTCGCGTCGCCCACGCACGCGAGCGCCTACTCGCACGAGCTCGAGAGCGTGGGGACGATGCACGTCCTCAACGCCTGCCGCCGGACCCAGGTGACCAAGCTCGTGATGTGGAGCCAAACGTTGCTCTACGGCGCCCACCCCACGAACCCGAACTTCCTCTCGGAGAAGCATCCGCTCCGGGCCCGCCGCACGGAGCCCTTCCTCGCGGACAAGATCGAGGCCGAGAGCGAAGCGCTCCGCTTCGGGCGACCTGGCCAGGGCCGAACGGTGACGATCCTCCGCACCGCGCCGATCGTGGGGCCGACGATCGACAATTTCTTCACGCGCTACCTGAGCCATCGTTACGTTCCGACGGTGCTCGGCTTCGACCCGTTGTGGCAGTTTCTGCACGAGGCCGACGCGATCGCTGCGCTTCGGCTCGCCGTCGTGCGTGACGCGCCCGGCGTGTTCAACATCACCCCCGACGGTGTGCTCCCGCTCGGTACGGCGATTCGCTTGGCGGGCAGGCAAGCGCTGCCCCTCCCCCGACCGCTCGCCGGCTCGCTCGTCGGCGCGCTGTGGGTCGCGCAGTTCGCGGAAGCGCCGCCGGCTTTCTTCGACTACCTCCAGTACGTCTGCGTCGCCGACGGGGCGCTGGCAGGCAAAATCATGGGCTTCCGACCGCTCTACACGAGCCGCGAAGCCTTGATCGACTTCGCCAACGCGCAGCACCTGCGCGACGTCAAGCTGCTCTCGGAGACCCCGGCGTGAAGAAAGACAAACGGCCACCGCGCACGCGCTCCGTCGCCAAACCGCGCGCCCGCGGGACACGCGCCGCGCGCAACGACACCCCTGCCGTCGCAGGCCCGGCCGCCGCGCCCGCGACCGAAGGCGGGCGCGAAGGGCGCCCACGCCGTGCCGCGCGCCCGAAGGCCGTCGCGACGCCGCAGAGCCCGCCGCCGCCGGAGGTCCTCGAGCCGCGCTACGCGCTCGATGACGACGAGGCCTTGCTCGAGGAAGCCCCCGAGCTCGGGCTCGGCTCGCGCATGGTGCCCCCGCACGTCGGCTGGTCCGATCCGCTCGATTCGATGCCCCCCGCGCCGAACGCGCAGGGCGACGTCGCCGAGCAGATCCGCACGCTCGAAGCGCGACTCGACCGCTTGATCCGAACCGGCTCCGCGCCGGCCGAAGACTCGCCCGAAAGCGATCGGGTGCCGCTCGCCAAGAGCGAGCGCGACCCGGGCGCGCCGCCCGCCGACGACATCGCCGGGAGCCCCTACTTCGAGGAGCACTGGGGTCGCAAAGGCCTCCGGAGCCGCTCGGAAGAGGTCGACGACTTCGGGCTCGATCCCGCTTACGAGAGCCGTTTCCGCCCGATCGCCGAGTTTCTCTACCGGCGCTACTTCCGCGTTCGCACGGTCGGCGTGGCGAATCTGCCGGCCCAGGGGCGCTGCATCATCGTGGCGAACCATTCCGGCACGCTGCCGCTCGACGGGCTCATGCTGCGGACGGCGCTGCGGCTCGAGCATGCGAGCGCTCGCGAGCTGCGCTGGCTGGCCGAGGATTTCCTCTTCTACCTGCCGTTCGCCGGCGTCTTCATGAACCGGGTCGGTGCCGTGCGCGCTTGCCAAGAGAACGCCGAGCGGCTGCTCGCCAAGGAGAGCCTGCTCGCGGTCTTCCCCGAAGGCGTGCAAGGCATCCGCAAGCTCTGGAGCGAACGTTACCGCCTGCAGCGCTTCGGCCGCGGCGGCTACATTCGCCTCGCGCTGCGCATGCAAGCGCCGATCGTGCCGTGCGCGATCGTCGGGGCCGAGGAGACGAATCCCCTGCTCTACCGGCTCGAGTCCGTCGCGAACCTGCTCGGCTTGCCATACATCCCCGTGACACCCACGTTCCCGCTCTTGGGCCCGCTCGGGCTCGTCCCGGCGCCGAGCCGCTGGACGATCACGTTCGGCGAACCGGTGTCGCTCGACAGCGCGGGACCGGAGGCTGCCGAGGATCACGTGCTCGTGGGACGTCTCTCCGAACGCGTGCGAACCTCGATCCAGGCCATGCTGGACAGCGGCGTGCGCGAGCGCAAAAGCGTCTGGTTCGGGTGACGGACGGCGTCTTCGTCGTCGACAAGCCAACGGGCTGCACGAGCCACACGGTCGTCGCTGGTCTTCGAAAGCGGCTCGGCACCCGCGCCGTCGGCCATGCGGGGACGCTCGACCCGATGGCAACCGGGGTGCTGCTGCTCCTCGTCGGCGAGGCCACCAAGCTTTCTCCCTACCTGTCGCTCGAGACCAAAGCGTACCGAGCGGAGGTGCTCTTCGGTCGTGGCACCGACACGCTCGACACGGACGGCAAGGTCGTCGTCGAAGCGCCGATTCCACCCGACGCCCTCACGGAGGCGCGGCTCATGGACATCCTCGCCGCGGAGCGCGAGCGCACGCTGCAGGTGCCGCCGGCGGTGAGCGCGATCCAGGTCGGCGGCCGGCGTGCGCACGCCCTCACGCGGAGCGGGCACCCTCCCGATCTTCCACCGCGTCCCGTGCGCGTCGAATCCCTCTCGCTCCTTGCCGTCCACACCGACCGCATCGAGCTCACGGTGCGGGCCACCAAGGGCTACTACGTGCGCTCGCTCGCTCGCGACCTTGGCGAGCGGCTCGGGGTGCCGGCGTGCCTCTCCGCGCTGCGCCGGCTCGAAAGCGGCGCGTTTACCCTGGAAGAAGCGCTGCCCTGGCCGCTCCCCGAGGGTGCAACGCCGATGTCGCTCGTCGCCGTCGCGGAGCGCTGCCTGCCGGGAACGAGGCTGACGCCCGATGGCGCACGCAAGGCTCGACTGGGCCAGGCCCTCGCGCCGCAGCACTTCGTCGACGTTCCTGGCCACGAAGGGCCCCACGCGTGGCTCGACGCCGGCGAGCTCATCGCCGTGGGGGCGCTCCAGGGCGACGCGTACCGCGTGCTGCGCGGCTTCGGCCCACGCGGCACGACGGTCGCCTAGACCACCTCGAGCTCGGTCACGTCGAGGCCCCGCGCCTTGAGGCGCTCGACGAGCCGCGCGGGCAGCTCGCCAACGTCAGCGCCGTGCGCGACCTCGATGCTGAGCGCCACCTCGCGCCCCGTCCCGCGCACGACGATCGAGGTCCCGAGGTGCGCGCCGCCGAGCTCGATACGTGCAACGCCCGAGCGCCTGTCGCCGCCCCACGCGACGCGCCGGACCACCTCTTCGACGGCCGCCAGCTCGAACAGGCCCGGCGGCGTGACCGAGAAGCCCTCGGCGGCCGACGCGCTCGGGCCCGCCGCAGCAAGCGCCGACAGCCCCGCCGACGAGGCGAGGCTGCGACAGAGCGGGTCGAGGATGTCACCGAGCAGCGCCACCTCGGCCGAGGGGCCACGACGCGCCAAAACGCCGGCAGCGGCCTCCAAGTGCCCCGCCGAAGCTCGATCCGACAGGCCATCAACCGGCCCTATGGCCGCCCCATTCGGGTGGTTCGAGGAGCGCTGCATGAGGGCGTTGAACTGCACACGTAATTGTTTGATATATTTGTCTTTATTGCCTACTTCGGGAACCGGCGACGGAGCGCTCCGCGGTCCCGGAGGAGAAGCTGAGGCCATGCCGTTTCCATCGGCCCGGCGTTCAGCGGGTTGCGTGGGACCGAGGGCGTTCGTTACGCTTCGGCTCGAGAGGAGGGCGCCCCGAGTGGTCAGGCGCCCGCGTCCCTTGGACCCCGACCCAGCACGCTACATCAGAGCAGTCATCACGATTGGCGTGGCCATCCTCCCTGCGGTGGTGGCGGCGTTCTTTGGAGCGGCAAACTGGTCGCTCGCCCAGCTACCGGGAACTCGGCGCGCTGCTCTCCGAGACTCGCTCGAGGGAGCACCTCGGCAGGCGCTCGATCGCTACATCGAGTTCCGAGGGGTCATCGAAGCGCGCTGGCTCGTCGTGCGCGCGATCGGCGTAGCCCTGACCGCGGTGCTGCTCGCCGAGGTCCTGCCGGGTTGGCTCGGTCGTTGGGTGCCTCCCATCGCCGCGCTCGGTGCGGTGGTCGCGTACGCGATCCCCGCCGAGATGCTCAAGGCTGCCGCGACGCAGGCGCCGGAGCGTTGGGCACCCTGGTTCCTCCGCCTGCTGCGCCCGGTGGAGCTGCTCGTGGCGCCGCTCGCAGCCACACCCCTCTGGTTGAGCGGCCTCGTGACGAAACGCCTCGAGCGCAACCGGACGGAACCTCCGCCCGCCGTCACCGAGAACGAGGTGGGGCTCATCGTCACCGAGGGTGAAATGGCGGGCGCGCTCGATCACGAGCAGTCCGAGATCATCCGCAACGTGCTCGAGTTCGGCGACGTGACGGCTCGCGACGTGATGGTGCCGCGCACCCAAACGATCTCCTTCGAGATTTCGGTGCCCGCCACGGAGATCCTCCGCCAGGTCGCCGAGGCGGCGCACTCGCGCTACCCGGTGCACCGCGAAACGGTCGACAACGTGGTCGGCGTCCTGCACGCGAAGGATCTGCTGCACGCCGTGGCGCGCGGCGACAGCAGCGCCCTGCAACTCGAATCGATCCTGCGCCCCGTGGTCTTCGTGCCCGAGAGCCAGTCGGCGGCGAGCGTGCTCAAGGACATGCGCGCCGGACGCCACCATCTGGCGATCGTGCTCGACGAGTTCGGCGGCTTCAGCGGCATCGTCACCCTCGAAGACCTGCTCGAGCAGATCGTGGGTGACATCCGCGACGAGCACGACGTCGAAGAGGCTCCGATCGTCGATCTCGGCGACGGAAAGCTGATCGTGGACGCGAGCCTGCCGCTGGCCGACCTGAACCGCTACCTCGGCACCGAGCTGCCCGCCGACGGCGACTACCACTCGCTCGGCGGTTTCCTCGCGGCGCACCACGGCCGCGTGCCCGAGGTGGGCGCGACGCTCTCGAAGTTCGGCCTCGAGTTCATCGTGCGAGAAGCGGACGAACGGCGCGTCAGCAAGGTGGAGGTCCACCGCGAGACCCCACCGATGTCGATCGCTCCCCGCACGCCCGGCCGCGTCTCGGCCGCCTAGCTCACAAAAGCAAAAGAGCGCGACGCTTGCGCGACGCGCTCTCCTGCGCGACGCCGCCCCACTTGCGCGAGGCGGCGCGCGGTCAGCCGAGACTCAGGTCTTGCCGATCTTCTTCAGCTGGTCGGCGAGCTTCTGGCCCTTCTCGATGAGGCCCATCTTGTCGACGCCCGGCGTGTCGTCGCCGCGGAGCACGGTCTGCATCTTGACGAGCTGCGAGAGCAGCGAGCCGATCACGTCGGACTGACAGACGGCGGACTGCGTCTGCGGGTTGACCGCAATGAAGGGCGGCGTGCTGCCGCCGGGGTCGCCGGAGGCGTACCGCTTCATCTTGACGGTTTCCTTGCCGTCCTTGATCTCGACTTCTTCGGGCCAGGCGTACGCCTTCTCTTTGCCGTCCTTGTCCTTGACCTTCTCGTCGCTCGCCACCGGGAACGGCGTATCGAGCTTGTCGAGGTTGACCCACGGACCCGAGGGGCCGTTCGAGACCGTCGCGTACCAGCGCACCTTGGGCTTCGACTGCTCCGCGATCAGATCCTTCAGCGTCTGGCTGCCGAGGAAGCGCTGGAGCGTCTCCTTCTGGTCGTTCATCTGCTCGACGGAAGCCGAGTAGTCGATGAGCATCGTGAGGATCTCGCGCTTGAAGCGGCCGATGCTCTTGTCGGCGAGCGAGGTGGACCGGAACGGGATGTTGATCGCGCCGAGCTTGGTGACCTCTTCCTGCGGGTAGGTTCCCTTGCCGAGGAGCTTGGTCTGCGCGCTCTTGATCGTGTCCGCCAGCTCGGTGATCTGCTTGTTCGAGGCTTCGACCTCCTTGACGAGGTCTTGCGCGCCCGTGATGGCGGCCGCCGCACCCTTGCCGCGCTCGGCGCCACCGCCGAACGCGAAGCCGACGAAACCGCCGACGAAAGCCGTGACGAGGGCGAGAACCATCACCTTGCCGCGACCGCTGCGCTGAGCAGCGCGAACCTCGTCCATATCGACGCGGATTTCGGCAGGGCGAGCCTGAATCGGAGCCGATTGGCGCGGCATCGACGCGTAGGGGCTCGTCGGGTCGGCCGGAGGCGGCTTCGGCGCGCCGGACGGCGTGAACGGAGGCGCGGGAACCCCGGACTGCGAGCGCATGGGCTGCTGCATCACCTGGGGCGGTCGAGGGAGTGCAGCCCCGGGGTGTTGGGAGCCCATCGCCTGCGGGGCCATGGGAGGGGGGACCGAGGCGCCCGGGGTGAGCGTCTTCTTGCCGAGGCGGGCCTTGAGATCGATTTTGGGCTTGTTGTCCGACATGGCGTAGTTCGAGCCTTGGAGTGCCGGGGGTGGGCCGGCCTTGGCTTGCGGGGCCGGGACAGTAGCGGCAGGCTCCGAAGCGAGCAAGCGCGAATCCACTCTGGCTGTTACGGGCGTAGAATCACAGCGATGCGGCTTTTCACCCTCACCCGGCGGGATGGGGCGCCCCTGGCCGGCTACGTCGCGGGTCATGGGGGTCCGGCGCTGGTCCTGGCCAATGGCCTCGGCGGCCCCATCGCGGCCTTCCGGCACCAGGTGCGGCACTTCGAGCAGCGCTTTCGCGTGGTCACCTGGGACTACCGGGGCCTGTACGGCTCGCGGGGCACGACGCCGCCCGAGCGCGTCGACGTCGCGGCGCAGGCCGACGACCTCGAGGATTTGCTCGATGCCGCAGGCGTCGAGTCGGCGGTCATCGTCGGCTGGAGCATGGGAGTGCAGGTCGCGCTCGAGCTGGCGCTGCGTGCCCCCGCGCGCGTCAGCGAGCTCGTGCTCATCAACGGCGCGCACGGCCGCCCGATGGCGAACCTGCGCGTCCCGACCGCCGCCCGCTGGCTTCCCTACCTGCTCGAACGGGCGCGCCCCCACCACGCGCTCGCGTCCCGGATCGTGGCCCGGGCGACGCACTTTCGGCTCGGGGCCGACCTGGCGCGCGGTCTCGGTCTCGTGAGCCCGCGCATCGGCTCCGACGAGATCCTCGACCTCTTCCGCGAGTTTCAGGCGCTCGACTTCGATGTCTACCTGCGAACGCTGGCCGCGCTCGAGCTGCACGACCCGACGCACGCGCTGCATCGCCTGACGGCCCGCACGCTGGTCATCGCGGGCGGCAGAGACCCGCTCTACTCGCCCCGCGTGAGCCGCACGCTGAGCGAACGGCTGCGACACGCCGAGCTCTACGTGGTGCCGCAAGCAACGCACTACGCGCCGCTCGAGTTCCCGGAGCTCGTCAACGCGCGCATCGACGCGTTTCTGGCCGCGGCGCGCCACGCGCCAGCCGCGGGATTGCCCCCGAGCGAGCGCGCGCGCGTGGATTGACCAAGACGGCGGCCGGTGGAAAGCTCCTCACCATGAAAAGCGTCGTGGTCGTCGATAACTACGACTCGTTCACGTACAACCTGGTCCAGTACGTGATGTCACTCGGCGTCGCTTGCGACGTGCGACTGAACGACCGCACCACGAGCGCGGCGATCGCCGAGTCGAGCCCCGCCGGCATCCTCCTCTCCCCGGGACCGGGCACGCCCGACGACGCCGGCGTCACCCTCGCGGTGATTCGCGACCTGGCCGGGAAAATCCCCATTCTTGGCGTGTGCCTCGGCCACCAGTCGATCGGTCAGGCCTTCGGCGGCACCGTGCTTCGCGCCCCGCACCTGATGCACGGCAAGACCTCCGAGATCTCGCACGACGGCAAGACGATCTTCCGTGGGGTACCCTCCCCCTTTCGAGCGACGCGCTACCACTCGCTGATCGTGGAGGAGAAGACCTTGCCCGATTGCCTCGAGGTCACCGCGCGCGCGCCCGAAGGCGAGATCATGGGCGTGCGGCACAAGTCCGAGCCCGTCGAAGGCGTTCAGTTCCACCCGGAGTCCATCTTGACCGAGCACGGCATGCGTCTGATCGAGAATTGGGTCGATTCGCTATGAGTGAAGACCATCCCGTATTCGCGCGCGTGCTCGAAGAGCTGATGTCGCCCGCCGGCCTCTCCGGGCCGACGGTGCGGCGCGTGTTCGACGCCATCTTCGCGGGGGCCTGGACCAGCGCGCAGATCGGCGGCCTGCTCACGGCGCTTCGCCTCCACGGCGACCGCCCCGAGGTGATCGCCGCCGCGGCGAGCGCCATGCGCGCGGTGATGCTCAAGGTGCCCCACGATTTCCCGCGTCTGCTCGACACGTGCGGCACGGGCGGCGACGGCTCGGGCACCCTCAATCTCTCGACCGGCGCGGCCATTATCGCGGCGGCCGCCGGGGTTCCCGTCGCCAAGCACGGCAACCGCGCGGCATCGAGTCGCTCGGGCAGCGCCGACGTGCTCGAGGCGCTCGGCATCGCCCTCGACGTGCCCGCTGCGGAGCAGGGCCACGTGCTGCGCGAGGCGAACATCGCGTTCCTCTTCGCGACGAGCCACCACCCCGCGATGAAGCACGCGATGCCGATCCGGCGCGAGCTCGGCATTCGAACGCTGTTCAACTGCCTCGGTCCGCTCGCGAACCCGGCCGGCGCCACGCACCAGCTGCTCGGCGCGTACGACGACTCCGTGCGGCGCGTGCTCGCCGAGGCGCTGCGCGATCTGGGCTCGAAGCGGGCTTGGGTCGTGCGCAGCACCGACGGCATGGACGAGCTCAGTCCGCACGCTCCCACGCGCGTGACCGAGCTCGACGGCGGCACCTTGAAGGAGCTCGAGATCGCACCCGAGGACTTCGGCCTCGCTCGGAGCCCGGCCGGCGCGATCCGCGGCGGCGATCCGGCCGACAATGCGCGTGCTTTCAGCACTGTCCTCGCGGGCGAGCCGCACCCGGCGCGCGACGCGTTCCTGCTCAATGCGGCAGGCGCGCTGGTCGTGGCCGATGGGATGGAGCCGCGCGCCGCGGCCGAGCGCGCCCGTGAAGCGCTCGACAGCGGCGCCGCCCTGCGCGCGCTCGAGACCTGGCGCCGCACCACCGCGGCTCGCCGTCCGCGCTCCGGAGCCGAATGAGCGGAGTGCTCGCGCGGATCCTCGCGACGAAGGCGCTGGAGGTCGAAGCCCTGCGGCGGCGGCGCCTTCCGCCGGCACCGCCACGGCGCGCGCTCGACCTCGCGCGCCGCGCGGGCGACCCGCTGCGGCTGATTGCGGAGATCAAGCGCCGCTCGCCTTCAGCGGGACCGCTCAACGTGAAGCTCGGCGTCGGCGCGCGCGCGCGGGCGTACGAGCGCGGCGGCGCGAGCATGGTGAGCGTGCTCTGCGATCAGAGCTACTTCGACGGGAGCTTCGAGCACCTCTTGGAGGCCCGCGCGGCCTGCGCGCTGCCCCTGCTCGCCAAGGAATTCGTCGTCGACGAGGTGCAGCTCGACGCCGCGCGGGCCTACGGCGCCGATGCCGTGCTCCTGATCGTGCGCTGCCTTGCGGCCGATCGCGTCGCGCCGCTCGTGCTGGCCGCGCGCGAGCGCGAGCTCGAGCCGTTCGTCGAGGTCGCGACCGAGGAAGAGGGACGCGTCGCGCTCGACGCCGGCGCGACACTGATCGGCGTGAACGCACGCGACCTCGACACGCTCGTCATGGATGCCGAGCGTGCTCGTCGCATCTTGGTGTCGCTTCCCCCCACGGTCGTGAGCGTCCACCTCTCGGGGCTCGGCACGCCCGACGCCGTCGCGACGGTGGCGCGTGGCCCGGCCCACGCTGCGCTCATCGGCGAGGTCCTGATGCGGGAGGACGATCCCGAAGCGCTCCTCCGCTCGCTCGTCCACGCGGCAGGATGAGACAGGCGTCGCCGAATTCGTGCTGGAGGTAGCCTTCGCGGCCCGCCGCTGCGAGCGCGTCGGCGAGAAGCGGGGTCGGCGCAAAGGCGCTGATGAGCGCAAAATGGCTCGTCGTAGGCTCGTGCATGCCGGTAAGCACGCCGTCGACGGCCCGCGGCCGAAAGCCCGGCCCGATCACGAGCCGCGCCACGCCGGGTCCGGCGCGCACCAGACCGTGCTCGAGCGCGCTGCTTTCGAGCGCCCGCACCACGGTCGTGCCCATCGCAAACACCCGCCCGCCGCGAGCCCGCGTCGTCGCGATGAGCGCGGACGTCGCCGCCGGGATCTCGTAGCGCTCCGGAAACGGGAGCCGCCGATCGAGCGACGGCGAGCCGGTGGAGGAGAGCCCCGCCGCGTGGGTGAGCGACGCCACCTCGACCCCCCGCTGGCGCAGCGCGCCCAGCACCTCGAACGTGAGCGGCAGCGCGGCGGACGGCGACTCGAACGCCCAGGGCCGCGACGCGAAACGATGATTCACGTCCCACAATTCGGACGCACGCGCGTGGTACGCGTACGAGATGGCGTGACCCGCCCGGTACAGCGCGCGAAAGAGAGCCGCTCCCGCGAGCTCGAAGCGCACGCGAACGAGCCTAGAATCCACGGGGTCGACGCCGACGATTGCCCCCGCGAGCGTGTCGATTGTCACGCGCTCGCCCACCGCGAGTAGCGGCGCCGGTCCCCGCGCCTCCGTCGGCATCCTAAACGTCCCCGCGCCGAGCACGACCGCGAGAAAGTCTCCATTCGGCTCGCGCGTCGCCAGCCGCAGCTCCGCATCGTGGCTCGTCAGACGCAGCGCGGCCGGCAACGTCGCCGCGTCGTTCAGCACGGCCAGATCGCCCGGCAGGAGCAGCGACGGCAGCTCTCGAAACGCGTGATGTGAAAGCGCGCCCTGCGCCGGGTCGACGGCGAGGAGTCGCTCGCTGCCGTACGCGCGAGGTTCGACCGCAGCCGCGAGCGCCGTCACGAGGCCACCTCCCGACCCCACGCCGTGAGGGCGATGCGCGCTCCGCTCGGCGCTTCCCCACGTTCGAGCAGCTCCACGAGCCGCGCGGCGACCGCCTCGGGAGCGAGCAGCGTCGTCGGATCGGCGTCCGGCAGCGCCGCCCGATGCATGGCCGTATCCATTTCGCCTGGATCGACGCTCAGAACGCGCACGCCGTGCGCGGCGAGCTCCACGGCGAGCACGCGACCGAGCTGGTCGAGGGCCGCCTTCGATGCGGCGTAGGCTCCCCACCCCGCGTACGGCTCGATGGCAGCATCCGAGCTCACGTTCACGATCGTGCCGCGGCGGCGCACCGCCATCGAGCCCCCGAGCGCCTTGGCCAGGCGAAAGGGGCCGACCACGTTCACGGCGAGCACCCGCTCGAGCGTCTCGCAATCCGTATCGAACAAGAGCCGCAGCGGCGTCGGGCCGAGCTCGCTCGCGTTGTTCACGAGGAGCTCGATGGGCCCCACGAGCTCGGCAGCGGTGCCGACGAGCGGGTACACAGCCGCCTTGTCGCCCACGTCGGCGACGACGCCGTGCGCCTCGCCGCCCTGCTCGCGGATCGACTGCACGACCGCGTCGAGCTCGGATTGACCTCGCGCGACGAGCACGACCCGCGTGCCGCGCCGAGCGAGCTCCCGGGCAAGCGCGGCCCCGAGTCCCCGGCTCGCCCCCGTGACGAGGGCGGTCTCGATCAAGCCTTTTTTCACTGTGCGATGGGGCATGTGGAAACGATGCGTCGCCCCGGCAGATTCGTTGGAGCAATTGACAACGCATTGGAACAAGGTCATCGCGCCAACATGAGCGAGGATCTGGCGGCCCGGCTGGCGTCCAACGTCCGGCAGCTGCGCCAAGCGCGCGGGCTCACCCAGCAGCAGATGGCCAAGCTCTCGCGCCTGCCGCGCGCAACCTGGGCGAACCTCGAGTCCGGAACGGCGAACCCGACGTTGGCGGTGCTCCATGGGGTCGCCGTCGCGCTTCAAGTCTCGCTCGAGGAGCTCGTCGCGCAGCCGCGAGCCGACGCCAAGCATTACCCGAAGGGCACCCTGCCCTCGCGCACCCGCGGCGCGGTGACGGTGAGCTCACTCTTGCCCGACGCGGTACCCGGCATGCTCATGGAGCGCCTCTCGATCCCGCCGGGCGAGCGCCTCGTGGGAGTTCCGCACACGCCCGGCACGCGCGAATACCTCACCTGCGAGCTCGGCGTGATTGAGCTCGTGGCCTCCGGCGATACCTTTCGCGTCCAGCCGGGGGACGTCGTCGTGTTCCGGGGCGATCAGCGCCATTCCTACGCGAACCCGACACGCGAGCCGGCCGTCGGCTATTCGGTCGTGATGCTGGAGCCGGTCACGTGAACGAGCGCGGAAAATCCGCCTCTCCGTAGTCAGATTCTGTGCGCGCGGCGGGCATGATACGGTCGCCCGTCATGCAGCGTCGTCTTTTGCTTGTTTTTGGCTCAATCGCCCTGCTGACCGGGGGCGCGCTCCTCGCGGGCTGCGGGCGCACCCTCACGCCCGACCAGGTGAAAGCGCTCGCGAAGCGCAGCTACGCGGGCCGCAAGCGCGAGGAGCTCGTCACGGCGTCCGTCACGGCGCTGAAGACGCTCGGCTTCCAGGTCGTCGTCGAAGATGCCGAAACGGGCGTCGTGAAGACCGCGCCCAAGCCGCTCGTCGCGACGGCCTCGGGCACCGCCAGCTCGGCCATCGCGGTCACGAACGATCTCGCCTGGACGATCGAGGTGACGCCGGCCGGCGAGGGCGTCGACGTGCAAGCCACCCCGCGGGCGAGCTCCGGCGGCGCGTCGTACGACGGACCCTATGCCGCCGAGTACATGGAGAAGGCCGTCGCCGACCTCTTCAAAGAGATCGAGAGCAATCTCAAGCCCAAAGGCTAACGGCGCTCAGGCGGCGCCCGCACGTACGAGCGTGTAGCGCACGGGGCGACCGTTGATCGACTCTTCGACGGCCGCGGGGACGTCGGCGCCGCTCATGTCGACGGCCAGCACTTCCTCGGCGATCCACGTGCGGTGCGCTTCGATCGCCGCCTTCACCGTCGGGTCCGAGCTGTCGTAGGCCACGCGGACGCGGTCGGTGACCTCGAGCCCCTGCGATTTTCGCGCCTGCTGCAGCACGCTGACGAACTCGCGCGCGAGCCCTTCTTCGACGAGCTCCGGCGTGAGCGCCGTGTCGAGCACGAGCGTGAACTGCCCTTCGCTCACGATCGCGCGCCCCGCCGCCGGTTTGCGCTGCGAGAGCACGTCGGCGAGCGTGATCGCCTCTCCGGCGAGCGGCAACGACTCCCCCGCCTCGAGCCGCGCCAGCTCGGCAAAGCTCCAGCCCGCGAGCCCCTGCCCGATTTCCTTGAGCTTCGGCCCGGCGCGTCCCTTGAGGCTCGGGAAGTTCGGCTTCAACGTGAGTGAGCAGAAAGAGGCTTCGTCTGCCGAGGTATCGATCACCTTCACGTTCAGCTCCTCACGCAGGAGCTGCGCCGTCGCGAGCGCCGCCGCTTGTGCCGCCGCGTCACGCGTGACGACCGTCAGGCGCGCGAGCGGCTGACGCACCTTGAGTTTCTGCTCTTCGCGCAGGCGCCGGCCGAGTGACACGATGCGCCGCACGAGCTCCATCCGCGACTCGAGCTCCTGGTCGATGCGCTCGAGGTTCGCGCTCGGGAAGTCGACGAAGTGAACCGACGCGGGCGCCGCCGGGTTCGCGGCGCGCACGGTGCGCTGGTACACGAACTCGCTCAAGAACGGCATGAACGGTGCGACCACCGTCGCGAACTTGGTCAAGACCTCGTAGAGCGTCTCGTACGCTTCGGACTTGTCGGCGTCGTCCTGGCTCTTCCAGAAGCGCCGGCGCGACAGGCGCACGTACCAGTTCGTGAGCACGTCGATGAAGTCGACGAGCCGCGGCACCACGTTGTAGAGCCGGTACTGCTCCATCTCGCGGTTCACGTCCGCGACCAAGCTCTCGACCCGCGAGAGGATGAAGCGATCGAGCTCGGAACGCGGGGCGAACGCCTCGCCGTCCCGAGAGCGCGGCACGAAGCCGTCGACGCTCGCGTACGTTCCAAAAAACGAGAGTGCATTCCAATACGGAAGCACGACCGTGCGGACGATCTCGCGCAGCCCGCGCTCGCTGAAACGCAGCGGTTCGGCGCGCACCACCGGCGAGTCGATCAGGTAGGCCCGGAGCGCGTCGGCGCCGATCTCTTCCAGGACTTTGCTGGGATCGGGGTAGTTCTTCTTCGACTTCGACATCTTGGCGCCGTCCTC
>Ga0070682_100000811_pt1 | contig 18338 bp, 20 predicted proteins | sample KBSC63LmetaG_FD_64668 | JGI IMG/M metagenome (GOLD analysis project Ga0070682, IMG submission 64668) | Corn rhizosphere microbial communities from Kellogg Biological Station, Michigan, USA - KBS C6-3L metaG | ecosystem: Host-associated > Plants > Roots > Rhizosphere | place: USA: Michigan... | reverse complement strand
TGCTGAAAATTGATTTGTGTCACCCCGGAGCCAACATACAGATTCGCATGATCGACTTTTTAAAAACAAATCATTTGGCCGGGCATCCTGCACAAATCTTAAGGAATCAAACCGGTATTGAATGACGCCGCAATCAACGGGCTTTAATCAACGCTATATTCTGGGGATATCTTTTATATCCGCGCTGGGGGGATATCTCTTTGGTTTTGATTTTGCCGTTATTGCGGGCGCGCTGCCCTTTCTTAAAAATGTATTTGAACTGAATGTATGGTGGGTTGGCTTTCTCACCGGATCCCTGGCATTGGGCTGTATTGTTGGCTGTTTAATTGCGGGATCCCTGGCGGACCGTTTTGGGCGGAAACCCGGATTGATCACGGCTGCGCTGATCTTCGCCCTTTCTTCCCTGGGCATGTCATTGGCTCCCGGATTTGTTTTTTTTGTTTGCATGCGTTTTTGTGCCGGCATCGGCGTGGGCATGGCTTCTATGCTGAGCCCGCTTTACATTGCAGAAATTTCTCCGGCAAAAACACGTGGGCGAAATGTAGCCATTAACCAGTTAACGATTGTGTCCGGGATCCTGATAACCAACCTGGTCAATTATACGCTGGCGGATAAAGGGGCCGATGCCTGGCGCTGGATGTTCGGGTTGGGTATTGTGCCTTCCGGTTTGTTTTTAACCGGACTGATCTGGCTGCCGGAAAGCCCGAGGTGGCTGATCAAGGCTGGTAAACCTGAAAAAGCGGCAGCTGTACTGAATAAGATAGGCAACGAAAAATATGCAGCAGAAAGCATGGAGGAGATCAGTGCCTCTTTTTCAAAAACGATTGTGAAGAGCAGTTACAAAGCGGTCTTTTCCAGGAATGTGCGGCCGGCTGTTTTGATCGGGATCGGCCTGGCTGTTTTCCAGCAGTTTTGCGGGATCAACGTTGTATTCAATTATACTTCCACCATATTTGAATCGCTGGGTGCCTCGCTCAACGAACAGTTATTTGAAACCGTTGCCATCGGTCTGGTCAACCTGGTTTTTACCATCGTGGCCATGTGGCAGGTCGACAGAATGGGAAGAAGGCCGTTGATGCTTTTTGGTTCGGCAGGGCTGGCGGTATGGTATATCTTACTGGCTGTTTTGTTGATGAACCATATTCCCGGTCCCTGGGTTTCGCTGGTGGTGCTGTCTGCGATTGCAACGTATTCCGTATCCCTTGCGCCTGTTACCTGGGTGCTGATCTCCGAAATATTCCCGAACAAAATACGGGGCCTGGCATCTTCGGTTGCCATTGTATCGCTGTGGGGCGCTTATTTCATTCTGGTATTTACTTTCCCGGTGCTGGCGGAAAAGCTGGGAACCTATGGCCCGTTCTGGCTATATTCCGGTATCTGCGTGCTCGGTTTTATTTTTATTAAGATCCGGGTTAAGGAAACCAAAGGGAAGAGCCTGGAAGAACTGGAAGGCATTTTAGTGAGTCACTAATAAGGGTTGCCTGAGCTTCTCTATCACGAACGTTATGAAATGCAGCAGGCAGAATATTGGTTTTTTGCCATCGGAGAAGATCATTTCAGTTTTCGGTATTAGAATCACGGACCTTTTTAGTAACTTTTAGGAAGCAACCAGCATAACCATGCTTAAAAATTATTTCCTGGTAGCATTCCGAAGCCTCGTCAGGAATAAAAGCCATGAGTTAATAAATTTAACCGGCCTGACCATTGGCATTTTGGCCGTGATTCTGATTTACACTTTTGTCCGGTATGAATTGTCCTATGATAAGGGATATTCAAATAGTTCCAGGGTATACCGGCTGGAGAGCGCGTCTGATTCAGATCCGGATAATAAAACGGTTATGGTACCGGAAGCAATGGGTGCCGTACTGAAGAAAGAATTACCGGGAATAGAAGCAACAACCCGGCTGGAAAGGGCTTCCATGCAATTCTTATTGCATGGAGAAGGAAAGACGCTGGAAGCTATTCGTACGGATAATAATTTTTTAAAAGTATTTAATCTCCCGCTTTTTGCCGGGAAGGTTGATGGAGCCCTTGTTCATCAATCCGATATTATTATTGATAAGAAAACGGCCAATCTGTTTTTCGGGACACCCGATGCAATCGGGAGGAGAATGGAGTTAAAAATGGCTGGCGGGAAAATTCAGTCATTTATTGTATCGGCGGTTATGGATGATATCCCGTCTAATACGCATTTCAGTGCGGATGTAATTATTGCCGATCTGAATGTTGAAAATAAATTAAACTGGACATTTTACAAATCCATTACGCAATATGTCCTGCTAAATAAAGAGATCCATGTAAATGACTTAGAAATAAAGCTGGGAAGCGTTTACAGGAAATACGGGTTTCCGGAAGGCTTAAATATGCTCTTTGATCCGGTTCGCAAAATCCACTTACATTCAAATATTCCCGGTGAACAATATGCGAACGGGAATATTGGGTACATCTATATATTTTCCCTGGTTGCCTTTTTAATTCTGTTTATTGCCTGTATTAATTATGTTAATCTTACGATGGCGCGGTCCTTACAAAGATTTCGCGAAGCCGGAATAAGAAAGGTTATGGGCGCCGTACCGTGGCAACTGGCCCTTCAGTTTGTTGTGGAAGCATTGCTGATCTTCCTGCTGACATTGCCCTTTGCATTCCTTTTCGCGGGATGGTCATGGCCGTTATTTTCCAAAGCCGTTGGCATTGCATTTCAGGGAAATATTCCATTCAGTCCGCAATCCGCACTGGTTATATTGCTGGTTTGTTGTATTTCTGCAATCCTCGCGGGGTTGTATCCCTCCGTATTTTTATCCCGACTGCAACTTGTCAATATTTTAAGGGGACATCTGGGCAACGTCAAAGTGAATCTTGCGGTTAGAAAGACCCTCATTATGGTGCAATTTATTATTTCAGCCGGATTAATTATTTCGACGGTTGTGGTTAATAAGCAATTAAATTATATTAATAATATTCAGTTGGGGTTTAATAAGGAGCATTTGCTGGAATTGCCGAAGCAATTAATGGGAAGCAATGCGAACAGTTTTAAAAATGAGTTGCTTAAAAACAGCAATATAAGCTCAGTATCAATATCTAATTGGGATGCAGGTCGACAATATGGAGCCGCGTCCGTTATGGATGATCCGGCGAATGGGAAAAAACGTCTGGATTTTTCCTTTTTGTTTGTTGACTATGATTTTATTAAAACAATGCAAATGGAGATTGTGGAAGGTAGGGATTTCTCCTCCAGGTATGCATCAGATGACGATATGAATATGGATTCTTTGTTTCCACCTGGCAAAAAAATGACCGAATCAGAGTTACTTGATCTTTATAGTTCCAGATCGATTATCCTAACAGTAAGCTGTGCTGAGGCTTTAGGATTGCACAAGCCATTTGCCGGCAAAGTGCTCAGATTACCGGTGTTACAGGGAAAGATTGTGGGTATAGTAAAGGATTTTCAGGGAATATCGCTTCATCAAAAACCACCTTTATTGGTTTTAAAGGGAAGCCGGATAATGAAAGAGGGGTATACCTATGTGAGAATCCACAGCGCTGACATGCAACCAACAATTTCTTATATCCGGGATCGCTGGAAGGCGTTCTTTCCTGACGCTGGCTGGAGTTATTCTTTTACGGATGAGCGGATTGGAAAATTATATGATGCGGAAATCAGACTAGCATCCCTGTTCAGTCTTTTCTCCATACTGGCGATACTGATTGCCTGCTCGGGTTTATTTAGCCTGGCGGCGCTTATGGTGCAACACAGAACGAAGGAGATTGGGATCAGGAAGGCCTTTGGCGCTTCGAGTGCGGATATTTTATTTCTTTTCTTGAAGGAGTTCACGAAATTGGTTGGTCTGGCCATTGTGATTGCGATTCCAGTCGTCTGGCTTGCCATGTACAAATGGCTGGAAGATTTTGCTTTCCGGATAGAACTTAGCTTCTGGATATTTTTACTGACCGGTCTTTTGCTCATTCTATTGACCCTGACTACGATACTATTTCAAGCGATAAAGGCATCTGTTGCGAATCCTTCCAAAAGTTTGCGGGTTGAATGAAGTAATGTCCAGGCATTCAATATATTTCCACACAAAGAGAGATACGGTGTAATTTACACCCATGAAATTTGACAACCTGCTCCGCTATGCCGTCCGGGTCATTGACGCATATTCCGGAGAGAAACCGCTGCACATCTGGTTAAAAGATTTCTTCCGGGCGAATCCGCAAATGGGTTCGACGGACAGAAAGCTGGTTAGCGAAATGGTTTACTGCTTTTACCGGCTGGGTTATTCACTGAATAATATTTCGCCAGCAGAGCGGATACTGATTGGCATATTCCTGTGCAATGATTCGCAAAATGGAGCACTGGAATATCTGAGGCCGGAATGGAACGCGGCGATTTCGAAATCACCTGAGGAGAAAATTGAGTTGCTGCAAATGAACTTCCCGGATTTTTCAGCCAATCAGATTTTTCCATTTAAAAGTCTGCTCAGCGCCGGAATGGATCACACTGCATTTTGTTTATCCTTCTTAAAAAAACCGGAATTATTCATCCGGATCCGAAAGGGAAAGGAAGAAATTGTGCGGGCAAAACTCCGCGAGAAAAAGATTTATTTTAAAGAAGCTGCGCCGGATGATCAGCTCCTTTTTAAAGCCTGTTCCTTTGCCAACGGAACCCGCCTGGATGGGATACTTGATCTCAACCGGGAAGCCGTTGTCCAGGACCTGAGTTCCCAGAAAACAGGAAGCTTTCTGAAATTGCCGGGTATGGATCCGGAAAAAATCATCCGGGCCTGGGACTGTTGCGCTGCCAGTGGGGGCAAATCCATCCTGCTGGCTGACCTGTATCCCACGCTCGATATAACGGTATCGGATATTCGTAAATCAATTCTGGAGAACCTGCGGAAGCGGTTCGCCGAAGCGGGTATTATCCGGTATCAGGCGTTTGAAAAGGATCTGACCCGGGTGACGGATCTTCCTAAGCAGACTTATGACCTGATTGTGGCAGACCTGCCCTGCACAGGAAGCGGAACCTGGAGCCGGACGCCGGAGTCCTTATTTTTTTTTAATCCGGAATCGGTAGGCCCTTATTCCGAAAAGCAAAAACTTATTCTGTCAAATATCGTCAGATGTTTAAAGCCGGGTGGCGTGCTGGTTTATATTACCTGCTCAGTTTTTGCAGCGGAAAATGAGGAGGTTGCCGATTATATACGGAACGCGGGAGAGCTTCAACCGGTCAGACAGCAAATGATAACAGGATATTCAGAAAATGCGGATTCCCTTTTTGCGGCAGTTTTTACAAGATCCTGATATTAGTTGTGGCTCACCATGTTAAAAGTGAGCCCATAACCAATGGTTGCACCGGCGGGATTGCTGGCATTGGGTGACTGGTATTCGCTATGCAGAAATTTTTTGTAGATCAGGCCCACTCCTTTGCCGTATACTTCCATACTGAACGTGGTCTCCGTGTAGGTATTTATGTTGCCGGTGGTTTCATCTATCTCATTCACCACAACAGCTTCGGGAACCGTTCCGCCCAAAACATCATAGGGCTGGCCTGTGTTGGCGTATGTATAGTTCCAGTCATCCATATAGGGGACCTGCGAAGTATCTGATTTGGTATCGATATAGGCATTGCCTTTCCAGGTAACAAAATCCTGTACAGGGGTAACGAGTTTGATGAAGCGCAGGTTATTTTCCACTACCTCCACGGAGTTGCGGGTCGGGGTAACGAGGTAGGCAATCGAAGGCACCCATTCCTGCGTTCCGGTCGTGTCGCTCAGATACCGGATGACCCGGTAGCTGGGGCGTCCCAGATTATCCGTTATGCTGTCCTCCACTACTTCTTTTGCGAGATAACTGATAATGGTTTCCTCGCTTCCCACGTTGGTATATTTCAGGGAATCCATGCGGTAGATAATATACTTACCAATCTGAACCGGATAATAATCTGCCGGGGTATCTGTTATGAATGTATCTTTTTTGCTGCAGGAGGAAATGACCAGTACGACAAGGGAAGTCAACAAAACAAGGCCGGGTTTCAGTTTCATCTGGGAAAATAATAACAAAAGATAACGGAATCCGGCCGGATTTATTGTTTTGAAGGAGCCGTTTTTCTGTTGTCCGCAAAGCTTTCCGGATCTAATTACCCTTATCTTTGGTCAACTGAATGATCGCCATTGTCTGCCATCCTCTACTACCTGACCCTTCCCTTTATTTACCTGCTGTCTGTACTTCCATTTCCGCTCCTGTACGGATTATCCAATATCGTTTATTTTTTACTGTTCTACCTGCTGGGTTACCGGAAGGAAGTGGTTTTGAAAAACCTCCGGAATTCCTTCCCGGAGAAATCAGAAAAAGAAATTCAGATCATAAGCCGCAGGTTTTACCGTTATTTCTGTGACCTGTTCCTGGAAACTTTTAAAACACTCAGCATTTCCCGGAAAACCATGCTGAAACATTGCCGGCTGGAAGAAAATGCGCAGCGGCTTTTTGATCAGCTGGCCGCCGATAATCAAAGCATTATGGTGGTGATGGGGCATCTGGGGAACTGGGAATGGGCCGGAAATACCTTCAGCATTTGCTGTAAGCATCAGTTATATGTGATTTATCATCCCCTGAGCAATAAATATTTTAACGGACTGATCATTAAAATGCGCACACGTTTTGGAACGAAACTGATTCCCATGAAGGACACGCTCCGCGAAATGCTGAACAACCGGAAAACACTGAGTGCTACGGCATTTATCGCGGATCAGTCGCCGCAGCCTGACCGCGCTTACTGGATGAGCTTCCTGAATCAGGACACCCCCGTTTTCCTGGGCATTGAGAAGATTGCGTTAAAGATTCGTTATCCGCTGGTTTACGTCTCTATTAAAAGAGTTAAAAGGGGGCATTACGAGCTGAATGCCGAAAGAATTGAATTACCTTCGGTTGAAACCCGGCCGGGGGAAATTACCGAATTGCACACAAAAAGACTCGAAGCGGATATCAGGAAACAACCCGAGACCTGGCTTTGGACCCACAGAAGGTGGAAACACACCCGTAAATTTCATTAATCGTAGAATATGCTGCACGGCAAAGAACTTATTTTAGCCACCAGACCGTACGCGAAAGAGATCAGAAGCAAAAGCTGGTGGTGCACCTTGTCCACGATCTTTTTTCTCTCACTTGCCTTTGCGGGAACGGTTTTTATTCCTTACCTGGCCGTAAAAATATTATTCAGCATCATCGCCGGATTGCTGCTGGTCAGAATGTTCATCATATATCACGATCACCAGCACCATTCCATACTGATCAATTCCAGGCTGGCGGATTTTATCATGACGGGGTTTGGATTTTTTATTCTTTCGCCAACCAGCATCTGGAAGCGCTCGCATGATCATCACCATAAACACAATTCGAAATTATTCAGCGCCAGCATAGGGTCCTATCCAATCGCCACCCGAAAGAAATTCCAGGAAATGCCGTTTCGTGAGAAGTTCACTTACCTCACTATTCGTCATCCCCTTACCATCGGACTTGGGTATTTCTCCATGTTTATTATCGGCATGTGCATTGCTTCTTTTGTCAGCAATCCGCGGAAACATTATGATTCCCTGATTGCCCTGATCCTGCATGTAACGGCCTCCGTGCTCATCTTCGTTTTCTTTGGCTGGCAGATCTGGTTTTGCCTTTTCTTTCTGCCTTTTATTATCGCTTTCGGACTGGGGGCCTATCTGTTTTATGCCCAGCATAATTTTCCCGGCGTCACGTTTGCGGAGAACAATGAATGGGCTTATGAAAAAGCGGCGCTGGAGTCCTCCAGTTATATGATGATGAATCCAGTTATGGCCTGGCTTACCGGCAATATCGGTTACCATCATATTCATCACCTCAATTCAAAAATCCCTTTTTACCGTTTGCCGGAAGTGATGCGGGATTTTAAGGAATTGCAGAATTGCAAGAGAACCTCGTTAAGCCCAAGAGCTATTTTTGCCTGCCTGCGGCTAAAGATCTGGGATCAGGAAAAACGCGAGATGGTGGGGTTGCGGGACATCCGTTAGTTTAAATCTTCTCCTGAATTACCCGGAAGGTCATATTTATTCTCGGACCTGTTTTATGATTTTGCTTCGGAATGCAGTGTTCCCAATAGTTTTGCGTCTCGCCCTGCATGAGCAGGAAGCTGCCGTGGGTTAATTCAAAGGAATGTTGGATGCTTTTGTCAGCATAATACCGGAAGAGGAATTTACGCGGGGCGCCGAAACTCACGGAACCAATGACCGGATTTATTCCCAGACTTTTTTCATTGTCGCGGTGCCAGCCAACACTATCTTTCTCATGACGGTATTGATTCAGCAGTGCGCTGTTAAATGCAACCGGCGACAGCGTTTCTATCTTTTGTTTTATTTCCAGCAATGCGTTCGTCCAGTTCTTCGGATGCATGGTTATGCCGGAGTATTGGTAAGATTTATCCGGATCGCCGTACCACGCCGTTAAGCGAGGCTGCATAACGCTTTTTCCGAAAATGAATATGGGCTCCTGCTTCCATTCGATTTCCTTCATCAGGGTTTCGAAATAATGATCGCTTTCCGGCAGAGAAAAAAACTGCGGATAGAAAATTGCCTGTCCGTCCTTTTCTAATATGTTTTCAGCATTTTTCATTCTATCCGGTTCCCTGTAATTTTGAATATGGTGATCCGCAGTTCTATTTTCTTTAACTCAGGGCATCATGAAAAATAATTCCCAGGGTATGACGACGCCCGCTGTGCACCGCGCTCACCCCATGCTTCATATTCACCCGGTAATATCCTTTTTTCCCTTTCGCCGGGCGGAAATTGGTGGTAAATAGCAGCATATCGCCGCGCCGGGGCCTGATCACATTAGCTTTTGACTGTGCTCTGGGGATTTGTTCTGTCAGAACAAATTCACCACCGGTATAGTCCTCTTCCGGTTCATTCAGAAATAAAACCAGCTGCATGGGAAAATAGATCTCACCGTACAGGTCCTGATGGAGGGTATTGAAACCGCCGCGGCCATATTTCAGAATGAGGACAGTGGGCATGGTTTGTCCGTGCTCCGCGCAGCGTTCCCTTAACGCCTTATGGGTTGCCGGAAAGGATTCTCCGGTATTTAAAACCTGCATCCACTGGTTGGCAATGGGAGCGATATGAGGGTAGATCGTTTCGCGTATTTCCGTGATCAGGCCGGGCAGCGGATATTGAAAATATTTGTATTCCCCGAACCCGAAGCGGTAGCGTTCCATGGAAATGGTTTTGCGATAGATATTCACTTCATCATAAGACCGGATGAGTTCGTCGCATTGTTTTTTGTCAAGGATATTTTTTATCTGCGCATAGCCGCGGTTGTGCATATCATCCGCAACCTGGTCCCAGTTTATTTCTTCGAGCCGTTCAACAATATTTTTCATGATTTTCCAGATTTTTATTCGCCGGGTTTAAAAAAACCCGTCATCAATAAATTGATCCGACGCTTCGGCAATTCCTTTTTTTTTACCGGTAATGGGAGATCCGCTTATGCTGCTTCAGCAAATCATTTTCCGCCCTCCACAATGTATATTTTTCCCGCATGCAATGCCCGCAGGGCCGGTATCCCATACTGATTGCTTCTTCCTCATTTTTGAAAAATACCCGGTTCTCCGCCAGCATCCTTTTCCCCGAACGGCAATGGAGGCTGCCATAAATCTTATTCTTTTTATACCCCGCCATTTTTATTTCCCCTGATCTGATCAAAGACCGGATTTTCATTTTATCCATACCGTCATTCGTCATTTATCCTCCATCAACCAAAAACCCTCGCCGCCTCCCAGCCGATCATCGCGCTCTTTCGGGTACTGCCCCAGTGATACTGGCCGATTTCGCCGGTGGCTTTGATCACGCGGTGGCAGGGGATCAGGAAGGCCACGGGATTGCCGGCAACCGCCGAGCCCACGGCGCGGGATGCTTTCGGGTTGTTGAGCTTCCCGGCCACTTTTGTATAGGTGGACACTTCGCCCATGGGGATCTTTAACAGCGTTTCCCAGACCTTCAGCTGAAAAGGCGTTCCCTTGAGGTGCAGCTTTATTTCCGCCAGCCGGTTCCAGTCCTGGTTAAAAATAAAAAGGGCATTTTGCTGGATCTGATCGGTGAGCTGCTGATAGCCTGCCCGGGGAAAACTTTTCTTCAGCTCCGCCAGGGCGGCATCCTGCCCCTGATCGGCAAAAGCCATATAGCAGATGCCCTTGTTTGTAGAAGCTACGATGAGTGTGCCGAAAGGGCTTTCCGCAAAGCTGTAGTGGATATGGAGCTGTTCTCCTCCGTTTTTATATTCGCCGGGCGTCATGCCTTCCACTTTGATAAAAAGATCGTGGAGGCGGCCGGTGCCGGAAAGTCCGGTTTCTATTGCGGCATCGAACAAACTGGCCTGCGTTTCCTTTAACATGCCCTTTGCGTGTTCCAGGCTCAGGTATTGCAGAAACTGTTTTGGTGTTACGCCGGCCCATTCCTTAAACATTCTCTGGAAATGAAATGGGCTTATATGCACGTGTTCTGCAACTTCTTCCAGGCGGGGTTGTTCTTTAAAATGCGTCCGGTAAAAGTCGATTGCTTCGGCAATCCGGTTATAATTGATTTCCGTTTGAGTTTCCATTTATGCTTATTTATTACACAAAAGTAAACGGGATCTGTATTGTTTAAAACCCGAATCTTGCGCAATTGTTCGGTATGCGTTTGCCCGGGCATCTGGCAGGGCGGCAGCCTGGTATTTGCATTCTTTAAACAGATTAATTGCTGCAGTTTTGCTAAATTGGTGACTGGATGCGAGTTATTTTTAGTTGAAAAAACCATAAAATGAGAGATAAATCATTGAGCGCGGAACAGCTTGACGCGTATCGTAAGGACGGATACGTTATCGTGAAAAGTTTTTGCAGCAAGGCTGAAACGGATACCCTCTACCATACGGCGCTGGAGGATCGGGCGATGGAGAAAAACGCGCTGGATCTGAACGACCAGACGGGTAAAAAAACAAAATTGTCACTCTGGTTCACTCCCGGAAATGACGTGTTCGGGTACCTCACACGAAGTGAGAAGATGCTGGGCTCGGTAAAAGAGTTGCTGGGAGGGGATGCCCCCGTTTGTCATTTTCATTCCAAACTGATGCAGAAGCAACCGAAAGTGGGCGGCGCCTGGGAATGGCATCAGGATTACGGCTACTGGTATAAGAACCAGTTCCTGTTTCCGGATGAAATGATCAGCGTGATGATTGCATTAACGGAGGCCAATAAGGCTAATGGCTGCCTCCAGGTGATCAAAGGTTCTCACAAAATGGGCAGGGTAAACCATGGTTTCGCCGGTGAACAGGTAGGCGCCGATATGGTAATGGTGGAGAATGCACTAAAAACAATGGAACTGGTGTATGTGGAACTGCAGCCGGGAGATGCCCTGTTCTTTCATCCCAATCTCTTTCACCGGTCGGAAGCGAATTTGTCGGACTATCCGAGGTGGTCCGTGATCTCCTGTTACAACCTGCAAAGCAACCCGGCTTATAATGAAACTTCTGTCTCCTACAAGACGCCCGTGGAAGCGGTGCCCGACGAAGCCCTGTTGAAATGGAAACCGGAATCTTTATCCCGGGCGGATTTTCTAAAGAAGGAAAACGATCCGGCGCTGAAGGAGACGGGGTGGGAGGAGAAGGTGGTTGATGGTTGATGGTGGATCTATTTTGTTTCTGACATGCTGTCAAACAGTTTATCAGGATTTAGCGTCATCTCCCCCAGTCTCTTCTTAATATCTTCCCATTTATATTTTCCTGCCAGCATTTCGACGGGCTCGTTGAGATTAATATCGTTATGATAATCCAATGCTTTGATCACCATTGCCGGATTTCTGGTTGCATACTTTTTTTCGTAAGCATCTATCATCTGTAACACCGTGAGCGAGGAGGACAAATAAACAATATCAATAAAATCTTTAAATCCGGTGGCCAATTTGCAGCGCGAGAGCGGTTCCGCCAGCCAGGAAGAAATTTTCCAACAATTCATCTTCCATTAATGTTTTCAGGAGTTCCAGTGTAAATTCGCTGACCGTTTCTTTTCGTAGCATTTCATGGAAGTTAAAGGGATGTCGAACTGATGGCTGACAAAATTCATGTCTTTATCATTCAGGTAAGAAAGGTCTTTTATTGCAGCCTTTACCCCATCAATTCCATATTTATTTAATATAAAATACCAGTCCATGGGCCATCCTCGTTCAATTACTCTCTGTACCACTACATTACGCATTCCCTTATAATCAAAATCGGAGAGATTATATTCCCACAATAATTGAGCGTTCAACGTTGCATCAGGAAATTTTTTAAAGTTGTCGAAGTACATGTTTTAGCTTGCGGGACTATTTCGAAAATACGAAATTTCGGCGGAAAATCCGATAGAAACCTATCAGAATAAACTAGTTACAGGGAATAAAAAACGGCTATTCTATATAGAACAACCGTGATAATTTTTGTGCGATTTCCCCCTACGCGGGAATTTTTTGGTGGAGGATACCGGGCTCGAACCGGTCACCTCAAACATGCCATGCTTGCGCTCTACCAGATGAGCTAATCCCCCAAAAACGAGCTGCAAATATAGGCAATCAGAACAATCCGGAATGGGGGTTTGTTAAATATCTTTGGGAAAAATATATATCTGTATGGGAATGCTGCGTCAAATAGCCGAATACCTTTATTTAAAAAAGAAGGATCCGAATGCGCCGACCAACAGTTATATACGAGCCATGCATGGGATCAACCGGATTTCCCTTTTCATGTTTATCATCGGGATACTGGTGATCCTGTACCGGCTTCTTTTCAAAAAACACTGATCAGAAAGCTTGCGTTGCCATGCGCCCGATGCACGGAATATCCTCAGGCCGGATCAGATTGCTTTTCCCGGAAAAATTGCGAGCTCAGACTACCCATTTGATGACCGGATAGACAGATTACCGTCATCTCGTTTATAAAAAGGCGCTTGGAGAATCAAACTTTCACGGCTTATTTCTGTACACAGCTAATCCTGATCCGGTAGAATCATAAAGAGTTAGATAGCTATCGCTTAATTTTAAGATTCTTGCGTAATCCTGGGTGGGATGCAATATCAGGAGCCCCGAGCTATCGGAACTTGTAAATGACCATTGGTATAAGTTATAAGATCCGTTCCAAAAAAAATCCTGGGCGCCGTCTTTCCAGAATATCAACCGAACGGTGGAATAATCCTGTGTATTATTACTCCCGCCTGGAGTCCGGAATGGAATGTGAAACGAAAACAGGGGATGTTGAAATCAAAGGCTGTAAAGTATTTTCGCATATTCGGATTTTACATGTGCTGTACGCAATTAGAATATACCCGCAGGTTTAAAATCGTTCAAATATCCGACAATGATTTTCGCTGCTTTTTCCGAAGCATTTCCGCCCTGGGTCAGCAGATCTTTCAGATCAGCATATTCTTTTCGCATCCGGCTGATGGTTTCCGGATCGGTAAGTAATCTTTTCAGTTCGGCTGAGATATTTGCCGCGGTCATTTCATCCTGGATCAGTTCTTTTACCACCGGTTTATCCATAATCAGGTTCACCAGAGAAATGTATTTAACCTTGATCAGCTTTTTTGCAATTTGATAAGAAATCGCGCTGCCTTTATAACAAATCACTTCAGGCACGCCAAAAAGGGCGGTTTCCAGCGTAGCCGTTCCGGAAGTGACGCAGGCTGCTTTCGCATGAAGCAATAATGAATAGGTTTGGTTCCGGACGCGTCCTGTATCGGGATAGCTTTTCAGTATCTCATCATAAAAAGAATCTTCCTGGCCGGGGGCTTCGGCTACTACGAACTGATAGTCCGGAAATGAAAGGCTGGCTTCCAGCATCACCGGAAGTTTTTTAAATATTTCCTGCTTACGGCTGCCGGGTAATAAGGCGATCAGTGGACGTGGCTGTGAGTTTTTATGCTTCGCAGAATAAATGATGTCTGGCAAGGATCGGGAAGCTGTTGAATTTTTGAATTGTTCAATGACTTCCACTAATGGATGACCCACATATTCCACTTCGTAATTCCATTTGTGATAAAATTCTTTTTCGAAGGGAAGGATCACCAGCATTTTTTCAATATCGGCGCGGATGTTTTTCACCCGGCTTTCCTTCCATGCCCATACCTGCGGCGAAATATAATAGATGGTCTTATACCCGGCCTTGCGGGCCCATCCTGATATACGGAGATTGAAACCGGGGTAGTCAATAAAAATGATGGCATCGGGTTGAAAACTGGTGATGTCTTCTTTGCAAAAGCGGATATTCCGGAAAATAGCCGGCAGGTTCCGGATCACTTCTGTAAATCCCATAAACGCAAGCTCCCGGTAATGTTTTACGATCATGGCGCCGGCTTCCTGCATCAGGTCGCCACCCCAACCCCGGATTATTGCATCCGGATCCTTCCTTTTTATTTCCCTGACCAGGTTGCTGCCGTGCAGGTCTCCGGAAGCCTCTCCGGCAATGAGGTAATACTTCATCCGTTATAAATGTCTTTTACAAAGATCGGAGAGATCGGATCATGAAAAAATTTACGTTGTTGCTGTATGCCGGACGTAAATTTTATCATGGAAAAATGCATGAGATGGAAGAATCAGGGAGTGTACCGGGAATCAGCTGACGAGTTTAAAAACCAGTATGAAGATTCCATACAGCAGGGTGGAAACAAAAATACCCTTGGCGGTCTGATCGCGGTGGGTATTGATATAAAAGGTAAAAATGATGGCATTGGCCAGCAGCGAAATACTGCTGATGGCGGTGAGCAGGGGCTTATTTGTTTTCAAAAGAAAAAAATAATCCGCAAGACCAAAGGAGCGGGCAAAATTCCAGAGATAATAAATCAGCATGGCGAGCAGGGGCGCAAGGATGCCCAGCACGATGCCTAATTTCAGGTTGTCTTTTTTTAATATCAAAATTTCCAGGATTTTTCGAGTTTTGCCTTCAAAGCATAGTTGGTCAGGTCAAACTGTACCGGCACCACACTCACGAAATTATGCTCCAGCGCCCAGACATCCGCGTCCTTCCCCTTGTCAAAATTCACGAATTCGCCCGTAAGCCAGAAGTATTTTTTTCCGTTCGGATCATTTCTTTCCACAAAATCCTCCTCATATTTGGCGTAAGCCTGCTTACATATCTTAATTCCTTTAATGAGTTCAGCCGGAACGGCCGGAATATTTACGTTCAGCACGGTGTGTTTGTCCAGCTTTGTTTTCAGCATTTGCTGCACGATGATCCGGGCATATTTCCGGGCGCCGGTAAAATCCGCTTCCACGCTATGGTCCAGCAGGGAAAAACCAGCAGACGGGATACTTTCAATGGCAGCTTCCACTGCAGCCGACATAGTGCCGGAATAGATCACGTTAATGGAGTGGTTTGCCCCGTGGTTAATGCCGCTTAGGCAGATATCCGGTTTGCGGCGAAGTACCTTATCCACGGCCAGCTTCACGCAATCCACCGGCGTGCCGGAGCATTGCCAGGCTTCCACCCCCTCAAACAGGTCCACCGGATGCAGGCGCAGGGGCAGGCCAATGGTAATGGCGTGTCCCATGCCGGATTGCGGTTTGTCGGGCGCAACCACCACCACTTTTCCAAGGTCTTTAACAGCATCCACCAGGCTCAGGATTCCGGGAGCCATAACGCCATCGTCGTTGGTAATCAGGATAACGGGCCGTTCTTTCTTTGTTGTTTTAGGCATAATGAATTCAGGGGAGCGAAAGTACTATTTTTTCCCGCCCGCCCGCTCCTCAACTGGCGGGAAGGTCTATTTTTTCCACAGTCTCCTTGCATTTTGCAGTGCTTACGCTACCTTTGCAGCCGGTTTAAAATCACCTAAAATGGCAGGACAACTCAAGGAAGTTCGTAACCGGATCAAATCCATCCAGAGCACCCAGCAGATCACCAAGGCAATGAAAATGATCAGTGCCACCAAACTGCGGAAAGCCCAGGAAGCCATTCAGCAAATGCGTCCCTATTCCAAAAAACTGCAGCAGGTACTGGGCAATATCGTGAGTGATTCCGATGGCGCCGGCAGTTCTGCGCTTTCCACTCCCAGGCCCGTTGAAAAAGCACTGCTGATCCTGATCACCAGCGACCGGTCCTCCTGCGGCGCTTATAATTCAAACCTGATCAAACTGGCTAAGGCAACCATGCGGGAAAAATACCCGGCACAGGCGGCCAAAGGCAATGTCATGATCTGGAGCATCGGGAAAAAAGGATTTGAACACTTTTTAAAGAACAATTATCCGGTTAACGGAGAATTCCGGGATATATTTCAGAACCTGCGTTTTGAAAATGTACAGGCCTGTGCCCGGGCTGCCATAAAAGCGTTTGAAGACCATGCCTTTGATGCCGTGGACATCATTTACAGCGAGTTTAAAAATGCCAGCACCCAGCGTTTTGTTGCGGAACCATTCCTGCCCATTCCGAAAATGGAAAATGCGCCCGGAGCCAGATCCAATGATTTTATTTTTGAACCTTCCAAAGAGGAGCTCATCAGCGAACTGATGCCGAAAATTCTGAATACCCAGCTGTTTAAAGCCGTGCTGGATGCCAATGCTTCCGAGCATGGCGCCCGCATGACCGCCATGGATAAAGCAACGGAAAACGCCAATGAAATTCTGCGTACACTCCGGATTTCGTATAACCGCGCCCGTCAGGCTGCCATCACCACGGAACTTACGGAAATTGTCAGCGGCGCCGCAGCGCTGCAGGGATAAAAGTCAATGTGAGAATGTGGAAATGGGTAAATGTGGAAATGTGGAAATGTGTAAATTTGAAAATGTGTAAATTTGAAAACCGCTAATTTTTAGTCCCATGTTAAAACGCGATGATTTTCTTCCATTTCCACATTTACCCATTTACCCATTTACCCATTTACCCATTTCCACATTTCCACATTAACAACGCACCCGCATGGAAATCTCCAACCTCATTCCCCACATAGAAGCACTCATCTTTGCGAGCGATAAGCCGGTTACCGTCATGGAAATGACCGAACTGCTGAACAATGCTTTCGGATTCATGGAAGATAAGCTGACGCTGGAACAGGTTCAGGCCGGCATGGAAGGAATTGTTTCCAAATACAATGCGGATTTTTATCCTTTTGAAGTGCGGGAAAGCGGGGGAGGCTGGCAGTTTTTATCCAAGAAAGAATTTCACAAGACCATCGCCCAGCTGAACGGGGAAAAATTCCTGAAACGGCTTTCAACTGCTGCGCTCGAGACCCTGGCCATCATTGCCTACAAACAGCCCATTACCAAGGGCGAGATAGAATCCATTCGCGGCGTAAGCAGTGACTATTCCATTCAGAAATTACTGGAGAAAGAACTCATCATCATTACAGGCCGCAACGAAAATATGCCCGGGAAGCCGCTCATCTATGCAACGTCCAGAACCTTCATGGATTATTTCGGCATTAATCAGAGTACCGATCTGCCTAAACTGAAAGAAGTTTTGGGAGAAAGCCTGCTGGAACCATCCCTTGCCAATTATGTGCCGGTGCCGGAAATCAATCCCGCGCTCGTGGTGAGTGAAGAAGGAGAGCTGCTGGATAAGAGCAGTTCTGAAAATGAGGAAAATCCTTTCTCCGGTGAAGCCGGACCATCAGGTGAATAAGTTCTATGAAGTATATTCGCGTTCATGATGAATTCCCTGCCGCCTGAAACACTGATTCAACTCGCTCAGCAATACGGAACACCGTTATATGTTTATCATGCGGAAAAAATCAAAGATCAGTTTGCGCGGCTGCAATCTGCCTTCCGGAATTCCGATACCGTTTTTTTTTATGCATGTAAGGCGCTCACCAATATAAATATCCTGCGTTATATAAAGAATATCGGGGCGAATGTGGACTGCAGTTCCATCAACGAAGTGAAACTGGCCCTGCATGCAGGTTTTCCGCCATCCCGGATCCTGTACACATCCAATGGCATTGCATTCAGCGAAATAGCCGAAGCGAAAGATCTGGGCGTCATCATCAATATCGACAGTCTTTCCAATCTGGATAAATTCGGCAAAGCATTCGGGCGCGACTATCCTGTGGGCATTCGCCTGCGCCCGAATATTCTCGCCGGCGGCAATCTTAAAATTTCCACCGGTCATGATAAAAGTAAATTCGGCATTCCGGTAGATCAGCTTGACCGGATCCTCGAGGTTGTCAGAAAACACAATATGCTCATCCGGGATCTCCACATTCATACCGGCAGCGAAATCCAGGATGTGGATGTATTTATTAAAGGCATTGGAATCCTGTTTGACCTCACCCATCATTTCCCTGATCTTCAGTTCATCGATCTTGGCGGTGGGTTTAAAGTGATCAGCAG
>Ga0070682_100000810_pt1 | contig 18338 bp, 14 predicted proteins | sample KBSC63LmetaG_FD_64668 | JGI IMG/M metagenome (GOLD analysis project Ga0070682, IMG submission 64668) | Corn rhizosphere microbial communities from Kellogg Biological Station, Michigan, USA - KBS C6-3L metaG | ecosystem: Host-associated > Plants > Roots > Rhizosphere | place: USA: Michigan... | reverse complement strand
AAGCCGCGGCCGAGACCCGCGCGTCCGCTCGCACAAAACACGCAGCCCATCGCGCAGCCGAACTGCGTCGAGACGCACAACGTCACGCGCGTTTTCTCGGCGGGCGCGTCCGAAGGCTCGTCGTCCTCGTCGTCGCCGGCGGCGACGTCCGCATCCTCTTGGCCGAGCGGAGTCATCGGAATCAAGACGCACTCGATGCGCCCGCCGCCCTGCATCCCGAGCACGAGCTTGCGCGTCCCGTCCGCGGCACGGTGCACGTTTTCGACGACGAGCGGCGCACCGACCCCCGCGGCGACCAGGCGCTCGCGCAGCCCGAGCGAGAGATCCGTCATCTTGGCCGGGTCGAGCTCGCCGCGCCGGTGGATCCAGCGGAAGACCTGGAGCGCGCGGTACTTCGGCTCACCGAGCTCGGCGAGCGCCGGCACCCATTCCTCGGGCAGGCGAGCGACGGGGCGGGTCGCCTCGCTCACTGCTCGAGCTCCTTCGCTTCGTTCCAGTAGCCGTCCAAAACGTCGAGCCCGGGTCCTGGCAACGGCTTGCCGTCCGGGCCGCGCGCGAAGCCGCCGTGGCGCTCCTTCACGCGGGCTTCGACGTGCCCGAAGCGGCGCGCGAAGCGATCGGCCGTGCCGCGCAGCGCAATTTCCGCGTCGACGCCGTGGTGGCGCGCCAGGTTCACGAGCGCAAAGAGCACGTCGCCGAGCTCGGCCTCGATGCGCTCCGGAGTCTTCTCGGCGATGGCGCGGTCGAGCTCGGCGAGCTCCTCGCTCACCTTCTCGCGCGAGCCGCGCCCGTCGGGCCAGTCGAACCCGACGCGGCTCACCTTCTCGCTCATGCGCTGCGCCCGTTGCAAGGCGGGAAGCGAGCGCGGAACGCCGTCGAGGATGGGCCGGTTCTTCTTCTCCTCGGCCTTGATGCGCTCCCAGTTCTGGAGCACCTCCTCCGAGCCTTCGACCTGGGTGTCGGCGAACACGTGCGGGTGCCGACGCACGAGCTTCTCGACGATCGCCCGCACGACGTCGTCGGGGCCGAACAGGCCCTCGCGCCGAGCGAGCTCCCCGAGGAACACGACTTGCAGCGCCAGATCCCCGAGCTCCTCGCGCAGGCCGTCGAAGTCCTTGGCGTCGATGGCGTCGATCACCTCGCAGGCTTCCTCGAGCACGTACTTGCGGATCGAGGCGAAGTCCTGCTCGCGGTCCCACGGGCAGCCGTCCGTGGCGAGCAGCCGCCGCATGAGCGTGACCAGCGAGGGGTAGGTGGCGCCCTCTTGCTCGGCAAGCGGCGGCGCGTCGGGAATCGGGAACGAACGGCCCATGGGCGTGAGGGGGTAGCACCGGTTGCCGCACGAAACGAGCCCGCCGGCCAGCGTGGTACGATCGCCGACGATCATGGCGGTGCTCATCGACGAACGGCGCGGCGGTGTCGCGGTCCTGCGCCTGAATCGGCCCGAATCCCTGAATGCCCTCGACCGGACGCTGGTCGAGGCGCTCGCCGGCGCGCTCGAGAAAGCAACGGCCGACCCGACCGTGCGCGCCATCGTGCTCTCGGGTGAGGGCGGCGCCTTCTGCTCGGGCGCGGACCTCAAGGAAGCGCTGCGCGAGCTCGACGCCGGCCTTTCGCTCGGCGAGCGACTCGCGAGCTTTCAGAAGAGCATTCGGCTGATCGCCTCCGCGGCCCAGCCGGTGCTCGCGGCGGTCGACGGCCCGGCCGTCGGCTTCGGGGCTGATCTCGCGCTCGCGTGCGACATTCGCGTGCTTTCCGAGCGCGCCTACTTCGAGGAGAAGTTCGTCGCGATCGGGCTGATGCCGGACGGCGGCGGCACGTTTCACCTGCCGCGCCTGTTGGGCTTCGGCCGGGCGCTCGAGCTCCTCTTGCTCGGCGAGCGCATCGACGCCGGACGGGCCCTCGAGCTCGGGCTCACCTCGCGCGTGCTGCCGCCGGGCGAGCACCTCGAGGCGGCGCTCACGCTGGCGGCACGGCTGGCCGAAGGTCCCCCCCTCGCGCTGGCGGCGATCAAGCGCGCGACGCGCGCCAGCGTCGACGGCACGCTCGCCGAGGCGCTCGCGCGCGAAGCCGACGGCCAAGCCAAGCTGCTCGCGAGCGCGGATCTGCGCGAGGGCGTCGCCGCGTGGATGGCGAAGCGCAAGCCGAGCTTCGAAGGCCGCTAGCCCGTTGGCGCAACGCGCTCAGTACGGCGGCGGACCGTAGAGCGACTCGCGGAACTCGGAGTAGCCGAATTCCGTCCCGCTCGGCGCCTTGAGGGTCATCACCGTCGCGCCAGCGGTCGTCGCTTCGGTGATCGTGCCCGTGGTCGAGCCCGTCACGAGAACGTTCCCGTTGGGCAAGAGCTGCGCGTCGCCGAGCACCATGCTGTTGGTGCCGGTGATCTTCGCCGTTTGTGTCGCCTTCAGCGTCGCCGGATCGAGCTTGTAGACGAAGACCGCGCTCGATGAACCCTGGCCGTTGTTGAAGAAGGTGAACTGATTGTCCGCCGTGAGGTGATGGCCGTGGTTGACGGACCAGGTCGTGACGCCGGAGAAATTCTTCGAGGCGTCGACCGGGTTCGCACCGCCGAACTGCCAAACGAGCGCCCCAGCGCGCGTGAGCTTTGCGTAGAGGTTCGGGTTGCGGTCGCCGATCGTGTAGCTGTCGTCCCGCTCGTAGTAGTGAATCGCGTTGGTGTGGAAGCTGGTCGAGGCGTAGATCGTCTTCAGGTCGGGGACGATCACCTTCGCCGCGCCGCCGTCCGGGAACTCGACGAGCGAACAGGGAGCGTCCATGACCGACGAGTTCCAGAGGAACGTGGCGATGCCGCCCGGGATCGCCGTGAAGTCGTGGTGGGAATCGGTCGCCCCGTCGACGGTCTTGGGGTCGCTGCCGTCCATCGCGATCGACTGAATTTTCCCGGATTTCTGGTTCTGCACGTTGAGCGACAGCGAGATGAAGCGCTTCGCGTCCCAGCTCAGGTGGACGCGGCTCGGCTGGTTCGGCACGGCGGTGCTCGGCGCGACCCACACCACCGTCCCGTCGGCGTCGACGATGAACGCCGACGCGCCGTTGCGGCCGCTGCTCTGGATGATGAAGCCCTTGTCGTGCTTGGCGGCGTCCATGATCGTCGCGGTGACCTTGGGGGCGTTCGCGAGCGCGCCGGTCATGATCGGTTGGTCCATTCCGATGCACGTGCCCGCGGGCGAGGTGAGCTTGATGCGATAGACGTAGCTCGCGCTCGGCTTCATGCCGACGAGGTAGGTCGTGTAATTCGCCGCCTTCAGGTCGACCTGGGCGATATCGGTAATGCCGCCTGCGGCGGGGCCGAACTCGATTTCGGCCTTGGTGATGCCGGTGAGCGACGTCGTGAACGTCACCGTGTGCACCGTCGGAATCGCCGTACTCTGAGTCGACTTGGAGTCGATGGTGCACGTCGTCGTCGAGCCCGTGCCGCCGGTGGACGACCCCGCCATGCCGGTACCCGCGCTGCCCGCGGCGGTGCTGCCGGCCATCGCCGAGCCCCCCGCACCCATGCCGCCCGCGGGACCCGTCCCGCCCGTGGGCTGAGCTCCGCCCCTGCCCGCTCCCGGCCCGACACCACTTCCGGCTTTGCCGCCGTTCGAGGTGCCCGCGCTACCCCCCGTCGTGCCGGCGCTCCCGCCCCCCGTGCCGGTGCCGCTCGAGCCGAGCCCTGCACTGCCGCCCTTGCCCGCGCTGCCGCTCGAGCCGCCGGTCGCCGCGTGAGCGCCGGAGCCACCGTTTCCCGCAGAATCACCGGACCCCGGCTCGGCGGGGGACCCGCACGCAACGTAAAGAGCAGTGGACGAACAGACGGCAAACAGAGCGACGTTTTTCTTCATCTTTGGCCTGATCCGAACATTGTACCCAGGGATGCGCGAAACATGCAGGTATGCCCGCGTATCGGATATGTTTTCATTTCCACGGGCACTCAAGTTTTCCATGCGGCACGTGTTTCTCTTCCTGGTGACGCTGAGCGCGCTCGCGAGCGCAGCCTGCGAAACCAAACACGCCGAGCGCTGCAAGCTCGACTGCCAGGCGCGGGGCCTCTGCACGGAGCGCGGCGGGAAATGCGTGGCGACCGACGAAGGCGATTGCGGTCGCTCGCATGCCTGTGAAGAGCACGGACGCTGCAAGCTCGTGGGCGACGATTGCCGCGCCACCAACGACAGCTGCCGCACGTTCGCCGGCTGCGAGAAAGCGGGTGCGTGCGGCGAGCACGGCGGCGAGTGCGCGCCGACGACGAACGCCCACTGCGCCGCGACCGAGGGCTGCCGGAGCGACGGCCTCTGCACGGCACAAGGCGGACTTTGCGTCGCGCTCCACGACGACTGCCGCAACGCCGACGTGTGCAAGCGCTTCGGCCGTTGCACCTCGGACGAGGGTCATTGCGGCACGTTCGGACCCACCGATTGCCTCGCGAGCGAGATGTGCACGAAGCAAGGCTTCTGCACCTTCGTCAAGGATCACTGCGACCTCACCTCGCCCGCGGACTGCGAGAAGACGGACGGCTGCCGCGACCACGGCAGCTGCACCTTCGTGGCCGACACGGGCAAGAGCAGCGCGGGTCGCACGGCCGGCTGCGTGATCGGCTCCGACGCCGACTGCCGGCGCTCGACGGCGTGCAAGGAGCACCAGGCCTGCCGCAAGGGCACCGCGAAGATCGGATATCCGGCGACCTGCACGCGTTAGTCGCGAGCCCGATCATCCCCGTGCGCGGCTTTCGCGACGAGATTTCGTAGTACGCTCGCGACCGTGGACGACCCGAGCGTCTGGCATCGCCTCCAGTTCGCGTTCACGATCGTCTACCACTATCTCTTCCCGCAGCTCACGATGGGGCTCGCGCTTCACCTCGTGCTCTGGAGGTGGCGTGCGTATCGACACGGCGACGCGGCGAGTGCGGATGCGGCGCGCTTCTGGGCGCGCATCTTCGGCGTCAACTTCGCGTTCGGCGTCGTCACGGGCGTCCCCATGGAGTTCCAGTTCGGGACGAACTGGGCGCGCTTCTCCGACTACGCAGGTGGCGTCGTCGGACAGACGCTCGCGCTAGAAGGCATGTTCGCGTTTTTTCTGGAGAGCGCGCTCATCGCCGGCCTCGTGTGGGGGGAGAAGCGGCTCGGCCCGAAACGACATTTCTGGGTCACCGTCGGCGTTTTCGTGGGCAGCTGGCTCTCGGGCTATTTCATCGTCACGACGAACGCCTTCATGCAGCACCCGCAGGGGCACGCGTTCGACGCGCGCGGCCGGCTCGTGCTTTCGGACGTGGCGACCTACCTGCTCAATCCGTGGGCGCTCGTCGAGTACGCGCACACGATGCTCGCGGCCGTGGTGACGGCCTCGTTCGTCGTTGCGGCCGTCGGCGCGTTTTATGCTCTCCAGGGGCTCCACAAGGGCTCCGCGGAGCGCTTCCTCAAGTCCGGAGCCCGCGTGGGCCTCGTCGCCGCCCTGCTCGTCGCGTTCCCGACCGGCGACCGGCAAGCCAAGCTCGTCGCCGAGCACCAGCCGGTAGCGCTCGCGGCGATGGAAGGACGGTTCGAGAGCGGCTCGCACGCACCCCTCACCTTCATCGGTCAGCCCAACGTGCGCGAGCGGCGGATCGACAACGCCATCCACGCTCCGGCCGTGCTCAGCATCCTCGCCTACGGCACGCCCCAGCGCAGCGTCCTCGGCCTCGACGCCTTTCCGACCGATCAGTGGCCGACGAACATCGAGCTCCTCTACTACTCCTTCCACGTGATGGCCGGGCTCGGGACGCTCTTCATCGCGCTGCTCGGCCTCGTCAACCTCGCCCTGTATCGGGGCGCACTGCTCGCCAGCAAGCCGCTCCTCTGGTGCCTGATGCTCGCGTTTCCGTTTCCGTACATCGCGACCACGGCGGGCTGGATGACGGCGGAGCTCGGTCGCCAGCCATGGCTCGTGTACGGGCTCTTCCGCACGGCGCAGGGCACGAGCGACAGCGTGAGCTCGGGGAACGTGCTCTTCACGCTGATCGGCTTCACCGGCCTCTACTTCGTGCTCGGTATCCTGTTCGTGTTTCTCGTCGGGCGGGAGGTCGCGCACGGCCCGGGTGCTCCGGCGCCCGAGACCTACGGTGACCCCGCGATCCCTCACGCTCCCTCGGGAGGCGGCCATGGCTGAGGGCTGGTTCGCCGCGCTCGCCCTCACGCTCACGATGTTCGTCGTGCTCGACGGCTTCGACTTCGGCGTGGGCGCGCTCTCGCTCGTCCTCGCGCGCACCGACGCCGAGCGCCGGGCGGCGATTGCCGCCATCGGGCCGTTTTGGGACGGCAACGAGGTGTGGCTGATCGCGAGCGGCGGGGTCTTGTTTCTCGCGTTCCCGAGCCTGCTCGCCACGGCGTTCCCGGCCTTCTACCTGGCGTTCTTCCTCGTGCTCTGGTGTCTCGCTCTGCGTGGCATCGCCATCGAAGTGCGGAGCCACGTCGAGAGCCCGCTCTGGCGCTCGTTCTGGGACGTCGTGTTCGGCGGCAGCAGCGGTCTCTTGGCTCTTCTTTTCGGCGTGGCGCTCGGCAACGTGGTGCGCGGCGTGCCGCTCGAGCCCTCGCGCCCGCTCACGCTCGCTTTCTTCACGAGCTTCTCGCCGTTCGGCGCGGTCGGGCTCCTCGACTACTACACCGTGAGCGTCGGGCTGTTCGCGCTCGTCGCGCTCCTCGCGCACGGCGCCGCATTCCTCGCCTTTCGCACGGACGGCGAGCTCCGGTTGCGCGCGCGGCACGCCGAGCGGCGGCTCTGGCTCGTCGGCGCCGTGCTGTTCGTCCTCGTGAGCGGCGAAACGGCGCTGATTCGCCCCGAGCTGTTCGCCGCGCTTGCCACGCGACCGCTCGCGTGGCCCTTTGCGGCGCTCGCGGTGTTCGGCGCCGTCACGAGCGCGCGCGCGCACCGCCGCGAGGCCGACCATCTGGTTTTCGTCGGCGGAGCGCTGCTGCTCGGCGGGCTCCTCGGCGCCACGGCCGTCGGCCTCTACCCGACACTGCTTCGCTCGACGCTCGCCCCCGCGGCGTCCATCACCGCCCCCGCGGCGCTGAGCGCGCCCTACGGCCTGTCCGTCGCCATCGCGTGGTGGCCCTTCGCGGTCGCGCTCGCCGTCCTCTACGTCGTCTTCACGTTCAGCGCCAACCGCGAAAAGATTCGCTCCGGCGACTGAGCGCTCGGACTACGAGCCGAGGCAGCCGAAATCGATCGCGACCTTCGCTGCCGGATCGGCTTGAACGACCGTGCACGTCGCCGGGCAGAGGTTGATCTGCTTGAAGTCGGAGCTGTAGTAAAAGCCCTCGTTCGAGGCGCACGCGCTCTCCGACGACCGCCGGTCGAGCGGGACTTGGTCGCCGCTGCCCGGCTTGTACGAGACCTTCGTCTGATTCACGTCGACGATGCCGTGCGCGGGATCGGGCACGTCGTAAACGCACGAGGCCTTGGCGCCCTCGATGACGCCCTCGGCAATCTTGTTGAAGATGTCGTCGAAGTTGTCGTTGTAGCAGGACGGGTAGCGGAGCCCGCCGGTGAGACGGCTGAGCTCTTGGTAGCCGATCCCGGGGTACGCGCTGTCGGCGAGCTGCGCGCCCGTCGTGCCCTGACAGTTGTTCTGGGGCGTACCGGAGGCCCTGCAGCATTGCATGCCGACTGGATCGGTGGGCGAGAGCACGGCGTTGTTCACCGTCTTGTCGGCGTGCATGCCGACGATGCTGTACCAGGTGTAGTTGCGCTCCCCGCCACCGGTCTGAAATTCCACCGGATCGAGCGCACGCAACGCAGTATCGAACGCCGTCGCTCCGGCGAGATCGTCGGTGAGCCCCGGGCACTCGCTCGCCGACGGGCGGTCGTCGGTGATGCCGATGAAGACCTTGTAGGCTTCGGGCCGGAGGAACTGCTTCCAGCCGTTCGGCGCCACCGGCACCCAACCGGCGCGGCCGTGCGTCGAGATCGGATCGGTCGTATCGTACGAATCGAGCAGGGCGCACCACATGTTGTGGCTGCTGATGTCCGTGCTGTGGTGGTAGAAACGCGCGGAATTCGCGACAGGTGGCGTCGCTGCAGCACCGTTTGCGGGGCAAGTCAGCGAGCTCAGCGGGCCCCCGATGCAGATCGAGAACGCGGACTCCGCCGCGCTGCCCATGTCGTAGTTCTCCGTGTAAACGTTGCCGTAGCGAGAGACCATGATCACGCGGTAGTCGATGCCGCTGTTGCCGATGATGGTCGCGAAATCGCTATTGATGCGCGCCTGCACGGCTTGGATCTCGCCCTGCATGCTCTTCGAGTTGTCGATGCTGATGATGACGTCCATCGGGCGCTTCACGAGCTCCGCCTGCCCGCTTTCGGTCGCGCACGCACCGCCCTGTCCTCCCTTGTCGGGCTCGTAGTCGAACGTCACGTCGGGGAAGCCGCCGAAGCTCGGAACGTCGCCGTAGCCGCCCTCCTCGTCGCCGCCGGACGAGCCGCCGCGGGCGCTCGAGCCGCTCGTGCCGCCCATGGCGTTGCCCTTGCCGCCGCTGCCGCCCTTCGTGGGGTTGATCACGTTGCCGCTGCCGCCGTTGGCCGCGGCGCTCGAGTTGGCGCTGCCGCCGCTACCGTCACCGGCCGTGCCGCCCGTGTCGCTCTCGCGCCGCTTGGACACCTCGGCCGTGCCCGAGCACGCGTAGACGACGCCCGTCGCACCGAGCAAAAGGGAAATTTCTCGAACGAACACTCGACGCACGCTGGGGCTCCTCATCGAACGATCCTGATCGTGGGGCAACCGAGGGCGATGCGCACCTCGCCCTGCGGATCGGCCTGAACGCGATCGCACACCTCGCCGCAGAGCAGGATCTTGGTGCGGTCGTCGCTGTACATCCAACCGTCGGCCTTGTCGCAGCTCGCGGCCGTGTCGTCGAAGCCGATCGTTTCGGCGTCGCCCTTGCCGGGCTTGAACGTGACGTTCACCTCGTCGAGATTCACGCCGCGCCCGTCCTGGTTGGTCGGCACGTCGAACTCGCACGCGAGCACCTTCGTGCGACTGATGGCCTCGAGCGCCGCGTTGAGATCCTTCGCGAAATTCTCGCTGGTCGTCATGTCGAAGTGGCAGTCGCCCTGATCGGGCGGGTCGCTGTCGTGGTTGCAGGAGCTCTTCGCGGCCGTCCCGCCCTCCCACGCAATCCGCGAGAGGAGCGAGCGCGCCTGCTCGCTGCCCGGCGCTCCGATCACGAAGGTACGGATGTTGAAGAGGCGGGCGTTCGGCACGTCCGTCGTGACGAGCTTTTCGAGCTCGGACTCCTTGCAGGTCTCGGCACCGTCCGTGAGCAGCACCACGAACGTGTTGCCGGCGAGCTTGCGGTTTCGGATCAGATCCGAGAGGTGCTGGTAGCTCAGGATCGTCGCGCCGGCGATGGGCGTCTCGCCCGCCGGGCTCACGCCGTCGAGCTCGCTCGCGATGGCGGTGCGCTGGCCGCTGTCGAGCTTGTCGATCTCGACCGCCGGATCCGCGCTCACGCCGCACGCGTCTTCGATCGGGAACAGCGTGAGGCCGGCACGGATGTTCGACTGCCCCGCCAGCGTATCGAGCGCGCTCGCGAGCGCGGTGCTCGCCACCTCCCACTTGGAGGGCTTCGACATGTCTTCCTGGATCGGCTTGTACGCGCAGCGCTCGTTGAGCGCGGCGTCACCCTCGGGCGGGTTGCAGTTCATGCTGCCGCTCTTGTCGATCAAGAAGAGGAGGTTCGCCGGAGTGAGCCTCGCTGCCTGCGTGCTCGTCGCGCATTCCTGCATTTCGCCGGGCTCTGCGCCGGCACCCGCCGCGCCAGCGGCCGTGCCCTGTGTTCCTCCGGTCCCGCCGGTGGAGCTCCCCCCGACCGAGCCGCCACCCGTCGCGCCGGAGCCGCCACCCGTCCCCGCTTTACTGCTGCTTCCGGCGCCGCCGCTCGCGGGGCCACCACCCGACGAGCTGCCGATCGGGGCATCGTCGCCGCTCGAGCCACAAGCAACGGCAAACGCCACCGCTGAAAACGGAATCCACCCCCAGTGCCAACGTGAACGCATCTTCGAAGAAGCTCCTACACCAAAACCATAGCGCAGGGTGATGGTGGTCGGCACGGCGCGTCACGGCTCGCCGTGCGCGGTGATCCACTGTGGCTAGAACTCGGAGCGGTTTTAGTGGGGCTCTTGGCTACACATGAGCGTGGGGCCGTCGTCGACGTTGTTCGCGTCGTTGCACTCGGCGATCGAATCGTCGGGATCCGCAACCACCCAGATCGTGACGTTTCGACTCTGTGACGAGATGTCGAACGAGACGGACGCGCTGTCGCCGGCCGCGATCGAGTCCACGGTCTTTTCGGCGAGCACCTGGCCGCCCGCGCTCGGATCGCCGGCATAGATGCGCACCACGACGCCCTCGGCGTCGTCGCTGCCGTTGTTCGTCACCGTGACCTCGACCTCCCCGTGGCACACCGCCGAGTCCACCGTCGCCACGAGATCCGCGAGCGCATCGCCGGCGTCCACGTCGCCTTCGATCTCGTTGTTGTCCTCGTCGCACTCGCGCTCCTTGCCTTTGGTGGAGCCGTCCCCGCCGTCGATCGTGACACGCACGCTGTCCGGCAGGGCGTCGTGTGGGTCGTCGTTGTTGCCCGCCTGGTAGTCGACCGTGACGAGCAGCGAAGCTCCCGGCTCGATGCTCTTGTCGAGCGTGATCACGATCGGATCGCCGCCGTCGTCGTTCAGTGGCTCCTCGTCCCCGCCCCAGGTGCCGTAGAACGCCACCTCGACGCCGGGGCCGACGCGCAGATCGCCCTGATTTTTCACGACCACGGTGATCTGGATCTTGTCCGAGAGCTCGCCGCACTTGGCATCGGGTGACGAGATCTGGATCGCCGCGAGCGCGAGATCCGGCGCAACACCGTAGTTGCGAGGCTGCGAGCGGTACGTGTTGTAGAGGCGCCCGTTGAGCGGCTTCCAGCTTTCGGGCTCGTGCAGCGGGATCGCGCCGCTCTCGAGCACGTTGGTCACGTGATACGCGTGCTGGTTCCAGACGCGGCGCGCAGCCACCCAGGTGTCGGTGGGGTCGCCGAGCACGGTGATGCCGTTCGGCAGCTGATCCTTCGCGATCGTCCCGGTCGGCCAGTTGGCGAGCACGTCGTCGGAGTCCCAGCCGTTGTTTTCCGTGTCGCCTTCGTTGCACTGCTCCACCCAGTTGTTCTGGATGAAGACGATTTCGGCGTTTCCGTCGTTGTCGACGTCCGCCACGACCGGGTTCTCCACGATCGTGCGGCTCACCGACGGCAGCGCCAGGTACACGGCCCCGGTCGCGCCGTCGTAGACGCGGAAGTAGCACTCGTCGCCGTAAGCCACCTCGGCCGCGCCGTCGCCGTTGAAATCGAAGACGCTCGACGACGTCACGCGGCTCGAGTCGTCCTCCGTGTCGCGCTGCCACCCGTTGTGCAGGCACACGCACTTCTTCGCGAGCTCGTTGCAAGTGGTGCCCGACGCCGTGCAGTCCGAATCCTTCTTGCACGACTGGTTGCCGGGATTTCGCGGCGGATTGCCGCGCAGATCGTCGCTGCGCGCGTCGAGCGTGTTGGGCCACGCCGGGCAGTTGTCGTCGTCCGGGGCCTGCAGGTCGACCACGCGGTAGAAATCGGAAAGAGCCGTCGCGATTTCGGGGAACCCGTCGCCGTCGAAATCGTCGATGTTCGGCGCACCGCCCCAGTCGCCACCGTCGAGATCGCGATCGGCGAGCAGCGTCCCGTCGGCGCCGTTCAAGATCACGAGGTGACCGTCGGCGACGAGCACCACTTCCGGCTTGCCGTCGAGGGGGTTGTCGGGGCCCGGCGGATGCGCGGTGCAATCGTCCTCGTCGTCGCAAGCGCCGAGCACGTCGGCGATCGCGCAGAAGCCGTCGGACTGCGCGGCTGCGAGCGCCGGCGTCGCGTCCCACACGATGTCGAGCGGGCAGGCCTTCGTGAGGTCGGCCGGATCGCCGCAGCCGGCCGGGGGCGCTGCGGGGAGCCGGTAGGCCGTCGGACCGGCGACGATCTCCATGCCCGGGTCGCTCGTGAGATCCGCGACGCACACCACGGGACCGGTATGGAAATCGTCCTGATTCTGCGTGCCACGGCCCTTGGTCGGGTCGCCGAAGTAGACCTTGTCGATCGCGAAGTTCCCCACGTCGTCCTTCTTCAGGGACACGACGCGGTTGCCAATCACAATTTCCGGAAAGCCGTCGAAATCGAGATTCACGAGCGCCGGTGACGGCGCCACGTAGAAGAGCTCGTCGCCGTCCGTTTCCATCGCATCGGGCTCGGTGATGAAGACCGGACTCTTGAACAGCACCTCGCCGCGGTTGCTGAGGATCTGGAACGACTTGTCTTCGAGCGCGACGACGATCTCGGGGAAGCCGTCGCCGTCGATGTCGCCGGCGGCGAGCGCGCCGCTCGACCGCGCGAGGCCGTTCTCTCGCGCTTCGCCCGCGTCGGCACAACCGGCGAGCGGCGCATCGCCCTCGCTCCAGTAAGCGCCGTTCGCGTCGGCGTAGGAAGCCGCCGGAGTCGCCGGGCGCGCCGGGTTGCCGCAGAGCGCGAAGAAGTCTTGGCCCTTGGCCGGACCGCCGCCGTGGATCGCCCGCACGATACCGTCCGTATCGCGCTTGGTGTCGTAGTGGCTGATGAAGAGGATCTCGGGGAAATCCCGCTCGTCGGCCTTGCCGTCACCGTTGTCGTCGTCGAGGTTGATGACGAGCGGCACGGAGACCACCTGCGCCGACCAGGGGAACGCCTTGCCCGCGGCGTCGTCGTTGGCATCGTCACCCGGAACGTCGGGGCGGTTCGAGTTGTCCTCGCCGCCGTCGTTTTGATACTCGTGGCGCAGCCCGCCCCACTGAAACTCGATCTCGGGCAAGACCTCGCTGAAGGGCGTCGCGGGAAGCGTGCAGGTCGGCGCGACGCCGGTCCCGCTGCAGACGCCCGCTTCGCACGTCATGTACGCCGGGCAATCCCAGTCGTCCTCGCACGTGCATGCGCCGGCGCCCGCTTGGTCCGCGGCGCACGCGCTCTCGAAGTAGCCCGCGCTCTCGCACTTGATGGGATCGCCGGGCGAGCCGTTCGACGAGCAGACGCGCACGGTGTCGCCGGTGCCGCACGTCTTGGTGTCGGGCTCGCACTCGTCGTCGACGCAGTCGCCGCTCGCGGTATCGCAGTATTGCGATTCGCCGCAGGCCGCGTCGGACGTGCACTTGTCGACGCAAACGTGACCCCCACCGGTCGCGGACTTGCAGAGCTCGGTGTCGTCGCACTCGATGTCGTCGCAGCTGTTGTCTTTGCACTCCCCCGCTTCGCAGCGCTGGCCTTCCCCGCAGTCGACACCCTTGCAGGGATCGGTATTGCCGGTGCCGCCGCTGCCTCCCTTGCCGCTCGACGAGCCGCCGCTGCCCCCCACGTTCACGCCGCCCCCTTTGCCACTGCTACCTGCCGTGGTCGAGCCACCGTCGCCGCCGCTGCCGTCGCCGCCGGTGCCTCCGGTCAATCCCCCTGGCTGCTCGCTCACCGAAGGTGTGCTGCTGCACCCCCAGAGCCCGAGTAGGAAAAAACTTAGCGCAGAGCCCCAGCGGATATCTTGCACCACGGCCGAAAGCTTACATCAATTGCGCGTGTGGTGCGCTCTCCGACTGCGCTCGCGCGGGCGCGTCCGACGGACCCGATGATCGGATGAAGTGCGGAGTGGGTGACTTGCCTACGATGTAGTCAGAAGAGATAGCGCTCACCCGAGTCGCAGAGCACGGTGACGACGTTGCCCTTGCCGAGCTCGGTCGCAACTTCACACGCCACATGCACATTGGCTCCCGACGACGGACCGACCAAGAGCCCCTCTTCTCGCGCTAGACGGCGCGCCATGCGCTCGGCCGCAACATCGCTCACTTCGATCACTCGATCGAGCAGGCCGCGCTCGAGGATCTGCGGCACGAAGCCCGCGCCGAGGCCCTGGATCCCGTGCATTCCCGCCGGCTTGCCCGAAAGCACGGCACTCTGCGCCGGCTCGACGGCGACGATCGTCACGGCCTTGCCGAGCTTCTCGCGCAGGACGCGGCCGACGCCCGTGATGGTGCCACCCGTCCCGACGCCGCTCACGAACGCCGCGACCTCGCCGCCCGTTTGCTCGAGGATCTCGAGCGCCGTGCCGCGCTCGTGCGACAGCGGATTCGCCGGGTTCGCGAATTGGCTCGGCATGAAGGAGCCGGGCGTCTCGTCCAGCACCTGGCGCGCGCGTGAGACGGCCCCGGTCATGCCGTCGGCGGCCGGCGTGAGAATGATGTCCGCGCCGTACGCGCGCAGGATGTAACGGCGCTCGAGGCTCATGTCCTCGGGCATGACGAGCACGCACCGGTAGCCGCGCACCGCAGCGATCATCGCGAGGCTGATGCCGGTGTTGCCGCTCGTCGCCTCGACGATGGTGGCACCCGCCGCGAGCTTCCCCGAGCGCTCGGCTTCGAGGACCATCGACAGCGCGGGGCGATCCTTCACGCTCCCCGCCGGATTCATCAGCTCGCATTTGGCCCAGACCGTCGCGCCACCGGCAGGTCCGACGCGTCCGAGGCGGACGAGTGGAGTGTTGGCAATCAGGGCGAGCGCGTCGTCGGCGACGCGCAGGCCGTTCGAGGTGATCCGGCTCGCTTCGGCGCCGGTCGCTCGCTGCGTTTTGCTCATGGCAAGCGGAGGTTACACCGCTTTTTCGCGAGATGCGCCCCGGCCCGGCCGCCCTAGAGCCTTACTAGACCGGTTCGGCCCGAACGACGGCGGGCACCCCGGCGACCGCCAACCGGACGCCCGGTTCATGATGCGGCGCTTTCACGCGGGCCAGCGCCACGGGATGGCCGAGCAGCGCGCTTTCGGCGGCGCTCGTCACCTCCCCGAGGGGTGCGCCCGCAGCGTCCGTCAGCGGCGTGCCGGGCGGGGGGGAGGCCCCTTCGAGCTCGAGCTGAACGAGGCGTCGCTTCAGCTTGCCGCGCGCGTCCTGCATGAAAACGACCTCCTGCCCGAGGTAGCAGCCCTTCGTCCAGGAGACGGCGACACGATCGAGCGCCGCTTCGTGGGGGTTGTCGCTCGAGCCGTAGTCGATGCCGAAGGTGCCGACGCGACGCTCCACGCGCAGGCGCTGCCATGCTTCGGGCGTCGCGAGCACGCCGCCCGCCGCGACGAGGCGCGCGGCGACCTCGTCGAGCCGCGGGCGCGGAACGAGGAGCACGGCGCCGCCGAGACCGGTACGGTCGAGCGCCGCGGTCGTGACACCCTCGAGAGTGGCGACGGCGCTCGCGAGCTCCGCCGCCTTCGGGCCGTGAACCACGAGGCACGCGAGCTCGCTCGTGGCGCTCCGGATCTCGGCGTCCTCCATCACGAGCATGCGCTCGAGCTCGGCCTGGACGTGCGTGTCCGTTCCTTCCGCGACGGCGAGAGCGAGCGTGTCGCCGCGCGCGAGCACGTAGAAATCCGACTGGATCTTGCCGACCTTGCTGAGCAGGAGCCCAAACGTCGCCGTTCCGGGCGCGACCGTCGCGACGTCGGCGGTGACGACGCCGTTCAGCCAGGTGACGCGGTCGCTGCCGGCCACGAGCAGCACTCCGCGCTCGGCCTCGACGACGATGAGGCCCGAGGTTCGCGCTGCCGTACCCGCAGAGTCGAGCGTCACCTTCGCCTCACTCGAGCGGAACGCCCTCACCCAGCACTGGGTAGATCGCGCCGTCCTTGACCGTGATTTCCCGCGCGCCCGCGGCGCTCTTCACCGAGAGCTTGACGCCCGTCGAGGAGTTCGCGTTGACGAGGCTCTGGAGCTTGCCCTCTTCCATCTTCTCGACGACCTGACCCATCGCGGCGACTATCTCGTCGCCCGCGTGAAGCCCGGCGCGCCCGGCCGGGGACTCGCCGATGACGTGCGTCACCACGGCCTCACCGGTGCGAAGCTCGTACGAAAATCCGAGACCGAGGCGCGCGTGCGCGTGCTCGACGATCAAGCGCACCCGACCGCCGTTCTTGCACTCGATCTCCATGTACGGCTCGTCGCCCTGGACGAAATCATGAAAGCTTGGAACCTTCTCGCTGCAGATGGGGTGGTTATTGAGTGGGTTACTGTCCCACACCTCGATCTTGAGCACGTCGCTCGCGCGGAAGCGGTAGTTGGCGCGATCCTGATCGGGCCACGTCGGACGAATCGTGTCGCTTTCCACCGACGTGACGATGAGGTCCTTGCCGTTCAGGATGAGCTTGGCGAAGGGATCCGGGGCTTCTCCGCCGACCGCGTCCCAATGCCGGCCGTCGCGGGTGTGCGTCGGAATGTCGGCGCCGGCGAAGCGGAAGTAGAAGACGTCGGGTGGCGGCGGCGGAACGAGGCGAAAGTCCGCAGGTGGAGTCCGGAGCGGCGTCGAGAGCTCGGGGTAGACGGCGCTGCAGCCCGCGAGGCCGACGGCAGAAAGGAGGAGTGTCCGCCCGAAAGCCGAGTCACGCATTTTTCGCGAAACATACTCCTACGCTCCGAGCTTGGGGAGAGAGAGTGCACGGCGAGCCGCGAGCGGCTAAGATGGAAATTCAGGCGAGGCTAGAAGGCACTCATGGCGCGCATGTTCGGCTTCATCGGCAACCGAGCGGACCTCGGGGCGCTGGTGCTCGCCTCGAGCGCCGAGGTGCTCCGCGTGCGGCGCCCCGCCGACCAGCCGCTCGGCTGGGGCATCGGCTTCTACCAGGCCGGTGAAGTGCTCCTGCGGCGACGGCCGCTCGACGATCGCGAGGAGATCGACCTCGCCGAAGCCGCCGACGACGTGCGGGCGGACGTGCTGCTCGGTCACGTGCGCCTGGCGAGCGTCGGCGCGCTACGCACGGAGAATACGCATCCGTTTCGCTACCGGTCGTGGCTCTGGGCGCAGACGGGAACGATCGTCGGCTTCGATCGGCTGCGCGCGCGGCTGCTCGACGCGCAGCCGGAGTTTCTGCGCCGCAACGTGCGCGGCGAGACGGACAGCGAGCTCTTCTTCTACCTGTTCCTGTCGTTCCTCCACGACGCCGGCCATCTCGAATCGGCGCACGCGAGCTTCGAGGCGATCTCGGCGGCGCTGCGGGCCTCGATCGCGCTCGTCGATCGGCTGTCGGCGGAGGAGGGCTTCGGCCCGAACTCGGGCGACATTCTCGTCTCGAACGGGGAGCGCATGGTGGCCGTGCACCGGAACGGCAGCATGGCGTACCGCGTGCTGCGCGGTCGCTACGACATCGAGGGGCTGCTCGGCGAGGACACGATGCGCAAGGCGCGCATCCCGAGCCTCGACAGCACGCACTTCACGCTGATCGTTTCCGAAGCGGCGAACCTCCCGCAGGGGTTTCGCACCATCGAGGGCCGCTCGCTGGTCTCGCTCACGCGCACCGATGATCCCGCGCTCGAGCCGCTGTAACGGCGCGGCGCGCGCGGGTCGCTTCGCGGGGCTCTTCGTCGTCGGGGCGCTCGGGCTCGGGTGCGCCGCGCAAGGTCCCGGATTCGAAACCGTCGCGACGCTGCCCAAGCCCGCGCGGCACCCGGCCGGCGCCGACATCGATCCGACGCCGAAGCTCCCCCCGAGCGAGCGACGCGCCGACACGGCGAGCGGCCTCGTCGTGCTCGAAACACCGGCCGATCCGGCGCACGCACGCGACGTGATCGCCGCGTTTTTTCGGGCGGTCGTGAGCGAGTCGCCGAGCGCGATCCAGGCCACGCTCGCGCCGAGCGCGACGATGCAGGAGGGGTCGCGCCGCGAAAACGCGCAGAGCGCGTGGGCGTCGCGCTTCACGCGCTTCGACTTTCGGAGCCTCGCGGGCGAGCGACTCTACCGCGACAGCGAGGTTCGCATCCGCGAGGACCAGCGTGACCTGTGGGTGGGCGTGCCGATCGAGGTCGCTTGGGGGGCGCGCCCGCGTTTGCTCGGCGAGACGTTCACGTTCCGGCTCGTCCCGCGCGGCGCCGGCTGGGCCATCGCCGAGATCGTGGAGGAGTTTCGGACGCCGTAGCTCGCGCGCCGCGCACCGCGCGCGCGTGCCCGGCTACATGCCGGACTTGATGCGATACGTCTCGCCGCTCGGGACGAGCGAGAGGCGATTGTCCGCAACGGTGCGGCGCCAGACGTCGCCCTTCGGGCTCGGGATCTGGTAGCTCGCGCTGTACGTGAAATCGACGTAGATTTCGTCGTTCCGCCCGAGCGTCACGTTGCGATAGCGGATCTCGTAGCGAATCGTCTTTACGTCGCGAAACTTGCTCTCGAGGTACGCCTTCAGGCCGGCGAGATCGAGATCGTCGCTCGTGTCGATGGTGGCGCCGTCCTCGTAGTACTTCTCGTGCGCGAGCTTGATGAG
>Ga0070682_100000809_pt1 | contig 18355 bp, 13 predicted proteins | sample KBSC63LmetaG_FD_64668 | JGI IMG/M metagenome (GOLD analysis project Ga0070682, IMG submission 64668) | Corn rhizosphere microbial communities from Kellogg Biological Station, Michigan, USA - KBS C6-3L metaG | ecosystem: Host-associated > Plants > Roots > Rhizosphere | place: USA: Michigan... | reverse complement strand
TACCGCCCGAGCTCGGTCCGACGCCACCTCCGCCGCCGAACGTCGAGCCGCCGCTGCCACCGCTGCTCGCCACGCCGCCGGTCGCGCCCACGCTGCCACCGCCGAAGCCCGGATTGGCACCGCCGGTGCCACCGTGCGCGGACGGTGCTCCGCTCGACGCGCCGGTCCCGACCATGTCCGCGGCGTCGAGATCCGACTCGACGCTGACGCGGCTCCGACCGCAACCAACGCTGACGATGCCCGCGGCGGCCGCGAGCAGAAAAAAGGCCCGAACGCCCGCGGCGGCTACTGGCTCGCCGGGCACGGTTTCAGCACGGCGAGATACCAGGGCGCGGGGTTTTGGCAGGCGCCGCAGTTGAGCGCGACGATCCAGGTGCCGGTGTCGTCGATGCCGGCGAACTGCTTGCCGTCCTTGGTCTTTGCCTTGTCGAAGCTGATCTTCGTTCCGGCGTCCACAGGAGCCTCGTACATCTCCTGCGCGACCTCATCGAGCTGGAGGAAGATGTCGCCTTCGAGCTCCGTGGGCGTCTGGGTGTAGTGGCCGATGCGCATGCGCGTGATCGAGCTCCCGATGAACTCGCCGCCGGACGCCGTCGTCTTGATCTTCGTCCAATCGATGGTGACGGCGCCCGTGCCGGCCGGGATGTAGGTGGGGGGCCGCGACGCGATCGTCGCCTTGAAGTCGACCTTCGTCGAGTTCGAGTCGATCGTGACCTTCTGGTTGACGGACGCCGGATCGAGCGTGAACGAGCCGAGCATGTACGTGCCCTGGCCGTAGTCCATGCCGCTCGCCACCATCACCGCGTAGAGATGATTGGCCGGCGGGTAGTTCGTTTCGTTCAGATAGTCGAGGATCGTTGCTTGATCGAGGGCCCCTGCGGGAACGTGGAGCGAGAAGATGCTGCCCGTGGTCTGACCACCCGTGACGGGAATGTGCCCGATGACGATCGGGTTCGCGAGATTGTCGTCGTTCAGAGCCTTCTCGAACTGGGCGAGCGTCATCTCCCAGAGGCTGATCTCCACCATCTCGACCTTGTTGAGGTCGACCGGACGCTTCAAGAAATCCTTGGTGACGCCGCTCCAATCGAACGTGATCTCGCTCTGCGGCTTGACCGGCGCCGGCATGATCGTGAGCGTGCTCGTGAACTGGTAGTTGTTGTCCACGGTAGTGAGGATCGTCGGCGAGCACATTCCGCCGCTGGTCCCCGCTGCCGCCATCCCGGCACTACCACCGGAGGTCATGCCCGCTCCGCCGCCCGTGGCGCTGCCGCCACCGGTCCCGCTCGATCCGCTGCTGCCGCCCGTGGCGCCCGTGCCGGCACCACCGCCCGTTCCGCCGCTATCGTCGTCGCCACTGCTGCAGGCGGGAGTCAGCGCAAACAAGCCAAGAAGGAGGGAGTAGCGAATCGAAGAGTGGCGCATGATCGATGCTCTGGGTTCTTACACGAGAGGGGTCGAGGTGCAATCGGGGGCTCGGGCGATACTCGCTGATTTCGGGAGCGTGACCAGGTGACCCGATAGTCACCTCCACGCGCGCGCCGTCCGAGTGCCCTTATCTCAGCGCGGCGGCTTACCGTAGAGCGTCGGCCGCGCGATGATGTAGCCGATCGCGCCGCCGCTCTTCCAGTCAATCGAGCGGATGAGGGTGCCGGCCGCGTCGACCTCGTGCACCTTACCTTGCGTGGAGAACGCGATGATCGTGTTGCCGTTCGGCATGCGTTGCGCGTCGCCCATGACGACGTTCTGAATCCCCGGCGCGGGCGTGTAGGTCCACATCTTGGTGGCTGTCTTCGCCGTTTCGTCGAGCTTGATCTCGATCGCGAGTGACGTCGCGTCAGCGCCGCTCATCGCGCCCATGCCCACGACGTTGTTGAAGAGCACGAGATGATCGGGACCGATCATGTGGAAATTGTGCTCGGGACCGCTCCAGGTCGCGCCGTCGCCGGTGAAATCGTTGTCGCTGCCCCCGTTGAGCACCCACTTCAGCGCGCCCGTCTTGCGATCGATCTTGAAAAGGCCCGCGTGGTCGAGGTCAGAGACGACCAAGCTGTCGTCCATCTGGGACCACTGGATGGCGTTGCAGTGGCAGGCGCCGCTCGGGAACGCCGTCTGCGCGTTCATGACCTTGCGGCTCATGTCCGTGACGGGATCGTACTCCATGATGTCGTCGCAGCCCGAGCCCTGGTCGTTCGAGTACGCGACGAAGTACATCGTCTGGTGATCATCGTCGATGATCGTGAAGTCGTGGTTCATGCGAGGGAACTTGTCGCTCATGTCCTTCTCGCTCGAACCGTCCATCGCCACCTTCATCATCCCGGACTTCTGGCTCGGGACGTTGGCGCGCGCGGCCCACATGTACTTGCCGTCGAGGCTCATGCGCGCGCGCGTCGTCTGGCCGACCTTCGTGTCGTAGGCCCAGACGATTTCGTAATCCTTGTCCAAGATGAACGGGATCTGGCGATTCGAGCTGCCGCCGTAAAACTCGGCGAGCAGGAAGCCGCCGACGACGTTGGCCGGCGTCGTCGTCGGGCTGATCGTGCCCATCGGGAAGCCGTTCAGGCTGCCGCCGGTCTCGAGCGTCTGGTCCGCGCCGACGCACATGCCGGTGGCTCCGGCCTTCGCCGTGACGCGGTAGTGGTACGTCTTGTTCGGCTTCATCCCGAGCAGCGTCGTCTTGCCCGCCGTCATGTCGATCGGCGCCGTGTAGCCGTAGTTGGTGTCGAGGCCGAAATCGATCTGACCACCGTCGAAGCCGGCGAGGTCGGTCGTGACCGCTACGTTGAAGACGTTGAGGATCTTCTCGCTCGCCGTGGCCATGCCCGTCGCGCTGCAGTTGCCGGTGGCACCGGTGCCCGCCATGCCCGTGCCCGCCATACCGCCTGCAGCCATTCCCGCGCTGCCGCCGGCGGGGCTTCCCGTGCCGGCCATGCCGGCGGCAGCGGCCGTGCCGCCGCCGGAGCCGCCCATGGGAGTGGTACCGGCGTTGCCACCGGTGCCCATCCCGCCGGAGCCACCCTTGGGCATCGCGCCGCCCGTGCCGCCCATCATCGCTCCGGTTCCCGCTGTCGGGGCGGCGCCACCGGTGCCGGCGGACGTTCCGGTGCCGCCGTTGTTGTTGGTTCCGCCACCGCTATCACCGCAGGCAGCGGTGAGCGCGAGGGTGGCACCGACGGTGCCGAAAAGCAGGCTCGTAACGAGCGGGCGGTTCATGAATGGTCTCCTTACGCGGGTCGCTAAGTTCGAAAGCGAGTTACTTGCAAGTGGAGGGGCGGCTGTTGATGTCCACGGGCTGCACGACGAGACCGGGGTGATCCTCGGCGTGGAGGAGCGAAGCCTGTGCGCTCAGGCAGGTCACGCTGCCGTCGCCGCAGTCGGCGCACGCCGCCGTGTCGGGGAGCTGATCGCAGATCTCCTTCGGCGTCGGAGGGATGCCCTCGTGGTAGAGCACGTTGAAGAGCGGATAGAGCTCGCGAAAGTCCATCGTCGCGTTGAGCTCGCCGGGATAGTCCTCGTTGGCGATCTGGTCCGCCGTCCACGCCGTGCCGTTGGCGGGGAAGATGTTCTTGAACTCGAGACCCTTCACCGTGGCCGTCACCTGGAGGTCGTCGCTCGTGTCTTCGAGCTTCACCGTGTTGACGAGGTGAAGCTTGATGTCCTCCGGCCCGAGCTGCGCGGCCGTTCCCGACGAGACGAACTCGTGCGTCGGGCTGCACATGTCCTGGGTGATCGTATCCAGGACCATCATGTCGGCGTTCTTGACCTTCGGCGCGACGGACATGAGCACCTTGACGCCGTTGCCGCCCGTGGACGAAACCTGGAAGAGGAAGTGCGGCATGACGTTCTCGACGTCCTTCGCGATGCCGCGCGGCTTGGTCCAGCTCGTGTTGTCGGTGGTCAATACGTAGGTATGACCTGAAAGCGGGCTCGCCGCTCCAGCGTCGTTGGCACCGCTGTCGTCGTCGCCGCCGCCGCACGCGGTGAGCGGGACCGAAGCTAGGAGCAGGCTTGCATGAATGAAGGGACGAATGTTCATGGTGGGTTCAATCTGCCGAAGAGAAAATCGGGTCCTTTGTGTCCCGGGAACTTAACACGATGCATTCGAACTTCACGGTGCAGAGCGCGAGTCGTCGCTGAGTGAAAAAATCCAAGCGGCCAACAAGTCGCAGCGCGGGCTCACAATGCCCACACGCCGTGCTTTCGTTTGTAACGAGGCACACGATCTTCAGGCGTGACCCGTTTGCCACGCCTCGCGCGGACACCGGCCGGCGCAGTCGCGCGCCCGGAAGTCAATTAGTAGACTAAAGGAAGTCGATCAGTAGACTGACGGCAAAGCCGGCTGTTTTTTCGGGATTCCGTAAACATCGATATTCCCGACTTGGATCGCTTGGTCATGACCACGCAGCGCTGCGGTTCGGTGAGCGGCGACGAACGCTGATCACGTGCGCAAGCGATGACGCGCCACGTTCGTCTCCGGCGTTGAACATCACGTCTGGACACGCGGGCAGCAATCCGAACGGCACGGCGCGTCGCGCGAGCACGACGAGCGCCGCCAATGGTGCCACGCAGCGTGCGGCGACGTGCCGCGACGGAGCCGAAGCTGCAACCGGTACCAGGGTCGCGCGCGTGGCACGCCGTTGCGCGCCAAATGACTATACGCGCCCGCCGAGGACCCCGCCGCTGCCGACCGTTGCGATGAGCTGCGCGCCGTTCGGCACGACGTTCACTTCGAGGCCCTCGGACTGGAGCAGGCGCTGCGTTTCGAGCAACTCGAAGAGGGCGCTCGAGATCGTCGAGTCCTTGGCGATTTCGCCGAGTGCGGCGCCGACGATGCGCGGGCGCGTGGTCGCGGCTTTGGCGAACTCGACCGCGGCTTCGCGATCCGCCGTCGAGCGGATGACGTTCACGCGGTTCGTGCCGTCCTGCTGGATGGCGGCCGTCACTTGGCGCAGGCGGTTCACGACCTTCTGCTCGATCTGGACGATCATGTTGCGGTCGCGGAAATGCACCTTGCGGATGTAAGTGCTGCCGACGAGGTAGCCCCAATCCTTCGATTTCGCCGAGACTTCCTCGCGCACGGCGTGGCTCATCGCGTGGCGGTTCTCGAGCATCTCGTTGAGCTTCAGGTTCGAGAGGGAGCGCACCGCGGCGTTCGAAACGTTCGCGCGCAGCGAGCCGACCGGATCGACGTTCTTGTAGAGGTACGCGATCGGATCGCTCACGTACATCTCGCACCAGACGCCGATGCCCATCGGTGCGCCCTCCTCGGAGTTCACCGGCTGGCTCCGCATGTAAGTCTGGTCGAGCCGCATGTCGACGGTGCGCCGGCGACCGAAGAGCGGAATGAGCACCGCAAGCGGACCGATCTCGAGCCACGGGCAGTGGAGGCCCGGCTCGCGCAGCGTGAGCCGCACCTTGCCGAACAGCTCGAAAACCAGACACTCCCGCTCGCGCACCGTCACGTAGAGCCCGAACGCCCGCGCCCAGAACAGGACGAACGGCACCGCGAAGAAGCAGGCGAAGAACGCGATCCCGACGGCGGCGAGGAACGTCATCGTACGGCCTCCGGCTTGGCGGTGAGCACCACCTGGCGTGCCCGCCGATACAGGGCGAGCTTCGCGTTGCGCACGTACGCGTCGAGCGCCCCCGGTCCGTGCGACGACAGCTGGCGGAGCTGCTCGGCCAGCATGATGAGCGGCTCGACCTCCGCCTGCGCGTTCAGCGTCTCGATTTCGACGGCTCGGCGCGACTGCACGATCTTCTGGTCGGAGGACGCCTGCGCGAGGCTGATTTCGCTCGCGACGTGGTTGTGCGCCGTATTGATGGCGGCGAGCGCCGAGTCCACCTCGGGCGGCGCGTCGATACCCGTGATGAGCGCCGCGTCGAGGTCGATGCCGTAGCGCGCCACCGTCGAAGCGCAGTCGTGATCCATGCGCTCGTTCAGATCGCGCAGGTTCTTGCGGAGATCGTTGATGGAGATGCCTTGCACCATGCCGCTCGGGTCGTCGCCGCCCGTGTTTTGTTGCGGCAAGGGTTGTGTTTCGGGCGGCGCCTCGAAGCGGCAGATGCGATCGCGCAGGACCGAGATGAAGTAGCCCATCACGTGCGCGACCGGGTTCTTCACGCCGAAGATGTACGCGTAGAGGTTCTGCTCCGAGACCGAGAAGCGGATCTGGCCGGAGAGCCCGGTGTTGAGCTGATCCTTGGTGACGGCCTCGAGGATGCGGCCACCCTGGTTCGCGCTCGCGTCCTCGGGGTCGTAGCCGATCGAGACCGTGACGGTGGCGATGGAGACCTTGTGCACGCGCTGCCACGGAAGCTTCCAGTAGAAGCCCGGTCCGATGGCGTGGACTTGCGGATACGCGTAGCGCTCGCGCTCGTCCGGGCGGAGGGCCTGCGCCATCGGATGCTCGAGCGTGCTCGCGTTGAGGCGCTGAGCGCGCCCGAACGTCGTCAGCACGGCGCGCTCGTTCGGCCCGACCGTGTAGAAGCCGAGCACGCCGTAGCGCACGAAGAACCACAGCAGAAACCCGAGCGGTAACCCGACGATGACCTCTGCCATGCGCGCAGGCTACACGGGCTCAGGCCGACTGTGTTCCGCGCTGCCGCCGGCGGCGGAGAGCACCCGCAAAAACGAGCGCAAAAAGCGCGACGCTCGTGCGCGAGCCTCGGCCGGAGCCCGGGCCCGACCCGCCCGGCACCGTCCTGCAACCGCAGCCGCTCTCGTCCTTATCGCCGCCACCCGCCGCACCCGTCGCACCCGCCGCACCCGCCCGCGCATCCGATCCCGCAGCGGCTCCTGCGGCGCCCGGCGTCCCGCCCGAAGTGCCAATGCCACCGGCAGCGCCGCCCACACCGCCGCTCGTCGCGCCTCCCATCGCGCTTCGACCCGCACCGCCGCCGCGACCTGCCGTACCTCCGGCGCCGTTCGCAGCGCTCCCGCCGCTCGAGCCGCCCGCCGTCGTCCCTCCACCGCTCGACGCGCCGCTCGCCCCCGCCTCGCCGAGCGAGCCACCGGGTTCTTCTCCCGGCGCCGGCGCGCCCTCGGGATCGCGCAGCACCGCGACGGAGCGGCCGTCGAGCGCAAACTCGCCGGCGGGCACGACCATGTCGTAGTCGAGCGAAAACGCGGGCAGCTTGCCGCTCGCGTCCACGGCTCCGCCGCCCGAAAACGTCGCGCGCCGGAGCTCCTTCGGGAGCGTCGTCGTGAGCGTTTCGTCCGACGAATTCACGAGCACGAGCCCGCTCGCGTGCTTGCGTTGATAGAGGCCGCCGCGCGAGCCGCCGTCGCCCGCGACGCGCAGCGCCTCGAGATCCTGAGGCGGCTCCTCGTCGTACGCGCCGAGATCGAGCTCGTACTCGGGGTACCAGGTGATGTCGGAGTTACCGAACATCACGTAGCTCGTGCCGTTCCGGAGCAAGAGGTACGACCCGATCAAGAGCTCGCGCTCGGCCGACGTGAGGTCCGTCCCCGCTTCGGTGATGTCGGTCATCCAGACCTTACCGGCGCTGGTCGCGTATTTGACGATGCGCCGCGCCGAGAGGTTCCAGTCGCCCGGGCCGCTCAGCACGGATTGCCAATTCTCCGTGAACACGCCGTCGGAACCTTCGAGGAACTCGGGCTCGTCCGTGCCGTCGATCAGCGCGTCGGTATTCGGGATCACGAGGTAACGCGGATGCGCGCCGCTCGACGCGAAGGCGTCGCGCATGCCCTGGTAGTAGCTCTTGGCGAGCGGATTCCAGAAGTCGCGGAGCGCCGTGCGGGACGAGCCGCCCGCGGGCTCCGTCCACCAGCCGTCCGGCGTGTAACCGTACCAGGGAAAAAACGCGACATCGAGGAACACGCCGTCCGCCTTGTCGCTGGCGTAGCCCTGCCAGTCGACGAGCGTGTCGTAGACGTACGAGCGCCACTCGTCGGACGCGAGGTCCATCAGCCAGTACGGATCCGGGTATGCGACGCGATTGCTCGAGCTGCCGGGAGCGCTCGTGTGCTGGTACGCGCTCTCACGCGTGAGCGAGTGGTCGGCCACGTACGGCGTGAAGGCGTCGTCGTCTTCCTGGCCGTACGCGTCGGGTCCGGTGATGTTGCCGACGGGGTTCGCTTGGTCGGAGCCGTTGAGGCCGTAGGCGAGGTGGTAAACGAGCAGGAGAAAGTTCGGGTTTCTCGTGCGGTAGTCGTCGATCTGACGCTTGAAGAGCTTTTGCGACCCGACGTAATGCGTGACGATGAAATCCTTCTGCGCATCCGAGATGCTCTGCGTCGCGTCGGCGAGCTGGTCCTTCCAAACCATCACGTAGCGACGGCTCGACGGCAGCGGATGCGCGAGACCGCTCGGCTGGATCGCCGCGGGCGTGAGCGGGTAGCTGACGCCGGGTGGGTGCGAGGCGGCGAACGCGGGCAGCGCGAGCCAAGTGAGAGCGCCAAGCGCTCCGAGCGTCACCGTGCGGCGAGCCAAGCGAGCATGATACGCCCCTCGGAGCCGTGCTTCTTGCGCCTCGAATTTACTGAGCTTTTCCGCCCAAGCACGCGACGGCGCGCTGTCCGTTGACGCGCCACGTGGGGTCCTTCGCGTCGAGCGCGGTGGCGAGCTCACGAGTGAGCCCCGCGATCGGATCGCTTTTCAACGTGCGGAGAGCGAAGAGCGGGGCGGGGAAGTAGCTCGTCACGTCGCTGAACGGCGTTTCGACGGGCCATACGGCGTCGCCTACGGCGCGCCGGTAGTTGGCGTCGCCCTTCAGAATCACGAGGCGCGCGCCGGTGAACGCCGCCTCGAGCTCGGCGGGCATCTCCCAGAGCGCGCCGGGGCCGGTGAAGTACGGGTGCTCGCGGAGTGCGAGGCGTCCGGTCGCGAGGCTCGCGCGCAGGCGCTCGGCCCAGGCGCGCACGGGCGCCGAGCGCTCGCGCAGCCTTAGCACCTGCGTCTCGGGCGCGTCGCCGGGCGCGGGGACGCCGAGGAACGCGCGCACGTCGCGCGCCGTCGCGTCACTCACGAACGTGGGGTGCGTCTTCACGTGGAGCACGACTTCCGCTTCGAGCTCGGCGAGCAGCGCGTCGCACAGCACGAGATCGAGCGTGAGCTCCGTGCCCGCATTGTCGGCCACGACGTGCACCGGCCCGCGTCCGTCCGAGAGCAAGCGCACCGCGGCGGCGCGCTCGTCGATGAGGAGATCGTCCGGGGCTCTGGCCATGCCGCGCTCGAGCGACGCCGCGAAGCTCAAGTCGATGCGGTTGCCGAACAAGGCGGCGCCCAAGAGCTCGTGCAGCCGCTCGTCGCGGGGACCCGCAACGCCGAGCGCTCGCTCGAGCGCCGCCTCGAGGGACGCGCTCGCGTACTCCTCGCGCTTGTTCGACAGAAACGGGTCGCGAGCGTCGGTCCAGAAGCGGACGCGCTCGACGAGCTGGCGGTACGCGTACGGCTCGGCGAAGAGCCAATCGGTCGTGAGCCAGCCGTCACCCGCGCGGAGCGTGAGCGCCGCGCGAAACTCGTCGGCGCCCGGCGCCGTGCCGTCGAGTGGCGGCAGCGGCGCGCCCGCCGCGAGCTCGGCGGCGAGCGCGCGCACGCTGTCCGTCACTTCGGGCGTGGCGTCGAAGCCGCGCTCGAGCACCTGGAGCACGATCGCCGCCACGCGGACCTGGATCGTGTGGTGCGCAAACGGATTCGTCGGATCGGTGCGAATGCGGCCCGGGTAGCGGAGCGGCGCGAGCATGGATGCCGCGAGCGAAACCCGGCGTCTCGTTCGCGGCAACCTTCAGCCGGCGGCCGCCGCGCGCGAAGGGCGGAAAAGTCGCCGGAGCGGCGCCCCCAGGTAGGTCGCAAGCACGTAGCCGAAGAGCGAATTCTGGTTCAGGCGCGGGTCGATGCGGGCGGCGCGGCCCTCGTGCAGGGCACGGTAGCGGCTCCAATGCACGCCGGGGTGCTCGTGGTGAACGGTGTGAAGGCCGTTTTCGAACACGAACCAGTTCCAAAACGGGCTCACGAAGTTGCGCGAGTGATCGTCCGGCGATGCGGCGTCGCAGCCGACGTGCTGGAGGTAGTTCGTGAACATCATGAAATACGTGGCGAGGAGCGCCGGCAGTCCCGCGGCGAGCGCGTAGGTCAGAAATCCGAGGCGCGCTCCATGCAGGACGCAGAACGCGGCGAGCAAACCGCCCTGCCCGAGCACGACCGCAGTCGTCTCGACGACGACACGCCGGTAGCGCGCGGGATGATGCGCACGCGCGTCCTTCACGTAGCTCGCGAGGAGCGGGCGCTGCCAGGCGCCCGAATAGAGCGGGTAGGTGAAGGCGTTCCACGCGCTATCCACCGGGCCGAGGCGCGTCGTGCGTGTCGCGTCACCCTCGCCGTTCAGGTAGCGATGGTGGTTCTGGTTGTGCGTGGGCACCCACGCGAACAGCGGAAACCCGTAAAATACCGACAGCCACGCGGCGTAGGCCGTGTTCGCGCGACGCCCGACGAACGTCGGAGAGTGGTTCTGATTGTGGGCGAGCACGCCGGAGCAGTACGACGCGTACAGCGCGACAGGCGCGAGCCAGAGCGCGAGCACGGGCCGATACAGCGCGAGCAACGGCACGAGCGGCAACAGGACGAAAGCCCAGATCAGCGTACGAACGTCTTCCCGGAATCGAAGCTGCATGGTGAAAAACTCGTGATAGAGAGATTCGCGAGAGCGTCGCGACGCGCAGGGACGATCTTGCGCGCCGCGGTTCGTTCGGTCCATTCGCGTTCCGCTCACGTTCCATTCGCATTGCCCTCAGGTTTTCGACGATGACGACGCCCCTCACGTTGGTCGGCCGTAGCAGCTCGCATTTCACGCGCGTCGCACGCATCTACGCGGCCGAGCTCGAGATCCCTCACGATTTCTCGCCCGTCTTCGACATCGCTTCGACGAGCGAGGCGACGTTCGGCGACAACCCCGCGCTCAGGGTTCCGAGCCTACGCACGCCGGAGGGCACCTGGTTCGGCACCCTCAACATCTGCCGCGAGCTCGCGCGCCGCACGCCGCTCGGCGGCACGCTCGTGTGGCCGGAGGACCTCAGCGATCCACTGACGGCCAACGCTCAGGAGCTCGTGCTCGACGCGATGGAGACGGAGGTCGCGATCATCATGGGGCGCGTCGCGGGCATCGGCGACGACCACGCGCTCTTGACCAAGCCGTTCGCGCGCTTGCGCGGCATGGCGACCTGGCTCGACACGCACCTCGATTCCGCGCTCGCGCGCTTGCCGGAGCGGCGTCTCAGCTACCTCGAAGCGACCGCGTACGCGTTCACCGCGCACGTCGAGTTCCGCGGCATCATGCCGCTCGACCCTTTTCCGAAGCTCGTCGCGTTCCGCGCGGCCTTCGGCGCGCGCCCCTGCGCGGAGCACACGCCGTTTCGTTTCGATCGGCCGCCGAGCAGCTGACGCACGCGCAAGCAAAACGCCACCCGCATGAACGCGCTTTCGGACATTCTCCTCATCGCAGCCGTGCTGCTCTTCGTGCTGAAATTCGGCCTCGCACGCGGCTTCCTCGCGCGGCTCAAAGAGATCGGGCGCGTCATCGACGGCCTCGTCAACGTGCTGCTCGTCATCATCGTCGTCGCGTACGGCGCGCAGCTCGCGTTTTACTTTTTCACGCACCGCGGACCCTGAGCGTCACGCACGCGCGTCAACGCACGGCCCCACTTCGGCTCACGGGGTCGCTCACCCCTCTCATATCTCCACCCAAGCCCCTCACCCATAATACCCCCCTACCCCTCACGCTGGCCCTCGCCCAACCACTGCCTTTGCCCCTGCCCCTCGCACCACCCCTGCCCCCGACCCCGCCCCGATCCGCAACTCCGCCCGCGCGGCGTTGACGGCCGACCGCGGGATCGGGGATAGATCCTCACCAAATGATTCGAGGAGCGGCAGCGGCCCTTTTGCTGGGCGCGGGGATCGTGACTTTGACGCCGAACGCTTGGGGGCTCGCGGGCACGCACCCGATCGTGGTCTCGAGCTGGGATGCGCGCGCGTCGAACGTGTCGCTCGAGTACCGGCACGGCTTCATGAAGGGCGGCGGGTTCAACGATGTCGCGTACAACGCCGACTTCAGCGCGACGAGCGGCATGCTGAGCGCGCAGTTCGGCCTTCACTACGTGAACTTCACGGCCGCGGAGAAAGACCCGACCGCTCACGGCCTGGCGGCGACGGCCACCGCACTCTTTCACGTTCCGATCACCCCGCGCATGGACAACGGGCTGCCGACCGTCGCGCTCGCGTTCGCCGTAGGCTCGGCGCCGACCACGCTCGTGAGCGGCTCGCTCAACTACATCACGATACCGCTCATCCTCGCCGTGGGCGTGCCGCTCTCGCCGTCGAAGGTCATCACCTTCACGCCGTGGTTCGAGCTCTCACCGAGCGTCAATCTCGACACCGAGATCCAGCCGTACCACTTCAATCCTGCGGACTTTGCGGGCAGCGGCAGCAACGGCCAGATCACGATCTCGTCGGATCAGGTGGCGCAGATCATGACCGACAGCGTCAAGTTCAAGACGAACGTGAAAGCGGGCGCGCGCGGCGGTCTCGACCTCGCCCTGCACCTGTCCGATGCGGTCGACTTCGCGGGCGGCGTCGCGATCTCGAGCGCGGGCCCGGCGTTTGCGGGGCCGACCGTCACGTACGTCGGCGGGGGCGTCGTGTGGCGCTGGGACGACATCGTCCCGGCCGTGCTGCCCGCCGACCGCCGGCTCCTTCACGAGAAGTGCGACGACATCGAAGAGCGCTTCAAAACGTGCCCGAACTCGCGGAGCTGGAAGCGCCCGGACGCCGTCGCACCGCCGCCGAGCACGCCGCCTCTCGCCGTGCCCCCCGCTCCACCACCGGCGACGCCGCCGCCCGCAACGACGCCGCCCACGACGCCGCCACCCGCCGCGGCCGCGCCGCCCGCGCCTGCGCCTGCGGCCGCGCATCCACCGGCGGCCCCGGCTCCGGCCGCCGCCCCCTCGACGCCGCCCGTCGGCAAGGCGAGCTTTCCACAATGAGCGCGCGCACCTTCGCGATCGGCGACATCCACGGGGAAACGAAGCACCTCTACAAGCTCCTCTCCTGTCTGCCGAAGCTCGACGAGAAGGACACGATCGTCTTCCTCGGCGACTACCTCGATCGCGGACCGAGCTCGAAAGAGGTCGTCGAGTACGTGCGCACGCTGCACGAGCGCACGCCGGCGAAGGTCGTCGCGCTGCGCGGCAATCACGAGGACGCGTGGCTCCGCGTGTGCACGCGCGGCTGGGACGAATTCGTGCTGCCGCCGGGCAACGGTTGCCTCGCCGTGCTGCGCTCGTTCACGGGCGGACCCGTTCCGGCCGAAGGCGAGAAGCCGCGCGCCGACGAGATGATGGAGCTGACGACCGGGATGTTCTTTCCCGACGACGTCGTGAAGTGGCTCGGGGAGCTCCCCTACTATTACGAGGACGAGCACGCGATTTACGTCCACGCCGGGCTGCCCCCGTCGAAGGCCGGCGGGTTTCTCCATCCCTCGGAGGTCGAGGACAAAATGGTGCTGCTCTGGATCCGCACGGAGGCGTTCTTCCGCGAGTACCGTGGCAAGCGCGTCGTCTTCGGCCACACGCGCACGGAGTTTCTGCCCCAGGAGCTCTCGGGTTACACACCGGACGACCCGACCGATCTCTGGGCGGGCGAGAACGTCGTCGGGATCGATACCGGCTGCGGTAGCGGCGGTTTTTTGACCTGCGTCGAGCTCCCGGCCATGAACGTGTACGAATCCCGCTGAGGAACCGGTTTCACTCGCGATTTTCTGGCCTTGCCAGGTGACGCGAACCGGGCTTCCTGCAAGCTTCTAGGGTCTTGCTTGAGGCCGCCCCGGGTTCTGGGATAGTTCCCCTTTGAAGGCGTGAACACCGTGTCGCAGGAAGACTCTGGGTTCGGCCGGGTAGTCGGTCCCGGCGACGTGCTCGGGCGTTACGAGCTGCTTCTGCCCGTTGCGGCAGGCGGCATGGCGATGGTGTGGGCGGCGCGCCTCAAGGGGTCGCGTGGCTTTCAGAAGATCGTCGCCGTCAAGACGATGCTGCCGAAGCTCAGCGAGGACCCGCAGTTCGAGCGGATGTTCTTGGACGAGGCGTCGCTCGCGTCGCGCATCCATCACCCGAACGTCGTCGAGGTGCTCGACCTAGGCGAGGCGAACGGCGTGCTCTTCATCGCGATGGAGTGGCTCGACGGCGTTCCACTGAACCAGGTGATGAAGGCGGCCAAGGGCGCGTCGGGCATTCCGAGCCCGGTCGCGATTCACATTCTGACGCACGCCGCCGAAGGCCTGCACGCCGCGCACGAGCTCAAGGACGACAACAACGCCTACATCGGGCTCGTGCACCGCGACGTCTCCCCTCAGAACATCCTAGTCGGCCACGACGGGCTCACCAAAATGGTGGATTTCGGCCTCGCGAAAGCGACTGCGCTCGGCGACGGAGCGACGCGAGCCGGTCAGCTGAAGGGCAAGATCAGCTACATGGCGCCGGAGCAGATCCGCGGCGACCCGCTCGACCGGCGCGCCGACGTGTTCGCGCTCGGCGTCGTGCTGTACGCGGTCACCACCGGCAAGCACCCGTTCCGGCGCGAGTCGGAGGGGGCGACCTTGTTCGCGATTTCGGCGCCGGATCCGGCCCCGGCACCGAGCCGGTTCATGACCTACCCGCCCGAGCTCGAAGCCGTGCTCATGAAGGCGGTCTCGAAGGATCCCGACAAGCGCTACGGCTCCTCGCTCGAGTTCGCGCGTGCTCTCGAAGGAACGTTGCCGGAGTCCGAGCGAAACCACGGCGGCGAGCGCGTCGCCGAGTTCATCAAGGGGCTGCTCGGCGCCCAGCACGACCAGCAAAAAGCCGCGCTCGCCGAAGCGCTGCGGCGCGCCGATCGCGCTTCGATCCAGCCGACCGCGTCGGCGCTCGAGGGGCTCACGGGCTCGGGAAGCTCGAGCATATCGAGCCTTTCGGCCGTGGGGCTCTCGCGGCCGAGCCAGGACGGCATCAGCGGCGTGCCCTTCGACCGCGAGTCGCCGCTCCGGCGCGCGCGCCTGCCGCTCGCGCTACTGGGCCTCGGCCTCCTGGTCGGCGGCGCTGCCTACGCGATCACGCGCAGCACTTCGAAGCCCGACGTGCATGCCGTAGGTCCCGGCTCCCTCGGCAGCGTGACTCCACCCGTGGAGCCGCGCGCACCGGAGGTCAACGTCGGCTCGCTGCCCGTGGAGCCAACGGCATCCGCCGAGCCGAAGCCGAGCGACGCGCCGCCCGCGGACTCGGCGACCGCGGATCCGAATCTCGCGCGCACGCAGCGGGTCGCTCCGCACGCTCCCGCGACGGCGCCGACCCCCGCGCCCGCTCCGACGCAGAAGAAGCGCAACGCTTGGCGCCAAGATCCCGGGTTTTAGCCCGGCGCTGCTGATCCGCGCGGGCCGTAACGGCGCCTCCGAAGCTCGCTCAAGGCACGTGCAGCGGCTGCAGCACGCCGACGAGCTCGTAGACCTTCTGCGAGAACGAGTAGTTGAACCCGACGGTCGCCGCGGCGTTCCACGCGAACGGCCCCACGTAGCCCGCCATCGCACGCGTCTGCCCTTCGTCGCCCGGCGTCGTGTTCATCGTCGTCGTCGTGAAGCCGATCACGCTACCCGTCCCTACGTAATACCCGGTCCCGATACCGTAGAGCCACGCGTTGCCGATCGGGATGGTCACGGTGACGCTCGGATCGACGTCTTTCGTGCGCGAGATGAACTTGGACACGGCCATGAACGGCGCCGTCTGGTGCACGTTGTTGTATTGGCTCACCGTCGCGACCACGTAGTTCGGGCAACAGTCGGTCCCGACCGTCCCGCTCGCGGCATTCACGACGACCGAGCGCGGGTTCGTACCCGTCGTCGGCAGCTTGTTCGTGCCGGTATCCGTCAGGTAGTAGAGAAAGAGGTGGCTCGCACGGTAGGTGTCGGTGTCCGTGGGAGGTACCGTGAGACCGTCCAGGCTGTCGTAGAGCGTCATCGCGACGCCGCCGTACGTGATCACGTCGGGCTTCGCCGCGGCAATGCCCGGATTCGGCTTGGGATCCACGCGTAGCGTTCCGGCGAGCACACCGACGATCACGACTCGGTTGTCCGTCGCCGTGCCCGCGAGGGTGTGGCTCGGATTGACCGAGGTCCCGTTGTTGACCTGAGCGCTCACGTCCGTCGACGCGTGACTGATGTTCGACTCGCAGCGGTAGACGCCGTTGCTGTTCACGCATACCGGCGTCGCGCCGGCGCAAACGTTTCCGCACGCGCCGCAGGCGGCCTGCGTGTTGAGCGCGGCCTCGCAACCGTTGCTCGGGTTCGTGTCGCAGTCACCGTAGCCGGCCAGGCAGCTCGGGACGCAGACACGGTTCGTGCAGGCGAAGGTGCCATGCGAGTTCGAGCACACGTCGCCACAGGTCGAGCAATTGCTCGTGGTTCCGAGCGTCGTCTCGCAGCCGTTGTCCGGGCTGCCGTCGCAGTTGCCGAAGCCGGTGTTGCAGGTGCCGAGGGTACAGGTGCCGGTGCTGCAGCTCGCGTCCGCGTTCGGGCGTTTGCACTCGACGTTGCAGTCTCCGCAGTCGGTGTTCGTCGTGACGCTGCGCTCGCAGCCATTGTCGGGGTTCGGCGTGTCCTCGCAGCTCTTGAAGCCCGGGTCGCAAGCCGGCGAGCAATGGTAGTTTCCGAGGGTCCCGACGCAGCTGTTGACGCCGTGGAGGTCCACGCAGGACTTGCCGCAATCGGAGCAGTCCGTCTTCGTGCCGAGCGCGACCTCGCACCCGTCGCCCGGCAGGTGGTTGCAGTCGAGGTATCCCGGCGCGCAATCCGTCACCAAACAGGCGCCGGAGCTGCACGACGCCGTGCTGTGCGGGAGCGAGCAGGGCACACCGCACGCGCCGCAGTTGGTGGCGGAGTTGAGCTGGGCCTCGCAGCCGTTGGGCGCGTTGTTGTCGCAGTTGCCGTAGCCCGGATCGCAGCTCGGAACGCAGCCGAAGCTCCCGATCGAGCCCTGGCACTGGTTCGTGCCGTGGGCGTTGGTGCAGGCATTGCCGCAGCCTGCGCAGTTCGTCGGCGTGCCGAGCGTCGTCTCGCAGCCGGCGCCGGAGCCGCAGTCGGCGAAGCCGCTGTTGCAGGTGCCCATGTTGCAGCTGATGGTCGAGCCGGCGATGGTGCAGGTCGCGGGCGCGTTCGGGAACGAGCACGACGTGCCGCAGTTGCCGCAATCGGTGAGCGTGACGATGTTGCGCTCGCAGCCGTTGTCGGGGTTGTTGTCGCAGCTCTTGTAGCCGGGGCTGCAGACGGGCGTGCAGACGCGCGGACTGCCCGCGCAGCTCGTGGTGCCGTTCAGCGCCGTGCACGCGTGCGCGCAGCTCCCGCAATCGGTGACCGTCGTGATGTCGGTCTCGCAGGTACCGTCGCCGTTGCAGTCGTCCTTGCCCGGGTCGCAGGTGGTCGGCGTGCACGTCCCGCTGCCGCACGACTCGCTCGAGTTGGCGATGTCGCACTTCGTCCCGCACGTCGCGCAGTTGGTGAGCGTCGTGAGCGCAGTCTCGCAGCCGTTCGTCGCGTCGGTGTCACAGCTGTCGAACAGCGGATCGCAGCTGTACGTGCAACCGGTGCTGAGGCTGCAGCCGGCCGCACCGTGGGCGTTGCTGCAGCTCTCCCCGCAGGTGCGGCAGTTCGCGGTCGTGCCCTTGGTCGTCTCGCAACCGGCGACGCTCGTGCTGCAGTCGAGGTGCGTCGAATCACAGGTGACCATGCAACTGCCGGTCGAGCAGCTGGCCGTCGCGTTCGGCGGGTTCGTGCAGAGGACGCCGCAGTCGCCGCAGTTCGTGGCGGTGTTGACCTGCGTCTCGCAGCCGTTGCTCGTGTTGCCGTCGCAGCTCTTGTAGCCGCTCGAGCACACGGGCTTGCAAACGTGCGTGGTCGCGTCGCACGCGTTCGCCGCGTGGTTGTCGACGCAGCTGTCGCCGCAGGCCGAGCAGTTGGTGTCGGTGAAAAGGGCCGTCTCGCAACCGGCCGTCGAGGAGCTGCAGTCCTGGTAGCCGGCGTTGCAGGACACGATCAGACACTGACCCGTGCCGCAGGAGCCCGCGGCGTGGGCCGGGGCGCAGGGCACGCCGCAGCCGCCGCAGTTCGTGCTGGTGTTGAGCTGCGTCTCGCAGCCGTCCTTCACGCTGTTCTCGTTGGCGCTGCAATCCTCCCAGCCGGCGTTGCAGGCGACGATCGAGCACACCCCGGACGAGGAGCACGCCGCCGTTCCGTGGCTCTTCGTGCAGGCCTGACCGCAGGAGCCGCAATCGGAGAGGGTGTTGAGCGGGGTCTCGCAGCCGTTGTTCTTGTTGCCGTCGCAGTC
>Ga0070682_100000806_pt1 | contig 18399 bp, 12 predicted proteins | sample KBSC63LmetaG_FD_64668 | JGI IMG/M metagenome (GOLD analysis project Ga0070682, IMG submission 64668) | Corn rhizosphere microbial communities from Kellogg Biological Station, Michigan, USA - KBS C6-3L metaG | ecosystem: Host-associated > Plants > Roots > Rhizosphere | place: USA: Michigan... | reverse complement strand
GCTCGGCCGCACGCCGGGCAACATCGCCACCGTGCGGCCGATGAAGGACGGCGTGATCGCCGACTTCACCATGACCGAGGCGATGCTGCAGCACTTCATCAAGCAGGTGCACAAGTCGCGCTTCCTGCGCCCCAGCCCGCGTGTGCTGGTGTGCGTGCCGTGCGGTTCGACCCAGGTCGAGCGCCGCGCGATCAAGGAATCGGCCGAAGGCGCCGGCGCCCGCGACGTGTTCCTGATCGAGGAACCGATGGCCGCGGCGATCGGTGCCGGCATTCCGGTGCACGAGGCGCGCGGCGCGATGGTGCTGGACATAGGCGGTGGCACCTCCGAGGTGGCGGTGATCTCGCTCAACGGCATCGTCTACTCGCAGTCGGTGCGAGTGGGCGGCGACCGCTTCGACGAGGCGATCATCAACTACGTGCGGCGCAACCACGGCACCCTGATCGGCGAATCCACCGCCGAGCGCATCAAGCTGCAGATCGGCTGCGCGTTCCCGCAGGACGACGTCAAGGAGATCGAGATCTCCGGCCGCAACCTGGCCGAGGGCGTGCCGCGCATGTTCACGATCAACTCCAACGAGATCCTCGAGGCGCTGCACGAGCCGCTGGCCGGCATCGTGGCCGCGGTGAAGTCGGCGCTGGAACAGACCCCGCCGGAGCTGTGCTCCGACGTCGCCGAGCGCGGCATCGTGCTCACCGGCGGCGGCGCGCTGCTGCGCGACCTGGATCGGCTGATATCCGAGGAAACCGGCTTGCACGTGCAGGTGGCGGACGATCCGCTGACCTGTGTGGCCCGCGGTGGCGGCAAGGCGCTGGAGCTGATCGATCAGCATGGCAGCGACTTCTTCTCGCCCGAATAGCGCGCGGCAGCCGGGGCCGCCATGGCGCGCGCACGCGAAGGATCTTCCCCGTTGTTCGCCGGCAATGCGGCCGGCACGCTGCGGCTGATCGTCTACCTCGCGCTGGCCGTGGTACTGATGGTGCTCGACCAGCGCAACGGCTGGCTGTGGCAGCTGCGCTCGGCCGCCTCGGCGATCGTCGAGCCGGTGTATCGGCTGGCCGGCCTGCCGGCGGCCGGGGTGCGCACCCTCAGCGTCGCCTTTGCCGACCGCCAGCATCTGACCTCGCAGAATCAGCGGTTGCGCGAGGATCTGCTGCTGGCCAACGCCAAGTTGAACCGCATGGCGGCGGTCGCCGAACAGAACCAGCGCCTGCGGCAACTGCTCGACACCCGGCACAGCCTGAAGCTCAATGTGCAGCTGGCGCGGGTGATCGGCGTGGATCTGGGCGCCTATCGCTACGAGTTGACCCTGAACATGGGCTCGCGCGACGGCGTCGAGCCGGGCCAGCCGGTGATCGACGCGCATGGCGTGATGGGGCAGGTGAAGGCGGTGCTGCCGCATACCGCCGTGGTCATGCTGATCACCGATCCGTCGCATGCGATTCCTGTCATCATCGCGCGCACCGGTTTGCGCACGGTGGCCTATGGTTCGCGCGACGGCGACCAGCTGAGCCTACCGAACCTGCCGCTGGCGGCCGACGTCCGGGTCGGCGACACCTTGCTCACCTCCGGCATTGGCGGCCGCTTCCCGCCGGGTTTCCCGGTGGGTCGGATCGAACGCATCGCGCCCGCCGCCACCGGCATGTTCCAGGTGGCGCTGGCCAAGCCGGCCGCGGACATCGATCGCAGCACCGACGTGCTGCTGCTGCACGACCAGGCCGAGCCCAAGGGGCCGCCCGATTTGCCCGCGCCGATCGGGCCGCCCGAAGCACTGGCGCCGGCCGCTTCCGCGGCCACGCCAGCGGTCGGTGGCGGGGTGCCGCGATGAGCCGGGTACGCCTGAACCAGTGGTGGTTCGTCGGTACGCTGGCCGCAGCGCTGCTGCTGATGCTGGTGCCGCTGCCTGGTGTGCTGGAGCCGTTCAAGCCGTACTGGCCGGCGCTGGTGCTGCTGTACTGGGCACTGGAGTCGGAGAACCGGGTGAGCCTGGGCCTGGCTTTCGGCGTGGGCCTGGGTGCCGACCTGCTCGACGGCGTGCTGCTGGGCGAGCAGGCCCTGCGCCTGTGCGCGCTTACCTTCATCACGCTGCGCTTCCGTTCGCGGCTGCGCTTTTTCCCGATGTGGCAGCAGGCGCTGGCGGTATTGGCGCTGCTGCTCAACGATCGCATCCTGCTGCTGATCGTGCGCATGCTCGCCGGTGCCTCGCTGCCGCCGGCCAGTTGGTGGATCTCTCCTTTCGTCGGCGCGGCGCTGTGGCCGTTCCTGTTTCTGCTGCTCGACGACCTGCGCGCACGATTGCGGATTCAATGAAACATGATCCAATGAAACATGAACCCGTGAGATGAAGAGCCGGCGAGCGCTCAAGGATGCCCGCGACGAGAGCGCCCTGTTCCGGCGTCGCGCCCTGGTGGGCTTCGTGCTGATTCTGCTGGGGCTGGGCGGCCTGGTCGGGCGCTATGTGGTGCTGCAGGTGTCGCGGCACGCCGAGTTCGCCACGCGCTCCACCAACAACCGGGTCAAGCCGCGCGCGATCCCGCCGGCGCGCGGGCTGATCTACGACCGCAACGGCGTGGTGCTGGCCGACAACGTGCCGGCGTTCCGGCTGGAGGTGGTGCCGGAACAGGTCAAGGACATGCCGGATCTGCTGGCGCGCCTGGGCAAGGTGGTGCCGCTGGATCAGGGCGACATCGACGCGTTCAACAAGCAGCTCAAGCAGAGTCGCCGGTTCGACAGCGTGCCGCTGAAGATGCATCTGACCGAGGACGAGATCGACCGGTTCGCGGTCAATCGCTGGCGTTTCCCCAGTGTCGACGTGGTGCCCTACCTGACCCGGCATTATCCGTTCGGCGAGCTGTTCGCCCACGTGATCGGCTATGTCGGGCGCATCGATGCCGACGACCTGCAACGGCTCGATCCGGATCGCTACCAGGGCACTAGCCACGTCGGCCGCAGCGGCGTCGAACGCTCCTACGAGAACGTGCTGCACGGAAAACCCGGTTACGAGCTGCTGGAGGTCAATGCCGACGGGCGCACCCAGCACGTGCTGGAAACCCATGCGCCCACGCCGGGCAGAAGCCTGTATCTGAGCATCGACGCGCGCATCCAGCGGGCCGCCGAAGCGGCGTTCGAGGGACGCCCGGGCGCGGCGGTGGCGATCGATCCGCGCAACGGCCAGGTGCTGGCGATGGTCAGCGTGCCCACCTTCGATCCGAACCTGTTCGTCAACGGCATCAGCCAGACCGACTACAGCGCGCTGACCGGGGATCCGGACAAGCCGCTGTACAACCGGGCCTTGCGCGGCGTCTATCCGCCCGGATCGACGATCAAGCCGTTCCTGGCGCTGGGCGGCCTGGAGCTCGGCCTGCGCAAGCCGTCGGACACGGTGCACTCCACCGGCGAGTTCTGCCTGCCCGGGCAGACCCGCTGCTATCGCGACGACAAGCGCGGCGGCGACGGCACGGTGGACATGGTCACCGCCATCGAGAAGTCGACCAACACGTACTTCTACAAGCTCGCGCTGGACATGGGCATCGATCAGCTGAGCCGCTGGATGGGCCGCTTCGGCTTCGGCAGCAAGACCGGCGTCGACCTGATCGGCGAGTCCGATGGCATCCTGCCGTCGCGCGCCTGGAAGGCGGCCAACAGCAGGCAACCCTGGTACCCCGGCGAGACGGTGATCGCCGGCATCGGCCAGGGCTACTGGGCGGTCACCCCGCTGCAGCTGGCGCACGCGACGGCGACGCTGGCCGGGCACGGCGTGCCGTTCCCGCCGCGGCTGGTCATGGCCACCAGCGACGTCGGCGGCGCGCAGCGGCAGCCCTTGAGCAACCCGCCGGGACAGTCGCTGATCCGCCATCCCGCGGATTGGGACGTGATCAACGAAGGCATGCGCGCGGTGATCACCGACGGCACCGGCAAGGGGCTCAACGACGGGTTCCCGTACGCGATCGCCGGCAAGAGCGGCACGGCTGAGCGCTACTCGCGCACCACCGCCGCCTATGACACCAATCGCAACACAGCCTATCTGGCCACGCGCCATCGCGCCTGGTTCATCGCCTATACCCCGACGGATCATCCGCAGATCGCGGTGGCCGTGGTGCTGGAGCAGGGCGCCTGGGGCAGCTCGGCGGCCGGGCCGATCGTGCGCAAGATCCTCGACGCCTGGCTGGCCACCCGGCATGGCGTGATCCCGGGCAGCCCGCGGCTGCCGACGGCGGCGTCGACCGCCGCGCCGCCACAGCCGGCGGCGCCCGGCTCGGTCGTCGAGGATCTGCCCGTGTCCGCCTCCAGCGGAGAATATCCATGATCGGGGTACTGCATGCGCGCATGCGCCGCTTCGTGCTCCGGGTGATGACCCGGCCACGGATCGACTTGCCGCTCGCCGGCGGCCTGTTCCTGCTGGCGCTGATCGGCCTGGCCACACTGTACAGCGCGGGCGATCGCAGCCTGGTCCTGGTCGGCGGCCAGGCGGCCAGGTTCGTGCTGGGCGGTGCCTTGCTGTTGCTGGTTTCGCGCATCCCGCCCTCGGTGTTGCGCAGTTGGACGCCCTGGCTCTACGCGGGCAGCACCGCCTTGCTGGTGGTGGTGGCGATCATCGGCGAGGGGCGCGGTTCCCTGCGCTGGCTGGATCTGGGGGTGATGCGCTTCCAGCCGTCCGAACTGCTCAAGCTGACCACGCCGATGATGGTGGCCTGGTACCTGCACCCGCGCCAGTTGCCGCCGGGCTGGCGGGACATCGTGGTGGCCGGCCTGCTGATCGCGATTCCCGCCGGTCTGATCGCCGAGCAGCCCGATCTGGGCACGGCGGTGCTGGTGGCCACGGCGGGCGCGTTTGCCCTGTTCCTGTCCGGCATGGCCTGGTGGCGCATCGGCCTGCTGGTCGGCGCCGTGGTCGGCATGGTTCCGGTCGGCTGGCACTTCCTGCATCAGTACCAGCGCGATCGCGTACTGACCCTGCTCAACCCGGAATCCGACCCGCTCGGCAACGGCTGGCACATCATCCAGTCGCAGATCGCGGTGGGTTCGGGCGGAATCTTCGGCAAGGGCTGGCTGCACAGCACGCAGTCGCGGCTGGACTTTCTGCCCGAGCACACCACCGACTTCATCTTCGCGGTGTTCGCCGAGGAGTTCGGCCTGCTCGGCGTCTGCGTGCTGCTCGCCCTGTATGCCTTCATCATCGGCCGCTGCCTGTGGATCGCGATGGAGGCGCGCGACACCTATTCACGCCTGCTCGCCGGCGCGATCGGCATGAGCTTCTTCGTCTACGTATTCGTCAACGGCGGCATGGTGGCCGGCATGTTGCCGGTGGTCGGCGTGCCGATGCCGATGATCAGCTACGGCGGTACCTCGGCGGTGTCGCTGCTGACCGGCTTCGGCGTGCTGATGTCGATCCATGCGAACCGCAAGCGGCATATCTGAATCCGGTCGCCGCCGCGTCGGCGGCCGGCCCGAAGTTGCCCGGGCCTGCATGGTAGGCTCTCGCCGACCCCGCTTTTTTCTCCCGCAAAGGCCTTGCATGTCCGCGCATCCCCTGTTTCGTCCGCTCCCTTGCATGGTCGTGTCGTTGTTGCTGTGGATCGGTGGGGCGAGCGCGGCGCCGGCCGCGCCGCATCCCGGCCAGGCGGAGCTGGTGAGTGAGGTGGCCCGCGACACGGGCAAGGATCCGCAGGCGCTGAATGCCCTGCTGGATGGCGCGACCATGCAGCAGAGCATCCTCGATGCGATCAGCCGCCCGGCCGAGGGCAAGCCGTGGAAGGACTACCGGCCGATCTTCCTGACCCGCGCCCGCATCGACGGCGGCGTGGCGTTCTACCAGGCGCACCGGGCGTTGCTGGAGCGGGTGGCCGCCGAGTACGGGGTGCCGCCGCAGTATGTGGTGTCGATCATCGGCGTGGAGACCAACTACGGGCGCATCGTGGGCCACTACAAGGTGCTCGACGCGCTGGTCACGCTGGCTTTCTACTATCCGCCGCGCGCCGCGTTCTTCCGCGAGCAGCTCAAGACCCTGCTCGAATTGCCCGACAGCAAGCTGGCCGGCCCGCTGGATACCCTGGTCGGTTCCTATGCGGGCGCGCAGGGATGGGGGCAGTTCATGCCCTCGAGCATCCGTGATTTTGCCGTGGACGAAGACCACGACGGTCGCATCGACCTGCATGACTCGGCCGACGACATCGTGGCCAGCGTCGCCAATTATCTCCAGGCACATGGCTGGGAGCGCGATGCCCCGGTGGCCGCGCGGGCGCAACCGGATGCCAAGGCGCAGGTCGTCGAGGTGAAGGACGCCACGCCGAAGTGGCCGGTGGAGCAGTTCGAGGCCTGGGGCTATGCGCCGCTGCAGCGGCTGGATCCGGGTCGGCTCGCCAGCCTGCAGAAACTCGATGGCCCGGGCGGGCCGGAGTACTGGTTCACCTTCCAGAATTTCTACGTGATCACTCGCTACAACCGCAGCCCGTTGTACGCGATGGCGGTCGACCAGCTGGCCCAGGCGATCGCCAGCGGGGTGGCCCGGGCGGATGCGGCACGATGAGGTTCGCCAGCGTCGCCGCCGTGTTGCTGGCCAGCTTGCTGCTGGCCGCATGCAGCGGCCATCGCAGCCGGCCCGGGGGCGCGACCGATCATCGCGGCGAGGCGACCGGCGCGTCGGCGGCGGATGGCGAGAGCGGCATTCGCGACGACCTCAGCCGGCCGCAGTCCAGTCGTTATCGCGACGGCCGTGACAGCGTGCCGCCGCCGTTCGACGTCAGCAAGCTGCCCGAGCCGGTGCCGAAGGCGGAGCCGCGCTCGCGCTACGGCAACAAGTCGCCGTACACGGTGCGCGGGGAAACCTACCGCGTGCTGCCGACGGCGCGCGGCTACGACGAGCGCGGCATCGCCTCGTTCTATGGCAACAAGTTCCACGGCTACAAGACCTCCAATCTCGAAACCTACGACATGTACGCGTTCACCGCGGCCAGCCCCACGCTGCCGCTGCCCAGCTACGCGCGGGTGACCAATCTGGCGAACGGCAAGAGCGTGATCGTGCGCGTCAACGATCGCGGCCCGTTCCACGACAACCGGCTGATCGACCTGTCCTATGCCGCCGCGGTGAAGATCGGCGTCTGGCCCAAGGGCACCGGACTGGTTGAGGTGCGCGGCATCGATCCGGCGCATCCGGGTCAGGAACTGCCGGCACCGGATGCGGTCACAAGCGGACATCCGGGGATCTACCTGCAAGTGGGCGCGTTTGCCGACGTGGCCAACGCGAACCGTTTGGCGCAGCGCCTGCGCGAGGCCAGGGTCGGCGCGGTGCAGGTCGTCGACAGCGTGGTGCATGGACAGCGCCTGCGTCGCGTGCGGGTCGGTCCGCTGGCCAGCGTGGAGCGTGCCGACCAGGTTAGCCGCCGGATAGAGCAGATGGGCCTGCCGCCGCCTCAGGTCGCGGTAGACTGAACCGAATTTGCATCAGGAGCCTGTCGGGCTTTGGTCGGTCGGGCTGCAAATCCGGATGTGCGGTCCATATTTCCGCCGCTTCTTGGCCCGTAGAACCACTATGTGCCGGCGAAACGTCGAAAATCTGTCCTCGCACAGCCGGCTTTTCGCCTCGACCACCAAAGCCCGACAGGCTCCTGGCTTCTCCGTCACCCCGGCGCCCGCAACGCCGATCCCAAAGAAACCGGATTTGAAAACACGATGAATCTTCTTCGACGCACCCTGATGCCGTTTGCCGCCGCCGTCCTGCTCGTGGGCGTTGCGATGGCACAGACCCCGCCGCCCCATCCGTCGCCGGCACCACGCCCGGCGGTGCCGGCGATGCCGGTGCCGCCGCCGCCCGCCGTCGACGGCGCCAGCTGGGTGCTGATGGACTATGCCACCGGCCAGGTGCTGGCCTCGAAGGATCCCGATGCGCGCCGCGCGCCCGCCTCGCTGACCAAGGTGATGACCGACTACGTGGTATCCGCCGAGATCGCCAACGGCCGCGTCCACCCCGACGACATGGTCACCATCAGCGAGCATGCCTGGCGCGGGGGCGGCGCCGGTACCGACGGTTCCACCAGCTTCCTCAAGCTCGGCAGCAAGGTGGCGCTGATGGATCTGCTCAAGGGCATGATCGTGCAGTCCGGCAACGACGCGGCGATCGCGCTGGCCGAGCACACCGCCGGCTCGGAGGATGCCTTCGCCAATCTCATGAACGCCTATGCCAAACAACTTGGCATGGCCAACACGCACTTCTCGAACGCGTCCGGCTACCCGGTGGACAACCACTACAGCACCGCACACGACATCGCGATCCTGTCGCGCGCGCTGATCCACAATTTCCCCGACGACTACGCCATTTCGGCAATCAAGTCGTACGAGTGGAACGGCATCAAGCAGCAGAACCGCAACGAGCTGCTCTGGCGCGACCCGGCGGTGGACGGCATCAAGACCGGGCACACCTCCGACGCGGGCTACTGCCTGGCCGCGTCGGCCAGGCATGGCGACGAGCGCATGATCGCGGTGGTGATGGGGGCCAGCTCGAACAAGGCGCGCGCCGATTCGGCGATGGCCCTGCTCAACTACGGCTTCCGCTTCTACGAGACCCACAAGCTGTATGACGCCAGCAAGCCGCTGGCCACGCCACGCCTGTGGAAGGGCGCGGCGAATACCTTGCCGATCGGTGTGGCGAAGGACGTGCTGGTGACGGTGAAGACCGGCCAGTACGACAAGCTCAAGGCCATCATGGACATTCCCTCCACCCTGATCGCGCCGTTCAAGAAGGGCCAGCAGATCGGCAGCCTGCGCATCAGCCTGGACGGCCAGCCACTGCAGACGGTGCCGCTGATCGCCCTGAACGACGCGCCGCAAGGCGGCTTCTTCTCGCGCCTGTGGGACAGCATCCTGCTGTGGTTCCACCACGACGGGGGCAACACCGAACAGGCCGCCGGCGGCAAGTGATGCAACCGATCGACTTCGACAAGGCGAAACAGGAAGGCAAGGGCTTCCAGTTCCCCGGCGAGTTCGAGATCACCGCCGTGGGCAACGCCAGCGCCAACCTGCCCAGCCACGTGCCGCAGCTGCTGGAGCGCGCCGGCCTGCACGTGCTGCACGAAACCGTGCGGCACCGCCACTCCGGCGCCGGCAATTTCGTCTCGGTCACGGTGAGCTTTCGCTGCGAGAACCGCGAGCAATACGAAGCCGCCCACCACGCCCTGCGCGCCGACCCGGATGTCAGGTATACATTGTGAAGCCGGGATGACCAGCCATGCGGCTGTTGAAAGCCGGGATTGGGGATTCGCAAGAGCCGCGTCCCGAGCCTCCGCGCAAGCATGAGTTTGGCGGCTCTCATTTCAGAAGAAGCGCAAGGCAGCAAGTTCGTCGTGACCCACGAATCCCGAATCCCGAATCCCGGCTTTCAACAGCCGCATGGCTGGTCATCCCGCCCCCTGACCATCCGCCGCCTCGGCCGGCAACCCTACGAGGCGACGTGGCGGGCGATGAGCGCGTTCACGGACAGCCGCGGCGCCGACACGCCCGACGAGCTGTGGCTGCTGGAGCACGATCCGGTGTTCACCCTGGGCCAGGCCGGCAAGATGGAGCACGTGCTGGCGCCGGGGGACATCCCGGTGATTCCGGTCGATCGCGGCGGCCAGGTGACCTACCACGGCCCCGGCCAGATCGTGGGCTATCCGCTGATCGACCTGCGCCGGGCCGGTGTGGGCGTGCGCGAGCTGGTTCGCCGGATCGAGCAGGCGCTGATCGACACCTTGGCGCACTGGAACGTCACGGCCGTGCGTCGCGAAGGCGCGCCCGGCGTGTACGTGGGCGAAGCCAAGATCGCCGCGCTGGGTCTGCGCGTGCGGCGCGGCTGCAGTTTCCACGGGCTGGCCTTCAACGTGGCCATGGATCTGGAACCGTTCCAGCGCATCAACCCTTGCGGCTACAAGGGTTTGGCGGTCACACAACTGGTAGACTTGGCCGATTCGCCGCAGCTGGCGGACGTCGAGGACGTGCTGGTGGAGGAGTTCTGCCGCCAGTTCCGCTTTGTCGCTGAACCAGCTGCCCCCGTCCTGCCCGAACTCCCCGCTCGCGTAGCGGTCTGAGCTGTCTACATGAGCGAAACCTCCGTCTCCCCCAAGACCATCCCGATCAGCGTCGTCGCCAGCGCGCCCGCCGCGGAAAAACAGCTGGGCAACGACAAGATCGCGCTGAACCGCGCCGGCTTCGACACCAGCGTGCCGACCCTGCGCAAGCCGTCGTGGATTCGTGTGCGCCTGCCGCAGGGCAACGCGGTGCAGCAGCTGAAGGCGCGCCTGCGCGAGAACTCGCTGGTCACGGTGTGCGAGGAGGCTTCCTGCCCAAACATCCACGAGTGCTTCAGCCACGGCACCGCCACCTTCATGATCCTCGGCGAGGTGTGCACCCGGCGCTGCTCGTTCTGCGACGTGGCGCATGGCCGGCCGCAGCCGCCGGACGAGCTGGAGCCGGCGCGGCTGGCGCAGACCATCGCCGACATGCGGCTGAAGTACGTGGTGATCACCTCGGTCGACCGCGACGATCTGCGCGACGGTGGCGCCGCCCATTTCGCCAGTTGCATCCGCGCCGTGCGCCACGCCAGCCCGAACATCAAGATCGAGATCCTCACCCCCGATTTCCGCGGCAAGGGCCGCATGGAACGGGCGCTGGAAGTGCTCAAGGCATTTCCGCCGGACGTGTTCAACCACAACCTGGAAACCGTGCCGCACCTGTACCGCGAGGTGCGTCCCGGCGCCGACTACCAGTGGTCGCTGGATCTGCTCAAGCGCTTCAAGGCGCAGCATCCGGGCGTACCGACCAAGTCCGGCATCATGCTCGGCCTGGGCGAGACGCAGGAGCAGGTGCTGGAGACGCTCGGGGATTTACGCGCCCATGACGTCGAGATGATCACCATCGGCCAGTATCTGCAGCCCACGCCGCATCATCACCCGGTGGTGCGCTACTGGACTCCCGAGGAGTTCGATGCGCTGCGCATCGCCGGCGAGGCCATGGGCTTCCATCACGTCGCCTCCGGCCCGCTGGTGCGCTCGTCCTACCATGCCGACCTGCAGGCCCATGCAGCCGGCGTTACCGAATCAGTCTGAGAACATCCATGAAATTCCGCCCCGCGCTGGTTCTGTTGCTTGCCCTCTCCACCGGCTGCGTCTACGCGCAGTCGGCCGCCGACCTCGGCGCCGGCCCCAAGCCGCGCAAGGCCGCCACCTGGCCGCTCCAGCCGACCAGCGAGGAGGCCCAGGCCGCGCAGCTGTCCGCGCGCTTCCTGACGCGCTTCCATTACGACGCGCAGCCGCTGGACGATGCGATGTCGCAGCGCATCTACAAGGCCTACTTCAAGATGCTCGACGGCGACAAGATGTTCTTCACGCAGCAGGACATGGACAAGTTCGCGCCGATGGAGACCAAGCTCGACGACGCGATCTGGAACAGCGACCTGTCCGCGCCCTTCGCGGTGTTCAATCTCTACGTGCAGCGCGCGGTGCAGCGCATGAGCTATGCCCGCGGCCTGCTGAAGGACGGCTTCGACCTGACCCGCGACGAAAGCTACGACGTCGATCGCAAGGATGCCGCCTGGCCGAAGGACGAGGCCGCCGCGAACGACCTCTGGCGCAAGCGCACCAAGAACGACTGGCTGCGCCTCAAGCTGGCCGGCAAGGACGATGCCGACATCCGCAAGACGCTGGACAAGCGCTACAGCGGCTACATCGACCGGATCCGCCAGATCAACAGCGCCGACGCGTTCCAGACCTTCATGAACGCGTATGCCGAATCCACCGACCCGCATACCGACTACCTCGGCCCGGAGGCGGCGGCGAATTTCGACATCGCGATGAGCCTGTCGCTGCAGGGCATCGGCGCCCAGCTGCAGTCGCGCGACGACTACACCATGATCGTCAAACTGATCCCCGGCGGTCCGGCGATGAAATCGCACAGGTTCAAGCCCGGCGACCGCATCGTGGCGGTGGGCCAGGGCGACAAGGGCGCGATGGTCGACGTGGTCGGCTGGCGCATCGACGACGTCACCGCGCTGATCCGCGGCAAGAAGGGCACCGTGGTGCGGCTGGAAACCCTGCCCGCCGACGCCGGCCCGGACGGCAAGCACGAGCTGATCACCCTGGTGCGCGACAAGATCAACCTGGAGGACGCCGCCGCCAGCAAGAAAGTCATCGACATCAAGGACGGCGACGTCATCCGCAAGATTGGCGTGATCGACCTGCCCTCGTTCTACTCCGATTTCGGCGCGCGCAGCGCCGGCGACAAGGACTACCGCAGCACCACCCGCGACGTCGCCAAGCTGATCGGCGAGCTCAAGCAGGAAGGCGTGCAGGGCATCGTGGTGGATCTGCGCAACAACGGCGGCGGCTCGCTGGCCGAGGCCGATTCGATGACCGGCCTGTTCATCGACAAGGGCCCGGTGGTGCAGGTGCGCGGCTCGCACGGTGAGGTTCAGGTGCAGGGCGACGACGATCCGGGCATGGCCTGGAACGGCCCGCTGGCGGTGCTGGTCAATCGCGGCACCGCGTCGGCATCGGAGATCTTCTCCGCCGCGATCCAGGACTACCACCGCGGCCTGGTCATCGGTGAACCGACCTTCGGCAAGGGCACCGTGCAGACCCTGGTCGACCTGGACAAGTTTGCCCCGAGCGACAGCGAAAAGCCCCAGCTCGGCGAGCTGAAGATGACCATCCAGGAGTTCTTCCGCATCAACGGCGGCTCCACCCAGTTGAAGGGCGTGACGCCCGATATCGAATATCCGAGGAACGGCGACGAGAAGGACTTCGGCGAGTCCACCTACGACAATGCCCTGCCGTGGACGCGGATTCCTCCGGCCGACTACAAGCCGGTGGCGAATCTCGCCGCCTACCTGCCGCAGCTGGAGCAGCGGCACGCCGGGCGGGTGGCGCAGTCGCCGGGCTGGAAACTGATGCTGGACGAGCTGGCGCAGTACAAGAAGATGCGCGACATGACCATGATTTCGCTGAACCTCGCCACGCGCGAGGCCGAGCGCAAGCAGCAGGAGAAGATCCAGGCCGACTTCCGCGCCAGGCACGTGGCCATCGATGGCGGCGACGCCGCGCTGATCGACGCGGACAGCACGCTCGACGACGGCCTCAACCCCAACGAGCGCAGTCTGAAAAGCGAACTGAAGGAAGAGAAGGACGCCAAAAAGGCCAAGGACGTGCAGCTCGATGAAACCGCGCACATCCTGTTCGACGCAATCGGCATGATCAAGGCCGACCCGAAGCTGGCCAGCGAGGTGTTGCCGTATGGCGGCAAGTTCAGTACGGTCGCCAGCGCACAAACGCCCGCCGAGACCAAGTCTGCCATGGCCGAACCGGCCGGCGCGCACTGATCCGCCTGACTCGGCGGCTTGCTGATGTAAAGCAGCCTACGGCAGGAGCACAAGAGCCGGCATGACTGCCGACTCTCCTGTGTGCGGGCCCCGCGTGGATCAGTCGAATCAGGCTGGTTCGCGGCGCCCTCAGTGCGTTGCCTCAGGCAATGCGCAGGACTGGTTGAAATCCCCGATGGCCTCGACCAGGTCGGTGACGGCTGCCCGTTCCACTTCGCTAAGATCCGGGTGCCAGCTGTCGACGATCAGCACCACCCGGACCTGTCCGCTGCGATTCCATGCCTCGTGCTCCCAGGTGTCGTCGAAGGTTACGCAGCGCCCCTCCTGCCAGGCATGCTCCTGGCCGCCCACGCGGATCGCGCAATCCGGTGGGACAATCAACGGCAGGTGGGTGACCAGCCGCGTATTGGTTACCCCGGTGTGCAGCAGGATGTGGGTGCCGGGACTCAACACGGAGAACAGCGCCTCGGGCGCGTGGTCGCGGATGCGTACCAGCGGCAGCGCATCGAGCAGCGCCGCGGTGCGCGGGCAGCGTGCCCGGTGCAGCTCATCGGGCAGGCCATGGCGGTGGAAGAAGTAAGCATCCCACGCGGGTTCCTGTGCGCCGGACGAAGCCAGCATGTCGTGCATGGCCTCCGGCGGCACATCGCCCAGGAAGGATTCCAGCGACGGTTGCCCGGACAGCACGGCGCGCAGCTCGTCTCGCACGACGTCGGTTGCCGCTTCCAGCGATTCCAGCCAGGGGAAAAGACGGCGCGGGTAATAGGGCTGGCTTGTGATATCGGGGAAAAACAGGAATTTCGGTTTCTGTCGCGGATCGGGAATGTTCGCGGGGCGGTCGAGGAAATAGATCGCGAGGCTGCGTTCCACACGCACCAGCTCCGCGTCGCCGTAGCGTTCACGCAGCGGCTGCAGGGCGCCATGGAACAGCCGCCGTCGATGGATGTTCACGTAATTCACCGCGTGCTTCACCGCATCGCGCAACCGCGGAGCGGTGGTGGCATCGTCTTCCCAACGGCCCATCGCATGGGCGCTCTCGATCGCCATGAAATAAGCCTTCAGCGCCTCGTGCGGCTGGCCCAGTTGTTCCAGTGCGATGCCCAGTTGCAGGCGGGCGACGAACATGCGCGGAGCCAGCGCCAGTCCGTGCCTGAAGCTGGCGGCGGCAGCGCCGAAGTCGCCTGCAGTCATCTGCGCCGAACCCAGCTGTCTCCAGCTGGCCGGATCCTCTGGCGTCAGCCGTACCGCGACCTGTAGGCGATCGATGGCGGCCGCCTGGTCGCCGCGCAGGGATCGGCATTCGGCGACGAAGCGCAACGCCTCCACATCATGCGGATCCCGCTCCAGGATGCCCAGGAAGGATTTTTCGGCGGCGTCGCGTTCACCGGCTTGCGCCTGCTGGCGTGCGATCGCCCGGTGGGTTTCCAGCGTATCGCGATGCGGCTTGCTCATGGATCATTCGTCTTGCATGGACAGGATCGTTGTGCTGGCTGAAGCATCACGCGCCACGCCTCGATGATACGCAGCGCCGTGTCGCATGGTGTCAGCCCTCAGTCGGCGTAACCAAGGCGCTGCATCACCGGGCGCAAGATGGGCAGCACCGGCTCGAACCGCTCGCGGTAGGCGTGCCAGCGGTTTACCGCCTTGGCGTTGATGCTCTGAGTGACCTGGGCATAGCTTGGCGTGCTGATATGGCGCTTGCCACGTGCATGTTCAGCGAACTGTGTCATCGGCGAGGCATCTTCGATCTCGAGAAACTCGCCGAGCTTAGCCACGCTCTCCCCGAAGCGACTGACCACCGATTCATAGCGCCATTCCAGCACGCGCGGCGCGAACACTTCCACGTGCTCCTGCCACTGTTCGAAAGCCTGCACGTAGCCCTCGGCCAGTCGCTGCAGCGAGGAACACATCACCATGAAGGCGGGCGAACGGAACGGCTGCATGTAGCAACTGAGCAGCACATCGCACGGGTGACGCAGGCACACGATGATGCGCGAGCGCGGGAACAGCCGCATGATCATCGGCAGGCACAGCATGTTGAGTGGATTCTTGTCCACCAGGCGGTGCGTCCGCAGCGCCGGCAGGACCTCCCCGACCCGGCGAAAATAGATCTCGCGCAATTGCCCTGCTTCCTGGGCGGTGAGGTTCGCCAGGTCGGTGGGGTAGTGTTGACCGGCATCTTCCATGCGCTCGATGAGATCGTGGATGAAGGCGCGCTCGTCCATCGAACGAAAATCCGGATGGGCGTCCAGCATCTGCTCCAGCAGGGTGGTGCCCGAGCGCGGGAAACCGACCACGAAGATCGGCTGGCGCGTATCCGGCGGCGTGGGCAACGATTTCCACGTCATGAACTCGGCGCGGTCCACCCGTTGCGCGCTCATGGCCAGCGGGCGGCTGTGCGGCTGCATCAACTCGGGCACCACGTCCCGCGCGATCGCCCGTTGCGCTGCATGCGCGACCTGCAGCGCCTGCCATGCCTCGGCGTGTCGCCCCAGTCGGTCGCTGGCGGCGGCCAGCCCGAAGGCGGCGGCCGCACGATGCTGATCGTCCAGGTCGAGTGCCAGCACGCGCCGGTAAAGCGCCGCCGCGGTCGCATGGTCGGCGTCGCGCGTGGCGATCACGGCGTGTGCGCTCCAGGCTTCGCCGCGGGCCTCGTGCGCCTGCGGCGGCAGTTGTTCGAGGCGGTGCAGTGGCAGTTGCTGCAACACGCGACGTGCGCGCTCGAGCTGGTTGCTTCGCTCGTACAGCGCCACCTGTTGCGCCGTGATGCGCAATGGCATGACGCCGGCCTCGTCGTGGCTGGGCAGCAGTGCGCGGTCGAGGGCGCGAAGTGCGGCGTCCAGCTCGCCTTGAGCGGACAGCATCGCGGCCAGCAACAGGGCCTGTTCGCCCGGTTGACCCGACCAGTCCCTGGCGCCGGCCAGCATCGCCTGCTGCCCGTCGTTGTCGCCGCAGACATGACAGGCATGCGCGGCTTGCAGCCGAGCCTCGATGAAGCCCGGCGAGAGGCGCACGGCATCCATCAACGACTGCCGTGCAGACACCCAACGCCGTTGCTGGAGCTGAAGCAGGCCAAGGTTGAAGTGCACTTCGGCATCGTTGGGTGCCAGCGAGTGGGCGGTGCCCAGGGCTCTTTCGGCGGCAACCAGGTCGCCGTCCTGCCGACAGGCCAGCGCCAGGTTGTTCCAGTAGGCGGAAACCTGCGGCCGCATTTGCGTGAGCTGGCGGAAGGCCATAGCTGCCTGCGCGTAGCGGCCGGTGTTCTGGCGGGCCACGCCCAGCCAAAACAGGGACGCTTCGCTGGTTGGTGCGGCCTGCTCGCCGAGCGCGACCACCTGTTCCATGTCGCCCGCCTGATAGGCGGTGGTGATGGCGTCGGCAAGGCTGTTTGTGGGCTCTGGCATGCCTGCTCGACCGAATGTGCGAGGCACCATTATGCAAGAGGGACCGCGAGGTATCTCGCGGCCCCTCGGTTTTGCGCTGTGGTCAGCCGATCAGAACTTCACTGTGGCCCGGGCCCAGTAGTAGCGGCCCATGGCATCGTAGGTGGAGACGTCCACGTTGTAGTTGCCGCCGTTCTGGTAGACCAGCGGTGGCGCGTGGTCGAACAGGTTGTCCACGCCGATGTCGAACGAGGTGTGGATCGACGGCACCTTGTAGCCGAGCTGGATCGCGTGGTAGATCACCGATCCCATGGGAGCGTCGGCTCCGGTGACGACATCGGCGTTCAGGTTGATCGCATGGTTGATATAGCGCGATTGCCACTGCGCGTTCCAGTTGTCCTTCTGCCAGTTGAGTGTGAGCGTGCCGCGCCAGCGCGTGAGGTTGCCGAACTGGGTCGTGTAAGTGCCGGCGTAGTCGGTTGTTACGCCACCTGGCAGACCAGGCGCCGGGTTGTTCTTGTAGGTGGACGTGTAAGTCGAGGCGAAGCTGGCCCTGAAATTGCCCGGGTCGATGTTGCCGAGATCGAAATGCGGGATCTTGTAGTTCAGCGTGAAGTCGATGCCGGTGGTGCTCAGGTTGCCCAGGTTCACGACCGGTGTGTCGATCACCCGTATATTGCCCGGCTGCTTGGTGGTGGTGTCGAGGCGGTGGATGAGCGAGCAAAACGGGCTGCTGTCATTGGCAAAGCAGGCATTGAGCACGGTCGAGGCCTGGATCGGCGTCAACAGATCCTGCAGGTAGATGTGCCAGAAGTCGACGCTGGTCGACACGTCCTCCAGCCAGCTCGGGTTGTAGACGAAGCCGAGGTCGATCGACTTGCCCTGTTCCGGCTTGAGCGTTGCACCCACGGTGTTGGCGCCTGCGTAGTAGGTATTGACCTGGAGAGGACTGTTGCCGGGCCAGTCGACCGGGACGGACTGGCAGGCCACGGGGTGCTGTGCCAGCTCGGCTGCCGAAAGATGCGCGCAGGGATCGGTGGGGCTGGGCTGAACCAGGGTGACGCCGTCGTAGAGTTCGTCCAGGTTGGGCGCGCGGAATACCTGGGACACGGTGCCGCGTACCAGCAGATCCTGGATCGGCCGCCACTCGATGGCGATCTTCTTGTTGGTGGTGGTGCCGGTGGTGCTGTAGTCCGAAGCGCGGATACCCAGATCGAGGTTCAACGAATACGCGAATGGCTGCTCTGACAGCAACGGGATCAGCGTTTCGGCGTAGAGCTCCTTGACGTTGTCGCGGCCACGACCGGGCGAGCCACAGGCCTCCTGCAACACTTCGCAGCGACCGGTTTCCAGGTTGAGCACGGCGTCCGGGGTCACCGTATAGTTCATGGTGCGCTGGCGGTACAGGCCGCCGACGGCCAATTGCATGGTGCCGGCCGGCAGTTCCCACAACTCGCCGTTCGCGTCCAGCTGGATCTGCTTGGTGGAATTGGTGAATACGTACACCGGATCGTCCACCCCGGACCTGATCGAATCGCCCTGGTTGGCCTGGTCGAAGATGTTGACGCCATCGTTGATCGCCGCCTGGAAGGCCGCAATGTTGATTTCGTTGTAGTCGCGTTGCAGGCGGTTGGCATGGGCGTAATCGACGGTGGCGGCCCAGCTCCAGCTGCT